>Ga0068853_100002335_pt1 | contig 14183 bp, 14 predicted proteins | sample KBSCornC32_FD_65655 | JGI IMG/M metagenome (GOLD analysis project Ga0068853, IMG submission 65655) | Corn rhizosphere microbial communities from Kellogg Biological Station, Michigan, USA - KBS Corn C3-2 | ecosystem: Host-associated > Plants > Roots > Rhizosphere > Soil ... | reverse complement strand
GGACCTTGAACGGTTTTTTCAGCCTTTTCATTTTAAATAATTTCCACATCAACCTCGATATCCCTTTGCTTGATTGAAATGTCCTGAGATCTGCCTGCTGCTGCAACATTACCATGGAATTTACTGTCGCCGTATAGTCTCTTACCATTACGAGATGAAAAGCAAAAGGTAATATTCGCCCGTACACATCAAGAAACAAACACGTCCGCGCATCTTTCCAACCCCATTCGCGGTGTTCCCTATTTCTCGTTTCGATCAGGGCCTTCAGGCTCTCAACTTCATCACACGTAAGCTCGGAAATAGGCCTGTCCACCAGACCAGTGGTTGAATGATGTCTTTTTTTGAGCAAATGCTCATGCATCCTAAGGAAATCAAAATCCTCGACCTGGCCCTGGATATTGTCCGGATCAGAGCCGATAAACCTTTCCCCAATGAATAAGCCGCATCGCTGGAGCCATTGGGTAACGAGAGAGGTTGTGGAACGGTGCATCCCTGTTATGATTAGAACTTTTGGATTCGATTCATGCTCCCACCCTTCTTCATTTGTTGTTGTTTTCATTGAATAATCATAGGGTACGGCTCTTTACATGAGAAAAACTTTTCCTGGTAAACGGGCAGCTTGATTTTGCAATCCGCCCGGTATTTTAGGTATCTATTTTCTGGCTTCGGAGATTCTATCCGAAGCGCACGGCGGCAACATGTGAAATAAATATTTCTTTTTGCGAGTAAAAATCCAGCAGGTCAAAAAATTTGTAACATTCGTATGACGACAGGATAATGTAAAACTTTCTCAATACGCGTCTTTTATTTTGAACGGTAAAGTTTCATTATAGCTGCGAAACATAAGCTACATGCTTCAGGCCATGTCAGCAACAATCCTGCAAATCTTGCAGCATAAAGTGTGAAGCTTATAGCTATCCAAATGATATCAATCATTAAGATCTGTGGACACAGTTCCTTTCCACTTGTATAAACTACCTTTTCTACAAAACAAAAAAATCGTTAATTCGTCTCATGGAAATCAATATACGCAGTATTAGTGAGCAAGACGCGGCCGCGGTTAATCAACTTTCAACTCAGCTTGGCTATGCAATGCCCATTGAGCAAACCCTGGCAAACATCAGATCGGTATTAGGGACCAAAGGCCATAATGCTTTTGTTGCACTACACGCAAACAAGATCGTCGGTTGGATCGGTGTAGCAGAAGCCCTACAAATTGAATCTGCACCTTTCAGTGAAATAAGGGGAGTAATCGTAGATGAACAATACAGGGGCCATGGGATTGGAAAACTGCTTATCGAAAAAGTAAAACAATGGAGCAAAGAAGCCGGGAATAAAACTGTAAGACTGCGATGCAATACGATAAGGAAAGAAGCACATCTCTTTTATCAGCATCTTGGATTTAATGAAATCAAAGAACAAAAAGTTTTTGAAATGAAGGTGGTCTAGACCTCAAGGTTCTCTCCTAATTTTTTTGTGAGCTTGCTTTTACCAATTCATAACTCTGCCTAACATGTTGTCGAGGGAAGCAACGCAAAACACTTTATCGCCTACCGTTTTCAATATTCATTTGTCGAACTTTCAAATTTTAAAATTGATCACCTCTATCTTTCCGTTTTCATTTCCAACGATCGCCTTACTTGTCATATTGATAAAAAGACCGGTTTCCACAACGCCCGGGATCAAGTGCAAAGAAATGTTTAATGCTGCTGCATCGGAAATCCCTTCGAAGTTACAATCAAGGATATAATGGCCGTGATCCGTGATAAAAACCTTGTCATTCTTTGTTCGCAGGCGAACTTTCTTGCAAAAACCTCCTTCAATTCTGCCGGCAATAATTCTTCGTGCAACCTGATCATATCCAAATGGAATTATTTCCACAGGTAATGGAAATTTTCCGAGTTGTTGAACCAATTTAGAACTGTCAGCAATAATGATCAATTCTTCAGAAGCAGTCGCTACGATCTTTTCCTGCAGCAATGCGCCTCCTCCACCTTTGATTAACTGCCCACGCGGATCAATTTCATCAGCGCCATCAATTGTTAATACCAAATGATCTGTTGATAGCAATTTATCAATATCATTCAGATCGTAAACGGGAATGCCGGCCTCGCGTGCAAGTTGTGCTGTGTGAATCGACGTTGGAACCGCCCTTATCTCCAAACCTTGTTTTACTCTTTTTCCCAGCTCTTCAATGAGCCAATACACAGTAGTGCCGGAGCCGATACCGATGGTCATTCCTGGTTTTACAAGATCAGCAGCATAAACACCAACCTTCTTTTTTATTTCATCAATGGACATAACTTTCATTTGCTGATCATTATAACCATCCTGAACGCCTGAAAAGATAAAAGATAAGGATGCATAGCCCGGCGGTTACCAGCAATACCGCATAGAAACCAAAAGGCCATTCTGTTTCGGGGATGAATTTAAAGTTCATCCCATAGAAGCCTGCGACCATCGTGGGCACTGCTATGATAGCCGCCCATCCCGCAAATTTTTTTGATACATCACTTTGCGAAATAGATATCAGAGAGAAATTTGCTTCCAACGCTGTATTCAATAGTTCTCTTGTATTTTCTACCATTTCGTTAATTCGAACAACGTGATCATATATATCGCGGAAGTAAGGCCTTGTCTCCTCAGAAATAGACTTTATATCAAACCGCATCAGCCTGTTACAAACATCGACCAGCGGAGATACTGCTCTTTTTACCTCAAGCAATTCCCGTTTTAACTGGTATATCTGTTCAGTCGTTTCACGACTTGGTTTCTCTTTAAAAATTTTATCTTCAATTGATTCAAGTTCCATCTCCATCTGATGAACGACGGGATAATACTGGTCAACAATAAAATCCATGACCGCGTAGAGCGCAAACCCCGGCCCCTTGTTTAGCATATGGGGCGAATTTTCACATCGCGAACGAACATCAGCATAGGAAACTGACGAACCGTGTCGCACACTAACAATATAATTAGTACCTGCAAAAAAATGTGTCTCGCCAAACTCAATGTGGTGTTCCCGGCTTACCTGCGCCGTGCGAAGAACAACAAAGAGCGAATCTCCATACATTTCAACTTTAGGGCGTTGATGGGCATTATGTGCATCCTCAACGGCCAGGTCATGTAAACCGAATTCGCGCTGCACTTGTTCCAGAACTTGCTCCGATGGCTCATGCAGTCCGATCCAGACAAACTGGTTAAATTCCTTTAGAACTTCGTGGACATGATTAAGCTCGACGTCGGCTTTTCGCCTGCCATCAGAATACGCGACACAATTAACAATGGTCTTTGACGGAGTTTTAGGACTGACCTCCATACCTGTGGATTAGCATCATTAAGGTAATTTTTTTCTATTAAGTAATCGAGCTTTTCACGGAAAATTAATCACGGCGGCCACAATGTGTTCTATGAGCGGCGACCGTAAATCAATTTAGTTTCGGAACTTTAGAACAAAAACCATGAACCGCAAAAAATTCCTGCAACAGGCCGCACTGACCAGCGGTGGCATAATCGCGGCGCCTGCTTTTGCCTATTCTCAAAAAAATGTCATCGACCCTTTGCCACCGGAAAAGGTGAAAGATTTTGTGATCGCGGGCCATGGCAATTTTGATAAAGTAAAAAGCTTACTGGCTGAAATGCCAACGTTATTGTATGCAACCTGGGATTGGGGAAATGGTGATTTTGAAACAGCACTTGAAGGAGCAGGTCACGTGGGCAATAAAGAAATTGCCAATTACCTGATCGGCCTGGGGGCAAGAACCAATTTATTCGTATTGACCATGCTTGGCAAAACCAGCATCGTAAAAAATTTCCTGGAAACGTTTCCTCAATATTTAAAAGCAAGAGGACCGCATGGTCTCACTTTTTTCCATCATGCACAGGCCGGCGGCAGCGATTCAAAAGAGCTGCTCGATTATTTCCTATCCAAAGGTTTATCGGAAGATAAAATGGCCTTGTGATCGATAAGAGATAGCAAGAATAAAATCAGCTAACTTTATCATGCGGCCTATGGTTAATCGTCATTTATTTCTTAAACTAAAATATGTCTATGAGGAAGCTAAATTTATTTACCACCATTCTGCTTTTTGCTTCACAATTCGCACTTGCGCAAAAAGACTATAAAGTCGTTTTCGATCTCACCAGCGGCGACACTCTCTCACAACAAACTGCCATTCGCTGGGTAAATGAGATAGTAAAAGCTGAGCCCACTGCGCAGGTGGAAGTCGTCATGTTTGGAAAAGGCTTGCCCCTGGCTGTGAAAGACAAATCAGCAGTGTCCGGCGATGTTACAACTCTTGCGACCAATAAAAATGTTACATTTAAAGTATGTGCAACGGCAATGGCGAATCAAAAGATCGACAAAAGCGAGTTACTCCCCGGTGTACAAATAGTGCCGGACGGCATTTACGAAATTGTCAGTAAACAAAAGGAAGGATGGGGATATATTAAAGTGGCACACTAGATTTTGGATTTATGATTTCGGATTTATGATTTCGACCCACTTCCCGGTGCACAAATAGTGCCGGACCGCATTTACGAAATTGTCAGTAAACAAAAGGAAGGATGGGGTTTATATTAAAGTGGCACACTAGATTTCGGATTTATGATTTGAGTGATCAGTTGACTACAATCCAAAATCAAAAGATTGACAAAAGCGAGTTACTCGCTGGTGCGTAAATAGTGCCGGACGGCATTTACGAATTATCGGCAAAAAAAAGGAAGAATGGGGATATATTAAAGTGGCACACTAGATTTCAGATTTACGATTTCGGACTTATCATTTGAGTTGACCGCAATCCAAAATCGTAAATCGTAAATCGTAAATCAAAAATTATTGTGGTGTTCCTGCATCACGCCATTGCTTGAAAATTGCGATCGTGCTATCGCTAAGTTTTGCATGCATTGCTGGCATAAATCCTTTGTCTGTCGGATTTAATTCAATACGACGAATTGCATCATCTATGCTGGATTTTAAACCATCATAGTTATCGAACGCTTTTTTATTGCCACCTTTGGAAGGTATATGACAAGGAGAGCAATGTTCGGCAACAATTGATTTCATATTTACCGCATAACTGACAGTCGCAGGATTTGTTGTCGCATTGGCTGTGGGTTCCGTCTGGGGCTTTTTCTTGTGACAGCCCGCAAATACAATTACTGAAAGGCTGATAACACCTACCTGGATCAAAAATTTTTTCATTGATTTCTAAATTTAAGTTTAAATATATTTAATAAATGGACGTAAACAACTCTTTGCCGCCAAATTTATATCGTGAACCGAAAGAAAATGGTTGACCGGTAAATTATTTCAAGGCTATTTTTTTTAGATTTGATAAAGACATACCATGAAGGCCCTTGCCTCCCAGTTAAATAAAATTATTGACGACCACTTACCCGGTTTGCAATCCGTTAGTGCAGATGAATTTCATTTCAAACCTTCTCCTGCAAAATGGAGCAAGAAAGAGATCCTGGGTCACCTGGTGGATTCCGCACATAATAATATTCGCCGTTTTATTGTAGGGCAATACGAGGAACGACCTAAAATTGTTTACAACCAGGACAAATGGGTGTCCATCACAAATTACCAGCAGTATCGATTAACTGACCTAATCGATCTCTGGTACCAACTTAATAAACACATTTGCCAGGTGCTGACATCCGTGCCCTCTGAAATGAGGCGGCGACAAGTGGGAACAGAAAAGTTGCATGACTTAGAATGGCTTGCTGAAGATTATATTAAACACCTGCTCCATCATTTGCACCAGGTGCTGGATCTTGAGCCTGTAGCTTATCGTTGAAACGAGATGGGCAAATTTTTTGTACAATAGTTTCATAAATTACAGCTATGTTTCCAATCGGCGATGATAATTCAGACCGGACTATAACTCCTTACGTAAATTACCTGATCATTGCGTTGAACGTAATCGTGTTTGTCTTTTTGCAGGGGTTGAGTGGCGATAATCCATTTACTTATTCTTATTCAACAGTGCCGGGAGAAATCTTGAGCGGCCACGACATTGTTACCGATGCGCAGGTAGTCACTGATTCTGTTACGGGGCAGCGATTTTCAATACCGGGTTTGGGCCCCACTCTTATTCCAGTTTACTTTACCCTCATTACATCCATGTTCATGCATGGAGGCATTGCACATATCGCCGGTAATATGCTTTACTTATGGATATTCGGGGATAATATTGAAAATGCACTTGGGCATAAGCGCTATTTATTGTTTTACCTTCTTTGCGGGATCATCGCTTCATTGAGTCATGTTTTTGTAACAAAAATCCTGGGGCAAAGTCTCCTTGTTCCCAGTCTTGGAGCTTCCGGCGCTATTTCAGGTGTGTTAGGTGCATACATTTTATTATTCCCCCGCAGAAGAGTAACCATGTTATTTATCCGCTTTATTTCACATGTTTCTGCATTTTGGGCCATCGGCATTTGGATCGTCTTTCAAATAATCAGCGGTCTTGGGATGCTTGGCGGATCTGATACAGGCGGTGTAGCATACGCAGCACATATCGGGGGATTTCTCGCCGGCCTGGTCCTTATCAAACTTTTTTTACCCCGTGCGAGGTATGCATAAACCTGTTGCTTTTATCACGCCTATCAAAATATAATTGTTCACTAAAAAAAATTATGTCACTCGTTTTCACGTTTACACCCGAGACTTATGCCCCTTTGACGAAACGAAGAAATACTTATCCGGCATGTTCATTGTGCTTATTTGATAAAACAAATTAACATGATACGTAAATTAAAATCAGGAAAATACAGGCTGTATTCAAAAAAGAAAAATCCTAAAACAAACAAAAGAAGAAATCTCGGCACATTTAATTCACTGGAAGCAGCGCAAAAGCATGAAAGGGATGTTCAATATTTCAAGCGCCATTAATAAATACGACCACCTTCATCCTCGTCCAACAGTTTGTGAGCAAGGCTATCATCAAATATCTCGTGCCTGTTTGTAATTGCCTGGCGCAACAGGTCATGAATGGTTATGACGCCAGCGAAGCGCATATCATCATAGACCAGCAGATAACGCGTCTTGTGCAAGTTCATTAAGTTCATGCAATACTCAACAGTGTCACTGAAGGTAACAATTGGCAGGTCAGTGGTCATCACCTCATCTACCTTTGCCGTGTTGCTTGCCCTTCCTTTTAAGATGACATTCCTGGTATAATCTCTTTCCGAAAATATCCCTTTGTATTCATCATTCTCCATCACAACCAGGTAGCTGAGATTAACTGAGTTCAAAAGATTCAGTGCATCAATCACAAGAGTACCGGCACTGACCTGGTTAAAAGGCTTTGTCTTTGTAGCAAGTATATCTTTAACAGTTCGCATACCGGGAGTTTTTTCGAAGGTCGTATTTATTTCCGCTCCCCTGCCTGATTTTTATCAAGTAGTTAGCTAACAAAACGCAAAAAAATATAAATCAGATAGCCAACAACGGCTCCTGAAGTATTTAAAATTACATCGTCTATGTCCGTACTCCTGATGCTGGTGATCAATTGCATCAGCTCGATCGATACAGAAACCAACAGGCAAATAAGAAAAACTCTAAAAAACCCTGAAAGCTTTGGAAAAAGCAAAGGAATATAAATACCAAGAGGCAATAACATTACCAAATTACCGATGACTTGTGTACTGGCTAATTGGAATTGTTCAAACATGAGGAAAGGCTGCATGTTTATTCTGTCCTTTGTCTGCATGCGATGCAAAACCCTGTGCCACCAGCCGTGAGCCACCACTTCCCTGAAAAGTATAAAATAGCCGGTCAGCGTCAATACCATGAATACGTAAACAAGAAAACTTGATTGTATAAACGCCTGTAAAAAAGTTTTTTGCTTTTTTCTATAAACTCCAATGATCATTACAAGAAACATTATGCCAAGTCCGAATGCGAGACTTGCCTTACCTCTTAGTCCTGCCGCTGCATAGTCCCCATGAAATCTTGCTTGAAAATAAACTATCGCAAGAATAAAGACAGGCAGCAGAACGGCTATCTTTTTCATTCTATTGAGCGAATATTTTTTTAAGATCAGCTTCACTCACAGTCAACAAATTCACAGAGGGCAAACGCCGGGTAAGTTCCTTCCAGTTTTTATTTGCCGCAAATACCCTCTTAAGAATGGGTAAGGCTTTATCGACTTGCTTATTATTTGCAAGTGTGATAGCGGTCCAGTATTGCATTTCCAGGTTTGCCGGCATCAGTTGCATGGCAGCATTGTACTCATTCATCGCCTTTACCATGTCATTTTTTTCCGTAGCAAGATCGCCATTATTCATGTGCTCGTAAGCGAGATGCACAGTATAAAGTCGCCGCAATTCTTTGAGCGGTTCTTTGCTATCGTCAACCCGTAGGTCGACTGTTCTTTCATCCCATGACTTACCTTCCGATCTGGCCGGCACAACGATCAAAGCAGCGGACTGTTGGCCACGAATATCGCCACCAACACTTTGCGCAGCTTCCAAAGCGAGCAACATTTTTTCAGCGAGCGGTTTATTCCCGCCCGATTCAAATGCCGCTGCCATCGCCTTCGAAACCTTGTCTGTCAGCATCATGTTTGATTGAACAGAAAATTGCTTTCCTTGTATTTGGGTTGCGTATTGAATACAGCCTTTGCCGGTATGCGTAGCAACATTTCCTTTTGTATCAACAATAGCCACCTGCCTCACGTCTCTTCCTTCGTCATCTTTTAATAATGCATCTAATGCTTCCTGCGCGGTTAAGCCTCTGCGCAAAAGGTCAAGACCACGAATACCAAAAGATTTGTTGACAAACGACTGAGTGGCTACTGCTCCCACCCCCGCTTCGGCCCAACTGACCGATGTGCCCACAGAAAACCAATGACTCTGTACCGCCACAGCCATCTCGCCGGTAAGCGAGTCGCGGGCTACAATGGAAAATGTATGAGCCAGTGGAGAGGAATTTTTATATACCTGGCCAAATAAATCAAAGGCCGCCATCACAAATAAAAACAGAAAAAAAAATTTTCTCATAAATTTAATTTTGACTAGCTAAAATTATGAATGCGAAACAAACTTGATCGAGCAATCAGCTACCTGTGAGGCCAAAAAGTGACTGAAGGCAACTAAACAACGAAAAGAGGTACATCATGAGCCAATTAATCGTCGTGCTGTATCAAATTTGTAAGTCAGCTTGTTACTTTTTTTCCGTGTCAATCAAGTAAACAGAACTATCCTTGCGCATAGCCAATGATTGACAAAAATATTTATTCAAAACCACCCTAAAGCTATTAACGGGGCTTATTCCATCATACAGGCGACTATAATCTCTATCTGAAAAATAGTAAGCATTCAAATTCATAAACATCCTATCACCGGGTACTTCCGGCCCAAATTCCCTAAATCCGTGATCTCCCTCAAGAATTACAACTCTGGGCCTGTCCGAGGGTGCCACAATCAATGGGATTATTTTTTGCAGAAGAGTATTGGTGTATTTTACCTGACCAAGGTAACCTTCCTTAATATTTATTTTTTCCGTCAAAATAGCCGTGTCTGAAACTTCTTTGCCATTCGAATCTAAAAAGATTGGCCTGTGCGGGAGGATAAGATGCGTATAAATAAATCGAGGTGTATCATTCCTGGTAGAAAGTTCTTTTATCAAACCATTAAAGTTATAATTATTCCGATAAAGGTGATATGCCTTTTCTGCTTTGTAACTTTTCGGAATTCGCAACGCTCCGGTAAAAATGTTCCTGACGCTAAAATTGCGGCCTATATCCCTTCTAATCCTTGAATAAAGCGTTTGGTCTTCAATTTGACTGTAATAGAAATCCCAGAAGAAAGGTTTTGTTTGGCAGGGCGCCACATCGAAATCAAAGCAACCGTAGTTTTCTATCTTGTAACCCTGTTGCTCTAAATAATTCATCAACACATTGCTTTTTAAGGTTTCAATAGCCTCCATCGTCCGTCTTACATTTGCAGTTTTACCCTCTATACCTTTTTTCAGATAGTCGAGATTCATTGTAGATCCCAGAGAAAATGCAGTCATATTATAATTACTCCGCGAAAGCGATGACATAAAAAAATGATTGTCCTTAAGCAAAGAATCAGTCTTACCGTTATCATAGTGAAAGTCTTCCTTGAGGCTCTTTGAACTCGGATAGCCATCCAATACTATAAGAAATATATCAGGCTTTTCCTTATCCACACACGTTGACGTTAAGTTTAACTTATCAGTTTTTGATGTAAGATTATTGTCAATAGACCTGCTCGTAATGATGTTTTTGATCAAAACACCTATTTCCAACATGGCAAAAATGCCAACCAGGTAATAAAAATAACGCGTGGAACGCTTGCTGATCTTTTCGCGTTTTCTCAAAGAAATAAAAAAAACGACAGTAATGATGGATATCAATGGCAACAGAAAAGTATAGGATACAAAGAACCTGCTGTTTATAACAGATTTTAGAAAGTCATGAAAAGCACCGAATAAAAAAAATACGGATAACAGATAAAGGGAAAAAATTGAGGAGGTATCGGCTTTCCTTAACAAAAAGAAGCTAAGACCAATTATCCCAAGGGTCACCATAAAATAGTATGTTGAAAGCCGAAAAATGACATGAGTGGGTATCAATCCGAAATTCTCATTAATGCCATGCAATACAAAAAACACCGGCAGGAAAAAAATGAATAAAAGATTTTTATTTGGGCTCCTGAGAAATCTATGTGGCATATTTAACTACTAGGGAGGAAGTAAAACATTCGAATATAAATTTAAAATTATTGTGATAAAGATATTAGACAAAAAATTATAAATTAACAATCTGTGGAAAAGGTTGTAGAATCATTTACCTCGAACTCCTTTTATTGAAAAACCAAGATTATTAACGGTGGTTGTCTTTATATTAGTAAATCCGGCTATCGTGAACCAAAATCCCACTTCTTCTGGCTCATGTTCAAATCTGTACCGAGGGCTGAAACTGTCTAAAAGTTCTATCATGATCTCTCGCCACGATCCCGGTTTACGTCCCTTTATCAAAGAGATGAATTTATAAAGGGGCACAAAAAAAATAAGATAAAGCCAAAACTGTAATCTCACAGGCAAGTGAACGGTTATTTTTCTGAGCCAAAGAATTATTTTATGCATTCGGTTAGGATTTGGCTTATAGAGCCACACACAATAAGTTCCCCTGTTGTTCACTAAGCGGGAAACAACTGCGAACGCTTTTCCGGTGTCAGGAGTATGATGTAAAACCCCGCTTGAATAAACAAGGTCAAAAGAATGATCTGCAAAGGGAAGATGGTGAAGATCTGCCTGGATAAAATGACAGTTATCAGAGAGATTGTCCATACACGCTTTGACCACACTCAACCCAAGATCGACGCCAATGGCTGTCTCACATTTTTCACCAAGCAAAAGTGTTGACCTGCCGTGTCCGCAACCAACATCGATGGCTAACTCATTTTTAAAAGAATTCGCAGGCAGATCGAGTTCATGGAAAAGTTGAGTTTTATATTCTTCATTTGTAAGATGCCAAATATTGACCTGTTCGTCTCCCTTGAGCAAATTCCATTCGAGGCTAAAACTTGCTTTTGTTTGTTTATTTCTTTTTTGAGCGGCCTTGATCAAATCACCATATCTCTCAAACAATTTTTGCCTGGCACTTAAAAAATCGGGAACGTGTTGCCGCAAAAAATTTTTATGATCGATAAAGCTTTCTACCAACATTCGGGGAACTGATTCCACTATAGGGAAAAGGAAGCCGCATGAACAGGACAAGATGCCTGTTTCAACAATAACTCTATTTGCCATTCTAAATTTTTTCTCGGCCGTCTTAATTACTTGCACCTGAAGTCTCTCTTTACAAGCGGAACACCTCAAAAGTTCGAGCAAAGATTGTTGCATAAATTCAACTCAGCGTTTGAATGGTTTGCTTATACCAGTTAGTAAATTCTTTACCTACTTTACTATAATTGTACCTGAGGGCAGCATCGTTTGCAATTTCAGCGGCATTAAATTTTGTACGATTTTCAATAAACCATTTTATTTTTTCAGCCAGGTCAGAAGGATTTTCATTTTCTGCAAACACAGCATTAAACCCCTCCTTAGCATTTTCGTGCATTACAGGCAGATTACTTAAAATTACTGGCTTGCCACATGCCAACGCTTCGATAATAACGCAACCAAAAGTTTCATATCGCGAAAAAAGTATCAGGGCATCGGCCTGCTGCACAAATTTTGCAAGTTCATCCTGGGGAACTTCCACATGGAACCTCACTTCCTCCTCCAAGTTTAGATCATGAACCAGTTTAATTAAGTCATTATTAGCAGGACCAAAAATCATCAAACGAAAATTTTGGTTCTCTTTCTTCAAAATACTCAAGGATCTTACTATATCAGCTACGTTTTTTTGGTAATTCAAAAGAGAAATGTGTATGAATGATGCTATTTCATTATATCCCGAGTCAACCGGTTTAAAAATTGACGTATCAACTACATTGGGAATCACTGCAAAAGAAATATGCTGTAAAATTTTATTAAGACATTGCCCCAGATATAAAGAAACAACACTTACTGCGGCCGCATTTCTCATTATGCGACGCCAATACATTTGCAGGTAACCAGGCAAATCAGACAATTTTTCCTCTGCCTCTGGCAAGTATCCACCCCATTGTTCGGTAATAACATAGTCAATACCCCATTTTCTTTTTACCCATTTTGCTATTATCCCGGCCCTTAACGCTATATGCACATGAACTAATTCCGGTTTGCCATTTTCCTTTATATACCTCTTTATCGCTTTCTTTGAAAGCTTTATCCATTTTCTAAAAGAGTTGATTCTTCCAAAGAAAGACGTACCCTTTTTGAAATAAATAATATGTTCGGTGAGGCTTCCATTTTGTGTAAAGCTTTCATTTATAAGATTGGTAACCTTTCCCTCCTCATCGGACCGCACAAATACCACATGAACGTTACTATATAACGATACGGCTTTTGCATGCCGTTGAATAAAATCACCATCAAACGGAGCCAACTTATTGGGATACCACGAAGGAAGCCAGAGGATATATGAAGAAGATGGTTTTGTCATTTGCCATTCGTTTTGAAAGCCAACCAATATGACCAGTCCTTTCGTGTGATCCTGAACAGCTCGCGAAAAGGCAAGGAAGTATGCCTCATGAAAGCGACGATGCTAAACATAGTTGCAGCAGAATAGGCAATCGAATCAGCAATGGCCGCCCCCCGGATTCCGAAAGCGGGAATAAGAACGAGGTCTGCTATGATAATAACAACAAAACAAATCGAGGACCCGATAAAATTTACCCACAATAAACGCCGCGATGAAAAAAACGCGGCGAGAATTATATTAATGCAGAAAAGATAGTAGCCGGGCATCATGAGTAGTAATGGATAAAAGCCGGCTGAGAAACTCCCCGGGAGGAAAAGATCATATGCTAATAGTGCGATCAGCATGATCACGCCAATTGCCAGCAAATTAAAAAAGTTGATCACCCTTACTAAGCGCACGACTTCCGTTTCGCTAAAATCATCACCGGGCGCGGCAATCAATGGAATTAGCATGGCCGCGAGAATAGTGGGTAAAACCCATAACATTTGTGCAAACCGGTTTGCCTGGGAAAAGATACCTAGCTCGCCTTCGCCGCGGAAATAATTGATCAGCCAATAGTCTGCCCTATACGCAAAAAACTGCACCAGGTTAGCCATTAATACTACAATAGAAAAATTAAACAATGACGTTAGATCGTCCCTTGAAATTCTTACTATACGTAACCTGGTACCTAGCGTATGAAATAAGATCACCAGGGCCGCTGCCTGTATGAATATCGTGATGCATAAAAGCGAAAATGGTGGGAGATCAACAATCAAAATTTTATAACGGATCAGCGCTATAGTTACCATGCAGACCAAAGTCACTCCTGACAGTACCTTGTTACAAATTTCCATCCTGTGTGCGGCATAAAAGAGTGAAGTATACTTATCAATTATGATCACCCCTGAAAAATAGAGTAACTCATAGATATAAAATCCAAAATAATGTTGTTGACTCAGGAGCAATTTCGATGTCGCCTTGTAAAAAAGCAATGAAATGATCAAAAACAAGATGACCTGGAAAAGGACGGAAAAAAAGGTGACAGAGAATAACTTTTCGCCGTCAAGTTTTTGACTTGCCCCGTGCCAAACAACTGCT
>Ga0068853_100002334_pt1 | contig 14190 bp, 7 predicted proteins | sample KBSCornC32_FD_65655 | JGI IMG/M metagenome (GOLD analysis project Ga0068853, IMG submission 65655) | Corn rhizosphere microbial communities from Kellogg Biological Station, Michigan, USA - KBS Corn C3-2 | ecosystem: Host-associated > Plants > Roots > Rhizosphere > Soil ... | reverse complement strand
TTTTGAGGTTTGGATGGGGAATAAGATGCAGAACAGGAGGACGGAGAGGGGAACGTTCTTTCCGCCGTTCTGGAGGCTGGATAATCATTATGTGCTGGTAGATTTTCGGAGGGAGGTAGAGTGTTTGTCGGACGATGACGTGGAGGTTTTGACGGAGGGGAAGTACAACTGTAAGGTAGATGGGAAGATGGCGAGTGGGGCGCCGGGCATGCTGCATCTGGCGAGGGGGAAGCACGTACTGGAATTGAAGGTTTATAATCAGGATTCGCCGCCGGCGTTGAGTATGAGGTCCCGGAGTTTTGCGGCGGATAGCGGGTGGATGGTGACGTTTGAGGATAAGGAGTGGATAGATGCTTCGGGGAAGGCTTCGGATAAGTCGGGGACGGTCTGGTTGCCGGCGGAAGTATCGCGGTTCGGGGTTCCGCCTTCGCAGTGGAGGTTGTCAGTGGAGCCGAGGCCGGCTATGAGTGTAGTACGGGGGGCTGGATCGTTGCTGGTGGATTTTGGGAAGGAATCGTTTGGGTATGTTCGGCTGCATGGTGTGAAAGGAAGAGGGAGGGTGTCGTTGTTTTATGGGGAGTCGAAGGAGGAGGCGTTGTCGGTGGATAGTTGTGAAGTGTTGGATAAGATCGATGTTTTGGGTGATACGGTGCTGGAGGGGTCGAGGGCTTTCCGATACGTGAATATCCGGTGTGAGGGCGGGGTGCGGGTGGATTCGGCGTCGATGCTGTTCGAGTACCTGCCCGTAGCGCAGCGGGGTAGCTTCCGTTGTTCGGACCAGGAGATCAACAAGATATGGGATGTGTCGGCGTATACGCTGCATTTGAATACGAGGGAATTTTTTATTGACGGTATCAAGAGGGACAGGTGGATATGGTCGGGGGATGCTTATCAGAGTTATCTCATGAACTATTATTTGTATTTCGATTCGGCGTCGGTGACGCGGACCTTGTGGGCGTTGCGGGGGAAGGATCCGGTGACGAGCCATATCAATACCATCATGGATTATAGTTTTTACTGGTTTCTGGGCATATATGACTATTACCAGTATACGGGGGATGCCAGCTATATCAGGCTGTCTTATCCGAGGATGGTGAGTCTGATGAATTTTATCCGGGGCAGGAGGAATAAGAATGGGTGGCTGGAGGGTTTGCCGGGGGATTGGCTGTTCATCGACTGGGCGGATGGGTTGTCGAAGAAGGGAGAGGTGAGCTTTGAGCAGCTGTTGTATGTGCGGAGTCTGGAGACGATGGCGTTGTGTGCGGGGTTGGCGGGGGATGGAGATGCTTCGCAGAAGTATGGGGAGGAAGCGGGAGAAATGAAGAAGAAGTTATTTACCGATTTTTGGGATGAGAAGAGAAAGGCATTCAGGCATTCGAGCCTGGGGGGCGTCACGCGGTATTCGAATATGTTCGGGATATTCTTCGGGTATTTCGATGCGCAGCAGCAGGACGCGGTGAAGAGGGGGGTGTTGCTGAACGACAGCGTTCAGAAGATAACGACACCGTATATGCGATTTTATGAGTTGGAGGCGCTTTGTGCGACGGGGGATCAGGGGCGTGTGCTGAAGGAGATGAAGGATTACTGGGGAGGGATGCTGTCGCTGGGGGCGACGTCTTTCTGGGAGCAGTATGATCCTGGGGTGAAGGGTGTGCAGCGCTATGCGATGTATGGCCGGCCTTTTGGGAAGAGTCTTTGTCATGCCTGGGGGGCCAGTCCGATCTATCTGCTGGGTAAGTATTATCTGGGGGTGAGGCCGCTGGAGCCCGGTTACCAGCGGTATGAAGTGCGACCTGTATTGGGAGGTATGCAGTGGATGGAGGGGGATGTCCCGACGCCGCATGGAAATGTGAGGGTATATTGCAGCAGAAAAGAAATAAGAGTAGGTTCGGTGAGTGGGAATGGGGTGTTGCGGTTTAACAGCAGGTCGAAGCCTGTGTGCAAAGAGGGGGTGATCCGCGAGGTGGGTAAGAACGGCTATGAGGTAGACCTGGAGGGTGGGAAGGAGTATACAGTTAAATATGTTGCTACGGAATAGAATATTGATCCTGTTATTGGTGGTTGGTGGTGTAGGAAGGGCGCAGTCTTTTGACAGTGTATCGTTCGTGCATCCGCCGGAGGCGGCGCGGCCCTGGGTGTTCTGGTACTGGATGCAGGCGGCTGTGTCGCGGGAGGGGATAAGGGCTGATCTGCAGGCTATGAAGGACGTGGGTATCGGCGGGGCTTATCTGATGCCGATAAATGGGGCGGCGAATCCGCCGATATACGAGCCTGCGGTGCAGCAGCTGAGTCCGTTGTGGTGGGATATGGTTCGCTATGCCATGAAGGTAGCGGACAGTCTGGGGGTGAAGCTGGCGATGCATGCCTGTGATGGTTTTGCCGTGGCCGGCGGGCCGTGGATCAGGCCGGAGCAGTCGATGCAGAAGGTCGTTTGGAGCCGGGTGGGTTTTGATGGCGGAAGGGATTTGGATGTTCGGTTGCCGGAGCCGGAAACTGTTGCGGGATATTATAAAGATATTGCGGTGCTGGCTTATCCGACGCCTGCGGGCTGGGAGGAGTCGACATTTACAGTCGCGCCGAGGGTTACGACGTCAACCGGTGGGGATGCGCAGTTCTTAGTGGAGCGGGGGAGCAGGGAAACATTTAAGAGTGACGAGGGTTGTTGGATACAGTATAGTTTTGACCGGCCTTTTATGTGCAGGACCATTGTGGTCCATGCCGTCAACAATTATCAGTCGGAGCGGTTGTTGGTAGAGGTTAGCGATGACGGGGTTTCTTTTCGGCGGGTTGCCCGTCTTGAGCCGCCCAGGCATGGGTGGGAGGATGGAGACGCGGATGTGACGCATACTATACCGGCGGTTACCGCGCGGTATTTCCGGTTCGTTTATGAGAAGTCGGGTTCGGAGCCGGGGTCTGAGGACCTGGACGCCGCCAAGTGGAAGCCATCGTTGAAGGTGGGTGGGATCTATTTGTCGGCGATGCCGGCTGTTTATCAGTATGAGGGTAAGAATGGGGAGATCTGGCGGGTGAGCCGGCCTTCTTCTGCCGGGGCGCTGCCGGATTCTTTGTGTATCGATCCGGGGCGGATCGTGGATGTGAGTGCATTTTCGGACAGCACCGGGCATTTGGTGTGGCGGGCGCCGGCGGGGCACTGGACTATTCTGCGTATTGGCCATACGTCCACGGGGCATACCAACGCCACTGGCGGGGGTGGGAAGGGGCTGGAGTGCGATAAGTTCGATGCCCGGACGGTGGAACTGCAGTTCGACCGGTGGTTTGGGGAGGCTGTGCGTCAGGCGGGACCGGAGCTGGCGAAGAAAGTGCTTACGATATTTCACGTGGACAGCTGGGAGTGCGGGAGTCAGAACTGGTCGTCTGTGTTCAGGGATGAGTTTCGGCGGCGGAGGGGGTATGATCTGTTGCGCTGGCTGCCGGTGATGGCGGGGGTTCCTGTGGGGTCGGCGGACAGTAGTGAGCGGTATCTGCATGATGTCCGGCAGACGATTGCCGAGCTGGTACACGATAATTTTTATGTTACGATGGCGCGGCTGGCGCATGCGCAGGGTTGTGTGTTCAGCGCGGAGAGTGTGGCGCCGACGATGACGAGTGACGGAATACTTCATTATAGTGAGGCTGATATTCCGATGGGGGAGTTCTGGCAGCGAAGTCCAACGCATGATAAGCCGAATGATATGCTGGATGCCGTCTCGGGCGCTCACGTTTATGGTAAGCGGATGGTTCAGGCAGAGGCGTTCACCGAGCTGCGTTTGCAGTGGGATGAATATCCGGGGATGCTGAAGGGTTTGCAGGACCGGAACTATGCGCTTGGCGTCAACCGGATGGTTTTTCATGTTTTTACGCATAATCCGTGGATGGACCGCAAGCCAGGTATGACGCTGGGCGGGGTGGGGAATTTCTTTCAGCGGGATCAGACCTGGTGGAGGCAGGGAAAGGCGTGGATCGACTATACGCAGCGATGTCAGTGGTTGTTGCAGCAGGGGCGGCCGGTTGCCGATGTGGCGGTGTATATGGGCGAGGAGGTTCCGCGGCGGGCGGTATTGCCGGAGCGGCTGGTGGGGGTGTTGCCGGGTTTGGTGGGTGGTGTGCGCGTGCGGGCCGAGCAGGTACGATTGACGAATGAAGGTGTTTTGACGACCAGGGTGCCTTCGGGTGTGGTACATTCTGCGAATATTACCGATCCGGCGGAATGGGTCGATCCGCTGAGGGGATATGCTTATGATTCTTATAATCCGGATGTGTTGGTGCGGCTGGCGCGTGTGAAAGACGGACGTGTTGTTTTGCCCGGGGGGGCGAGCTATGGGTTGCTGGTGTTGCCGGGGGCTTCGGTGATGGATCCGGATGCCGGGGGGATGAGCGGGGAGACGGCTTTGCGGTTGTTGCAGCTGGTAAAGGAAGGGGCCAGGGTGGTGATAGATACGACGGGGGTTAAGGCATATCATAGTGTGGGGTTGAAGGGGGATGATAGGGTGGTTCGGAGAGTTTTTGATGAGTTGATCGGTTCGCCCGCGGCGGCTCCCGGCGGGCGGGTGATGGTTGGCCCGTATCGGGATTCGACGCTTGACCGGATGGGGATACCGAGGGATTTTGAAGGGGGAGGGCCTGGAATAGTGTATACGCATAGGACGGGCGAGGGGTTTGATATTTATTTTGTTTCGAATCAGACGGATAAGGCTTGCAGGTTTGAGGCGTCGGTGAGGGTGGCGGGGCGTCAGCCGGAGATATGGGATCCGGTGACGGGGGAGGTGAGCGATGCCACGGAGTGGAGGGTCTTTGGGGGAAGGACAAAGGTACGGTTGGAGTTGGGGGCGTCGGGGTCGGAGTTTTTGGTGTTTAGGAGGAAGGGTGTTCCGAAGGCAGTGAAGAAGGGGGTGGTGGCGAGAAAGAAGAGAGAGTTGAAGGGTCCGTGGAAGGTGGAGTTCGGAAGCGGAGCTATATCGACGGTTCACAGCGACAGCCTTTTCGATTGGAGCCAGTCGGCGGATACAGTAGTACGTTATTTTTCGGGAACGGCAGTTTATACGAGTTCGTTCACGGCGAATGCGATGGGCGGGCCTGTGCATATCGACCTTGGCGCGGTGGACAATATTGCCACGGTGTTTGTCAATGGGGTGGACTGCGGGACCGTGTGGGCGGGTAATCAGCTGGATATTACGAAGGCGGTGCGAGGGGGTGAGAATCAGCTGAAGATATTGGTGACGAATACATGGGCCAACCGGCTCACGGGCGATCAGCGGCTGGTGGGGGAGCGGGTTTTGGAAGGGAAGCCATTGCCGGAGGGGCAGCGTCGTACGTGGACGACCTCGCCGTGGAAGGGGGATGGGAGTCTGTTGCCGGCGGGGTTGCTGGGTCCGGTGTATATAAGCTATTAAATCATTTGAAATGAAGAACTGGGTTGTTTTATTGGTGCTTGGCGCGTGGATGGGGGCGTCGGCGCAGCAGAAGTCGCTTGTCAATACCTCGGCGAGCAGGCATCGTGTTCTGGCTAGTGTCGATATGGGGTCGGTGAGGTGGACGAAAGGGTTCTGGGCGGAGCGATTCGAGGTCTGCCGGGATTCCATGCTGCCGCATCTCTGGAAGATATATACGGATGCCGGTGTGAGTCATGCGTTCGAGAATTTCCGGATCGCGGCCGGGCTGGATACGGGTTCGCATTCGGGTCCGCCTTTTCATGACGGGGATTTTTACAAGCTGCTTGAGGGGATGGCGGCGACCTATGCGGTTACGAAGGACCCGCGGATCGACAGTCTGATGGATATGGCGATCGCCGTCATCGTGAAGTGTCAGCGTCCTGACGGCTATATACATACGCCGACGATCATTGCGGAGCGGAACCATCCGGGTCAGCGTGCGGCCTTCGAAGACCGGCTGAATTTCGAGACCTATAATATGGGGCATCTGATGACGGCGGGCTGTGTACACTATCGGGCCACGGGGAAGAGGACCTTGCTGGATGCGGCTATAAAGGCGGCGAACTATCTGGATGCTTTTTATAAGCGCAGCTCGCCCGGGCTGGCGCGCAATGCCATTTGTCCTTCCCACTATATGGGTATTGTCGAGTTGTACCGGACGACGGGGGACACGGCCTATCTGAGGCTTGCCAGGAACCTGATCGATATCCGGGGGCTGGTCAGCAACGGGACGGATGACAACCAGGACCGTATCCCTTTCCGGGAGCAGTATAAAGCAATGGGGCATGCGGTGCGGGCCAACTATCTGTATGCGGGTGTCGCGGACGTAGTGGCGGAGACGGGTGACGATTCGCTGCGTAATAATCTGGACTCTATCTGGAAGGACGTCACGGAACACAAAATGTATATTACGGGCGGTTGCGGGGCGTTGTACGACGGGGTTTCGCCCGATGCCGTGTCCTACAGTCCTCCCGATATACAGGAAGTGCATCAGGCGTACGGCCGGGCCTATCAGCTGCCCAACACGACGGCACACAATGAGACCTGTGCGAATATCGGAAATGTGCTCTGGAACTGGCGGATGCTGTTGCTGACGGGCGATGCGCGATTTGCGGATGTGATGGAGGAGGCTTTGTACAATAGCGTCCTTTCGGGGGTTAATCTGGATGGCGGGCGCTGGTTCTACACCAATCCGCTGCGGGCTTCACGGGATCTCCCCTATGCGCTGCGGTGGTCGGGGGGAAGGGAAGAATATATCCGGTTGTCGAATTGCTGTCCGCCGAATCTGGCGCGGACCATTGCGGAGGTCGGCGACTATGCGTATAGTTTGAGTGAGAAGGGAGTTTGGGTCAATCTTTATGGGGGCAACCAACTTGAGACGTCCGAAGTTGGGATCGGGCAGGTGACGGACTATCCGTGGAGCGGCAAGGTCAGGCTGGTGTTGACAAAGGCGCCTGCCAGGGACTATTCGTTATTGTTGCGGATACCGGGATGGTGTCATGGCGCGGCTGTGGCGGTGAACGGGAAGTCTTTTGCCGCCGGTCTGCAGGGGGGGCGTTATGCCGATGTCCGCCGGGTCTGGAAGGTTGGGGATGTGGTGGAGCTAAGTCTGCCGATGCCGGCTGTTCTGGTAGAAGCCAATCCGCTGGTGGAAGAGGATCGCGGGCAGGTGGCGGTTCGGCGCGGGCCTATCGTATACTGTCTGGAGTCGGTGGATATGCCAGCCGGGGCCTCTGTCTCCCGGGTGGAGGTGCCGGTGGGGGCGGATTTTGTTCCGGTTGAAATGAGGATAGGCAGGAACAGGGTTGTGGGGCTGGAGGGGAGTGTAAAGTTGTTGCCGGATGGTGGTAAGGGGTTATATAGGGAAGTATCGGGGACTCCGGCGCGGGTGGTGAAGGTGCGGCTGGTGCCGTATTATGCGTGGGATAACCGGGGTGCTTCCGACATGAGTGTCTGGCTGGGGGTGAGCCGGTAATTATTGGGGTTTGTCGTAGGGGTTTGGGTTGTGGACTTCCATGTATTTTTCGGGGTGGGGAATTGATTGCCAGCCAAACTGCCGGTAGAGGTCATGCGCGTCGGCGGTGAGGAGGACCCAGCGGCGGAGGCCCTGGAGGTCGGGGTGGGCCATAATCTGTTGCATCAGCATTTTGGAGAGGCCGTGGCCGCGGTGGGGGGTGGTGATGAAGACGTCGCCGAGGTAGGCGATGGTGGCGTAGTCGGTGATGATGCGGGCGAAGCCGACCTGAGAGGAGGACGGGTTATGGTAGACGCCAAAGCAGAGGGAGTTGGCGATGGAGCGTTGGACGGTCTCAAGCGGGACGTTGAGGGCCCAGTAGGATTCTTTGGAGAGGAAGGCGTGGATAAAGGGGATGTCGAGTTTTTCCTTGCCGGTGGAGATGGTGTAGTTGCCGTTGGCGATATCGATTGTCATGGTTTGGTATTAAAAGCGTCGTCGATCGCGGCGGTGGCGATATGTATGAGGGGGATCTTTTTCATTAATATAAAGTTAGCAATTAATTAGTTATATTGCCACCCTACGGTTAGTGCATAAAAAAAATAAACCTGACTTCCACATTTAAAAAGATCATTCTGCTACTGCTTGCCGGTGTACTTGGTTTGACCGGCATGTGCCAGACGAGGACGATCGCCGGCGTGGTGGAGGATTCTCTTTCCCGTGCCCCGTTGTCCGGTGTCAGTGTCCGTGTTTTGAACGGCGGGCATGGTGTATTGAGCGATGGGAAGGGCGATTTTCATATCCGGATCGGTATAGGGAAGCAGAAGCTGCTATTTAGTGCGACCGGATATCAGACTCAAACCATCGACATTTCCGGGGAAGATGATGGAAGGATCGAGGTGTTGCTTTCGAAGGCTTACTCGACGCTGAAGGATGTGGTGGTGACGACCCGGCGGAAGGCAAAATACCGGAATAAGAATAATCCTGCCGTGGATCTGATCCGGCAGGTGATCGCCCATAAATCACAGAATGGTCCCGGTGCGGACGGCTATCTTTCCTACGAACAATACGAGAAGACGAGGATGTTGCTGGACAAGCCTCCCAAACTGATCGTCGATAACAAGCTGCTCAAGCGATATCATTTCATGTTCGAGAACAGGGATACGGTTATCGTTCCCGGCAAATCGCTGGTCCCCATCTATATCGAAGAGGTCTTTTCTCAAAACTATTACCGAAAGCAGCCGTCAAAGAACAAGAAGCTCATCCTTGGGCGGAAGGGGGTAGACTACGGGGAGTTCATCGACATGAAGGGGATCAGCACGATCCTCAACCGGCTGTACGAGGATATCAACATCTACGATAATACGATCACGGCTTTTACGATGCAGTTCGTGAGTCCTGTGGCGGAGCTGTCGCCGACCTTTTATATGTATTTTATCCGGGATACGGTAGAAGAGAATGGTCAGCGGCTGGTAGAATTGTATTTTTCTCCGCGCAATCCGGAAGACCTGCTTTTCCGGGGGACGATGTACGTCACGCTGGACGGCAACTATGCCATACGGCGGGTGGAGCTGGGGGCCAGCAAGCATGTCAATCTCAACTGGATCCAGGACTTCAATGTGAAGCAGGATTTTGAGAAGGGGCCTAGCGGCAGGTATCATTTGTCCAACTCGGATGTGATCGCCACTTTTAGTCCGTGGCCGCGGATGCCCGGTGTGGTGGGAGAGCGGCAGATCACGGTCAATAAATTACAGAACGATCCGGTGGCGGATTCGTTGCTGAAGGGGGCGTCGGTGGATACGCTGGTGAAGGCGGAGATCCAGACCGACAGTTTTTGGACCGATAGCCGGCTGACGCCGCTGAGCGGGACGGAGACGAAGACCTATGCGAATACCGACAGTCTTGTGAAGATGCGGTCTTACCGGAGGCTGATGGATTATATCACGATGTTCACTGCCGGGTATAAGTCGGCGGGGAAGGTGGATGTGGGTCCGATCGCCAGTTTTTATACCTTCAATCCGATAGAGGGGCAGCGGCTGGCGCTGGGGGGGCGTAGCAATACCAGGCTGAGCACGCGGTGGTTTGGGGAGGGCTATGTGGCTTACGGGCAGAAGGATAACCGCTGGAAGTATTATGCGAGCGCCTCGTATGCTTTCAACAATAAGTCTATCTATACGTTTCCGCTGCACTATGTTCAGGTGAGCTATCAGGATGACGCCAAGTCGCTGGGGCAGGAGAACGCTTTTGCCGCGGCGAGTAATTTCTTTACGTCCTTCAGTCACGGCGATAATTCCAAGTGGTTGTATAATCGTATTGCGAAAGCGTCTTACGTGCGTGAATACGGAAATCATTTGTCTTTCACATTCGGGACAAAATACTGGGAGCAGCGGCCGACGGGGACACTGCAGTATCTGTACAAGCGTGTTACGGACAGGACCGATACGATACCGAAGATCACAACGGGCGAGTTATCGGCGACGCTGCGGTGGGCGCCGCACGAGCAGTTCTTCCAGAACAAGGCTGCCCGCGTCAACGTCATCAATAAATACCCTATCGTCACGCTGCAGTATACGAGGGGTATCAGGGGACTGTATGGCGGGCAGTACAATTCCGATGCGCTTCATCTGAACGTGTATAAGCGCTGCTATGTCGCTCCGTTCGGGTTTACCGATGTCTACCTGGACGCGGGATATCTTGGGGGTGTGCTGCCTTTCCCACTGCTGGTGATCCATCCGGGGAACCCTTCCTATTTCTATAGTCTGCGCGCCTACAATATGATGAATGTCGGGGAGTTTGTCAGCGATCACTATGCCAGTCTGAATGCGGATCATTTCTTCAACGGGTTCTTTCTGAACAAGGTGCCGGGACTGAAGCGGCTGCGGCTGAGGGAGGTGATCGGGGCGAAGATACTTTATGGCGGGTTGCGTAATGAGAATAATCCGACCGTCAATCCGGATCAAATGAAGTTTCCCCTGACGGATGGGAAGATATCGACGTTTTCGCTGGGTGCGAAGCCGTATATGGAGGCGAGTGTAGGTATTTATAATATCCTTAATATTTTCCGGGTGGATCTGGTGAGACGATTTAGTTATCTGGATCATCCCGGTGTGTCTGCGACCGGGGTGAGGGTGAGTTCGAATTTCAATTTTTAATTATTGGGGGACGCGTGAGGCGCGCCGGGCGCGTCCGGGAGGATGACGTCTTTTCGGCGGCTTTCGGGGGTGACTTTGAGGTCGGTGAGTTTGCCGTGACTCAGGGTAGCTTCGACGGTGGTGGACCAGGGTGCGTGTAGTTTGAAGTGGACGTCCCAGCCGGTTGGCCAGGCGGGGAAGAGGAGTATCTTTTCTCCGTCTGTCTGGAGGAGCATTTCCTGGAGGCCGATAGCGCCGGAGCCTCCCCAGTTGAGGTCGGGTGTCCAGTCGAATCCCGGTCCCCAGAAGGCGGGGAAGCGGAGTCCGGAGTTACCGAGTTTTTTTAGGGTGAGGTTTGCTGCTTCTTCAGTGAGGCCGAGGCGGGCGGCGAAGATATTATCCTGTTTCCATCCGATGTGAGACCGGAAGCGGATGGCGTCCGTGTCGTATTTCCAGGTATTGATGGCGGTGTCGAGGCCGGGTTTGCCGACGCCGTAGATGCCCCAGGGGAAGACGGGGTAGAGCTGGGGGCATTCTTTGTTGTTGATGCGGGACCAGGCCTCTGCGGGGGCGATGGCGGGGTGGCCGTCGAAATATCTTATGGGTATCGGGGGGATGCGCCTGAGTATTGCGGTCCATGCTTTTCGCGTGGAGTCGTTGCCGTAAATATCCGGCAGCGCGAGGAGGCGGGTGAGTATGGTGTAGAGTCCTGCGATGGTAGAGCTGGGGTTGTAGGCCATCTTGTAGGTCTCGGCGCCCGAGCCGGGATAGAGGATGAGGTGGCCGTCGCCGTCGAGGGGGCGTCGTCCGCGGCGGGTTGCGAGGTATTGGTAGTGTTCGTCGAAGAAGGTGATGCAGCTTTCGATGAAGGGGAGGTATTCGTGGATATCGGTTCCGGCGTATAGTTGCTGGTCGAGCATCATGCCGCAGAATTCCAGTACGGTATCCCATTCGTATTCGAGCCAGGCGTTGTATTCTACGCCTTTGTCGTGGTCAGCGGGCATATCCCATCCGTATTCTGCGGAGTTGGGGAGGCCGAAGTTCTCGAGTTGTTCGGTGAAGCAGGCGCCGGCGTGTCCCCAGTATATTTTGGTGCGGAGTTCGGCTATGCGTAACAGGTGGAGGTAGAAGTCCAGTTGGGGGCGCTGTACGTCGAAGTCGCCGCTGCGGGTGAGTGGGAAGTAGACGAGGCGTTGGTTTTGGGCGGTCATGGTTCCCCCGCCCCAGTTGCGGAAGTCGGGTGTATAGCGGAGGGCAGAGTCTGTGAGGGAGGGGTCCCATGTGAAGAGGCCGCCGTTGAATTTGGTGGGCCAGCGGCCGAGGGCGTTGCAGCCGAGCATGTAGCGGAACAGCTGGTAGTTGCGGGCAATTTGCCATTGGGGGGAGGCGGTGTCGGGGGTGGAATTGCCGAGGGGGTTGGTGGTGGCGGTGATGCCGCCGGGGTTGGTGGTGGCGGTTCCACGGGTGGTGGTGGCGGTGGCACCGCCGGGGTTGATGACGATGAAGCTGCGTTGCCAGAAGGATTGCCACCAGGCTTTGGTTGCGGCTTCGGATGTTCTTTTGTTGCCGTTGACTTTGCGGATGGTTTCGTCGAGGGTGTCCTGCCAGTTGTGGTTGGTGGTTGCGAGGACGAGGAGGATGTTTTGGGTTCGTTGTGGTTTTTGCGATCTCAGGCGCCAGCCTGTGAAGTCGGTGTTTATATACCGGCCGGTGGTGGTGCCGTCGGGAATCATATCTGAGCCCTGGAGCGACCCGCCGAAGGTGAGGTCTTTGAGTGGGTTGGGGATCCCGGCTTTTACAGAGTCGAGTCCCTGCTGATGAACGGTGATATCGAAGACTGTGGGACCGGGTTGGTTGTGGTGGAAGAAGACGACCTGGTCGTTGACGAAGCGGATGCTGTCTTTGCGGGTGATCACTTTTCCGCCGGGGGCTTGTTTGCCGGCCCATTTCCAGGAGTTGGCGTTGTTGGCGCGGCCGGCAGATGCGAGGTCGGTGGTGCGCCAGCTTTCGTAGGTGGCCGTTGTGCTGATGGGTGTATTGCTTTTGAGGTCGACGTGGACGGCGGGGTGGTATACGTCGACCCAGATGTTTGCATGAAATTTTAATCCGGCTTTAATGAGGACGTTGCCTTGCTGCAGATCGAGTTGCTGGCTGAAGCCGCCGTTGAGGAAAGGGTTGGGGTTTAGCCGGACGCGGAGTCTGCCGCCTTTGAGGAGTGCGTTGTTCTCGTCGAAGCTGCCGCTACGTGAGAAGTAGATCAGGATGTCTCCATTTTCCACCCATACATTGAGGCCGATATCTCCGCCGCCGCAGGGCATGGATTCGCCGGAGTTGTGGCTGGGGCTGGACCATGTGATATTGTAATTAGCGGGGATCTGGGCTTTGGTGAGGGACTGGATGAGGAGAAGGGAGAGGGTAATATAAAGGTATAGTCGTATTGAATGCATGCTTATATTTACCGGAGATGCACTAAATTACGACAATGGAACAGAATAAAGTAGGGTCTCACAAGAATATCTGGCATGGCGTCGGGAGGCAGCGGATAGAGATACCTAAATCCGTACTCAAGTCGCGTGTTCAAAACAATGCATTGCTTCGCCAGATGTACATCTGTGGACTTGGCTATTATCCCCGGGCGGCGGGACACTATACTTACCGGAAGAAGGGGCTGCCCGAGAATTTCTTATTCTATTGCGTGGATGGGCATGGCTGGTATAAGATAGGCGACAAAAAATATGAGGTGGGCCCGAGTGAGTTCTTTTTTCTGCCGCAGAATGTGGAGCACGCGTATGGGAGTTCGGAGGATGATCCGTGGACGATCTACTGGCTGCATTTTGGCGGGAGTCTGTTGCCGAATTTCAATTCGCTGCCGGCGATACAGAATCATTTCAAGCCCAGGGCAGTGAGGAGTAATAATGAAATGCTGGCGTTGTTCTCGAAGATATACAAGGCGCTGGAGTTGGGTTATAGTATCGACAATCTGCTGTTTGCGAATATGTGTCTTTCGCATTTTATCACGCTGTTCATTTACAATCAGAAGCATTTTGTGGCGAGTCCTGCGGAGAAGGTCGACTGTATCGACAGCGCGATATTGTTCATGCAGGAGCATATCAATGAGAATATAACGCTGAATGAGCTGAGTCACCGGTATAACTATTCGCCCAGCCGATTTTCGAGCCTGTTCAAGCAGCGGACGGGGTATGCGCCGATAGACTATTTTATTCAGATGAAGATGCAGAAGGCGAGTCAGCATCTGGGGATCACGGACAAGTCGATAAAGGATATTGCGTTGAGTATGGGGTTTGATGATCCGTATTATTTTTCGAAGCGGTTTACGAAGGTGATGGGGATGTCGCCGACGAGGTATCGGGCGGTGACGAGGGACTAAAACTGAGGGATTCCCGAGCATTCCCGAGGGTATGCGAAGGGAACGGCCGAGGAGAGGCAAGGGACGCCGCCTCGACGAAGGTCTGTACAGGACAGCCAGATCAAGGGTTGTGAGGACTGTTGGACGGTGGAACTGCGATATTGATGAATAGGGTTGTTGCCGATGAAAGGAGCGTCGCAAGAGAAGTTGAATAGTAGTACTGCGGTCGACTTAATGGGAACATAATGTAATGGGGTGGGCTATTTTTTGGATATTCGCACTCATGAAACGAATTCTTATTTCCTTTTG
>Ga0068853_100002333_pt1 | contig 14194 bp, 14 predicted proteins | sample KBSCornC32_FD_65655 | JGI IMG/M metagenome (GOLD analysis project Ga0068853, IMG submission 65655) | Corn rhizosphere microbial communities from Kellogg Biological Station, Michigan, USA - KBS Corn C3-2 | ecosystem: Host-associated > Plants > Roots > Rhizosphere > Soil ... | reverse complement strand
TTCGGCTGCAAATTACAGCAAGATCGTTTATCCGGGAAAAAGCGGGAAAATGATCTACGTGCCGGATGAAAACGGCAACACGATCCCCGACTTTTCAAATTGCGGTTACATGGGCGGTGGGGTGAAATTGCCGGCCGTTCCTGTGCGAGCAACGGTTGCCGTCGGGCAGGGTGATGCTGGAGTCGCAATACAAACAGCCATTGATAAGGTGTCGGCAATGGCTCCGGACAAAAGCGGTTTTCGCGGAGCAGTTCTCGTCAAAAAAGGTGTTTACAAGATCAACGCACCGCTTAGGATCATGACTGGCGGCGTTGTGCTTCGCGGCGAGGGACAAGACGAGAACGGCACTGTTCTCGTAGCCACTCAGAAAAAGCAGCATGCTCTGATCGAAATACGCGGCAAGAGCTTCGGCAAGCCAACTGGATCGGCGAGGCGAGTCCTTAACGCTTACGCACCGGTCGGTGCGCATACTCTGAAACTCGATTCAACGAAAGGTTTGCAAGTCGGCGATGCAATAATTGTCCGCCGCATCGGAAACAAGGAATGGATCCATGAGATCGCCATGGACCGCATCACGCCGCGGCCGTCCGGCGGTACGAAACAGTGGGAACCATTCAATATGGATTTCGACCGCATCGTTACCGCGATCAACGACGATCAAATCACGATCGACGCACCGATTGTCTGCGCGATCGAGCAAAAATGGGGCGGAGGCGAGGTTTACGGACTTGATAAGAGCGGAAGACTTCAGAATGTTGGCGTTGAAAACCTGCGCGGCGATTCCGAATTCGACCAGACGGTAACGGCGGAAAACGGCAGCGAAAAGAAAAAATATTTTTCGGACGAGCAACACGGCTGGGATTTTATCGGCATAAGCGGAGCCGAGAACGTATGGGTTCGCAACATTACAGCGGTCCACTATGGCTATTCGGCAGTCAATATCGGTCAGGCAAAATGGGTAACGGTCCAGGACAGTAAATGTCTCGATATGGTTTCGATTATAACCGGCGGCCGGCGCTATTGTTTCAACATCGACGGCCAGCAAAATCTTGTGCAAAGATGCGATGCGGACACGGGGCGGCATTCGTTCGTCGTTGGCGGTCGTGTCTGCGGACCGAACGTCTTCGTGCACTGTAAAGCGACCACGAATTATGCCACCAGCGAGCCGCATCACCGTTGGTCCGTCGGCGGATTATACGACAGCGTCGCGGCGCCAATGGCGATACAGGACCGGCAATATATGGGCAGCGGTCACGGCTGGGCCGGAGCGAACTACGTTGCCTGGAACTGCGAAGGACCGCTCGTTTGCCAACGGCCGCCAACGGCGCAAAATTGGGCCATTGGACAGATCGGTGAAAAACAGGCAGGAGCATTTGCTCCGCGACCCGACGGCTATTGGGAATCGCAAGGACGACACGTTACACCGGCAAGCTTGTATCTGCAGCAGCTCGAAGACCGTCTCGGAAAGGCCGCGGTTAAAAATATCGGTTACTCCTAATGAATCGCCCATATGCACCTTAAATTTATGAAATCGAAACGTCGTTATCTCTCAATAATCTACATTGTCATCGCAGTTGCGTCCGTGCCGACAATTTATTCTCAATCCACGCAACCAAAATCGGATGCTGAAACGGTGAAGGCCGAACATACCAATATCGGCATCGAAGCAAGCAAGAATCCGGCGGCCGTTCACACCATGCATCCGGACGCGCAATGGTTTCCGGACGCAGGTCTCGGACTTTTCATTCACTGGGGTATTTCATCGGTACGTGCAATAAACATCTCATGGCCAATGCGGCCGGGACGAGCGCTTGCAAAAGTGAAGCTCACACCCGAAGAACGTGAGCGCGTGATTCGAGAGAGCGATTACAACCTTAACGGCAAACCTCCCGAGATAACACCAGATGAATATTTTGAACAGGCAAAAAGTTTCAACCCGCAAAAATACGATCCCGACAAATGGCTGAAGGCCGCAAAAAAGGCCGGTTTCACTTATGCGGTTCTGACCACACGTCATCACGAAGGATTCGCATTGTGGCCGAGCGCCTACGGCGAATTTAACACGAAAAAATATATGGGCGGACGCGATCTGGTGAAAGATTTTGTCGAAGCGTGCCGCAGAAACGGCATTAAAGTTGGGCTTTATTACTCGCCGCCAAACTGGTATTTCGATCGAGATTACATGAACTTTTTGTACGACGGCGGTTCGAAGATGAATCCGGAATTACCACCACTCGGGCCCGACCTGAAACCGCGAACGTCGCAAAAAACGGCCGAGGAAAAGAAAAAACATCAGGAAGAATATGCTCGAATTGTAAAAGGCCAGATCGAGGAACTGCTCACCCGCTACGGTAAGATCGACCTGCTATGGTTCGACGGGAAACCGCCGATACCGAACGGAAACAACGTGATTTCGATCGAGCGGATCCGCGAGCTGCAGCCAGGAATCGTGATAAACCCAAGACTGCACGGACACGGCGATTTTATTACGTACGAGCGAACGCTCGGGACCGACAAAGTCGCGACAACCTGGGCGGAGTTTTGCAACACATGGACAAATTCGTGGCCTCATGTCGCCGGGGCTGCGTTCAGATCGGACGGATATGTTTTGGGACAATTTGTCACCGCTCGGTCTCTGGGCATTAACTACCTTCTGGGAGTTGGTCCCATGTCCACCGGTGAATTTACACCGGAGATCTATCAAAACATGGATGTCGTCGCGGTATGGATGAAACAAAATGCAACGGCCGTTCTCGGGACGAAGCCGTTGCCTGCTAACGAATCGGCTTCGGTTCCGGCAACGGCTTCCGGCAAAACACGCTATTTGTTTGTCCTGCCAAAATTTAAAGACGGCGGCGCGTACGATAAAGATATGTTGCCGGCAGAAAACGTGCAAGTGACGCTAAGAGGCGTAACAAAACCATCTAGTGTAAGGCTAATGGGCAAAGGCCGGTCGCTGAAATACGATTACGCCGATAACGTCGTCACCATCGAGGTCCCGGCAAATGTCCGGACCAAGCTTGTTGATGTAGTTCAGGTCGAAGTGGGTAAATGAACGCTCCGCAAAGGTCATCTTATTCACTTGATGAAAGGAGTTCAGCGACCGTGTCGGCGAACCGGTCGAGGTCGTGAGGTTTGACGAGAAAATCGTCCGCTCCGGCATCGAGACAAAATTGTCTGTCAGCCGGCTGGACCATTGCAGAAAAGAAAATGATCGGTTGTGCAATTCCACGCTCGCGCAGACGCCGGCATAAACTGATGCCGTCCATTCCGGGCAAGGAAATGTCGAGAATATAGAGGTCGAACGCTCTTCGAGATGTCAGATCGAGAGCCTCGGCTGCGGTTCCGACCGAGGTTACTTCGTATGATCCGTTCGAAAGGCCGAGGAATTGCTGGAGCATTTCGCGCGCGTCCTTATTGTCTTCGACGTATAAAATACGTGATGGCGTGGTCGTCATAACACAAATGTGAGGCCGACGAAACTCAGGGGAAATAGGAGCAGACGACCGCTTATATATTATCGCATTTTTTGAATTTTCCGCGAGTTTTTTACTAAATACAGTTTATGTTTTCACCTTTGAAAGTAAATAAATTCCCATCATTGAGAAAAGCATCAGCGGCGTCCACACGGCAAAAGCCGGAGCAAGAAATCCGTTAAGGCCAAACTGCTCAAAGACGTTCGTTATTCCCATAAACAGAAGCCATAATCCCACGGCGTAACCGACCGTTATCACCTTTCCCTTTCGGCTCAGCGATAGTGCAAACGGGGCGGTAAACAACGCAATTATAAACGGCAAGAACAGCGTGGTGTATTTCTTCTCGAGCGCGACCTCGAATGTCCGTCGTTCAAGCTCCGATTCGCTGTGAGCGATCTGTTCTTTGGTCTGGTCCGTCGTTAAGTAACTCGGTTTTTTGACCGTCTCAGCAAACGGATTTGAATCGTCAGCCAATTCCCCATTTGCAACACCGGCCGTCGAGGGTTTTCCGGCGTTAAGTTCAACTTTTGTTGCATCGCCGAGAAATACAATACGGTCTTTTTCCCATGCTGCCGCCGGCACAGTGTAGATTGCGCTTAGTCGTGATCCTTCACCGTTGAATTCATACACCGTTAGATTTTTTACAATCTGTTCGTTATCAGACGCGAGCACCGCCGGTTCATTACCGTTAGAACTTCCCTTCCCTTCTTCACCTGGACCGTCATTTGGTTTTTCGTTATCAGACGCGGTTCCCAATTCGAATGAATAGATTCGGCCATCAGTTGCGACCCAGAATTTACCGGAGCGGTTTGCGATCACGCCCTGGCTGCGGATCTGTGAACGCAACGCGTCCTGGATCTGGTTTGATCGCGGTAGGATATGCTCTTGTATTTCAAAATTTACCAGGCCGATCACGCACATCAAGACAAAACAAGGCAACAGCAGACGGTAAACGCTTTGGCCGGCCGAGGTCCACGTCACTATCTCGTTTTGACGTGATTTGATAACGTAGGTCGCCAGTGTCGCGATCATGGCGGCCGACGGTGCAAGTTGAATATAAACGAACGGGAGCAGGAAGATCAGGTATTTGATCAGCAGTGAAATACCATTATCGATCGTCCCCGCAAATTTCCAAAGCTCAAACGCGGTAAAGATCAGAAACACTACAGAGAGGAACGCCAGCGTCAGCAGGAAGTATTTGAGCAGGTTCAGGACAAGATCAAAATCGCGCAGGCCGGTTGTCAGATCGACAAAAAGGTTTTTGGCCCGCAAGCGTTCCCTGTTCGGCCGGAGACCGCTAAAAATTCTCTTCAGCCAATCGCCCCAACCGGCAAAGACACCGATCCGTCCGGCGAAATTGAACCAGATTATGGCGGCGGAGCTTGCGATAAGCGGTATCAAGCTTCCCTCAAACGCAGTCAGCGCAGCGGTTCGGGCAAGCTGTTCGCCTAAGAATGCAAGCAGAAAATAGGATACAAGTCCAAGCAGCGCGAGGAAAATGCCAAAGCCTCGCCCGCCGCGCGAAAAACGCAGCACCATCCCGGTTCCCAGCAGGCAAAAGATCAGCGGTGTAAGCGACAGCATCAGACGCCGCTGCCAAAGTATCTGTGCTTCGATGCGTTCTTTCCCTTCCTTCGTGTTCGCATATTCTGAAAGATCCGAAAGGCCGAGTTCCTCGATCGATCCTTCGGCGGATGACAACTTTTCGATCAGTTCGGAGCGTTTAGTTTTTATTGCAATACGAATTTCGCCGATGTTTTCCGAGATAAACTTGCCGTTTATGCCCGTTTTCGGAAAACTCGAAACAGTTGCGTCGCTTAGGACGAGTTCGGAGAGCTGATCGGCCGTATCTATGCGGCCATGGTTTGACGTTATCAGACGCACTAGCCCGCTCTTTTCGTCCTCATTGTAAATGAAGATATTTTTCCACGTGCCGTTCGTCATGTCGCCGCCCTTGACGTATATCGTGTAACCGCTGACTTCGGTATTAAAAACTCCGGGCTCGATCGGTGATTCGAGTTTCTGAATTGCGGTTTGCAGCGCGACTCCGCGAACTATTCTAGCGGCGAAAGGAACGCCTTTTAGATTAACGAAAAACGCAAAAAGAGACAGCAAAATGCCAAGTACAATGATCGGCAGAGTGATCTGCAGGTTGCCGACGCCCGCGGCGCGAATTGCCACAAGCTCGCTGTCCCCCTGCATTTTTGAAAGGCCGATTATCGTCCCGACAAGGACAGCCATCGGGCAAGTAAAGCCGATCACATTTGGGATGAGCGCAAGGGTTAATTGCCAGACAAGCTTGGCCGGTATGTTCACGCTAAAAAATATATCGGAAAACCGGCCGGCCTGCTGAACAAAAAGGATGACGCTGAGCAGCAACCACGAAAAGATAAAGTACGGCAGGATCGCACGGATGAGGTAAAGAGATATTGTTCCGCTTGTACGCTTCATTTGCCGTTAATTGCCCATCACAAGGGACATCTCGCCGGTGATCTCCTTGCCGACGATCTGCGAGATTATTCGGCGGAGGATCCGCGAAAGTCCGGTGATCGCTTCCTCCTGCCCAACCGTAGTTTTAGAAAAACGTTCAGGCGCAAGCTTGAGGGCCGAGCTATACAATTCGCGGTGTTCGCTGCTGATATTAATATCGCTGCGAGCACGCGCGCAGTTTTTGCAGAGCAGATGAAAATTGATCTGCAGGTTAGCGGCTTCGTTTTCGCTGAACACGCGCTGACAGTCGTTGCATCGGCTCCAATCCGGCAGGTAGCCGCCAAGCCGCAACAGCCAAATCTCGAAGTAAAAACCCAATGCTGCAAGAGCCGCCGCATCTTCTTTTGCTGCATCGAGACACGCCCGGACCATCCGATAAAGGGTTTCGTTCGGGTCGTGCGGCGGAGCGAACGAGATCAAGAGATCGGAAAGATAGGAGAATTTTTGAAGGAATTCAGGATTGCTTGCCGCCTCGAAACAGGACCTTTGCAACTCGGCTTCACGGATGGAAACGAGTTCAACGACTTCCTTTTGAAAATAGGTCAGTTTTACAACAGAAAAGATTTCCAGGCCGCTGCCAAAGCGGCTTTTGGGGCGTTTTGCACCTTTTGCAACACCGCGTACCACGCCGTGATCGCGGGTGAGGAAAATCACGATCTTGTCAGCCTCGGCGAGATTGTAGCTTTTTAGAACGAGGCCCTCTGTTTCGACCAACGGCATGATTAATTCCCGGGGATAAAATAAAGGATCCAGGCAAGGACAAGACTGACGATTATGAACTGAAAAAACGTTTTTAGGCCGTATTTTAGCCGCTCGATCGACGTGCCGGTGGACATCGCGCCGAACGCGACGGAGACAAAAATCGCGAATGCCGCAAGATATGCGAAGTGGATCATTTCTTCCTCCCGAGATAAATATCGACAGCATCAATTGCGGCAAGGTAGTTAAGCAGCCCGGCGCATTCCAAAAAGCGGCCGCTGTACTCAAACGTCGCGCGGGCTGCCACCGTTGAGTCAGGCGACGCTGCAATGATGTAACTCACAATCGCGCCGAGACCGTTACCAAAGCGGGCAAATATATCCAGGAGATAAAGCAGAGCTCCTTCCTTAAAATTAAAGCCGGGATAATATGCGCCGCCGCCCGCGACTGCAACGATAAACATCGCCCAGATAACGGCCGAGATAACGATGCCGCGCTTCCACCGTTTCTGCATCAAATGTCCGGCGCCAGGGAAGAACCAGGATGCCAACGCTATGAAAAAAGGATTATCCATCAAAATGCCTCAATAATAATCTAAAGAACTACGTGAGATGTCAGTGCTCCGACATCTAAAACAAATATTAAGCTCTCAATCGTATTTGTTGGGTTAACAGACATTACCAGGTTTCACGAATCAACTTTAACAAACTTAATCTAAAACTCTAAACGCTGGTAATAAAGTGCAAGTTTTTGCTCATCTGACAAAACTTAACTACTGATATTACAATGCTTAGGCCGATGCTTTCATACGTCCTGCAGCACATTTTTCTACGAACATCCTAAAAATGCCCTGCGATAGATCATCCGTACTCCAAGACAACTCCGGGTGCCATTGCACGCCGAGAACAAACCGCCCGTCTCTGGTGTCTTGGATGCTTTCAATTATACCATCTTTTGCCCTCGCCCCGACGGTCAGATCGCGTCCTACCTTATTAACGCTCTGATGATGCGATGAGTTCACTCGAACTTCCCTTCCCTCGACGAGCGGAGCCAGATAACTATTGTCCCCAAGGTCGATGGTATGGAGATAGTTATCGTAAGCGCCGTTGCGTTCATGCTTATGGCTTGCGGTAACCTGCGACGCAATATCCTGAATGAGCGAGCCGCCGCGGGAAACGTTCAGCACCTGCATTCCAAAACAGATGCCCAGGACAGGAACGTTGTTTTTCTCTGCTTCGGTAAGCACAAACAGATCGGTCTCGTCTTTTTCAGGAACGATCGTACCGAGGTGCTGGTGCGGGGGCTCGCCGAACCGGGCAGGATCCACGTCAGAATCACTGCCCGGGAGCAAAATGCCATCCAGTGCGGACAGAGCTTCTACGATATACTCCTGTTTCGGGATCAGGCCGAGATGGACAGGGATGCCGCCGGCCGCTTCGACGGCCTCGCAATAGTCGCGGCCCAGATAAAACCGCCGCGTTGCCGCTTCGAGCCGCATTGTAATACCGATCTTTGGTCTGTAACTCATATCCAGTTTTATGTTCGGCAAATCGACTGTTAAAGTCAATTTGAGCATTTGATATTAAAGATTTATGATTGAGTTTTTATGCGAAATCAGAAAACTCCGGCACGGATTCGCTCGACGACTGTGCTGCTCGTCCAGCGAAACGGCAAAATTGCGATGGCCGGCGACGGGCAGGTAACACTCGGCGAAACAGTAATAAAAGGCAGTGCGCGAAAGGTCCGACGGATATTTAACGGCAAGATCCTTGTCGGCTTTGCCGGTGCAACTGCCGATGCGTTTTCGCTGTTAAGCCGTTTTGAAACAAAACTTGAACAGTTTCAGGGCCAGCTTGAGCGTGCGGCGATCGAGCTGAGTAAAGATTGGCGGACGGACAAGTATTTAAGAAATTTAGAAGCTCTTTTGATCGTTGCCGATGAAAAAGACGCATTTTTATTATCGGGGAAGGGCGATGTGATTTCGTCCGACGATGGCTTACTGTCGGTCGGATCGGGCAGTATGTACGCGCTGGCCGCAGCAAGAGCGTTGATCAAACATACCGAGCTTTCGGCGGCCGAGATCGCTGCCGATTCACTTAAGATCGCATCGGAGATTTGTATTTATACGAATTCGGACATAATTGTTGAGGAGTTATAGTTAATCCGATGGTTTAAGATTTTCGATGTAAATGATTAAAGCATTAAGGTTTGATCGAACCTCTCAAGTCTCATATTCTGCCAGCTAATTATTCAATTATTAATTATCTAATTAAATAGCAGAAAATAAAGCTCTTAGGTTGACTTAAAGTAAAACATTAATTCACAAAATGGCAATTTATTTAGGTGGAGAAACTGAAGCAGTTGCAAAAAAGCCAAGGTTGGACGAATTGACTCCGCGCCAGATCGTCGCTGAGTTGGACAAGTATGTCGTCGGGCAGACTGCCGCTAAAAAAGCTGTTGCTGTTGCTTTACGCAATCGTGTACGCAGGCAAAAGCTGCCACCCGAGATCGCTGAGGACGTTCTACCGAAAAACATTTTGATGATCGGCTCGACCGGTGTAGGGAAGACCGAGATCGCACGGCGTCTTGCTCGGCTTGCAAATTCGCCCTTTATAAAGATCGAGGCGTCAAAATTTACCGAGGTCGGATATGTCGGCCGCGACGTCGAAAGCATGGTCCGCGAACTTACGGATACCGCAGTCGATATGACCAAACAGGCGGCTTTCGAGGATGTAAGAACCCGGGCCGAGGAAAACGCCGAAGAACGCATTCTCGACATTCTGCTGCCCCCTTCGGATCTGCATTATCAGACGCCGCTTGACGATGACAACGCTATCGACCTGGCGGAAAAGCCGCAATCGCGGACACGTGAAAAGCTACGCGAACAATTGCGCCGCGGCGATCTCGACGACCGGCTGATCGAACTCGATACGCAGGACCGCGGTAACACGACGATAGATTTTGTCGGCGGGCAGGGAATGGAGGAAATGGGCGTCAATCTAAAGGATATGTTCGGCAACCTGTTTCCTGCAAAAACCGTGCGGCGAAAGATGAAGGTTGCCGAAGCTCGAGCCTATTTGATTCGCGAAGAACAGGAAAACCTGGTCGATATGGAGCAGATCCAGCGTCAAGCGATCGAGAAAACTCAGTCGTCGGGTATCATCTTTCTCGACGAGCTGGACAAGATCGCCGGGCGGGAATCGACCGGGAATCCTGATGTATCACGTGAAGGCGTGCAGCGCGATCTGCTCCCGATCGTTGAAGGCACGAATGTGAACACGCGGTACGGCATGGTAAGCACCGAGCACATTCTTTTTATCGCTGCCGGAGCGTTCCATGTTTCAAAGCCGTCCGATCTGATCCCGGAGCTGCAAGGTCGTTTTCCGATCCGCGTTGAGCTGGAATCTTTAACAATAGATGACCTTAAACGCATTCTTACACAACCGAAGAACTCTTTAATTAAGCAATATCAGGCACTGCTTAACACCGAAGGGATCACGCTTGAATTTGCAGGTGACGCCATCGACAAGATCGCTGAGATGACAGAGGAGATCAACAAAACCGGCGAAAATATCGGCGCCAGGCGGCTTCATACGCTGCTTGAAAAATTGCTTGAAGAGATCAGCTTTGAAGGCGGCGATCTCAAGGATAAGCACCAACTTATCGACGCCGCTTATGTCGAAGGCAGGTTAAGCAGCTTAATCGAAGATCACGACCTGAGACAGTACATCCTTTAAATTAAACAGATGTTAAAACGACTTATGCTTAACAGCGTTAAACTGTTCGGCCCATTTAAGCATAAAGCACATAAAGCAGCTTTAGTGTTTTTAACGCTTTCTTTGCTGACGAGTTTAAGCTGTGGTAAGCGCAAGCCGCCGCTGCCGCCGCGCGAGCGTGTCGCGCAGCGGGTTGAGATAGACGGATTTCAACGAGGCAACCAGGTTTTGCTGTCGTGGAAAATGCCTGCGCGAAACGCTCCGACAAAAAGTCTGCTGCACATCAGCCGCGTCGATGTTTATCGTCTCGCCGAACCGGCCAATGCCCCGCTCGTATTATCTGAAGAAGAATTTGCCGCACGGAGCGTACAGATCGCATCCGTTCCGGTCACCGATTCCGATTTTGGAATGAAGACCATGACCTACAACGACACGCTTCAGTTTGCTGGGCAGCCCGTGCGTCTGCGTTACGGGGTACGGCTAGTAAATGCGTCCGGACAGAAGGCGACGTTTTCAAATTTTCTGCTTATCGAGCCGGCCGCATCGGTCGCAGCGGCGCCGACCGGTTTAAGCACAGCGGTTTCGCAGGATGCGATTTCGCTGCAATGGATCGCACCGACGACAAATATTAACGGCTCGACGCCCGTCAACATTCTAGGGTACGACATTTATCGTTCGGAATCCGACAAACAAGCCGGTAAACTGCTTAACAAGACTCCCGTCACCGATACGAAATTCGCCGACAACTTTTTTGAATTCGGAAAAAATTACTATTATTTTGTCCGGGCGGTGTCGGTCGGCAGCGGAGGCATTCCGGTCGAAAGCCAGGAATCGAATATTGTAAATGTTCGTCCGGTCGATACCTTCCCTCCTTCCCCGCCGGCCGCCATTACACTCGCAGCGGCTCCGAATAACATTTCGATATTTTTCGCGGTAAACCCTGAAAAGGATATCGCCGGATATAAGATCTATCGCTCGATCGACCCCGATCTTGATAAATCGCAGTGGAGGCTGCTAACGCCGCAGCTTCTGCCGACGAACACGTTCCAGGACACAAAGATCGAAAGCGGCAAGACCTATTACTATTACATAACCGCAGCGGACAAAACCGGGAACGTGAGCCTGCCGTCCGAGGTCGTGAAGGAGATCGCCCCTTAAGATATGAAGATTTGCCGTTTCAAAAAGGCCGATGAAATATATTTAGGAATCGTCGAGGGCGAGAATATCTGGGTTTGCAATGATCGTCTCGAGAAAACGCACGAGCTTTGCTATTTTGATGAGATCGAACTGCTGCCCGTCGCTTCCCCGTCGAAGATCGTCTGCGTCGGCCGTAACTACGCCGAGCATGCAAAGGAGCTTGGCAATGAGGTCCCGACGGAACCGCTTCTTTTCTTGAAGGCTCCGTCGGCGATTATCGGCAACGATGATACGATCGTAATTCCGCTACAGTCACACCAGGTCGAGCACGAAGGCGAACTTGGGGTTATTATCGGACGCGAATGTAAAAATCTGACCGACGAGGACGATCCGTTCGAATACGTTTTCGGTTACACGTGTCTCAATGACGTAACTGCTCGTGACATTCAGCGAAAAGATGTGCAGTTTACGCGCGGCAAATCGTTCGATACATTTTGCCCGGTCGGTCCGTTCATCGAAACCCAATTAAACGTTAAGGATATCCGCGTTACAACGCGCGTTAACGGCGAGACCAGACAGGACGGGCGGACATCGCAGATGGTTTTCCCTGTCGATTTTTTGATACGATATATATCACAGATGATGACCTTGCTGCCCGGCGATGTGATCGCTACCGGAACGCCGTCGGGCGTGTCGAAAATGGAGTCGGCTGACGTGTGCGAAGTCGAGGTTGAAGGCATCGGCATATTGCGAAACCCGATAAAATAAAGATGAAACGCTGTCCAAAGTGTAACGCAGATTATTACGACAATATGTTGGAATTCTGCCTTGAGGACGGTACGCGGCTGACTTCCCTTTCCGGAGCACCCGCGACGGTTGCTCAGCCGCCGCGACAAACTGCCGAAGAAACCGTTTCGATGCCGCTTTCGCCGAATCCACAACAGCACGAAGTGGAAACCGTTGTTGCCAAATCGATCGCTCCGGTCGAGGACCCGACGCTCTCCCAGAACAAGGTCTTAGAGATCGCACCGGCCGTCATCGCCCTTGCGCATAACTGGTGGCAGTGGCTTTATCTCGAAAAGCAGTATTACTCGTCGTTCATGGACTATGTCTTTTCCGCAAATTTTTTAATGTGGCTGCTGCTGTTGGCTGCGGGAGTTACGATAAGTTTGTATTCGATAAAACGCAGTGAGCGAAAGGGTTTTGCGTACACAGGATTAGCGATACTCGCAATAAACTTGATCCTGTTTTTAGTGCCGCGACGATAGATTTTTTTGATATTTAAGAACACGGAGAAATTATGAAATTCTTTATTGACACAGCAAATTTGGACGAGATCAAAGAGGCGAATGAACTCGGAATGATCGACGGCGTGACCACCAACCCATCATTGGTGGCGAAGGAAGGCAACGTAGATTTTAAGGAACATATCGCCAAGATCTGCGCGATGGTGAAGGGCGACATTTCGGCTGAGGTAACGGCCCTCGACACCGAAGGAATGCTGGAACAAGGCCGCGAATACTCCAAGATCGCGTCCAACGTTGTCGTAAAATGTCCTCTCACGATCGACGGCTTGAAAGCAACGCGAATCCTGACCGGCGAAGGCATTGGCGTGAACGTGACCCTTTGTTTTTCGGCTGCACAGGCAATTCTTGCCGCAAAGGCCGGGGCGAAATACATCTCACCTTTCATTGGACGCCTCGACGATATCGCAACAGACGGAATGCAGGTCATCCATGACATCGTTCAGATCTATGGAAATTACGATTATAAGACCGAGGTTCTGGCTGCATCGATCCGAAGTCCGATGCACATCGTCAACTGCGCCCTGGCCGGTGCGGACGTTGCGACCATTCCCTTTAAGATAATTAAACAGCTAGTTCAGCATCCGCTGACCGATAAAGGATTGGACGCATTTCTTGCCGACTGGAAAAAGAGCGGAAGGTCCTAAATATTCCTGGTCATCGCTAAGGAGTGGACAGTTTGTTTTGTTTCGTGTGTTTTCGTGTTGTTTCGTGGTTATTTCTTTGCGCATTTGAAACGCTGAAACCACTAGATCACACGAACAAACACGAAATAAATCGGATTTAAAACGTATTGTGAATCGATATTTCAAGCCGATCCACTCCTGATAGTTGGGACCATAACTACTGAGTTAAAAGTGCTTTCAGCTCGGCATGTTTCCCTGTCGCATCTGGGTCGTTCTGCAGGGCGTATTGATATTTCGAATTAAAATCCTGATCCTCGTCGGTGAAGGTCACAAGCTTTCGGAGCTTCGATAAATGGCTCTCAACCATGTCGTCCGAATATCCATCGTCGAGAGCGAACATCTCATCGACATCGACAATAAACGTCGAAAACCGCCGCAGCCAACTCAGACTTTCATCCTCGAGCAATACATTCAGAAACTGACCGCTGGTAACTGTGCCGTTAAAAGCCTCGTACCGAGCGCGTTCAAAATCGACGAGCGATTTGTGCAGGCTTAGCAGTTGGTTGCGCGATTTTTTAAGCAGTTCGACATTTTCCATACCTACAATTTTAATACATCTGTAGATCTAAAGCACTATTTTAACTTGAATAATTAGCAGACTAATGATAGCTTGTTAGCTGGCTAATAATCACTTATTAGCCAGCTAACTGTTTACTTAAACCTTTTAGGTATAAGCGTTTAATAAA
>Ga0068853_100002331_pt1 | contig 14200 bp, 13 predicted proteins | sample KBSCornC32_FD_65655 | JGI IMG/M metagenome (GOLD analysis project Ga0068853, IMG submission 65655) | Corn rhizosphere microbial communities from Kellogg Biological Station, Michigan, USA - KBS Corn C3-2 | ecosystem: Host-associated > Plants > Roots > Rhizosphere > Soil ... | reverse complement strand
GGGCTTGAGCGCCTTCACGCGCTGCATCAGGGGGCCGAAGTCCGTCGTCTTCAGCGGCGCACGGATTGCTTCGAGCAGCTTGCCGCCGCCGGCTACGAAAGCGGTGTTGAAGGCCTTCTCGGCGTCGAGGCCGGGGCCGAAGTCGCTGACCAGCGACACGACGTTCCTCACGTTCTTCTCGAGCGCGTACTTGGCCACCGGAACCGCCATCTGCGGCAGTGTGTACGAGGTGCGCAGCAGGTAGTCAGACTTCTCGAGAAGCGAGGAGGTCGACGCATTGAAGATCACGACGGGCACCTTCGCCTCCTGTGCGAGTGCGGCGACAGCCAAGGTATCGGGCGTGAAATACAGGCCGGCGATGTACTGGGCACCTTCCTTGATGATGAGCTCCTGGGCCAATGCCTTGGCCTGCGCGGGATTGATGTCCGGCAGGTCGCGGTAGATGACCTCGATCGTGTGTCCGCCCGCAGTGGTGCCATTCAGCTTCTGATAGGCCTTGGTCGCACCCTCCCAGGTCTGCCCCACCGCGGAAAACGGTCCGGACATGGGTGCGATCACACCCACCTTGACGACGTCGGCGCGGCTTTGGAAGGCGAGCGTCGCGAGTGAGACCGCCATCGCGGCAATGAGTTTGAGGGTCATCTTCTTCTCCAGGTAGGGTCGCTGGCAGGGCATGCGCCCGGGTTTTGACGAGAGGTGGGTCGGGAATCGTGGGGCGAGGCTTGGCTTCAGGCCTGGGCGCCGTGGGGCTGCACCGCTTCGGTCGCCTGCAGGGCGGCGTCGCGGGGCATCAGGGTCGCGTACTTCTGCTCCATGTCGAACAGATTGGCCTCGTGCGCCTGAAGCGACCGGTCGCCCACGCAGTCCGTGACGACGAGAGGGCGAAAGCCGTGGCACATTGCGTCGACCACGCTGGCACGGACGCACCCGCTGGTGGTGCATCCCGCGATCAGCAAGGTCTGCACGCCGCGCTGGGACAACCAGGAAGCCAGCGAAGTGCCGAAGAAGGCCGAGGGATGGATCTTGCGCAGCACCAGTTCGCCGCTGCGGGGCTGCAGCTGCGGAACGATCTGGCTTTGCGGCGCGTCCTCCCGCAGGGCGAGGATCGGCGGCACCTTGAGCGCGAAGATGTTGGCGTCGGCTTCGTCGTCCTGGTACACGACCCGCGTGTGGGCGACCGGCCATCCGCGCTCGCGCGCGGCGGCCAGCAGGCCGCGCGTGCATTCGATGGCCGGCTCGATGTTGCCGCCGCCGAACGTGAGCGGATCGGCGAATCCGTTGACGAAGTCGATGATCAGCAGGCCGTACGGCGCCTTCGGCGCGACGGCATTGCCGAAGCCCTGCTTCTGGTAGATGTCCGGATCAGCGCTCATTGGAAGGCCTCGTCGATGACCTTGCCGTCGCGAACCACGACGACATCGTCGAGTTTCACCGTGCAGTTGCGCAAGGGAATGTCGAGGTGGCAGGGCGTGGTGCGCGGCCCTCCGGCTTCGTTGTTCGGGCCCAGCGAGAACAGGAAGTTGCCTTCGAACGCGCGTGCGTCCTGCCCGGAAGTGGCTTCGCGGTCCACCAGCGACAGCGTGTGCCAGTAGCAGCGCGGCTGCATTCCCCAGCCGATGTGCGCGATGGCGTAGGCCTCGGGGTCCTTGTACGCTTCCATGAACTCGCGCAGCAAGGCGGCGTCGATGTCACCCTCGATGCTCCGCACGAAGCCTTCGCGCAGATGCATGGTGATCTTGTCCGAGACGTAGTTCTTCTGCGGCAGCAGGATGTCGCCTCGGTCGATCACGATGGTGCCGTCGCTGCCGCCCTCGTTGGCGAAGGTGAAGAGGAAGCCACTCGGCCAATGGTCCCAGCGCCCAGGCTCTTCGCAGAAGCCGTACTCGGAGATGGTCGGGAAATCGCCTAGCTTGAAAGTCACGTCCGTGCCAGCCGGCGACGTCACATGCATTTTTCTGGCCGACTTCAGCAGCCTGGATGCCGCCAGCACACGTTGGCGATCGGCCTCGGTGGGCACGGCCCGCACCAGCACCTCGGGCGGCTCGACCGCCAGGAGAATCTTCGTTCCCGACTCGAGGATCTCCATCTGCTCGGGCGAGAAGAGCAGCAGCATCAGGTCCAGCACGATGTCGCTGTTCTTCATCGCCGCGAGCGCAACCGGATTGTTGGTGAGCGGCGTCTCGCCCAGGTAGTTCATCAGGTCCCGGCTGGGGGCCTTCTCGGCGTTGATGGGCTGCAGCTCGATTCTGGTGACGACCGCGCCCGCGGCCTGGGCTGCAATCGTCGCGGTCTGAAGCGTCTGCGGATGGGTGTGGGGACCGCACAGGATCGAGACCTTCTGGCCGCGCTCCACCTTGCTGAGCTTCAGGACCTCGTCCCAGGCCTTGACCATTTGATAATCGCTGACTGGCATTTTTCGTCCTTTGTTTGAAAGTGTCAGATCTGCAGGAGCGCAAGGTCTTGCGGGCTGCCCAGCTTGAAGATCCGGCGGGCATTGCCGTAGCAGACTTGTGCGCGAGTTTGCTCATCGAGCGGCGCCTGCTCGATGAAGGTGCAGGCCTCGGCGGTGGACTCGTAGGGATAGTCCACGGAGAAGAGCACGGCCTGCGCGCCGAGCTCGCCGATGGCGCCAAGCAGTGCCGGCGCGGAACACACGCCGGATGTCGTGATCAGGATGTTGCTGCCGATGTACTCGCTGGGCTTGCGGGCCAGCTTGATGCCCGAGGGATACGCGGCGAAGCGGCTGTCGATGCGCCAGCGTTGATACGGCAGGGCCTCGCCCATGTGGCCCAGCAGCAAGGTCAGTCGCGGGAAGCGGTCGAACACCCCGCCGAACAGCAGGCGCAAGGCGTGCCCTGCGGTTTCCACGCCCCATCCCCAGGCAGCTCCCTGGAGCACCGGCATGCCTTCGAGCAGCGCCGGTGGCTGGCTGAACGCGTTGGGGTGCAGGTAGATCGGCACGCCGAGCGCCTGCGCGCGCTCCCAGAACACGTCGAATTCGCTGCCCTCGTAATAGCGCCCCAGGGTGTGGCCATTGATCATCGCACCCTTGAAGCCGTGCTCGACAACCGTGCGCTCCAGCTCTCGCGCCGCCTCGGTCGGATCCTGCAGCGCCACGTGGGCAAAGGCTCCGAAGCGCTGCGGATGGCGCGCCACGCGCTCGGCGAGGAACTCGTTGTTCTCGCGTGCGCGCCGCACGGCGGTGGTGCCATCCACCTCGGCCTGTACGCCGGGCATCGTCTGCGACAGCACGGCGTATTCGATGTTGCCGGCATCCATCTCGGCGAGGCGCCGGTCGTCGAAGTCGCTCAGCCTGGCGTCGAGCCGGGCCACGAAGTCGACCGGCAGCGCGCGCGTGTACTTGGCAGAGTACGCATCGAAGCCGGGGGCGGAGAAGTGCTCTTCGAGCGCGATCTTGGGAGTTCGATTCATCATTGTCCTCATCGGGTTCAGACCGGATAGGCCAGGGCTGTGTCAAGAATCTCGGTGTCGTGCACCACTTCGCGGCTGGAGATGAGCAGCCTTGCGCCTTCGCGCACGAAACGGTCGTGGTAGATGCCCGCAAGATGCACGGTAGAAGGCCCCTCGACGAGGGTCTGCATCAGGATGAAGGGGGTCTGCGAGCTGATCGTGTCGCCCGTCTCCCGCAGCACCCGCGTGATGCCCAGGACATGCAGCATGTGCCGGGGCGCGAACATCTGCGAGTGCGCCACGGCGAGCGCGCGGTCGGTGATCATGTCCAGGCCCTCGCAGTACACGAGCCCCACCGGCATGTTCATCAGCGCGTTCTGGCGCGAGGTGATCCGGTACGTCGCTTCCTTGCTGAAGAACTCGGGCCAACGCTCGACGTCGTTGGCGTCGAGCGCGGCGCAGTACTCGACATGAAAGGAGTCGATCTCGGCGCGCAGTTCGGCCGCGCGAAGGGGCAACACCACGGACCTGGCGTAGGCGAGTTGCTCCTTCATGCTGCGTTCTCCGCGATACGGATGCCCATGACAGCCCGGTAGTACTCGTAGAGCGACCGGATGCACGACTCCGAGATCAGGTTGCGTGCCGTACCCTGATGGCCGGCATCAAGCTTGACGACGTTGTTGTCCGTGGACGAATTGCGGATGCCCTCCTGCACGAACTTCAGCGCCTCGTTGTCCTCGAGGCCGAGAAAGCCCGACGGCCCCATCAGGTTGCCCTGGCGGAGGCGGTGCCGCGTCATCTCCGGCGTGTCGTCCTCATAACCGAACATGGTCCACTGCATCACCATGCTGTTCGGGCCATTTGGGATGATCTGGCGCACACCCATCGTGTTCATCTGGCGCTGCACGATCAGGTTCGGCCACATGGTCATCATGTTGGCGGACCAGGGCGAGTCGAACTCGCGCTCATAGTCCAGGAACCGCTCGTCGCGCAGCCGGAGGTTGTCGCTGAACGACCGCATCTCCGCCTTGTCGTCGGCGGCGACAGTGGCATAGACCTGGTCGGGCTTGGACGACGCCATGTAGCCGTGTCGACCATGTTCCTTGTCCGCGAAGACGATCGACTTGATGCCCGGCACGAGAAGGCCGAACACCACAAGGAACGAGTGCAGCAGCGTCGCGTGGTACGGATCCTTGAGGTTCTCGTGGTACATCTTCCAGTTGCACGGAAGCTCGTTGCGGCAGTAGCCCAGGATCCTGAGCTTCTTGCCCGAGAAGGGAACGTCGAACTCCTCGACGATCTCCTTGGTCATGTACTCTTCCAGCGGCGGAGTGTTGTCGGAGTAGGTGGCGAACACCACGCCGTTGCGCGTGGCGACGCGCAACTGGCGGGTACCGTGCTCCGCGTTCTTGAAGTCCGGCGGCATGCCGCCGATCTTGTTGATTCCGCGCTTGAACGGAACGCCCTGCAAATTGCCCTTGAGGTCGTACGACCACTGGTGGTAGGGGCAGACGAACTCCTTGGCGTTGCCGTGGCTGGAGCGGCAGAATTCGGCGCCGCGGTGGGCGCAGCGGTTCTCGAAGACGGAGATCGTGTTGTCTTCCGCGCGAACGATCACCACCGCTGTGGCACCTACATAGCCGCGCTTGTAGTCGCCAGGGTTCGGAATTTCGGCTTCCAGGGCGACGAAGTTCCAGGTGTCCCCGCGGAAGATGCGCTCGATCTCCTGGTCATAGATGGCTTGGCTGGTATACACCCAGTCGGGGATGTTGTTGAGCGCGTCGGCGGGCCAGACGCACTGCTCCAGGGGCGGGTTCTTTCGGGCATTGGTGATGCCGATGACCGCCTGAGATTGATACATGGAAAGCTCCTTGGCTCTGAGAGGTGGTTAAACGGTGGCAGCGGCGCCGGCCTGCATCTGCCTGGCCCAGGCGCGCAGGTTGGTGGCGTTCAGCGGGAAGTCGTCGAGCGGCACGGGCAGCCCCTTTTCGAAGAGCGGACGAATGGCGCGCAGATCGGCGCCCGCATTCAGGGCAACGCCATGAAGCGGAACGCCGCCCCGATGGCCGATCCACAGCGCCTTGCCGGAGGCCGGATCGCCTCGACGCAGGTAGTCCAGACCCGGCGCCGGCAATCCGAGCATCTGGATGTTGTGTTTGCCCTGGTCGGTCCAGAACCAGGGCACCGCTCGCGCGGGAACGGGCACGCCGAGCATGGCTGCAGCTGCGGTGCGTGCCTGGTCGTTGGCGTTCTGCCACGACTCCAGTCGCGCGGGCGCCGTCTGTCCGGGGCGCTGCTGGCTGGTGCAGTCGCCGCACGCGAAGACGCGCTCGTCGCTGGTGCGGCACTGCGCGTCGACCAGGACGCCGCCGCCCGCCGCAATCGCCAAGCCCGCATCGCGGGCCAGCGAATCATTGGGCGAGAGGCCGATGGCGACGACGACTTCATCCACCTCCAGATCGCCCGCATCGGTGACCAGCCGCATGCGACCGCCAGGCATCGAATGGATGCCGCCGAGAAAGGTCCCGAGCAGCAGCCGTGCACCGGCCTCGCGCAGCCCGGATTCGAGCCACGTCGACGCCTCTGGCGGCAGGAAGCGATCGAGCAAGGATGTCGCGCGCTCGAGCACTGTCACCGCCGCGCCTATCGACATCGCAGCGTGAGCGATCTCGAGGCCGAGGAAGCCGCCACCCAAAATGGCGACTCGCGGTTTGCCATGAAGGGCGGCGCGCAGCCTGCGTGCATCGTCCAGCGTGCGCACGTAGTGCACGTGCGGATGGCCAGCTGGAGCCGATATCAGCGTGTTCGCCTCCCCACCCGTGGCAAGAAGGCACGTGTCGTAGGCGAGCATCTGGCCAGCGGCAAGGCGGACCTGCCGCTTCGAGACATCCAGGCCCACCACATCGCTGCCTCTCAGCAAGTCGATGTCGCCAAGTGCCCAGACCTCCTGCGCCAGAACGTCGAGACAGGGCTCTTGCGCTGCCACCAGAACGGCCTTCGACAACGGCGGCCGCTCATACGGCTTGTGGCGCTCCCGCCCCACCATCGTGATGCCGCCGCGAAAGCCCAGTTCGCGCAGCGCACGTGCCGCAACTGCGCCCGCCTGGCCCGCGCCGATGATGAGAACGCCGGGCGACGTCATTTGGCTTCGGGCGACAACACATAGATGTCGTCGCCTTCCCGCTTGACGGGATGGGTGCGCAGATCCACGGTAACCGGCGTGCACATCGCCTTGCCCGTACGAATGTCGAAGCGGCCCTGGTGCAGCGGGCATTCCACGCAGCCGTCCTCCACATAGCCTTCCGAGAGCAGCGCAGTGGCATGCGTGCACATGCTGTCCGTGGCAAAGAACTCGCCGTCGATACGAAAGAGCGCGACACCCTGGCCCGCGACATTGACGGTCTTCGCTTCGTCGTTACTCAGCTCTTGCGCTGAAGCGACCTTGATCCATTCCATGATTCCATCCTGTCGATCTTGAGTATCGAAAGTAGTCAGTGTACTGACATAAATATCGATTTGTCTCGTGTTTTTTGTTCGGGTTTCTACGGAATTCCGATGCCCCAAGATGGACTTTGGAAATCTGCCAATTCGCCTCGATATGGCGCATTTTCATTGGAGAAATGCACCATGTTCGTGAGAACTTGCGCTCCCTATGCCGGGCTTCAGCGAAACATCTTTCCACGCAATCAAATGGCTCTTACACTTATGCAAGTTAACTGACTTAATCGGCAATGCCCGTTGACCGAATCACACTTTGGACCGAGGTGCCGCGCATGCGAGCCGGCGTCTCGATCCACGCGCCGAACCGCCTGCGAAGAAGCTTCGAGGCCGTCCCTTCGCAGGGGAGCGTGGCCGTGATGAATGGGCTTGATCGATTCGGCCGGTTCGTATCTCGCGTGTTCGATGCTGCACATCCGGTGCAGCCCGGCACATGGAAATCGGAAGGAGAAGGAAACGCATGGACCAAGCAGACATTCCTGCACGGCTGTTGAAGCGCGAAGGCATCGGCGCCCGGGTGCCTCGCAAGGAAGACGCGCGCCATCTGGTCGGCAAGGGCAACTTCGTGGGCGACTTCGTGCTGCCGGGGCTCCAGGAGGTCGCGTTCCTGCGCAGCTCGCTGGCCCATGCCGTCGTCACAGGCGTCGAGATTCCCGAGGCGCTGGCCGGGAAGGTGTTCCTGCGGGAGATGATGCCCGACGCGGCAGACATCGGCTCGCCGTCCTCGCTGCCCACCTACCAGTACTCGGCATTGCCGCCACTGGCCTCCGGCAAGGTCCGTCACGTCGGCGAGGCCATCGCGATGGCGGTTGCGCCGACGCGCGCCATGGCGGAAGACCTGTTGGAGGAAGTGCAGGTCTCATATGACGAGCTGCCCGTCTATCACAGCGCCGAATCCGCTCTCGCAGCCACGGGAGAGTTCATGCATCCCGATTGGAAGGACAACGTGTTTCTCACGCTGCGCGCCAACCGCGACTTCGAGGAGCTTGCCGCGAAGGCCGAAGTGAAGGTCAGCCGCACGGTCGAGCTGTCGCGCCAGTGCATCGTGCCGCTGGAGGGCAAGTCGGTGCTCGCCTACTGGGACTTCCAGACTGATCAACTCGTGGTCGTCAGTGCGACGCAGGTTCCGCATCTGCTGCGCGTGGGAATCGCCCAGCACCTCTCGATGAACGAGGAAGCCGTGCGCGTCGTGTCGCCAGACGTCGGCGGCGCCTTCGGCTACAAGGGGCAGCTCTACCCTGAAGACCTGTGCGTTGCCTGGCTCGCCAAGACGTACCGCACGCCATTCCGCTACCTCGAGGACCGGCGCGAGCACCTGATCGTCGGTGCCAATACGCGGCAGCATCACTATCGGCTCACCGCCTATGCGGACCGCACCGGAAAGCTGCTGGCGCTGGATGCCGTCATCACCATCGACGGCGGCGCCTATTCCTACTATCCCTTCTTCGTCGGCCTGGAGCCCGGGCAGGCGATCGGCAACCTGCCCGGCCCCTACAGCTTTCGAGGCTATCGGTGCGAGACCCTCTGCGTCGCAACCAACAAGCCCGGGTTCATGGCCTATCGCGGCGTCGCGCGCACCGGCGTCTGCTTCGCGATCGAGCTGCTCATGGATGCAGTGGCGCGTACAGTGGGGCGCGAGCCCTGGGAAGTGCGAATGGAGAATCTCGTACCAGCCGCCGCCATGCCCTATGTCAACGTGGCCAACAAACACTTCGACAGCGGCGACTTCCCCGCAAGCCTGCGGCGCGCCGTGGAGATGATCGGACTGGACGCGGTACGCGAGCGGCAGGCACGCGGCGAGCCGGACGGCCGCCTCATCGGCTTCGGCACGGCCACCTATACCGAGCAGTCCGCCCACGGCACGACGGTGTTCGCCAACTGGGGCCTGCCGGTGGTGCCCGGCTTCGACCAGGCAGTGGTCAGGATGACCGCTGACGGTGGACTCGAAGTGCGTGTCGGCGTGCACTCGCACGGCCAGGGCATGGAGACCAGCTTCGCGCAGATCGCCAACGACGTGCTCGGCATCCCGGTGGCCAGGATTCGGGTGGTGCATGGCGACACCGCGCTCACCCCGTTCTCCTCGGGCACCTACGCCTCGCGCGCCACGGTCATGTCCGGAGGGGCCATCTCGGTCGCGTGCAAGGAGCTCCTGCCTCGCATCCAGTCGATCGCGGGCTACCTCATGGGCGTGGATGCGCCAACCGTCGCATTGATCGAAGGACGCGCCGTGGCCGGCGACAAGTCGATCCCCCTGTCGGAAGTCGGAGGCGCTTGGTATCTCACGCCGCAGGACCTGCCTGCCGACGTTCATCTCGGTGGCCTGGAGGTGTCTCGTGCGTACAAGCCCAACGTCGATACCGGCACCTTCACGTATGCGACACATGCGGTGGTGGTGGCCGTCGATACCGAGACCGGCGAAGTCGAGATCCTCGACTATGTCGTCGTCGAAGACTGCGGAACCATGGTCAATCCGATGATTGTGGAAGGGCAGACCATCGGCGGCATCGCACAGGGCATCGGCACCGCGATGTACGAGGAGAGCCCGTACGACGAACAGGGCCAGCCGCTGGCTTCCACCCTGGCGGACTACATCCTGCCCGGCGCCACGGAAGTGCCGCGCATCCGCATAGAACACTTCGAGACGCCTTCGCCGCACACCGAATTCGGTGCCAAGGGCGTGGGCGAAGGCGGCGCGATCGCACCGCCGGCAGTGATCTTCAATGCCGTGAACGACGCCCTGCGCGGCACAGGCGCCGCCGAAGTGCTGATGACGCCGTTGACGCCACGCCGCCTGCTCACGGCGCTGGAAGGCGCGAAGAGCCAACAGGAGCACGCTCGATGAAAGCGCCGAAATTCGCATACGCGCGCGTCCTCGAAGTGGATGAGGCGATCGCAGCACTGGCCGCCGGCGCAGGCGCCACAAAGGCAATGAGCGGCAGCCAGTCGCTCGGACCGATGCTCAACCTGAGGCTGGCGCGGCCTGCACAGGTGGTCGACGTCGCACACATTCCCGACCTTCGGACGGTGAGCCGCAAGGCCGACTGGATCGAGATCGGCGCTGCCGTCACCCACGCCGAGATAGAGGACGGCGTGCATGCGCCGCTGGCGGAACACCCCATGCGCCAGATTGCTCGCGGAATCGCCTATCGCGCGATCCGCACCCGAGGTACCGTCGGCGGCAGCCTGGCGCATGCCGATCCCGCGGCCGACTGGGTCGTAACCTTCGCGGCACTCGGCGCACGCATGACGGTCAGGTCGCCGCGAGGCGAACGCACGGTCGAGGCCGACGCGTTCATGCTCGGCGCCTACACGACCGTGCTCGAGTCCGATGAACTCATCGTCTCCGTCGCGGTGCCTTCGCAGACTCACACGACGCGTTGGGGCTACCACAAGGTCTGCCGCAAGCCGGGCGAATTTGCAGAGGCCAGTGCGGCGGTCTATTTCGATGCTTCGCGCAAGCGAGCGCGAATCGTCTTGGGAGCCGCCGACGGCCCTCCCCTGCTGCTGCATTCGCTGGCGGCCGAGATCGCGCTCAAGGGCACGGGCACGGCGGGGCGCGAGGCACTGCGAGCAGCCGTGCAAACCGCACTCCCCGAACGCGACGCCATCGACCGCAAGCTCTTCACGGCTTGCCTGGAGCGCGCACTCGATCAGTCCGGCATCTTTGCCGACATCAGACAAGCGGAGTAAAAAGACTTGGACCCGATTTCCATTCAAGTGAACGGCCGCAGCTTCAGCCGACAGGCCGAGCCGAGGATGCATCTTGGCGACTTCCTGCGCGACGAACTGCACCTGACAGGAACGCATCTCGGCTGCGAACATGGCGTCTGCGGCGCCTGCACGGTGCTCGTCGACGGCCAGCCCACGCGCTCGTGCATCACGTTCGCCGTGGCGTGCGAAGGCCGCGAGGTCACCACCATCGAAGGCTACGAAGACGACGCGGTGATGCAGCGGCTGCGGCAGGCATTCACGCGCCACCACGCACTGCAGTGCGGCTTCTGCACGCCGGGGATGCTCACCACGGCGCGCGACATCGTGCTTCGCCTGCCCGAAGCCGATGAAGCGTGCGTGCGTCTCGAGCTGTCCGGGAACCTGTGCCGTTGCACCGGGTACCAGGGCATCGTGGACGCCATCCTGGACGTCCTTCAGCAACAGCGCATCAACCCCGACGCGCAGTTCGAGCAACTGCGGCAACGATTGAGCGCGCCGCGCTCGGTCACGATGAAGCGTGTCGCCGCGGCGGCGCAGGCCGGATCGGCCACCCCGTCATCCACTTCGACATCCACTTCATCGACCGGGAAGCCGGCCGCCTCCGAACCGTCCGCTGCGGCGGACATGGCGGAAGTCGATCCGGTCGCGATGGCCAAGGCCAAGGCGAAGGGCAACGCGATCGAAGTCCATTTCGACGTGCCTTATCCGCTCGATCGGGTGTGGGAATTCATGGGCGACCTGCCTGCGGTGGCTTCGTGCCTGCCGGGCGCGACCATCGACTCGCACGAGGGCGAAAGAGTCAAGGGCACCATCGCCATCAAGTTCGGCCCGATGTCGGCGGCCTTCGCCGGCGCGGCGCGGCTGGAGCGCGACGACGCGGCCAAGCGTGCCGTCTTCCGGGGGGCAGGGCAGGACAGCCTGAGCAAATCGCGCACCCAGGGCGACATCAGCTATCGGCTGGAGGCGCTGTCGACCGACAACACCCGGGTACACGTGGACATGATCTACGCACTGCAGGGCCCGCTCGCGCAATTTTCCCGCTCCGGCCTGGTGAAGGATTTCGTGCGCCGCATGGTGGCGGACTTCGGCAAGCAGATCACCCGCAGGCTGGGCGGGCAGGCGGTGTCGGCTGGTGAGCCGCAGCCCACTGTCTCCATGGCCGCAACGATGTGGAGCGTGCTCTGGAACCGCATCCGCAGCTGGTTGGGAAGACCGCCGCGGCCTTGAGACAGGCCACGCCGGGTGCCGCAAGCCCCGGCGCAATGGCAGGATTTTTCATCGATGCAATTTTCAACACCGGCCTGGAGCGAGAGCGACTGTGCATGGAACAGTTCGGAGTCGCAATGAGTTCCCTTCTTCATGGCTATCACGTACGCGCGAATGGGGTGCGGCTGCACCTGCTGCGATATGGCGGGCGCGGCCCGCGCATGCTCCTGCTGCCCGGCATCACGAGCCCCGCGATCACCTGGGGTTTCGTTGCCGAGCGGCTGGCTCGCCACTTCGACGTCCATGTTCTGGACTTTCGCGGGCGCGGCTTGTCCTCCAGCGCGCCCGGCATGGACGCGAGCCTCGATGCCATGGCGGCCGACGTGCTCGCGCTGCTGGAGGTTCAGGGTTGGTCGTCCGTGACGCTGCTGGGTCATTCGATGGGCGCGCGCGTGGCGATTCGCGCAGCCGCGCGCGACACCCGTCGCATCGACAGGCTGCTGCTGGTCGACCCCCCTGTCTCCGGTCCCGGCCGCCGGCCTTATCCGGTGCCGCTGCCTTGGTATGTGGAGTCGATCCGGATGGCCATCGAAGGCGTGACGGCCGACGAGCTTCGCCCCTACGCGCCGACCTGGACGGACGAACAGCTGCAACTGCGGGCCGAGTGGCTGCATACCTGCAGCGAGGAGGCCATCGTGCAGGCGCATGCCGGTTTTCACAGCGACGACATCCACGCCGACCTGGCCAAGCTGCAGACGCCCGGGCTTCTCATGACGGCGGGACGAGGCGGCGTGGTGCTTGCGGAAGACCTGACGGAGATCGAAGCACTCGCGCCAGGCCTGGTGCAGTGTCGGGTGCAGGGCGCCGGCCACATGATCCCTTGGGACGATGAGGACGGGTTCCATCGCCAGCTCGGCGAGCATCTGAAAATCGACCTGTCGTAGCAGTGGAGGCGCGATTGGCTATCCATTCACACACAGGGCAACCGGTACACTCGCCGGCTGACTATCGGCGATCTCGAGATGATGACGAAGCGTTCCCCCGCTCAGAAGAAGACAGGTGGCGTAGCAGAGGCGGCAAAACCTCAGGGCCCCGAGCCTTTCAATCCGCTGCGCGAAGTGATGTGGCGTCGCCCGGGCTTCCTGATTCGTCGATTGACCCAGATCGGCCAGGCGATCTTCTTCGATCTGTGCAAGTCCGAGAGCATCACGCCGCTGCAGGTCGGCATGTTGACGGCACTTTCCATGAACCCCTGGCTTGATCAGAAGGCCATCGGCCGGGAGCTTTCCCTGGACCGGACGACGACGGCGGAAGTGCTCAAACGCCTTGGCGACAAGGGGCTCGTCGAAACGCGCGTCAATCCGGACGACCGGCGGTCAAGACTTTCGGTGATCACCAAGGACGGCCTGAACCTGATCAACGACCTGCAGGAAAGCATCCACCGATCGCAGGAGCTGTTGATCGAGCCGCTGTCGCCAGAGGATCGCGCCGTCTTCATGAAGCTGCTGGCGCAGCTCGTGGATGCACACGAAAAGATGGACAAGCAAGGCTAGTCCTTCAGATTCATACCGAGCGGCCTCTTGCCGCCTGGCTGCTGCCCCCTATGCGGCCCCGGCCACATTTCCCGATTACTTTGGAGTTGCTGCAAAAGCAAGATAGAGATGGGTTACATAGCACCCCTGAAAGACATGCTGTTCGGCATCGAACACCTGGCCAACATCGGCGAGATCGCGAAGCTGCCGGGCTTCGAGGATGCCGGCCTCGAAACCGCACAGGCCGTGCTCGAAGAGTGCGCGCGCTTCAACCAGGACGTGATCGCGCCGCTGAACGTGCCGGGCGACCGCAATCCCTCGTCGTTCAAGGACGGCGCCGTCACCACCACGCCGGGCTTCAAGGAAGCCTTTGCGCAGTACGTGTCAGGCGGCTGGCAGGGTCTGCAGCATCCGGCGGACTTCGGCGGCCAGGGCCTGCCCAAGACCATCGGCGCGGCCTGCGGCGAAATGCTCAACTCGGCCAACATGAGCTTCGCGCTGTGCCCGCTGCTGAGCGACGGCGCCATCGAGGCGCTGCTCACGGCCGGTTCCGACGAGCTCAAGGCCACCTATCTCGAGAAGATCGTGAGCGGCCAGTGGACCGGCACGATGAACCTCACCGAGCCGCAGGCCGGCAGCGACCTCGCCATGGTGCGCAGTCGCGCCGAGCCGCAGCCCGATGGCACCTACAAGGTGTTCGGCACCAAGATCTTCATCACCTACGGCGAGCACGACATGGCGGAGAACATCGTGCACCTGGTGCTCGCGCGCGTGACCGGCGCGCCCGAAGGCGTGAAGGGCATCAGCCTGTTCGTGGTGCCCAAGTTCCTCGTGAACAAGGA
>Ga0068853_100002330_pt1 | contig 14202 bp, 10 predicted proteins | sample KBSCornC32_FD_65655 | JGI IMG/M metagenome (GOLD analysis project Ga0068853, IMG submission 65655) | Corn rhizosphere microbial communities from Kellogg Biological Station, Michigan, USA - KBS Corn C3-2 | ecosystem: Host-associated > Plants > Roots > Rhizosphere > Soil ... | reverse complement strand
CCGCCGGCGAATCGCAAGAAGCTCGGCATCAGCGATGGGCTGATCCGCCTGTCGGTCGGAGTCGAGGACGTGCGCGACTTGCGCGAGGAACTCGCCGCGGCACTGGCATGAATGTGGCGACACTGCACCCGGTGATGTTCCGCTCATTGTGGAACTATCGGGCGTTCGTGGTCGGCGCTGTCAGGCGTGAATTTCAGACGCGTTACCTGGGCTCGCTGCTCGGTGGGGCCTGGGCTGTGCTGAACCCGCTGGCCATGATCGTGGTGTTCACGGTGGTGTTTTCCCAGGTCATGGGTTCGCGCTTGCCGAACAACAGCGGCGGAGCGTTCGGCTACAGCATTTATCTATGCGCGGGGCTCTTGCCGTGGAACTTGTTTGCCGAGCTGGTTGGACGTTTGAACACAGTCTTCGTTGATAACGGCAATCTGATGAAAAAGGCGAGTTTCCCGCGCATTTGCCTGCCGACGATCACCTTGCTTTCCACATTGATTCACTTCGCCATAACGTTCTTCTTGTTCCTGCTGTTCCTGTTGTTGGTGCGCGCCCTGCCAGGCGCGCCGCTGCTGGCGCTGGCGCCGGTATTGACGATTTTGCTCGCGTTTTCGCTCGGACTCGGGCTGTTGCTGGGCACGTTCAACGTTTTCTTCCGCGATGTGGCGCAATTCACGAGCGTCTTGCTGCAGTTCTGGCTTTGGCTGACGCCGATAATTTATCTGGCCGATGTACTACCGCCGGCGCTGCGCGACGTAATGCGCTTGAATCCGATGACACCTCTGATGGACGCATTGCACGCGATCTTTGTCGAGCAGGCCTTTCCGCACTGGAGCGGGCTGGTCTATCCGGCGATTCTGGCCGTATTCCTTTTGGCGTTGGGCGGTGCATCGTTCCTGCGCCTTTCCGGCGAAATCGTCGACGAGTTATGAGCGCGATCGGCGGAGCCATCATTGCCCGCGGCATTGGCAAGTACTACAAGCGGTATCCCAGCCGCTGGTCGCGGCTGGCGGAATGGCTCGACCGCGGTGGTATCCGCCACGCGCGTCATTGGGTGCTGCGCGATGTCGATCTCGATATTCAACCCGGTGAGTCCATTGGGATCATCGGCCACAATGGCGCGGGCAAGAGCACCCTACTGAAAATCATCACCGGCACTACGCAGGCGAGCACCGGCAGTGTGCAGGTCAGCGGTCGCGTGGCGGCGTTGCTGGAACTCGGCATGGGTTTCCACCCGGAATTCAGCGGCCGGCAAAACGCGTTCATGGCCGGACAACTGCTCGGCTATTCGAGCGCAGAAATCGCTGCGCGCATGGACGATATCGAAGCTTTTGCCGAGATCGGCAGCTACATCGATCAGCCGCTGCGCACGTATTCCAGCGGAATGCAGGTGCGCCTGGCGTTCAGCGTAGCGACGGCCATCCGGCCCGACATTCTTATCGTCGATGAAGCACTCGCGGTCGGCGATGCATACTTCCAGCACAAGAGTTTCGACCGCATACGGCAGTTTCGCGATCAAGGCACCACGCTGCTATTCGTCTCGCATTCCGCAGGCGCGGTCAAGGCCCTCTGTAACCGCGCCATTCTGCTCGATGGCGGCGCGATCCTGCGCGACGACGCACCCGACGCGGCACTCGATTACTACAATGCCTTGGTTGCTCGGCGCGAAGCCGAACAAGCGATCCGCGTCGCCGAAGCCGATACCGGCCAGCGCACAACGCGCTCCGGCAACGGCGATGCGCGCATTTTGCAGATCGACTTGCTCGATGCAGACGGCAAGTCGGTGCGCGCGTTGCGCAGCGGCGAGCGTGCGCGCATTCGCATGCAATTCGAAACCGTACGAGAGCTGCCAGCACTCAGCGCCGGCATCCTGATCCGCGACGCATTGGGCAACGACGTGTTCGGCACGAATTCATATCACCACGGCATCGCGATCGCGCCGGCCACACCGGGACAAGGGCAGATTGAATTCGCGTTCGACAATCTTGCCTTGGGGCGTGGTGGCTACAGCATCACTGCCGCACTGCACAGCCGCGACTCGCATCTTGCAGACAACTATGATTGGTGGGATCGCGCCGTGGTGTTTCAAGTAGTTCCCGGCGGTCGGCCATTATCGATCGGGATCTGCGACCTGGCCGTGACGATTACGGCGCGGTGACGCAACGATGATTGAACAGCAATCCAGTGTGGTCAGCGTCGACGACGCCGTCGAACGCATCTGCGCCGCTGCGGCGGTGCGCAAGGGTTTGACCGTGGCGAAGGGGCGCACTGCCCGTGCGACCGTGCTCGCCGCGTTGCGCGCGTGCAACCCGTACGCCGCGTTCGATAGTGCGGAGCACTACACGATCGCGGACTTTGTGGTGTTGCCGGACATGGAATTCGTTGATGCTGCCTACCGCAGAATACTCAGGCGCCGCGCTGATCCCGGCGGTGCGCAGCATTTCCTGACTTCATTGCATGAAGGCGTGTTGAGCAAAATCGACGTACTCGGCCGTCTGCGTTATTCTGCTGAGGGACGTGGTGTCGGCGTGCCGATCAAAGGATTGGCTCGAGCCTTCGCCATCGCGCAGATCCGTTGCGTATGGAAAGGTACGCTGCGTCGCCTCGCGTGGCGGCGACGCGCGTGAAGGCTATCGCGGCAGCGTCTGCGCCAGAAGCTCGCAAGGCGAGCGCGCCAGTATCGGACCGCCACGTCAACGTCATTCTCAATGTCGATGCGATTACGCGGCCGTTGACCGGCATTGGGCGCTACGCGCTGCGTTTGGCGCGCGGCCTGCACGGCCATGCGGCGATCGACAATCTGCGATATTTTTCGGCCTACAAGTGGATCGCCGATCCGGAAAGAGCGCTGCACGAAAACCGTGGCATCGCCGCCATTCGCCGCTACGTCCCGGCAAAATCGCTGGCGATGCGCGCCTACTTCGCTACGCGCCAACGCATCTTCGACAGGCTTGCACGCCAGTTCGGCGATTACATCCTGCACAGTCCCAACTATCTGTTGTTTGAGCATAGCGGGCCACGCGTGTGCACAGTCCACGATTTATCTTGGCTGCATTTTCCGAACTACCATCCGGTCGAACGCGTCGACATCATGCATCGGCGCATGCCGCGCACGCTGCAGATCGCCGACATCGTGATCACCGATTCGGAGTTCGTACGTCGCGAAGTCATCGAGCTGTTCGGGCTGGAACCGCGACGCGTGCGCGCCATTCCTCTCGGCGTTGACGATATTTTTCGGCCACGCAGCGCTGAAGAAACGCAGTCGGTGCTTGCGAGCCTGGGTCTACACCACAACGGCTATGTGCTGGCGCTGGCGACGCTGGAGCCGCGCAAGAATCTGGGGCGCCTGCTTGACGCATTCGAGCAACTCGACCCGGCGCTACGCCGCCGCTTTCCGTTGGTCCTCGCAGGCGCCAAGGGTTGGCGTGCCGAAAACCTCATTGAACGCTTCGATCGACTGGCGCAGCGTGGGGAAGCCGTACGCTTGGGCTTCGTGCCTGAGCACGCGCTGCCATGTCTATTGGCCGGTGCCCGCGCATTGGCGTTTCCATCGATCTATGAGGGCTTTGGTCTGCCGCCACTGGAAGCGATGGCTTCCGGCGTGCCGGTAGTGGCATCCTCCGCATCGAGCATTCCGGAAGTGACAGGTGACGTGGCTTTGTTGATTGCGGCCGAGGATGTCGACGGGTTGACGAATGCGCTGACCAAGGCGCTCACCGACGAACTCTGGCGCGTCGAGGCCGTGGCACGCGGAATTCAGCGCGCGCAGCAATTCCATTGGGACGCATGCGTGGACGCCACCGTGCAAATTTATCGCGAAGTCGCGACCGCACGCCGGTAGCGACAAAATGGGGTAGCGTGCGTGAAGAACGTATTTGTCACCGGTTCGAGCGGGTTCGTTGGCCAGCATTTCGCTGTTTGGGCGCAAAACAGTTCGGACTGGCGCGTACTCGCGGCACCGCCTGATTTCGATCTGCGCGATGCGGGCAGCGTGATGAGCGCGGTCGCAGCACTGCCCGCTTGCGACGCCGTGCTTCATCTGGCCGCGCAAAGCAACGTGCCGCAGTCCTTCAACGACCCCGGTACTACCTTCGAGATCAACTTTCAAGGCACGCTGCGCTTGTTGCAGGCGCTGCGCGCGCATGGTTTCCGCGGGCGCTTCATTTACGTCGGCACCGCCGACGCTTATGGGTTGGTACCTGAAACGCAGCTGCCGGTGGATGAAGAGCGCGCCCTAAAACCGCGCAATCCCTACGCGGTCAGCAAGATGGCGGCCGAAGCGCTCGTCTATCAATGGACGCAATCGGAACGATTGGACGCCGTCATGGTTCGGCCGTTCAACCACATCGGCCCTGGCCAGGACGACCGGTTTGCCGTCGCCGCGTTTGCGCGCCAAGTCGCGGAGATCGCATTGGGCCGGCGCGAGCCACGCATCGCCGTGGGCGACCTCGGTGTGACGCGGGATTTCACCGATGTGCGCGATGTGGTCGGCGCTTACGGCAAGCTGCTCACGCAAGGAGCGCCGGGCTCGATATACAATATCGGATCAGGCCGGGAGACACCTCTGGCGGAGATTCTCGACCGCCTGATTGCCGTGGCCGGCATCCAGGCGGAAATAATTGTGGACGCGGCGCGCCTGCGTCCAGCCGAGCAGCGGCGTATGGTGGCGGAGCCAAGCTTCGCGTACCGGTCGTTCGGCTGGCGACCGGGCATTCAGCTTGAGCAGACGCTCAAGGATATCTACAACGATTGGAAGGAACGATTGACGCATGGCTAAGCGAGCTCTCATTACCGGAGTTACCGGGCAAGACGGCGCGTATCTTTCACAGCTGCTGCTTGGCAAAGGCTACGAGGTTTATGGCTTGCTGGCGCGGCGTGGTTCCGACACGCTGTGGCGCCTGCGCGAGCTTGGCGTCGATGGCGCAGTGCGTCTGATCGACGGTGACCTGACCGACCTGGTCTCGTTGCTTCGCGCCATGGAAACCAGCCAGGCCGACGAGGTCTACAATTTGGGTGCACAAAGCTTTGTCGGCACCAGCTGGCAACAGCCGGTATTGACTGCCCAGGTCGATGCCGTGGGGGCCGTCAACGTGCTCGAAGCCGTACGCATCGTTAATAAGCAAGCGCATTTCTATCAGGCCTCTACCAGTGAGATGTTCGGATTGATCAAAGCCGAAAGGCAGGATGAGGCGACGCCGTTCCACCCGCGCAGCCCCTACGGGGTTGCCAAGCTGATGGCACATTGGGCCACGGTAAACTATCGAGAATCCTACGGCATGCATGCGTCCAGCGGCATCCTGTTCAATCACGAATCGCCGCTGCGAGGCATCGAGTTCGTGACGCGCAAGGTCAGTCACGCGGCGGCATGCATCAAGCTGGGCCGGCAGAAAGAATTGCGGCTCGGCAACATCGATGCCAAGCGCGACTGGGGTTTCGCCGGCGATTACGTCGAAGCGATGTGGCTTATGCTGCAGCAGGACAAGCCCGATGATTACGTTGTCGCCACCGGCAAAACGACGACGGTGCGCGCAATGTGCGAGATCGCCTTCAGGCACATCGGCCTCAATCACGATGATCACGTAATCGTGGATCCAAAATTCTTTCGCCCGGCGGAAGTCGATGTTCTGCTCGGCAATCCGACCAAGGCGCGTAATGCGCTCGGCTGGAGCGCGAAGACGTCGCTGGAGGACCTCATGACCATGATGGTCGATGCGGATATGCGCCGGCTGACGGCCTGATCGCCAGCACACCGGCTACGAAGTTGCACCGCCCGATGCGCATCGCCTATGACATGCAGGCGTGCCAGACGGATTCGCGCGATCGCGGCATAGGACGATTTGCCGACAATCTTGTGCGCGCCATGGTGCATGCGTCGGCTGTGCGTGGCGACGCGGATTCGGTGATCGCGCTCGATGCCGCGGATCCGGTGTCGCTGCGAGCGCTGCGCCATCGTTTGCGTCAGAACGCCGTTGCTGCGCAAACGGCCGTTTACACATATCCGACGAGTCCATTCATCGACTTCGATCCACTGCGCGCAGGCGCCGCCGCAGCGCTGCGAGGTCAGTTCTGCGATCACCTGAAAACCGATGCCTACGTGGTGCTGAGCCATTTCGAGACAGGTGCGTCGTTCACGACCGGCTTGCGTCAAGACGATCGCAGCGGTACGGCCAGGATCGCGGTTGCTTACGACCTCATTCCACTCGTTTTCCCCGAGAACTACCTGCGCAGCGGCGAATTCATTTCGACATGGTATCCGGCCAAATGCGCCGAGCTGAAACGATTCGACCTGCTGCTGGCGATTTCGCAGACCACGCGCAACGACCTGATGCGCCTGCTCGATATTCCCGCCGAGCGCATCCGCGTAATCGGCGCCGGTTTGGATCCGGCGTTGGCGCGGCTGGCGCAAGCGGAAGCGCCTGTCGATGACGCGCTGTTGAAAGCGCGCGGCATCAATGAGCCATTCGTGCTCGTCGTTAGCAATGGCGATTGGCGGAAAAATACGCTCGGTGCAGTAGAAGCGTTTGCGCGATTGCCGCGTGCCGTTCGCGATGAACAGCTGCTCGTGCTTACGCAAGTTGGCCGTGACGTGCACAAAGCGCTGGCCGGGCGCCTGCGACACGTGAGCCCGCGCGTGCGCATCCTCGGCAAAGTAGATGATTTCGCGCTCGCGACGCTGTATCGCAGCTGCAGGATTTTTTTCTTTCCGTCCTTTTACGAAGGATTCGGCTTGCCGGTATTGGAAGCCATGGCGTTCGGTGCTCCTGTACTTTCTTCCAACCAGGGCAGTTTGCCGGAAGTAGTACACGATCATCGCTGTTTGTTCGACCCACATGATCCCGAGGCGGCAACGGCTTTGCTGGCCAAGGCGCTCGAGGACGCCGATTTTCGCGAGAGTCTGCGCAGTGGTGCTGCTGAACGTGCGCGCAGCCACACCTGGGAGCGTTGCGCGGATCTGGCACTGGCGGGTATCCGCGACGCCGCCGAGACCAAACGTCAATCACACCGTACCCACAGCTCATCGATGAGCGGATCGTTGTGCTTGGACGGGGATGAAATCGCGCTCTGGTCCGAGCTACTGGCGAACTCGGAATCCGAACACGATCTACTGACATTGGAAACGGCGCTGCACATCGTTGCGCGCAGCGGCAAGCGGCGCATCCTCGTTGATATCAGCGAAGTAATCCGCCTGGATGCGCGCACAGGCATCCAGCGTGTCGTACGCAACTTTTGCGTGGGTCTGCACGCCCAAGCGCAAGGCGGCGAATTCGAACTGTGTCCGATCTACTGGCGGCAGAAAGAAGGTATCTGCCACGCACGCAAATACGCGCGCGAGCAGCTGGGACTGATGGTGAGCGGAGCGGACGAAGCCGTGCAGGTGCAGCATAACGATGTCCTGTTCATGCTCGACTCGTCGTGGTGGATGCCTGAGCGCTTCGCCGATTTGCATGCGGCTGTGTGGGCCCACGGTGGAGAGGTGCTATGGATGGTATACGACCTGGTACCCGTTCTGTATCCGCATACATGCAACCCGACTGTGCTACCGGCATTCAGACATTGGCTTGACCAAGCCATCGCCAGCTGTGATGGGTTCATCTGCATTTCCGACGCGACGCGTGCCGACCTGGAACACTTCATGGACGAATCTTGCGGCGCTGAACGCCGTCCATGGACGCGCACTGTGCATCTGGGATGCGACCTGGAGAGTGGTCGCAACGAAGAGCCCTCGCAGCAGATTGTCGAGCTTGTACGCGGGATGTCGTCGAAACGAATGTTCCTGAGCGTGGGCACGCTGGAACCGCGCAAAGACTACCCGACGATTCTCACTGCATTCGAGCGGCGCTGGCTGCGCGGTGCGGATGATGTCATGGTGATCGTCGGCAAACAGGGTTGGAATGTCGAGGATCTGGCGAGTGCGCTGCGCACGCATGGCGAACTGGGCAAACGCCTGCTGTGGCTGGAAACCGTCGGCGATGGCGACCTGCGCTATCTGATGCAGCATGCGACCGGGTTCGTGCAAGCTTCATTGGCAGAAGGCTATGGACTGCCGGTGGCCGAAGCGGGGGCGTTCGGCGTGCCGTTGCTGTTGAGCGATATTCCGGTATTCCGTGAACTGGCCGGTGACGCGGCTTGCTATTTCGATGTCGGCGATGCGACGGTTTTGGCCCAACTTATCGGATCCGTCACTCCCAAAAATGGTAAAATCGTCAACGCCAGAACATGGCAGGAAATGTCGGCAACATTGAGTCGGGTCCTATTGGGAGTGGAAGGGACCCCGCGGCAAGCGAGCTGAAGTGTCCGCGAATGTGCGCACCCTCGGTCCATTGCCTGCAGTTCGGCGATCGTCTCACTGCGGCTCCTGCCTGAAAGCACGAAACGGCCTGAGTTATCATGGCGGTATTCCAACGCACGTGTGAGCAGATCGTATATTCAGATGCGGAGCACCGATAGCAAAATCAGCGAGCTGATGGAACGCATTCGTTCCGAACTTGCGAGCCGTTCCGCTCCGCCCGCCGCACGTGCGCCGGCCGGTGCAAGTGGGCCGATACTGCCGACACTGCTCGTTGTGCCGTCGCCGCAACTGTCCAAAGCTACGTTCGAAGTGCGCGAGACCTATGCGCTCGGCGATTTTTTGGCGTTGCACGACCTCGATTTCATAGAGGCCGCCTACTTGGGTCTGCTCAAACGCGCGCCCGATCCGTCCGGAACCGCGCATTTTCTGCAAGGGTTGCGCAACGGTGAGCTCAGCAAAATCGAAATTCTCGGGCGAATGCGCTACTCGCCCGAGGGGCGTGCTTTGGGCGTGCCAGTCACCGGTTTGGCGAGTTCCTATAATGTGCAGCGTCTTTATCGCCTGCCGTTCATCGGTTTCTTCCTCGCACTGGCCAGCGCGGCGCTGCGTCTGCCGCGCATCGTACGCAGTCTGCAGGCGCTCGAAGGCTACCAACATCAGCGCAATGCCGAAATGGAAGTCCAACTCGCGACCATGAGCCGGGTTGTGAATGCCAATGAACGTGAATTGGCAGTCGTCGTGCAAGCCACGGCAACAACCGTCGCTGATCAGGCGACGCGACTGTCCGAAAAGGCCACGCGCTTGGGCGACCTTGGTGCACAGCACGCCAGGATCCAGGCCAAGGTCACGGCTGCGGCGGAGCAGGCCGGCATGATGGAATCGCGGCTCAGTGCGGTTGAACACCGCGCCAACACGCACGAGAAGGCGGAAGTCGCGTTGCGGGCCGAGATGTCGGATAAGGACGCTCGGCTGGCGTCCTTGCATGCGTCGTATGAGCAACTCGACCAACGCTTGGATTCGATCGCAGGCAATGCAACTCAGGTGGCTGCTGCCCTGCGTTCGCTTGAGACAAGCACCGCACACAGTGCCACTGTCCTAGAGAACCGAGTCGCGACGACCCAAGCCATGGCGGAAGGGGCTCTGCCGCGGTTGGCGCTGCTGGAGGCAGCAACCGCCGGGTGGGAAAAGCGTCTTTCGGACCTCGACGCTAACGCACACGAGCGCGCCACTCAGTTCGCGACGATGGCACGCGAAGCCATTCTCAGCCTCGAACAACGTGTCGCCGGATTGGACCAGCAGGTGTCGGCGGAACATGCCAGCACGTCGATATTGCGCCAGCGCTTAGCCGAACGCCTGGCTCGCGTCGAAGGACGTGTGCACGAGCATGCGTTACGTTTGAGCGAGCCTGCCGCAACACTGGAAAGTACGCCGCAGAAACTGCTGAAGAAGAAAATACAAGCCGGCGCGCAGCCCCCATCTTCACGCTTCGCCGCGCTTTATTTGGCTTTTGAAAATCGATTTCGCGGTGCGCCCGAAGATATCCGTCAGCGTTTGGCCTACTACCTGCCGCTGTTGCGTGATTCCGTCGTTGGCCAGGTGGCTGCGAGCGTGCTCGATATCGGTTGCGGTCGCGGCGAATGGCTGGAGCTCTTGCGTGAGCACAAGATTGCAGCGAGCGGTGTCGACATCAATGCGGACATGGTCGCGCAATGTCGCGAACGCGACTTGAACGTGATCGTCGCCGATGCGATTGCTCACTTGAAGCAGCAGCCCGACAGCTCGATTGGCGCCCTCACCGCGTTCCATCTCATCGAGCATGTTCCACTCGATACGATGATCGAACTGATCGAACAGGCACACCGTGTAGTCCAGCCCGGCGGCTTGCTCATTTTCGAAACACCGAACCCGGAAAACCTCATGGTCGGTGCCTGCAATTTCTACACTGATCCGACGCACCAGCGTCCGCTGCCGCCGGTGATGACACAATTTCTGGTCGAGGCTGGGGGTTTCGTCGACGTGGAGATACATCGCGTCAATGCCAACCTGCTACCCAAACTGTTCGACGAGCCCGACCCCGACGACTCCCCGGCGTTGCGCAGCGCTCTGGCTTTTTTGCGTTCGGCCTTCCTGTGCGCTCCGGACTACAGCATCGTAGCGCGAGTCGCTTAGGCATTGGTAATGGAGAATGCGGTAACCAGCATTCAGGCCGAGAGCGCGCACAGCAACGTGCAAGCGCGCCGGTTGAGCGTTGTCGTCATTGACATGCAACCGATAACGCCGGCGATTGGTGGCGGGCGTCTGCGCCTGCTCGGCCTCTATCATGCACTCGGCCCCGATATTCAAACGACTTATCTCGGCAGCTACGACTGGCCCGGCGAGCCATTGCGGGACCACTTTCTTACTGCCTCGTTGCGGGAAATCTGTATTCCGCTGAGCGAAGCGCATCATGCCGCCGCCGCAGAGCTTTCAGCGACCCTCAATGGGGCTACAGTCATCGATGCGGCATTTTCGACACAGGTCTTGTTGAGCCCTCATTGGATACAAGCAGCGGCCGAGCAGATTCGCGCCGCCGACGTCGTCGTCTTCAGTCATCCCTGGGCGTACCCACCCCTGCATTCGCAGCTGCTGCCCGACCAGCTCGTAATTTACGATTCACAAAATGTCGAGAGCGTGTTGAAGGCTGATCTACTCGGCCTGAAGGCCCCTGCCGCGGCACTCGTTGAACAGGTAACTCTGGATGAGCACGCGCTGTGTTCACGCGCGGACCTGATCCTGGCATGTTCGCGCGGTGACATCGATCTGTACGCCAAATTGTTCAGCGTTCCGTACAGCAAGATGCGCCTCGTGCCGAATGGCACGTTCACCGCACGAGGCGCCGCTACCCAGGGTGGATCGCGAGCGGAAACGAGAGCAGGGCTGAATATCGAGCAGGCGGCGCCGGTCGCAGCGTTCATGGGCAGTGCATACGCGCCGAACAAGCAGGCGGTGCGTTTCATCGCCGACGTGCTGTGCAGGGAACTTCCGGAATTCATATTCCTGCTCATCGGCGGAGCCGCAGACGTGCTCGCCGGCGAAAAGCTCCCTGCCAATCTGCGCAACATCGGCGTGGTCGACGAGTTCTATCGCGATCGGTTGCTGCAAGCCTCGGACATCGCCATCAATCCGATGAACGCAGGCTCGGGCACGAACATAAAAATGTTCGATTACTTGGCTGCGGGCTTGCCGGTGGTGACTACCGAAATCGGCGCGCGCGGGATCTGTGACGCGATCTCGGCGCCGCCGCCAGTCAAAGTTGTCGCGCTGGACCAATTCGCTGTGACGCTACGCACACTGTTCGCGCAAGCGGATGCAGATCTCACTGCTATGCAGGCTCGGGAATTTGTCCGCCAGAACTACTCGTGGGAACACATATCGCCGCAACTGGGTCAGCTATTGAGCGGAACTCATGCAGCGCTTTGCAAGGCACCTCTTGCACGTCGGCAACCGAAGATATGGATTCTCGGAACCTGGAACATCACCTGTGGCATAGCGCAGCACGCGAGTTATCTGGCAGAGGCGCTGAAACAAGCGGGCGCTGAGGTGCTGATCGTCGGCAATCACATGCAGGGCCATGCCGCGACCGGATTCCACGAGGAGATGTTTCTTCCAATAGCGCGGGCGTGGACATGGGACAACCGCTTCTGGCAGTACAGCGGCATCGATATCGAAACTATCGAATCCCTGCTCGCGAGGGATCAACCTGACTGCGTTCTTATCCAGCACCATACCGGGTTTATGCCGGCCCCACGCTACGAAGAGCTCATTTATAGGCTCCATCGCGCCGACGTACATGTCGGTATCGAGTTCCACGACGCCAGGAAACTCTCGCGCGAGAATTTTGAGCGTCTGGCGATAGCTGCCGACACGTTGATGGTGCATGCGGCAGAAGAGTACGCGCGCATCCCGCAGGTATTCCAACACAAGGCGCACAAACGGCCGCTTCCGGTACGCGCTGTCGTTGGCCGCACGCCGGAGCGCACATCGCGTGAGCCTGGTCCGATCGTTGGCGGCTTCGGTTTTCTGCGACCGTATAAGGGAGTACTCACCGCGATTCGTACAGTTGCGGAACTGCGCAGCGAATACCCAGATATTCGCTATCGCGGATGGCACGCCCTTTACGACGGCGATGAGTCGCAGGGACACCTCGCCGAGTGTCTGGAAGAAATACGACTCCTGGGCATCGAAGACCACATTGATATCGATACCGCGTTCCAACCATTGGAGCATGTCATCTCCGGGCTGCGCAGATGTGATGTTGTTTTTCTGCCGTACGCGCCGTCGATCGATGAGGGCGCCAGTGCTGCAGTGAACTGTGCCTTGGCGGCGACGCGCGCGACGGTCGTTTCTGCCGCCAAGATTTTTTCGCCGGTATCCAGCGTGGTACGCGTCGTCGGCGTAGACAGTGTTGCCGAATATAGTGCAGCTCTCCGGCAAGTCCTTTCTAACGCGGATCTGCGCATGGATCTGGAACAGGCCGCGCAGAATTGGGCAGCGCAAAATTCCTATTCTAGTGCTGCGCGCGCGCTTCTCAGTCTCATGCTTGGGCATAGCTGCGGATCGGTCTGCAGTCAGTTGAATATGGTCGTTTCGGCGTGACGGATAATCCGCCTTACTGCGTTTTCCCAGGTTACTGAAGCGATCGATAGGCGACCGCGCTCACCCATCGCACGCGCCGCGTTGCGGTCGTCATAGAGTCGATCAATGGCGGCTGCAATAGCCTGGGGCGATGGAGCGACAACGAGCCCCGCGTCACCTCGGCTGACGAAATCGGCCGGTGTGCCTGAGTCAGTGCAAGTGATCACGGGCTTTCCGCTGCGGAACGCTTCAAGCGTGACGTAACCGTAATCCTCCCGCAATGGTATAAATGGAACGGCGAGAGCATTGGCGTACTGCTCAACACATTGCGCGTCGTCGAGATGACCGAGAAACCGGACGCGCGCATTCGCCATGGCCGGTTTGACAAGTTTTTCATAATCCTCACCGGTACCGGCGATGCGCAGCTCGACGTCCGATTGAACATGTTGCATAGCGTCAATCAGTAAACCGATGCGTTTCCAGCGATGCAGGCGTCCAGGCAAGAACAGATAATTGCCGAAGTCGCCGGCGCGAAATTGTTCACTCAAGAGTCCTGGATAGACCACTTCGGCATCCAGCGCATTATATAGGCGCAAACGGCGCCGATTTTCATCGCCAATCGTGAACAATCCCGCGATACGGTTTGGCGACAGAAGCTGAGTGTCCAGCTCATGGATTCGCGCGCGCTGACCGAGCAGCTCCGGGCTGTGTACCGGGAACTCGTTATCGAACATGTCGTAGAACACACGGATTGTATGCAGCAGATAACAAATGTGCCGGGGATGACGGACCGCGTAGGAAGGTGCCTTACTGGAAATGACGAGGTCGTACTGCGACACATCGAGGTCATAGCAGCGCAGATAAGCTTCGAGAATGCCGTCGAACGTCGATTCATCTACGACAATGCGAATCTTGTCAACGAGCCATCCATGATCGCGCAGTGCGTTACAAAAACCTTCATGGAACGCTTCGGCGCCGCCGCGTTCGCCCGAACGCTGCTCGACGGCGAGAAATGCTGCGCTGCGCACCATGGGACGACGGCGATTCATTTGCTCAAGCGGTGGCAGGCATCGATATGGGAGCAGCGCACGACGAACAACAGCTTAGCGTTCGCGCGGCGTGGCGATGTAATCCCAGAAATGTTGTTGCGCCGATGCGGTAATGTATCCGGCACGATTCATCGGTTGTTTCGTGATTGACTGGACGTCATATCCGAGCACGTCCCAAAAATCGAAAATATCGGCCGCGGTGTAGCCATATTCGCCAAGTCCGGCATCGCTGCTTTCGAAACTCACGATTGGGCGATC
>Ga0068853_100002327_pt1 | contig 14216 bp, 12 predicted proteins | sample KBSCornC32_FD_65655 | JGI IMG/M metagenome (GOLD analysis project Ga0068853, IMG submission 65655) | Corn rhizosphere microbial communities from Kellogg Biological Station, Michigan, USA - KBS Corn C3-2 | ecosystem: Host-associated > Plants > Roots > Rhizosphere > Soil ... | reverse complement strand
AGGAGTAGCGGTGCGAAGGTCTCCCGGGTACTTCTCCAAACGATGCTTCCTTTTCTCATTCTCCCTGGTTGCTCCAAAAATTTTTAAGTAAAAGTAAAAACCGAATAGTTATGAACAGTGATGTAATGCACGCAAAAGTGCAAATGGAACCTGCTATCCTGAAAAATCTCACGGCCGAGGTAAAAGAAACTCTTGCAAAAGAACTCCTGGCCAAACCGCGCAAAAGCTCGTTTGGAGCTTTGCAGATGTGGAATATCCGCCGCAATGGTCGGCGCATAGTTCGCAGAAATCCGAGAATTGTTACCGGTTTCGGTTACTGATATAGTTAAGGTGAGGTTATGATTAGCGTAGCGCCCGCTCAGCATTGAGCGGGCTTTTTTTTGCCTGGGGTCACCGGTTGGGGATGGATGGCTGCGGGTCACCGATTGGGGAGGGATGGCTGCGGGTCACCGGTTGGGCGGGGATGGCTGCGAGCCGCTGTAGACGGATGGCGGGTGCTTGCAACCGTTAGATGATCTCCATTTGTTTCATCAGGAAGGACGCATTGCGGTTGCGCGCCACTCCTTTTTGAAGCAGGTAGTTGAAGTGCAGACTTTCTCCTTCGATCACGCTTTCGAAACAATAGTTGCTGACCTTTCCGGGCAGTTCCTGCTCCAGCTGGCCCAGCAGGAGGTCGTGCGTAGCGAACAGCGACAGACAGTTGTACCGGATCAGCTTGCGGATAAAGAGTTCCGAGCCGTGGGTCTTGTCTTCGGAGTTGGTGCCGCGGAGGATCTCGTCGATGAGTACGAGGGCGGGCGCGCCGGTGTCGAGGCGGTGGACGATGTTGCGCAGCTTCTTCAGCTCGGCCATGAAATAGGAGGTTTGTTCCTGCAGGGAATCGCTGATGCGCAGCGAGGTGAGCAGGACCATCGGCGTGAAGGAGCAGCTGGCGGCGCAGACGGGCAGTCCGCACTGGGCCATCAGGAGGTTGACGCCGATCGTCCGGAGGAAGGTCGTCTTACCCGACATGTTCGACCCTGTGACGAGGATCAGCCGCTCGTCCTTTCCGATGGAGAAGTCGTTAGCGATGCGACGGTCCGCGGGTATCAGCGGGTGTGCGAGACGGGTAGACTGGATGAAAAGCCGAGGGGCGGCCTGCCCGCCGGGGGGCACCGTAGTGGAGTGCGGTCCTTCCGGGGATGGGGTCCCGGGGGTGGCCGGAGTTGCCGGCTCCACCGGTGTCGGATAGATATAGCCGGGATTGTTGAACGCAAAGCCCGCCAGGGAATTCAGGCATTCTATGGAGCCGACCGTGGCGACCCACTGCGGAAACCGGGTCTTGTGCGTGATCTTCCAGCGCTCGAGCGCGATAAGGCAGCGCAGGTCATAAAAGAACAGCGTATTGAACGCGATATTGACCAGGACGTTCAGGCGTTGGTCGAAGAAGGACGTCAGCTTCGACAACTGACGGATAGCCTTATGCGCGTCTTCCGTCGCCGAATGCAGCTGCTTCAGCAGCCCGGAGTCTGCGACGCCGATAGTGTTGAATACGCCGATGATGCCTGCGTACTGGTCGAGTATGCTCTGTTTGCGCGCGATCAGCAGGTGCTGCTGGCTGATGTATCTGGTATAGCTGCCGGTGATGCCCCAGGAGATGAGTGCGCCGATCAGAAATGGGGTATAGTTGTTGCTGGAAAGGTAGTAGTACGCCGTTCCCAGATTACATATTGTGAGCACGTTGATGAGGATGCGAAGTCCCCTGCGCTGGTAGAGGACGGGAGCGCCGTCCAGCCAGGACTGGATATTGTCCAGATTGCCTGCCGCCTCGCCCGCCAGTAGTCCTTTTGCCGTCAGCAGCTGACGCTGGGCAGGCTGACCGGCCAGCGCGCGGATGGCCTCCTGTTGTGTGAGGATCGCCTCCGGAGAAAGCAGGCTGTTGCGGAGCAGACCGCTGAATGCCTGCTCGCCGTGGCTGGTGGTCGTGCGGTTGAGGGCGTGAAAGAGGGAGCGTTTTCCAAAAATGTCGAGGTCGTCCAGATAGCCTTCCGAATCGAGATAAAGGGCGCCGTCGGAAAAGCCATTGAGGTCGCCGTCGAGAACGGCCAGTTCGTTGGTGTTCAGCCAGGCCATCTTTTCCCGGAGCGCCCGCTCGTCCTTCCAGCGAAAGTAGACGTTGACGGAGAAAAGGAACGAGGCGAAGAGGACGAGGACCAGCGCGATCAAAAGGGGGGTAAAGTCCTTTGTCAGCAGGACGATCGAGTAGACAAAGGCGGCGAACAGCAGCAGCCGGACGACGGCCAGGGCGTTCATTTTCTTCCGCAGCCGCTGGACATGGTCATTACATTCAGCGAGCGCAGACCGGTAAAAGGAAGCAGTGGAGGACATAGGCAGCGCGAAGGGTTGATTAGCAATGTCTGTGAACTGGATTCCGTCCAGTTTAAGCAAAATGCCACCTGAGGTCAAGTGGCATTCGGCATATTATAAAGAATTAATTGGCTTACATGATATCCAGCGCCTTGACGAAGAAGGTGCAGACGAAGGGGAGGATCAGGGTCAGGTATTCAAAGTGCGATGCAACGGCTAAAGCGAAAGTGCCTGCGGAGATCAAGAACAAAACCCAGTAAAGTAATGTGTTTTTCTTTTGCTGCTGTTCCATTGAGTTTCAAATTTGTGCGAAGCTACGGCAAAGGAAGCAACGGACCAAAGCTAAAAAAATGAATATCTTCGGGTTTCTGAGGGAAAATTCCACGCTAACAGATATTTTATCCGGATTGCTAAAAGAGGCTAAAAAATAATATACCTTAGTAGTATAATGTAAAAAGTACACATTAGAGGGACATGAAAATTGATTTTTATTTACGGTTCTACACGCATCCCGGCCAGTCCATCCTGGTGACAGGGAATATATCTCAGTTGGGTAATGACGATATCCATTCGGCTCTTGCTCTCGACTATGTCAACGGCGAGTTCTGGCACGCCAGCCTCGTTCTGGGGTCGCAGCCGGAAGTCCCTTTGCGGTATCACTATGTTCTCAGGAACGAAGACGGAACGCTGACGGAAGAGTGGGGCGACGACAAGGTGATCGAGCTTCCGGCTTCGGGTGTCAGCGAGGTGCAGGTCATCGATACCTGGAACTATGCCGGAGAATACGAGAATGTCTTTTATACCAATCCTTTCCAGGAGGTTTTGCTGCCCCGGCATAAGCCCGCAAAAAAGAGCCGGGCATCGGGTCAGCCGTCGCACGAGTTCCTTGTAAAAGCGCCCCTGCTGGCCTCGGATGAGGTCGTCTGCCTGCTGGGCAATGGTACGACGCTCCATGACTGGGACGAATCCGATCCGCTGCTGCTGTCACCTGAAGGCAGCTGGTGGCGACTTCGGTTGTCCGTGCCTCCTGAGGCCTTTCCGATCGAATACAAATACGGGGTCTATAACAAGAAAGAAAAGAGCTTTGTGCGGTTCGAGACGGGACCCAACCGGGGTTTGCCCGGGGACGCCCGCAAGGGAAAGGTGAGCATTATCCACGACGGATTTGTGCACCTGCCCAATACAGGGTGGAAAGGCGCCGGGGTGGCAATCCCGGTTTTCAGTCTGCGCAGCAAGCACTCGATGGGTGTGGGGGAGTTTACGGATATACGACTGCTCGTCGACTGGGCGGTCAAATGCGGCCTTCGCCTGGTCCAGCTGCTGCCGATACAGGACACGACGGCTACCTATACCTGGCTGGACTCCTATCCTTATGCCGCCATTTCCGCTTTCGCCCTTCATCCCATCTACCTCAATCTGGAGAAGTGCGCCGGACGGAAATACGCCGATCTGGTGAAGCCGCTGAAGAAAAAGCAGAAGGAACTGAACGCTTTGACCGAGCTTGACTACGAACAGGTGATCAAAATCAAATTATTGACCGTTAAAGAATTGTACGAGTTACAGAAAGAAGAATTTAAGGAAGATCCCGGATTTTTGGACTTTTTTGCGGACAACGAGAACTGGCTGGTTCCGTATGCGGCCTTTTGCTATCTCAGGGACAAGCACAGCACTTCCGAATTCACCCGGTGGAAGCAGCACGGCCGGTATGACGAAGCGGCGATCCGGAAGTTTACGGCGCCGGGAAGCAGACAGTATGATTCAATTGCTCTTCAATATTTTATCCAGTACCACCTCCACCTTCAGTTGAGGGAGGCGGTCGACTATGCGCACGAGAATGGCGTGGTATTGAAGGGGGATATTCCCATCGGGATCGGCCGCAACAGCTGCGATGCCTGGGTGGACCCGCGGCTTTATCACATGGAAATGCAGGCGGGGGCGCCGCCGGACAATTTTGCGGTGAAAGGGCAGAACTGGGGGTTTCCGACCTACAACTGGGACACGATGCAGCAGGACGGCTATGCGTGGTGGAAGCGCCGTTTTGGGCATATGCGCAACTATTTCGACGCCTTCCGGATCGACCATATCCTGGGTTTTTTCCGGATATGGAGCATCCCCATGGACATAGTAGAGGGCATACTCGGGCATTTTGAGCCGGCGATACCGGTGCATCGGGTGGAGTGGCAGCAGCGGAATATCTGGTTCGACCAGGATCGTTATACGAAGCCTTTTATCAATGACGCGGTGCTCGGGGAAGTATTTGGCTCCGGTATGGCAGAGACGGTTAAGTCTTCGTGGCTGGAACCTGACGGCAACGGGTCCTATCGCCTGAAGGAGGCATACGATAGCCAGCGCAAGATAGAAAAGCATTTCAGCGAACAGCCTGCTTCGGAGTCCGGTGACCAACTAAAAACAGGATTGTATGATCTCGTGTCCAATGTGATCCTGCTGGAGGTGGAAGGTTCCGGCGGGCAGCAGTTCCATTTCCGCATATCGATGGAGAATACTTCCTCTTTCCGTCATCTCGAGTGGCATGTGCAGCAGCAGCTGAAGGACCTTTATGTCAACTATTTCTACGGCCGCCAGGACGATTTCTGGAAGAAGGAGGCCATGCGAAAGCTGCCGGCGCTGAAAAGGGCGACCAATATGCTCGTCTGCGGAGAGGATCTGGGTATGGTGCCGGGCAGCGTTCCCGAGGTTATGCGTCAGCTGGGCATCCTGAGTCTCGAAGTACAGCGTATGCCCAAGAACCCGGCCCGTGAATTTTTCCATCCGGCAGAGGCTCCGTATATGTCCGTCGTTACGCCGTCCACCCACGACATGAGTACTATCCGGGGCTGGTGGGAGGAGGACAGGGGCATGACCCAGCGCTTCTTCAACCAGGAGCTGGGCCAGTGGGGAGAGGCGCCGTTGTTCTGTGAGCCCTGGATCAACAAGGCCATCATCCTCCAGCATCTGCACAGCCCCGCGATGTGGTGTATATTTCAGCTGCAGGATATCATGGGGATGAGTGAGACCTTCCGCAGGGAGAATCCGCACGACGAACGGATCAATGTGCCTGCGAATCCGCATCACTACTGGAGATACCGGATGCATCTGACCCTTGAAGAGTTGATAAAGGAGAAGGATTTCAACGCGTCTGTCAGGGAAGAGGTAGAGGCCAGCGGGAGGTAGTGTCCTAAAAAAAGGTTGGCAGCCGAACACTCAGAAACGAATGCTGGCTGCCGTAGGGAGAGGGGTAAAGGGGTTTGGGTCTTTGCGGTTTCAGGTTTCTACTTCTGCTTCTGCATTACATTATCTTCACAAAAGGTTGCACATACTGGCTGGATCCGGTGCGGCCCGAAACTTTCAGGATGTAGTTGCCGCTTTTCAGTCCGGAGATGGCCAAAGACTGTTGGTTGCTGCCTGCATTCAGCTGCTGCTGCGTGCTCATCAGGATGATACCGGACAGATTGTAGACCTGTACGATCACCTGTTGTGCGGCGGGGCTGCTGACGTTGTAGTTGAGCACTGCAATGGCCGGGTTCGGATAGATGGCCATTTTGTTGTTGCTCTCTATATTGCTCAGGTTAACTATCTTGGAATAACGGAGGACGCCGTCCATATCTACCTGACGAATGCGGTAGTAATTGTTCCCTTTCAGCATATGGTCGTCAGAGAACGTATAGTTATTAGCGTTACCGTTGTTGATACCGATGACGACGCCGATTGAGTCGTATCCGCCGGTATCGCCCGAACGCTCGATGACGAACCATTTACAGTTGGTCTGACCTTCCATCGTCCATGCAAGCAGGGCGTCGCTGCTCTGGGCCTTTCCGGTGAAAGCAAGCAGCAGGGCCGGAGTGGCGGAGGTGCTGGCTGCCATCTGGGCGGTGAGGCTTCCGGTGGCGGTGATCAGGAGGGCGAGGATCAGGGCTGCGGTATTCTTTTTCATAAAAGGTACGATTGCGTGTTGTGACTACCTATACAGCAAAAGGGTGCCAAAAAGTAACAATTTGGTAAACAATGGCTTACGGGCGTGCCACCCTCTAAAGCTTTCCCGTAAAGGGAAAAATGCTCTCAAAAATGCAAAAAAATGCGTGGAAGCCCGTGGTCGGACCGTAAATTCCGAAGGCTTCCGGGACCGCGGGATTGCTTACCAAACTGGACGGAGTCCAGTCCCATAATTATGATATTGGGCCAAAAAATTATCTTTGTGGTTATTTTTTGGCCTAATTTACCGCCCCGATGATTTGCACGTATTACTCTTATCAACTCGAATTCAGACATCCTTTTACCATTTCCAGAGGCACGAAGACGCACCAGCCGACCCTGATCGTAGAGCTCGAACACAGGGGTATAAAGGGCTATGGGGAAGCGCCGGCCATTTCCTACTATCATATACCGGTGGAGAAGATGATCGCCGACCTGGAGGCCAAAAAGGCGGGGATAGAGGGGTTTGCGATAACAGATCCCCAGCGCTACTGGCATTACCTGCACCATTTGATACCCGATAATCCGTTTCTGGTCTGTGCGCTCGATATGGCCGGTTGGGACCTGTACGGCAAGATGCGACAGCAGCCCTTATATAAATTATGGAACCTGGACCCGGAAAAGGGTCCCCAAACGGATTTTACTATCGGTATCGATACGGTCGACAAAATGGTGGCAAAGATGAAGGAGAAGCCCTGGCCGATCTATAAGATCAAGCTGGGGACGCCCGAGGATCTGGCCATTATGGAGGCCCTTCGCCGGGAGACCGACGCCGTCTTCCGGGTGGATGCCAATGCCGGCTGGAAGGTTGAGGAGGCGCTCCAGCTGATCCCGCGGCTGGCGCAGCTGGGTGTGGAGTTTGTCGAGCAGCCCCTGGCCAAAGACGACTGGGACGGTATGCGGGTATTATATAAGGAATCGGTCCTGCCCCTGATCGCCGATGAATCGTGCGTGAAGGAAGAAGACGTGGAGGCCTGCGCGGGTTTCTTTCACGGGATCAATATCAAGCTGACCAAGTGCAGCGGCATCACGCCGGCGCGCCGGATGATCGGGAAGGCCCGATCGCTGGGGATGAAGGTCATGGTCGGGAGTATGAACGAGAGTACGATCGGCAGCGCAGCCATCGCGCATTTGTTGCCGGAGCTGGACTATGTGGATATGGATGGGCCGCTGCTGCTGAAGGACGACCTTGGGGCGGGACTGGAGATCAGTGCCGACGGGGTCGCGATACCTCGCCGCCCGGGATTGGGGGTAGAATTTAAGGGACTTTTTTCCAGGGAAGCCGCCGCAGGAATGGCAAAATAGCTGTAGATTTGACGCTTATAGAATATAGATTAGTATAGACCAGCTCGCATATGATAAAAACTACTGAAAACGTTCCATCACTGTCTTACCGGGTAAAAGAAAAGTTCAGATCGGTCTTTGCCGAATCCAATCCGCTGATCGTTCGTTCACCCGGCCGTGTCAACCTTATCGGGGAGCATACGGACTACAACCACGGATTTGTTCTACCCGCCGCTATCAATAAAGCTATCTATATGGCGGTCAGCCGTCGTTCGGACGATGAGCTGCACCTCGTTTCACTCGATCTGGACCGCCAGTATGTCGGTTCGGCCAAAAAGGTCGTGCCTTCTTCCCTGCACTGGCCGGACTATATCCTTGGCGTCGTCCAGCAGATACAGGCGCTCGGACATGAGATTCGCGGTTTCAATTGTGTTTTTGGAGGTGATATACCATTAGGAGCGGGCATGTCCTCCTCGGCAGCTCTGGAATGTGCTACGGCATTCGCCATTAACCAGCTGTTCGGACTGGGGCTGGACCCGATGATGATGGTAAAGCTGGCACAGCGGGCCGAGAACGTTTTTGTCGGTGTACAGTGCGGGATCATGGACCAGTTTGCCAGCATGTTCGGGCGCAGGAATCACGTCATCCGGCTGGACTGCCAGTCGCTGGAGTATGCCTATGTGCCTTTCGATACGGCGGGCATCCGGATCGTGCTGCTGGATACCAACGTCAAACATTCCCTGGCCAGTTCCGAATACAATACCCGGCGGCAGCAGTGCGAGGCCGGCGTAAAGCTGATACAGGCGCATCACCCCGAAGTCAAGAGCCTGCGGGACGTGAGTCCGGATATGCTGAAGGCTTACGTGGCGCCCGTCGACGCGCTGGTCAACCAGCGCTGCGAATACGTGGTGGAAGAGATCGCCCGTCTTCTCGCGGCGACGAAGGATCTGGAAAGGGGCGATATCGCCTCCTTCGGCGAGAAGATGTTCGAAACGCACGAAGGACTGAGCCGGAAATACGCCGTCAGTTGTCCCGAGCTGGATTTCCTTGTGGACCAGGTGAAGGACGACCCTTCCGTTATCGGGGCGAGGATGATGGGCGGCGGTTTTGGCGGTTGTACGATCAATCTGGTGAAGGAAGAGGACATCGACAGCCTTGTCGAAAGGCTGACGCCGGTATATCGTAAAGCCATGAAGAGGGATATGAAGGTCTATATCGGGCAGATCGAGAACGGTACTTCCCTCGGAGAATAAGCTGCCGGGGTCTTTTAGAAAATCAATACTTGCTAATATGAACAAACGATTTTTGTTTTTCACGGCTTGCTTCGCAAGCCTGCTGGTATCCTGTGGCGGGAATGAGAAGCCCGCGGCCGAGGTAAATAAGGATTCGGTTGTTGCTGTAAGTGCAACTTTACCGGACGCAAATTCATTTCATGACACGGTCGGCGGGCAGCCAACGGCCTTGTATATCCTCAAAAATAAGAACGTATCGGCGGCGATCACCAACTATGGCGCCCGTGTCGTCAGCCTGATAGTGCCGGACAAGAACGGCAATCCAACGGACGTAGCCCTGGGCTATGACAGCATCGGGAAATATATCCACCAGCCGGAAACCTATTTTGGAGCTATTGTTGGCCGTTATGGCAACCGTATCGGCAAAGGTCAGTTCAAGCTGGGAGGAAAGACCTACACACTCGCCAGGAACAACGGGCCCAACTCCCTGCACGGCGGCAAGAAGGGATTCGGCTCCGTGGTATGGACCGGCAAGCAGGTAGACGACCATACGGTGGAGCTGTCTTATCTGTCGAAGGACGGTGAAGAGGGTTATCCCGGCAACCTGAAAGTTAAAGTAACCTATACGCTGACCGATAGCAATGCCCTGAAGATCAGCTATGAAGCTACGACCGACAAGGCTACCGTCCTGAACCTCACCAACCACACTTATTTCAACCTCAACGGACAGGGCAGCGGGACCATCAACAACCACGAGCTGCGGCTCAACGCCGGCCAGTATACGCCGGTCGATTCGACGCTGATCCCCACGGGGAAGATCGAGGCGGTTGCCAACACCCCCTTCGACTTCCGCACGCCGACGGTCATCGGCTCCCGCGTCGACAACGACAATATTCAGCTGAAATACGGCAAGGGGTATGATCACAATTTTGTTATCAACCGGACCGCCGGTGACAAGGGTCTTGCGCTTGCCGCGACCGTGCGGGGCGACCTCAGCGGTATCGTGATGAACGTATACACCGAAGAGCCCGGCGTGCAGTTCTATGGCGGCAATTTTATGGAAGGGACCAATCCGTTGAAAAACGGTAAAAGGGACGATCACCGCAGCGCTTTCTGCCTCGAGACCCAGCACTATCCCGATTCACCCAACCAGCCGGGCTTCCCTTCGACTGAGCTGAAACCCGGACAGACCTACCAGACGAGCACCGTCTACCAGTTCGGAACCGCGACAAAATAAAGCGAGCGAACGAAGCCCTCGGAGAGACGGGGGAACAGAACGAAATAAAAAGCCCCCGCTTCGGCGGGGGTCTTTTTTTTATTGGGATACTAACCGGTATTGCATTTTGATTCCGCTGTCCAGAGCGAAGATGCCGGAGAGGAAGGTCAGGGTATCTCCGCTGACCTGGAAGAATACCTTCTGCTGTGTCGAATCCTGGTAGTCTACCCGGTGGATGAACTGACCTTCGGGTACGACCAGGGCGTTGAAGCTGTGGTCTTCCACTACGGTGTAGTTGCCGGTTTTTACCACCTGACCTTTGGAAGAGATCGAGTAAGTATTGTCGGTAAACTTCAGAATGTTGCCATTACCAGGCAGATAGCTCATCAGCGGCAGCATCGAGGACTGGGCGGCGCGGAGCTCCCAGGCTCCTTTGAGAGACTGAGGTGGAGGAGATTGTTGTTGGTGTTTGTTACAACTGGCCGACACGAGAAGGGCGGCGCAGCAGGCAGCAAATAGTCGCATTGTTGACGGGTTTGTCAACTTTGACAAGTCTTGGGCGAAGATCGTTGCATCAGTGGTCGTTGAGCGGCAGTCCCCGCCGCTGGTATTCCTTCCAGTCGAGGTATTCGGCGCCGTGGCGCTGTTCGACCATGGTGATGCAGCCGTCGACGGGGCAGACCAGTTTGCAAAGATTGCATCCTACGCATTCCTCTTCTTTTATCGTATAGGTGTTATAGGGGTGACCCGGGTCGAGGCGGATGGACTGGTGCGAGGCGTCCTCGCAGGCGATGTAGCAAAGTCCGCAGTGGATGCATTTGTCCGTGTCGATACGCGCAACGATATGGTAGTTCATGTCGAGGTCTTCCCAGTGGGTGAGGGTAGGGACGGACCTGCCGATGAAGTCGGTGGTGCGGGCGAATCCTTTTTCGTCCATCCAGTTGCCCAGCCCTTCGCAGAGGTCGGCGACGATCCGAAAGCCGTGGTTCATAACGGCGGTGCATACCTGAACGCTGGTAGCGCCCAGCAGCATGAACTCCGCGGCGTCCTTCCAGGTGCTGATGCCGCCGATGCCGGATACCGGAACGCGCGCCGTCACGGGGTCCTGTGCGATAGTTGTCAGCATCTTGAGCGCGATGGGTTTGACGGCCGGGCCGCAGTAGCCGCCGAATGTGGACTTACCGGCGACGTTGGGATTGGGGATCAGGGTATCGAGGTCGACGCCTGTAACCGACTGGATGGTATTGATGAGGGAAAGGGCGTTACTGCCTGCTTCTACCGAGGCGCGTCCGGTGGGTACGACGGAGTGGACGTTTGGCGTTAGTTTGGTAATGACGGGTATCGTAGCGACTTCCATCACCCATTCCACCACGGTCCTTGCGATCTCCGGGTCCTGGCCTACGGCGGCGCCCATACCGCGCTCTGTCATCCCGTGGGGGCAGCCGAAATTGAGCTCCAGACCGTGGGCTCCGGTGTCTTCGACCTTTCGGATCAGTTCGTGCCAGCTATCTCTGTCGTTGTCCGCCATGAGCGAGACGATCATCGCCCGGTCGGGGAACAGGCGGAGGCATTCTTTTATTTCCTTTAGATTTATTTCCAGCGGGCGGTCGCTGATGAGCTCGATATTATTCAGTCCCATCATGCGGCTGCCGTGGTAGTCGACGGCGGAGTAGCGGGAAGAGACGTTCTTTACCTGACTACCCAGGGTTTTCCATACGACCCCGCCCCAGCCGGCCTCGAAGGCCCGGAGTACGTTGATCTTTTTATCGGTGGGGGGTGCGCTCGCCAGCCAGAAGGGGTTGGGTGAGCGGATGCCGAGAAAATCGGTTCGAAGGTCAGCCATATGAAGAATTTTAACTGTTGATCAATTGCAAAATCGCGGAGGCGGCATCTTTGCCTGCCTGTACGGCGTCGACGACCTCTTTCCCGCCATTGACGCAGTCGCCGCCGGCAAAGACATAGGCGAGGCCGGTGCTGCCGCCTTCCCCGACGGTGATCTTCCCTTTGTCGTTGCCGAGACCTGAGTTGCGGACCATGTCTGTATACGGTGTTTGGCCGGCGGCACTGATGACCATGTCGACGTCGAGGGTGATCGTCTCTCCGGTATCGATGGGGCTTCTGCGGCCGCTCGCGTCGGGATCTCCGAGGCGCATGACCGAACAGACGAGGGCGCTGACGCCGCCGGCGTTGCCCAGCACGGCTTTTGGCGCTGCCAGCCAGAGGACCCTGCATCCGTCGAGCATGGCGAGATCCAGTTCGGCCTGTGTGCAGGGCATCTCTTCGTGTGTCCTGCGGTAGACGATCGTGACCTCGCGTGCGCCGAGGCGGCGCGCCTGGGTCGCCGCGTCGATGGCGGTCATGCCCATGCCGATGACGGCTACTTTGTCGCCGACGGGTACCTCCGGAAAGCTCTTGCTGCGGATATCGTAGATGAATCTTATCGCGTCGATGACGCCAGGGAACTCTTCGCCGGGGATGTCCAGTCGGCGGGCCAGTCCCACGCCGAAAGCGAGATAGACGGCATCGTACTCCTGTTGTAGCCGGGCCAGCGAAATATTTTGGCCGAGTTCCTGTCCGTAGCATATTTCGATGCCTCCGATAGAAAGAATATATTGGAGCTCTTCCTCGCAGAATTCGGGCGTGACCTTGTAGGCCGCGATACCGTAGGTCATGAGTCCGCCGCCTTTCTCTTCTTTCTCGAATATGGTTACCTCCACGCCTGTCCGCGCGAGAACGTGGGCGCAGCTGAGCCCTGAAGGACCGGCCCCGACGACGGCCACTTTTTTGCCGGTGGGTTGCTGGCGGTGGAAGAGGGGCCAGTGTTGCTGTATGGCGGGCTCGGTGGCATAGCGCTGGAGGCGGGCGATAGGGATCGGGGCTTCTTCGAGCAGGTTGTAGACGCAGGCTCCTTCGCAGAGCTTTTCGACGGGGCAGACGCGCGAGCATCCGCCGCCCATGATGTTCGACTGGAAGATCGTGTGGGCGGAGCCTTTCAGGTTGTCGGTGGTGATCTGCTTTATGAATTTCGGGATATCGATGCCCGTCGGACAGCTCTTGGTGCAGGGCGCGTCGTAGCAGTACAGACAGCGGTTGGCGTCGACCAGAGCTGCGTCTTTCGATTCAAACGGCGGATGGATGTCGTTGAAGTTGCGGCTGTATTCCTGTGGTGTCAATCTGTGGTCCTGTATTGCCATGGGCGCTTGATTGTGGTTGGAGGATGTTTATAGTTCGGTCAGTCTGCCATAGGTCTCGGGACGGCGGTCGCGGAAGAACTGCCAGACGCTTCTTATCTCGTCGATCTTGTCGAGGTCGAAATCTGCGATCAGGAGTTCGTCCTTACTATCGGATGCCTGTGCAAATATCTGTCCGCGCGGATCGACAAAATAGCTGCTTCCGTAGAAGCGGCCCAGGTTCCAGGGTTTTTCTTCGCCGACGCGGTTGATACAGCCCATATAATAGCCGTTGGCGGCGGCGTGTGCGGGCTGCTCCAGCTGCCAGAGATATTGCGACAGACCGGCGACCGTTGCGGATGGGTTGTAGACGATCTCGGCCCCGTTGAGCCCGAGACAGCGCGCTCCGTCGGGGAAATGCCGGTCGTAGCAGATGTAAACGCCGACTTTGGCATAGCGGGTCTGAAATACGGGGTAGCCGAGATTGCCGGGTTTGAAGAAGAATTTCTCCCAGAATCCCGAGGTATGCGGGATATGGTTCTTCCGGTATTTCCCCAGCAGCGTGCCGTCGGCGTCGATGACGGCGGCGGTATTGTACAACACCCCCGGCTGTTCTTTCTCGTAGATCGGGACGATCATGACCATGCTGTACTTGCGGGCGTACCCGGTCATCTGCTGGATCGTCGGCCCGGGGATGGTTTCCGCGGAAGCGTACCATGCGCTGTTCTGTCCCGGACAGAAATAGGGCGTGTTGAATATCTCCTGCAGGCAAAGGATCTGTACGCCTTTTTTACCGGCCTCTTCGATAAGGGGGATATGCTTTTGCAGCATGGCTTCCTTGATCTCGTCGATAGTGCCTTCGCCTTCCGAACGGGGAAGGCTCATCTGGATGAGTCCTGATCTGATGATTCTGGGCATTGAGAGTGGTTTTGATTATATGAATAGTGCAATGATTGTCCTTCGGTTTGAACTTCCCTGGACCTTCGGTCCATCTCGTTC
>Ga0068853_100002324_pt1 | contig 14237 bp, 13 predicted proteins | sample KBSCornC32_FD_65655 | JGI IMG/M metagenome (GOLD analysis project Ga0068853, IMG submission 65655) | Corn rhizosphere microbial communities from Kellogg Biological Station, Michigan, USA - KBS Corn C3-2 | ecosystem: Host-associated > Plants > Roots > Rhizosphere > Soil ... | reverse complement strand
TTGGCAATGAGGAGGGAGGAGAACACTAGGATGAAACCTTTCGCGTCCGTCGCTTCTTGCCTTTCGGGGGCCCTTTCTTGGCCTCGGCAGCCTTGACGAGTTCAGGGTAACAGCGGCGGATCAAGCGGACGCCAAGGGGCGTTACATCACAATAGCAAACGGCCAACTCGCCTTTTGTGTCGCGCTTGGTTGCAAACACAACCCGCATCAACTGCTCTCGCTCAAGAATCAAGGCCGCATCATGATCACTCCAAGAATAGATGCCTTGTTGATCAGCAGCGCTCGGCGCATAATTTATGAACAACACTCGCCCATAATGAAACCCGAATCTATTCATACTATCAATTGCATAGTTCAATTCTTCATTCGATGGAGGCAGGTCTACGGCTGATATAGTATTGAATGCAGCCTCACTATTTCCGCGAACAAACCTGTCGCTAATCGCTACAACAGGAAAAGAATGAGATTCAACAGTCACTTTGCGAAGAAATTCGGCCTCTCTGCGGCCTATTCGCTTCAAACGATCGGTGAGTTGAGCAAGCTCTGAATCAAAGTGCTCGTCGGCGGACAGCAATAAGCGAGCCCACAAATCGCCTAGCCCCTCCTTCTCGTCCTCGAGCGACGCACTTTCCAGTATTTGGACGAGGTTCTTTGGATTGACTGGCTTTATTGACTCGCCACGTTCCGCGGCGTGCTCTTGGGCCTTGCGAAGGGTGTCCCCTACTGACTTCTCCCTGTATATTCTGATGTGATCGCCAACTAGCCCGAAGCCCTGGCTAAACGGGCTGATTAGGTCAGCAAGCGCATCACCCACGCGCGAAACCGCTTTGCCGCCAACTGCAAGTCTCGCTGGCCCAACCCCTACCTCCACCCGCTCGTCGTCGCTCATCCGACCCTCACAGCGGAATGTTCCCGTGCTTCTTGGCTGGCACGTTGGCCTTTTTCCCACGCAGCGTCTCGAAAGCGCGGATCACGCGCCGTCTCGTCTCGTGCGGCAGGATCACATCGTCGATGAAGCCGCGCTCTGCCGCGACGAAGGGGTTGGCGAAGCGTGCTTCGTAGTCGGCCGTGCGCTTCTTGATCTTCGCCGGATCGGCGAGCTCGGAGCGGTAAAGAATTTCCGACGCGCCCTTGGCGCCCATCACCGCGATCTCGGCCGTCGGCCAGGCGTAGTTCACGTCGGCACGGATGTGCTTTGAGGCCATAACGTCATACGCGCCGCCATAGGCTTTTCGCGTGATTACCGTCACCTTCGGCACCGTCGCCTCGGCGTAGGCGAAAAGCAGCTTGGCGCCGTGCTTGATGATGCCGCCATATTCCTGCGCCACGCCCGGCAGGAAGCCCGGCACGTCGACGAGCGTCAGGATGGGGATATTGAAAGCGTCGCAGAAGCGGATGAAGCGCGCCGCTTTCTTCGACGAGTTGATGTCGAGCACGCCCGCCAGCACCATCGGCTGGTTGGCGACGACGCCGGTCGTCTCGCCGTTGAGCCGGATGAAGCCGGTCAGGATGTTGCCGGCGTGCTCGCGCTGCAACTCGAGGAAATCGCCCTCGTCGGCGAGCTTCAGCACCACCTCGCGCATGTCGTAGGGCTTGTTGGCGCTGTCGGGGATGATCGTGTCGAGCGAGGTGTCGCCGCGGTCAACGGTGTCGTTGGTCTCGACGCGCGGCGATCTTTCCTGCGCGTTGAGCGGCAGCACATCGACCAGCCGCCGCACCTCGAGCAGCGTCTCGATGTCGTTGTCGAATGCCGCGTCGGCGACCGAGGAAATCTTGGTGTGCGTCCCGGCCCCACCGAGCTCCTCGTGCGTCACCATTTCGGAAGTGACCGTCTTCACCACGTCGGGCCCGGTCACGTACATGAAGCTCGTATCGCGCACCATGTAGATGAAATCGGTCATGGCCGGCGAATAGACCGCGCCGCCCGCCGTCGGCCCCATGATCACCGATATCTGGGGAATGGCGCCCGAAGCCTGCACATTACGCCAGAACACCTCGGCGTAGCCCCCGAGGGAGGCCACGCCCTCCTGGATGCGCGCACCACCCGAGTCGTTGAGGCCGATCACCGGCGCCCCGTTCTGCACGGCGAGGTCCATGATCTTGCAGATCTTCTGCGCATGCGTCTCCGAGAGAGAGCCGCCGAAAACCGTAAAATCCTGGCTGAAGACGTAGACCATACGGCCGTTGATCGTACCCCAGCCGGTGACGACGCCGTCGCCGGGGATCACCGTCTTCTGCATGTCGAAGTCCGTCGCCCGGTGGGTGACGAACATGTCGTATTCTTCGAACGAGCCGGGATCGAGCAGCACGTCGAGCCGCTCCCGCGCGGTGAGCTTGCCCTTCTTGTGCTGCGCCTCGATGCGATGCTGCCCGCCCCCGAGCCGGGCCCGCTCGCGCCTCTCGTCCAGCGCCGCGATGATCTTCTGCAAGAGGTCTTCCCCCGTCCGGCGGCGAGGCGTTGCATACGCCCGTTCTTTGACCGGATGGTCAAAAGCTATCACGCCCGAAATACAATGCGGAAGAGCCCGCGCTTCTGCAAGCGCGGGCTCGCCGGCTGGGAGACGACCGGTCAGGCGTTGTTGCCGACCACGTAGTCCTGGATCAGCTTTTCGTTCCTCGCGGCCTCGAGGCGGCTGATCGACTCCTGGGCGTAGCGGTCTTCCATCCGATACTTGATCATGTTGACGATCGAGCCCGCGAGCCAAAGCACGCCCATGCCCCAGTAGCCCTTGGTGGAGAGGTCGACGGGCGCCAGCCAGAGCGAGATGCAAAGCAGGATAATCGCGCCGGCGACGCAGGCGAAGTTGAAGGCGATGTAGATGGCGTTGGTGTCACGGTTCATTTTGAGCTGTCCTTTTGCTTTGAGGTTGGATGAGGTCTGAAGGTCGAAGTCACTCGGATTTGGGCGCGCCGGCGGCCTTGAGGCGGGCCAGTACGTCCTGGGCAGAAACTTTGGCGCGGTCGCCGAAACCCGCGTCGGCGAGGCGGTCCTTGACGGCACTGCCGTCAAGCTGCGCATCGATCTGATCGAGAACGTCGCTTTGCTCGAGCGGGTCGTCCTGGTTCATCACCCGCTTGATCAGCGCCTCGGCATCACGGATCGCCGTGGTGTTGCCAATCGTCCGGCTGAGACTCCTTTGCGCCCGCCGCTCGGCCTCGATCGCCCGGGCGGAGATCATACCCTGCCTCAGGTCGATGATGCGTCGGTTGGCCTTGGCGACCGCCGCCTCGGTGCGCAGCACCCGCTGCTTGAGCTGGTCGACCGTCTGCTCGCGGACGTTGCGTTCGTTGATGAGGTCGGCGATCGCCACGGCGGCATCGCCGGCCAGTTCGTCGTTGCCTGCCCCGAGGGCGAGCGTCGCCCTACCCTCGAGGTCCTTGATCTGCGCATCGAGGCGCTGGAAATGCCGCTCCTCGTTGCGCTGGCGGATGATCAGCGATGCCAGCGTGTTCTTGGCGGCGTTGAGGCTTGCCTCGGCCTCGCGGATTTTCTGCTCGATGAGGTCGATGGCGAAGGCATCGGTCACGGCTTCCTCGGCGCGCGCGCTGGCGCCGTTGAGCAAGGTCTTCAATACGTTCAACATCGGTTCGCTTCCTGCTTGCCGGCGTTATTGAACGCCGTTCACAACGCACATGTAGCACATTCTGAACGGTGTGCAATAAGAAAATTGAACGTCGTTTTATTTTCTTGGGAGAGCCGCGCGCCGTCGAGATCGGCTGCCCCTTAAAAGCAACCCAACCATGCATCTGCTGGTCATCCCCGCGAAAGCGGGGATCTCCGTTTGATCGCGAACGCTATGCATGTGAGAAACAGAGATTCCCGCTTTCACGGGAATGACCGGTGGCCTCGTCACCCACCCCGGCGATCACCCGCAAGGTTTACCCCTGTGCGAACGCCTTGATATGGATGTCGACGAGCTCGTGTACGACAGCGCGGGTGTCCCGGCCCAAGAGGAATGCCAGGCGACCCGATTTCTGCAGCGAGGACACGCTGTGGATGCTGGCAAATACCAGCTTCCCCGCCTCCTCCGCCTCGGCCTCCGATGCCGACGGGCGGATCGCCTTGAAGCACGGGGCGATCGTGCCGGCGAGAGACAGGATACTGCGGCGATACCAGTCGGGCACCGCCACCCCGTCGCTGCGCTTGAACTCGAACAGCGCCTGCCAGAGCCGCGGATTGGCGTCGATGAAGCCGATGAAGGCGTCGGCATAATTATGCAGCATCTGACGAGGATCGCGGCTTCGTTTTGCGGCCGCGAATGCCTCGGCGACGCCCGCAATCGTCCGGGCGTTGACCGCCGTCACGATCTCGTCGAGGTCCTTGAAATGGTTGTAGAGCGTACCTGGCGTATAGCCGATACGGCGCGATAGCGAGCGCGCCGACAGCCCCTCTATGCCCTCCTCAACGATCAGGTCATGCGCGCCCGATACGACCAGCTCGTTGAGTTCCTCCTTGGTGTGATCGGCTCGACGGGCCAACGCTTCGCTCCTTCTGAACAATGTTCAGTTAGACGTCACCAGCGGCAGAAACAAGGCAGTTCTAGCTTCGTCGTGGATCGACGATGACGCGCCCTCGCACGCCGCCCTGCAAAATGCGATCAGCCACGGCCGGCAGTTCGGACAGCGACACCTCCGTCACCCACTCGCTGTAGGCGGCAGGCGCGAACAGCGTGGAGAGCCGGTCCCACGCCGCAACGCGCACGTCGTATGGCTGCATGACGCTGTCGATGCCGAGCAACGACACACCGCGCAAAATCAGTGGCAGGACGCTCCCCGGAAAGGCCGCACCACCGGCATTGCCGACTGCCGCCACGCTTCCGGCCCGCGCCACCTTCTTGAGCAGCTCCGCCAACATCTCGCCGCCGACATTGTCGATGGCCGCGGCGAACTGCTCCTTGTCGAGCCCCTTGCCCGACGCTGTGACGATCGCTTCGCGGCCGACCACCCGGCCGGCGCCAAGCTTGCCCAACGCGTCGACGAGCTCGGCGCGGCCGCTCACCGCCACAACCCGGTGTCCCAGCCTCGCCAGCAGCAGCGTCGCAATCGAGCCAACGCCGCCACCCGCCCCGGTGACCACGACCTCGCCGTCGCCCGTATCGAGCCCGTCGCCCTTGAGCCGGTTGATCGCGAGCATCGCCGTGAGCCCGGCCGTGCCGAGCACCATGGCGTCGCGGGTGGAGAGGCCCCTGGGCAGTGGCACCAGCCAGTCGGCCTCGACCCGCGCCATTTCGGCAAAGCCGCCCCAGCGGATCTCGCCCACCCGCCAACCCGTCAGGATGACGCGCTGGCCGGCCCGATAGCGCGGATCGCCGCTCTCAAGGACCTGCCCGGCGAAATCGACGCCCGCCACGTGCGGGTAGCTTCTCACCAGGCCGCCGCGACCGGTGAGGCAGAGCGCGTCCTTGTAGTTGAGGCCGGCCCATTCGATGGCGACCGTCACGTCGCCGGCCGGCAAGGCCGTATCCTCCGTGGCCTCCACCGCATTGACCACGCTGCCGTCCGCCGCCTGGCGACTGACCAACGCCCTGAAAACCATCGCCGCCTCGATTCGTCCGGCCGGCAGTCAACGCCGGCCCCGCCACGCCTGCAAGCCGCAATCCCGTTACAAATGCGACTAGTCCTGCCGCCAGGTCGGGGAGTGCGGCACGTCCTTGCCGGTGAGCCCGTCCTCCTTCGGCCGGCGGCGCGGTGCCCGGTCGTCGTCCGGCGGCATGTAAGGGCCGATGTGCTCGTCGATCCGCCGGTCGACGAGCTTCAGCAGCAACAGGACCACGACCGCCGCTCCCGAGACGGCAAGGCCGATTAAATAATAGCCCAGCGCCGCCGTCATGCCGACCGCACCGGCCAGCCACATCCCCGCGCCTGTCGTCAGCCCGCGCGGTGCGCTGCGGTGGCGGAAGATGGCGCCGGCGCCGAGGAAGGCGATGCCCGCGGTCACCGCTTCGACCGAGTGGATCGGATCGGAACGGCCATTAGTCATCACCTCGGGCAGATGAAAGATCTCGAGCGTCAGTATCGTGTAGAGGCAGGCAGCGAGCGAGATCAGGATATGCGTCCGGAGGCCTGCCGAGTGCGTCGTCGCCTGGCGCTCGAAGCCAATGATCGCGCCAAAGACCATCGCAATGCCGAGCCGGATGAAAATCACGTGCAGCGGCGTCAGGGTCTCGGTCATGCCGATGGCGCTGAGAAACTCGTGCATCCGCCCCTCCCGAATGCAGTTTAGGATAGTGTGCGGGCCCGCGCCACGGGTGCTTGGTCACGGCAAAGCGCATTCGCCCGCGTGAAAAAGATTTCGCTTTACCTAAACTATTGTTGAGGTTGTAGAAGGTATGCGACCAACCGAAAGACCCTTCATGACTGACAACCAAAACGGCTGGCGCGACCTCATCCTGCATGGCGGTCTCGCCCTTCCCATCTTCATCGGCGGCGTTGCCCTGCAGGCGCTGGAGGCCTTCATCGGCTCTGCGATGTTGCCCACCGTGGTGCATGACATCGGTGGTCTCGACCTCTTCGCCTGGAACACCACGGTTTTCATCGTGGCCTCGATTGTCGCCACTATCTTTGCCGCCACCCGGCCAGCGTCGATCGGCCCGCGCGGCGCCTACATCATCGCCGCCACCACTTTCGGCGTTGGCAGCCTCGTCTGCGGCGTCTCGCCCAACATGCTGCTGCTTCTCGCTGGCCGGGCCGTGCAAGGCTTTGGCGCCGGCCTCATCGTCGCTACGTCGTTGGCCATGTTGCGGATCATCTTCCCGCAATCCCTCTGGCCGCGCGCCATGGCCATGAACGCCATGGTCTGGGGCGTCGCGACGGTGCTCGGACCGGCGATCGGCGGCGCCTTCGCGCAATGGGGCATCTGGCGGTGGGCATTCCTGGGCATGGCGCCACTCGCGGCCCTGCTCGCCATCGGCGCCGCCAGCATCCTCCCTCGGCAGGCGGCCGGTACGACCCAGGCGGGCGCGCCGGTCCGGCAAATCGGCCTCGTCGTCGCCGCAATCGTCGCGATTTCGCTCTCGAGCATCACCACGGGACAGCCAATCGGCGCAGCGGCATTGCTGGCCGCTGCGGTCGCGGCGGTCCTTGCCCTGGCGGTGATCGAGTCCCGCACGCAGGTCCGATTGCTGCCGGCCGGCGCGCTTTCTCCCGCCACATCGATGGGCGCCCTCTTCGCCATGACGTTGCTGCTGGGCGTCTCGATCACCAGCGACATATTCGCGCCACTCCTGCTGCAGCGATTGCACGGGCTGGCTCCCATCTGGGCCGGCTATGTCTCGGCGCTTGCGGCGGCAGGATGGACGGTGGCGGCGGTTGTCAGCTCCGGCTGGCACGACGAGCGGGCCGGCCGCGCGATCCTCGCCTCCCCGGTCATCATGCTGATCGCCACACTGGCATCGCTGCCTAGCCTCGCCGTTCCATCCAGCGATCCGAAATTGCTGCTTGGCTGCGCGGCGGCCTTGTTCCTGCTTGGGGCCGGCATCGGTACCGCCTTCCAGCACCTGTCGACGCGCATTCTTGCCAGCGCGTCGGCCGCCGACAACGAACGCGTCTCCGCGGCACTCGGCATGATCCAGCTCTTCGCCTCGGGTCTTGGGGCAGCGATCGGCGGCGTCGTGGTCAATGCCGCCGGCCTGCCGCAGGCAACCGATCCGGCAGGAGTGAGTTTCGCCGCCACCTGCCTCTACATCGTCTTCGCGGCGATCACCGCTATCGGTATCCCCCTCGCCTTCCGCATCGCCGGCGGTCTGCCTCAAACCGTCTTGAGCCAGCCGCCGTCGACGAAATAGGTCGAGCCGGTCGAATAGCTCGCCTTGTCGGAGCAGAGGAACACGAAGAAGTTGGCGAGCTCCTCGGGCGTGGCAAACCGCTTCATGCCCCCGGCCTCGTCAGCGACCCCCTGGAGATGCGCCTCGTAGCCGCTTTCACCGGCGAGTTGCTTGGCTGTCTTCACCCAGTCCGGGGTGAGCACGAGGCCTGGATTGACGGTGTTCACCCGAATGTTATCGCCCACCACCTCGTTGGCGAGCGTCTTCGAAAACATCATCAGCGCCGCTTTAGTTGTGTTGTAGATCGGCTCGTACCAAAGCGGCTGCACGGCGCAGATCGAGGCGTTGTGCAGCACCACCCCGCCGCCCCGCGCCTTCATCGACGGCACAAGGCCGCGCGCCAGCCGGACCGCAGCCATGACGTGGAGGTCCCAGTAATACTGCCACTTGGCATCATCCGCCGCCTGGATCGTCTCGTTCGATCCCGTCCCGGCGTTGTTGATGAGGATGTCCGCGCCGCCGAACGCCTTTTGCGTGCCGGCGATCACCGCGTCGCAACCGGCGGCGGTCGCCACATCGGCCCCGATGCCGTGGACAATCACGCCGTACTTTTCGGCAACCCGCGCCGCCTCGGCATCCACCCGCTCGGCCCCACGTGCCGTGATGACCACGTTGCAACCCTCTGCCGCGAGCCCCTCGGCCACCGCAAGCCCGATTCCCACGCTACCGCCGGTGATGACGGCGACCTTATCGCGCAGCCCCAAATCCATGACGCTTCCCCTCTTGCTCTTCTACGCGTCCATCCGGATCTGCAGTTTCACATCCGTCGGCCGCGCTTCGACCGCCCGGTCGAACGCCTTGATCGAATCCTCGAACTTGAAGGTCTCGGAGATCAGCGGCTTGAGGTCGACGCGGCCCGAGGCCATCAGCGCGATGGCGCGGTCGTACTGGTGGGCGTAGCGGAAGACCGAAGCGATCGTCACTTCCTTCACCGACAGCGAGGCGATATCGAAATCGACCTTTTCAACCGGCAGGCCGACGATGACGATGGTCCCGCCCGGCCGCAGCACATCGACGATCCCCTGCCAGGCGCGCGGCGAGCCGGAACACTCGAAGACGATGTCGGCGCCCCAGTTGTCGGTGAGCCGGTTGATCTCGTCGACGAGCTTCTTCTCCTTGATGTTGACCGGAATGATGCCCTGGTAGCGCGCCGCAATATCGAGCTTGGGCTGCGCCAGGTCGGTGATGATCACCCGCGCGCAGCCACCGGCCAGCGCCGCGAGCGCCACCATCGTGCCGATCGGGCCGGCGCCCATCACGATTGCCGTATCGCCGGGGGTGATCTTCGCCTTTGTCGCCGCCTGCATGCCCACCGCGAACGGCTCGACCATCGCGCCTTCGGCGAAGCTCACATTGTCGGGCAGCTTGAAGGTGTAGTTGGCCGGGTGAACGACGTCCGGCGTCAGCACGCCATGGATCGGCGGCGTCGCCCAGAAGGTCACCGCCGGATCGACGTTATACATGCCAAGCCGGCTGGCCCGCGAGTTAGGGTCGGGAACGCCGGGCTCCATGCAGACGCGATCACCGACCTTGAGGTGCGTCACCCCTGCCCCGACCTCGGTTATCGTCCCCGCCGCCTCGTGGCCGAGGACCATCGGCTCGTTGACGATGAACTGCCCGATCCGGCCGTGGGTATAATAGTGCACGTCCGAGCCGCAGACGCCGACCGTGTGGAGCTTGATCTTGACCATGCCCGGTCCGACCTCCATCGGCAGGTCGATATCGCGCAGGCTGAGTTCGTGCTGCTTTTCGAGCACAAGGGCGCGCACCATGGTCATTCGGAAACCTCGCTCACAACTCTGTTTGGGACGTTGCATATAGCCTCGGCGGCCTGACGGGCAACGTCCGTCTGCGCGCGTGGCCTACGGGCGCTCCTCCCGGGCAACCTCCTCGCCCACCTTGTAGTGGTGCGTCGGCCCGGTCGCGCCCTCTGCCGGCGGCTTCATCGCCCCTGTCATGATGGCCACCGCGTCCGACATCGAGAATTCCTTGGGGTTGATCACGGCGATGCGCCGGCCGAGGCGGTGGATGTGGATGCGGTCGGCGACCTCGAAGACGTGCGGCATGTTGTGCGAGATAAGGACGATCGGCAGCCCGCGTCGCTTGACGTCGAGCATCAGCTCGAGCACGCGCCGGCTTTCCTTGACGCCGAGCGCCGCCGTCGGCTCGTCCATGATCACGACGCGCGAGCCGAACGCCGCCGCCCGCGCCACCGCAACGCCCTGCCGTTGGCCACCCGAAAGCGTCTCGACGGACTGCGAGATGTTCTGGATCGTCATCAGGCCGAGCTCGGAGAGCTTTTCCCGGGCAATCTTGTTCATGGCGTGCCGGTCGAGCGTGCGGAAGAGCCGACCGATGGGGTCCGTGCGACGGATTTCTCGGCCCAGGAACATGTTGTCGGCGATCGACAGGGCCGGCGAGAGCGCCAGGTTCTGGTAGACCGTCTCGATCCCCGCCATCCGGGCTTCCATCGGCGACTTGAAGGCAACCGGCCTGCCTTCGAGCAAGATCTCGCCGCTGTCCGGGATAACGGCCCCGCACATCGCCTTGATCAGCGTCGACTTGCCGGCGCCGTTGTCCCCGATCACCGCGAGGATTTCGTTGCGGCGGAGATCGAAGTCGGCATTGTCGAGCGCCACGACCTTGCCATAGCGCTTGTTGAGGCCCCGGCCTTCGAGGACGATGTCCCCAGGGTTGCCGGACGGCGCGCTTCCACCGGTAATGTCGCTCATTGCGAGATCTTCCTGATCCACTGGTCGATGGTGACGGCCACGATGATGAGCACGCCGACCGCGAAATCCTGCCAGAGGAGCTCGAGGCCGGAGAGCGCGAGGCCATTGCGGAATACGCCCACGATGAGGGCGCCGATCACCGTACCGATGATCGAGCCGCGTCCGCCGAAGAGCGAGGTGCCGCCGATCACCACAGCCGTGATCGAGTCGAGGTTGGCGGTCTGCCCGGCCTGCGGCGACACGCCGCCGATGCGGCCGATGAAGGCCCACGCGGCCACCGCGCAGATGAAGCCGGCAAAGCCATAGACGGCGACCAGCGTCTTGGTCGTCGAAATACCGGCAAGCCGCGCCGAATCCGGATCATCGCCCACCGCGTAGACGTGCCGTCCGAACGCCGTCTTGCTCAGCACGTACCAAACGATGATCGCCACGACGATCATCAGGATCGAGCCCCAGGTGAAGACCCAGCCGCGCAGGAAATCGAGCTGCAGCCCCCAGGACTGCAGCGTCTGGAAGGGTTTGATCAGCGTGCCGGTGAGCTGCAGGAACGGCGCCGACGCCTCGAGGTCCTGCTGCCGGATGGTCTCGGACTGCGAGTACCAGACGTTGAGCGCGCCAAAGATGCTCCAGGTGCCGAGCGTCACGATGAAGGGCGGCAGCTTCAGCATGGTGACGATCATGCCGTTGATCACCCCGCAGGCGAGCCCGACGAGGAGCCCGAGTGGAAAGGCGATCAGCACCGGCACGCCGTAGACCACGGCCGTCCGCCCCATCACGACCGTGCAGAGGATCATGATCACGCCGACCGAAAGGTCGATGCCGGCGGTCAGGATGACCAGCGTCTGCGCCACGCCCAGGATGGCGATGATCGTCACCTGCTGGATCACCACCGACAGGTTCAGTGGCGACAGGAATTTTCCCGGCGCGGCGATCGAAAAGATGATCACGCCGATCAGCAGCACGATGAAGGGAATGCTGGTGGGGTATTGATGCAGGAAACCCTGCAGCCGCCGGACGAAACCGGCTTCGGGCTCATCGAAGCTCGCGACCCCTGACGCGGCCCCCTGCAACCCGCGTTCGGCCGTTGCCGAACCCGATGCGTCGTCACTCATTCAGGCTCTCCTCCCCAAGAACCCGGTTCGGTCTCCCGCCACGAACAGGAGCGCCGACCTGATATTGAAAGGACGCCCGAAGGCGTCCCTTCTACGTTGGACATTATCCCTCACGGGACCGCCGCAAAAGGCATCAGCCCCAGCAGAGCTTGAGCCCTTCGTCGACCGAGATCGAGGGCACGCCGTCGACCGGCTTGGCCGTCACGAGCTGGGCGCCCGTGTCGAAGAAGCCCATCTTCGGGTCGATGTCGGGCATGGTGCCCTTCTCGATCGCCTCGAGCGCCATCGACGCCATCTTGAGCGGATATTGCTGGCTGGTCGCGCCGATCACGCCGGCCTGGACGTTCTTCACGCCTGGGCAGCCACCGTCGATCGAAACGATCATCACCGAGCCATCGTCCTTGCCCACGGCCTTGAGCGCCTCATAGGCGCCGGCGGCAGCGGGCTCGTTGATGGTGTAGACGAGATTGACGTTCGGGCACTTCTGCAGCGCATTTTCCATCGCCGTGCGGCCCTTTTCCTGGTCGCCCTGGCTGATTTCGTGGTCGCAGATGCGCTTGTCGTCTTCGTCGCCGTACTTGTTGGGATCCTTCACGTCGATCCCGAAGCCCTGCATGAAGCCCTGGTCGCGCAGGAAATCGACGGTCGGCTGGTTGGTCGCGAGGTCGAGGAAGACGATGTTGGCGTCCTTGGCCTTGTCGCCCATGGTCTTGGCCGCCCACGAGCCGATCAGCATGCCGGCCTTGCGGTTATCGGTCGCAAACGTCGCGTCGGCCGCGTTCATCGGATCGAGCGGCGTATCGAGCACGATCACCTTGAGCCCGGCGTCACGCGCCTTCTGGATGGTCGGCACGATGGCCTTCGAATCCGATGGCACGATCGCAAAGCCCTTGGCCTTGGCCGAGATCAGGTTCTCGATCGCCGCCACCTGCCCGTCATTGTCGCCGTCGTACTTGCCGGCGGCCGCGATCAGCTTGATGCCGAGCTCCTTGGCCTTGGCTTCGGCGCCTTCGCGCATCTTGACGAAGAAGGGGTTGGTTTCGGTCTTGGTAATGAGGCCGACGATGTCTTCGGCATAGGCAGAGGTGCTGGCGAGCATGCCGGCAAACACCACGCCGGCCATCGCCGCTTTGGCGAAGTTCAATCTTCCCATTAGTTCCTCCCGAATGGTTGCACTCGCATGCGCAGGCCGCTTGTCGCCCTTCCGCACGCCGGCCGGAGCTTCGTTCCCCACTCCGATCCATCGTCATACTCAGCGGATACCGGACGGCTGTCAATAAATTAATCCAGTTGATTTATTAATTGACAGGACGCGGCGTGTCGTCGCAGTCTGCCTGAGAAAGGGAGAGGAAGTCCTTGTAATCGATTGCATTTTGGACGCGCGCCGGCTAGGTGCGCGAACGGCGTTGTATTGCCGGCCCGACGGCCGGCAAGGAAGGAAGCGGGCGTGGCAAGCGACACCGCGACAGGCATCAAACCGGCCCTGGCGGCCACCATCCCCAACCGCGGCACGAACCAGACGGGCGTGCGCCTCTATAACGAGCGGCTGGTGCTGTCGCTGATGCGCGAGCACGGGAGCCTTCCCAAGGCGGATGTCGCGCGCCTCACCGGCCTCTCCCCGCAAACCATCTCCGGGATCGTCAACCAGCTCGCCGGCGACGGGCTGGTCATCGCCGGCGCCCCGCAGCGTGGCCGGGTTGGCCAGCCCTCGGTCCCCTATTCGCTCAATCCCGAGGGCGCCTATTTCGTCGGCATGAAGATCGGCCGCCGCTCGAGCGATATCGTGCTCCTTGATTTCCTCGGCCGGGTGCTTCGAAAATTCCACGAGCCGCACCCCTACTCGTCGCCCGAGGGCACACTGGCGTTGATCCGCCGCGGCACGACCGAGTTGGTCGAGGGCTTGAGCACTGCCCAGCGCAGCCGCATTTCCGGCTTCGGCATCGCCTCCCCGTTCGAGCTCTGGAACTGGGAGCCGCAGTTCGGCGCACCGGCGAGCGTCCTCGAGGCCTGGCGCAATACCGACATTCTCGCCGAAGCGCAGCGCCTCAGCCCCTGGCCGGTCTATCTCCACAATGACGGCACCTCGGCCTGCGCCGCCGAGTTGGTGCTCGGCCATGCCACGACCAGCGCCGATTTCCTCTACATCTTTATCGGCTCCTTCATCGGCGGCGGCGTGGTGCTCAACCACCACCTCTATCCCGGGCGCAGCCGCTACGCGGGTGCCATCGGGCCGATGCCGATCCCCGGGCCCCGCCGCACCGGCCACCAGCAGCTGCTCCGCAGCGCCTCGCTCTATGTGCTTGGCGAAGAGCTCGCTGCGGCCGGAGAGGATCCGGCGGTCCTCACCCGCGACCCCGATCACTGGGGCGACCTCGGCGCGCCGCTCGAGATCTGGCTCAAGCAGACGGCTGCCGACCTTGCGCTCACCATCATCGCGGCCGTGTCCATCATCGATTTCGAGTCGATCGTCATCGACGGCGCCTTCCCCACCGACCTCCGCCGCCGCCTCGTCGAGGCCACCCGGGCGGCGCTCGCCGGCTTCGACATGCAGGGCGTTTCCGCCTTCTCGG
>Ga0068853_100002322_pt1 | contig 14242 bp, 14 predicted proteins | sample KBSCornC32_FD_65655 | JGI IMG/M metagenome (GOLD analysis project Ga0068853, IMG submission 65655) | Corn rhizosphere microbial communities from Kellogg Biological Station, Michigan, USA - KBS Corn C3-2 | ecosystem: Host-associated > Plants > Roots > Rhizosphere > Soil ... | reverse complement strand
GCACACGGACCTTGCCGTCCTTCAGATTCATGACGTAGCCGGCCAGCCCCAGCGACAGCGCCTTGCGCTGCACGAAGTTGCGGTAGCCGACGCCCTGCACGCGCCCCTGCACCACGATCTCGGCGGCGCTGCGCAGTCCCGTGACGCCCATGCCCGCTCCAGCGACGGCTCGAGAAAAATGGTCGGGGCGACTGGATTTGAACCAGCGACCTCCTGCTCCCGAAGCAGGCGCGCTACCAAGCTGCGCTACGCCCCGTCCGTACCCTTCACACCCAGGGTCTCACGACTCCCAGGCATATTTGCCGACGAGCTTCACGAACACGCACCCTGAATCCTCGGTGACGCGCTTGCCGCCCTGCACCTTGTCGATCACCTGCAGCACCTGGTTGGCCGCATCGCCAACCGGGATCACCATGCGCCCGCCCTCCGCCAGCTGCTCGAACAGCGGCGGCGGGACGGTGGGCCCGCCCGCCGCGACCAGGATGCGGTCGAACGGCGCCTCGTCCGGCCAGCCCAGCGTGCCGTTGGCGGCCCGCACCCACACGTTGCGATAGCCGAGCCCTTCCAGCGTCTCCCGCGCCCGCGTGGCCAGCCGCGGCAGCCGCTCGATCGTGCAGACCCGCGCGGCCAGCTCCGCCAGCACCGCGGCCTGATACCCGCAGCCGGTGCCGACCTCCAGCACCTTCTCCCGCCCGCCGAGCCGCAACAGCTGGCTCATGTGGCCCACGATGAAGGGCTGCGAGATCGTCTGCCCCTCCCCGATCGGCAGCGGGTGATCCCCGTACGCCCGATCGCGGAGCGCCTCGTCCACGAAGACGTGGCGCGGCAGCCGCCGCATCACCTCGATCACCCGCGGGTCGGTCACCCCGCGCGCGATCACCTGCTCCTCCACCATTCGCTCGCGCTCGCGCGCGAAGCGCGACCACTCCGCCTTCAGCTCCGGGGCGGCGGTCACCGCCCACGCTTCTTCTTCGGCTTCAGCACCGCGTTCAGCGCGCCCTCCCACTCGGTCATGCGTCCGAGCGCGCCGTGGTGCGTGAGGTCGAGATGCAGCGGCGTCACCGACGCGTAGCCCTCGTGCACCGCCGCGATGTCGGCCCCGCTGTCCTCCGCCCACTCCGGCGGTCCGGCCCCGATCCAGTAGTACGGCCGTCCGCGCGGATCCATCTCCTGGATCACCTTCTCGCGGTACACGCGATGCCCGAGCCGCGTGAGCCGGATGCCCTTCACCTCGCCGCGCGGCACGTTCACGTTGAGCAGCGTCTTGGCGGGCAGCCCCTCCACCAGCAGCCGCATCGCCACCGCCCGCGCCACCGCGCCCGCCCTGTCGAACCCTTCGGTCTCCGGATCCACCTGCGACACCGCCATGGACGGCACCCCGAGCAGCGTGCCCTCCATCGCGGCCGACACCGTGCCCGAGTAGGTCACGTCGTCGCCCAGGTTCGTCCCGTGATTGACGCCCGACGCCACCAGCACCGGGGGCTCCGGCAGCAGCCCCAGCACCGCCAGGTTCACGCAATCCGACGGCGTGCCGTTCACCGCGAACTTCCGCTCCGCGACGCGATCGACCCGGAGCGGGCGGTGCAGCGTGAGGGCGTGCCCGACCGCGCTCTGCTCGCGGTCCGGCGCCACCACGTACACCTCACCGATCGTGGCCAGGGCCTCCGCGAGCGCCGCGAGCCCGCGCGCGTGAATCCCGTCGTCGTTCGTGACAAGAATCACGGGCGCCATGGTTGAAATTGGTCGGGGCGACTGGATTTGAACCAGCGACCCCTTGACCCCCAGTCAAGTGCGCTACCGGGCTGCGCCACGCCCCGACCCAGTGCGCATTGTACGGGCAGGGCCCGGCAAACTCAAGACGAGCGGGACGAGCGAGGGGATGCCAAGCGCTGGCGAATGGCCTGCAGCCGGCTCCGGGTGCGCTTGAGGGCGTCCTCGAGCGTGGCCCCGCGCAGGCCGAGGTCCATCTGATCGAGGCCACGCGCCTCGCTCCGCAGCCGCTTCCTGGCGCCCTCGAGGGTCAGGCGCTCCTCGTAGAGGAGGGACTTGATGCGCAGCACCATCTCCAGATCGGCCTTGCGGTAGAGGCGCTGCCCGGCGGGGTTCTTCTTGGGACGGAGGAGCTTGAACTCCGACTCCCAGTAGCGAAGCACGTACGCGGGGATCTCCGTGATCGTCTCGACTTCCCCGATCCGGTAGTAGAGCTTGTCGGGAACGGTGCTCATTTCCCGCGGACCTCCGGCTAGACGTTGATCCGGAGCTTCAGGCCCTTGCTCGGCTTGAACGTCAGCACCTTCCGCGCCGTGATCTCGATGCTGTCGCCGGTCTGGGGATTGCGGCCGCGGCGCGACGCCTTCTGACGGATCCGAAAATGGCCGAAGCCGACGATCTTCACGTCCTCACCCTTCTCGAAGCAGCGGAAGATGATGTCGAACAGCGACTCCACCACCGAAGCCGACTGACGCTTGGACAGCCCGTGGGCCGCCACCGCGTTGATCAGATCGTTCTTTGTCAGCGCCGTCACCTCCTCTCGTCGATTTACTTGGCCGGACCCTGCGTCACGAAGCCCGAATGCCCCTTGCCCTGCAGCTCCTGGCGGGCCGCGGAGGCCTTGGCGCGATCGGGATAGCCGCCGATGCGCACCACGTGCAGCGGCTCGGCCCGCGTCACGGTGGCGACCTGGGCCGGGAAGCCCTCCGAGCGCAGCGTCTGGGCCAGGCCCTCCGCGTTGCGACTCTCCTTGAACGCGCCCACCTGCACCCAGTAGCTGCCACTCCCCGTGCTCGTGGCCGCGCTCTTCGACGGCGCGGAGGCGGTGCGATCCGGCGCCTTGGTCCGCGGGGTCGCCTTCTCGGCCGACCTCGGGGTCGGCGTGCTGGGCGACGGGCTCGGTATCGAGGGCGCCGGCGTCTCGGGCTTCGGAACCGGCGCGCTCGCCGCCGGAGGCAGCGGCGTGGGCGTGCTGGCGGCCGGCGGCGTCGGGCTCGGTGCCTGCGCCGCGGGCGGCGTCGACGGGGCCGTCGGCGTGGCGGCGGGCGGCGGCGTCTCGACCTTCGGCGCGGTCGGCGTCGGCGCCGGCGCGGGGGCCTGCACCGGCGCGGGCAGCGGAGCCGTCGTCACCTTGGGCGGCGGCGTCGGCTCGAACCACCCGCCGATCAGCGGGACCGCGATGACCGCGATCACCGCGAGCACGAGCAAGACCAGAACCGCGCGGAACCAGCCGGTGGCGAAGATGCTGCGCTGGCCGTACTCCTCTTGCTCCTCGTCTTCCAGGAAATCATCGTCCTCGGGACGCTCAGGGCTCAACGCTCAGTCCTCGTTGGCTGCTCGATCGTGAAAGGCTAGGCAATGTTAGCACCAGTGTCGAGGCGGCTCAAACGAAATCCCTAGGGGTTCTGCCTAGTTAGCGCGCGCCGCCTCAGGTCCCCCGTGGCGCTCACCTCCGGCGGTGGGCCCGGCCGGCCCGTCCCGCCCCTCGCCCCACCGCCTTTCGGAAGAGGAGCCGGATCGGCGAGCCCGCGAAGCCGTGACCGTGCCGCAGGGAGTTGATCAGGTATCGCTCGTAGGAGAAGTGGATCTGGTCCGGCAGGTTCACGCGGAGGGCGAAGGTCGGCGGTCCCACCGCGACCTGCTGGGCCGACTGCACGCGCAGCGCGATCCCCCGCGAGGACATCGGCCGCCGCTCCACCGCCTGGCGCAGGGTGGCGAGCAGCTCGCCCGGCTGCAGTCGCTTGATGGCCTCGGCCGCCACCACGTCGACCTGGTCGAAGAGATCGCGCAGGCCGAGTCCGGTCACCGCGGACGTGAAGCAGACCGGCGCGTGATCGAGGAACGGCAGTCGCTCGTACATCTGGGTGGTGACGTCGCCCCGCGTGACCATGCCGGGCGGGACCAGGTCCCACTTGTTCACCGCGATCACCGCGGCGCGGCCCGCGTCGTTGGCGTAGCCCGCGATGTGGGCGTCCTGCGCGGTCACGCCCTCGGAGGCGTCCACCACCAGCACCGCCACCTGGCACCGCTCCAGGCTCTTCAGCGCCATCACCACCGCGAGCTTCTCGAGCGGCTCGACCACCTTGCCCTTGCGCCGGATGCCCGCGGTGTCGATCAGGAGGTAGTCGCGTCCGCGGAAGCTGACCGGGGTGTCGACCGCGTCGCGCGTGGTGCCGGGCTGGTCGTGCACCAGCACCCGCTCGTGACCGAGCACCGCGTTGACCAGCGAGGACTTGCCCACGTTCGGCCGCCCGATGATGGCCACCCGGGTGCCCTCGGTGGCGGGGTCGGATGCCACCGCGGGGGCGCGGTCGCGGCACGCCTCGAGCAGCTCCGCGACGCCGCGGCCGTGCTCGGCGGAGATCGTGAGGACCGGCGAGAAGCCGAGACGATAGGCGTCGCCGGTGGGCGCCTCCTGCTCGGCGCCGTCCACCTTGTTGACCGCGAGCACCACCGGGCGGTCGCTCTTGCGCAGGATGCCCGCGATCTCCTGGTCGAGCCCGGTGACACCCGCGCGGCCGTCGATCACGAACACCAGCAGGTCGGCCTCGTCGACCGCCTGGAGCACCTGCCGCCGCACCCCCTGCACCAGGTCGGAGTCGCTGCTGGGATCGAAGCCGCCGGTGTCGACCACGGTGGCCTGCCAGCGCTCGTGGGTCGCGGTCCCGTAGAGCCGGTCGCGGGTGACCCCGGGGACGTCGCGCACCAGCGAGCGGCGCCGGCCGATGAGCCGGTTGAACAGGGTGGACTTGCCCACGTTCGGACGGCCCACGATGGCGATGATCGGGCGCAGCACGGCGTCTCCTGCCCTCGTCCGACTACCGCCCCAGCAGGGCGGCGAGGAGCGCGGGTGCGGTGGGCTCGACCGGCGTGACCGGGGTGCCGAGCGTCTGCGCGAGATCGGCCGGGGTGAGGTCGTCGAGGAACACGCCGGCCCCGTCCCGCAGCGCCACCGCGGGCACCACGATCTCGTCGCCCAGGCCCGGTCCCCCGCAGGCGGCCTCGCCGAGCTGCAGCTGGATGTCGCGCCCGCTCAGGAGTCCGGCCACGCCGATGCCGCGGCCGAACAGCTCGTTGCGGATCGGCTGCACCTCCACCGTGAGGCGCGGGACGTGGAGGGGCGCGAGCAGAGCCCGCATCCGGGGCGCGAAGAGCTCGCCGGTGACCACCGTCACCCGCCGCGGCCGCGACGGCGGGGCGAGCCGGCGTCGGAGCGCGCGCGCCCAGGCGTCCTCGAACCGACGCACGAGGCCGATGCCGTCCTCCGCCACCGCGAAGCCCTCGTAGGCTCCGGCGGGCGGCAGCGGCAGGTCCGCGCCCAGGTAGAGCTCGTCGGCGGCCCACACGAAGCGAGTGCCGAGCACGGGCTGGAGCTCGCGCTGCCAGCTCTCGATGGCGTGCACCAGCGTCCGCGCCTCCTCGCGCGTCACCGCCCGCAGGGCGGGCAGGCGCTCGCGATGACGGGTGAGGCCGACCGGCACCACCGCGGTGGTGGGCACCGCGGGGTGCAGCCGCGCCAGCTCGTGCACCGTGCGGTCGAGGTGGGCGCCGTCGTTCCAGCCCGGGCACAGCACGATCTGGGCGTGCATCGCGATGCCGGCCTTGGCGAGGCGCTCCATCACGGGCAGGAGCTCGCGGCGCACCCGGGGCTGGCCGAGCAGGGCGTGACGCAGGTCGGGATCGGTGGCGTGCACCGAGACGTACAGCGGCGAGAGGCGCTGCGACTCGATGCGCTCGAGCTCGGCCTCCTCCAGATCGGTCAGGGTGATGTAGTTGCCGTGCAGGAACGAGAGACGGAAGTCGTCGTCCTTGACGTAGAGGCTCTTGCGCAGTCCCTTCGGCAGCTGGTGGATGAAGCAGAAGACGCACTTGTTGGCGCAGGTCGCGATCTCGGCCGGCTTCGGGGCCTCGAGCTCGAGGCCGAGCGCGGCGCCGCGCCGCTCGAGCCGCGCCCGGTGCGGCCGGCCCTCCCGCTCCACCGCGAGCTCGAGGGCCTCCTCGCCGGCGTGGAAGTGGAAGTCGATGACGTCGCGGAGCGGAGCCCCGTTGATGGTGAGGATGCGGTCGCCGGGGCGCAGGCCCGCCCGCGCGGCGGCGGTGCGCGCCGCGACCGCGGCCACCACCACGCCCTCCGCCCCCGCCGCTTCCGTGGTCCGTCGCGGCATGATCAGAGCCGGTCGCCGACCGAGTGGTGCGTCTCGAGCTCGCGGAGGCCCATCGCGATGTACTGCATGCCCGAGGTGATGGTGAAGCCGGCGGTGACCCAGGCCAGGAGCGTGGTCACGAACGGCGGCACGAGCTGGAAGTACACCGAGGCCATCGCGGCGAGCACGGTGACCATCTGGAACACCGTCGACATCTTGCCCACCCAGGTGGGCGCCGGGTGCACGGTGCCGCCGGCGACGTGGATCACCAGCACCCCGATGCTCAGCACCACGTCACGGCTCACCACGACCGCGGTGATCCAGAACGGGATCACCTTGAGCCAGGTGAGGGTCACGAACCCCGAGGTGAGCAGCAGCTTGTCCGCGACCGGGTCCAGGAAGGCGCCGAGCCGCGTCTGCAGTCCCTGCACGCGCGCGATGTAGCCGTCGAGCATGTCGGTCAGGCTGGCGAGGCAGAAGACCATCAGGGCCAGGCCCGCCCGCCGGTAGACCAGCAGGGTGACGAAGACCGGGATCAGCAGGATGCGCAGCGTCGTGAGCCAGTTGGGGAGTCCCATGGAACGGTCCGCGAGGGCCGAGGCCCGATTGTAGCACCCTCCCCTCCACCCTCTCCCCTCCGAGGGAGAGGGCAGGGTGAGGGGTGGCTGGCGCTTCCCTACTCCACCCGGTAGCCCTCGAGCGAGGCGAGGAGCCGCCGCGGGAGCTCGACCTCCACGCGGATGCTCTCCGCCTCGTCCTCACGGGAGAGGACGCGCCCCTTGTCGTAGCAGGCGGCGAGCGCGGGGCCGTCGGCATACGGGATCCGCAGGGTGAGGCGCGCGACCCGCGGCTGGAGCGCGAGGTAAATGCGCTCCCGCAGGGACTCGATGCCCTCCCCGGTGCGGGCCGAGATGGCGACGCCGTCGAAGCGCGAGAGCAGCGCGCGGGCCGCGCCCGGCTCGAGCCGATCGATCTTGTTGAGCGCCACCACCATCGGGCGGCTCCGCAGCTCGAGCTCACCCAGCAGCGCCTCCACCGCGTCCACCTGATCGTCGAGCGCGGGGTGACTGGCGTCGACCACGTGGATGAGGAGGTCCGCCTCGGTGAGCTCCTCGAGCGTGGCCTTGAACGCGGCCACCAGCTGGTGCGGCAGCTTGCGGATGAAGCCGACGGTGTCGGTCAGGATGAAGGAGGCGTGGGTGCCGCTCGTGACGAGCCGGGCGGTCGGATCGAGGGTCACGAACAGCGCGTCGGCGGCCACCCGATCGGCGCCGGTCAGGTGATTGAGCAGCGTGGTCTTGCCCGCGTTGGTGTAGCCGACGAGGGCCACCACCGGCACCCCGCTCGCCTTGCGCCGGTCGCGCAGGAGCCGGCGGTGCGTGCGCACCCGCTGCAGCTCGTCGCGGATCTTCTGGATGCGGTGGCGGATCATCCGCCGGTCGGACTCGATCTGGGTCTCGCCCGGTCCCCGGGTCCCGATGCCGCCGCCGGTGCGCTCCAGGTGCTTCCACTGCCCGACCAGCCGCGGCAGCAGATAGGACAGCTGCGCCAGCTCCACCTGCAGCTTGCCCTCCATGGTGCGCGCCCGCTGGGCGAAGATGTCGAGGATCAGCGCGGTACGGTCGATGACCCGGACCCCGAGCGATCCGCCCAGGTTGCGCTCCTGGATGGGCGAGAGCGGGTCGTCCGAGATCATGAGATCGGCGCCCTCGCGCTTGGAGAGGGTCTTGATCTCCTCCACCTTGCCCTTGCCGAAGTAGAGGCCCGGGGTCGGCGCCCTCCGGTCCTGCGTGGCCCGCCCCACCACCCGCGCCCCCGCCGACTCGGCCAGGCGCCCCAGCTCGTCCAGGCTCTCCTCCACCACCACCCGCGGCTGGCTCGGCAGCCGCAGCGCGGCCAGCACCGCCTTCTCCCGTGACCTCACTCGATGAGCCCCTCCTGCGTGATGTGCTTCAGCACCGTCTCGGCCGCTCCCTCCACACCGCCCGCCCCGTCCACGTCGATCCAGCGGATCTCGGGCTCGCGCGCGAACCATGTCATCTGACGCTTGGCGTAGCGCGTGGTGTCCCGCACCAGCTGCCGCACCGCCTCCTCCATCGGCATCCGCCCCTGCACGGCCAGCCCGAGGGGCCGGTACCCGATGCCGTCCATCGGAGGACCGGTCGGATCGAGGCCCGCCGCGAGCAGTCCCCGCGCCTCGCCCATCATGCCACGGGCGACCATCGCGTGCGCCCGCTCCGCGATGGCGGCGTTGAGCGCGCTCCGCTCGCGCCGCAGGCCGATCATGACCAGGCGCCACCCCCGCGCAGGCGCGGCCCAGTCGCCCTCCGCGTCCGGGCCCGGCATCGCCGCGCCGGCGGCGTGCACCTCGATCGCGCGGACGATCCGCACGCGATCGTTCGGATGGAGGCGGCGCGCGGCCTCCGGGGCGAGCGCGGCGAGGCGCGCGTGCAGGGCCGGCGTGCCCTGCGCCTGGGCCTCGGCCTCGAGCGCCGCGCGCAGGGCCGGGTCGGCCGGCGGCGCGGGGCTCAACCCCTTCAGGAGGGCGCGGACGTAGAGACCGGTCCCGCCCACCACCACCGGCAGTCGTCCGCGGGCGTGGACCGCGGCGACGGCCGCCCGCGCGTCGGCCCGGAAGCGGGCCGCGTGGTAGCGCTCCCCCGGATCGACGACGTCGAGCAGGTGGTGCGGCACCGCCGCACGCTCCGCCGCGGTGGGCTTGCCGGTACCGATGTCGAGCCCGCGGTACACCTGCCGCGAGTCGGCGCTGATCACCTCGATCGGCACCAGGGTGGCGAGCCGCACCGCCACCGCGGTCTTGCCCACCGCGGTGGGGCCCACCAGCACCAGCAGCGGCGGCCGGCTCACCACGTCCGCCCGAGGTCCCGTCTTATGTCGCGTAACCGCACTCGCGGCCGGCCCGTCACCACGTCCGCCCGAGGTCCCGTCTTATGTCGCGTAAAGACAGCCGACTCACGATCGGTCGTCCGTGCGGGCAGAAGTAGGGCGTCCGCGTCTGGGCCAGGTCCGCGATGAGCCGGGCCATCTCCTCGCGCTGCAGGGGCGCGTGGGCCTTGATCGCCGCGTGGCACGCCACGAAGGAGAGCGCCCGGTGGAGCAGCGGCACCGGCTCACCCTTGCGGGGCCGGTTGACGTCCTCGACCAGCGACTCGATCAGGCGTTGCGGCTCGCGACCCCGCAGGAGCGCAGGCACCGCGCGCAGCACCACGGTGGAGCCGCTCCAGCCCTCGAGGCCGAAACCCAGAGTCTCCAGCGTCGGCGCCCACTCGGCAACGAGCCCCGCCTGCCCCGCCCCCAGCTCCACCGGCTGCGGGAACAGCACCTCCTGCGAGGCCAGCGGGCCCGCATCGAGATCGCGCAGCAAGCGCTCGAAGAGCACGCGCTCGTGGGCCACGTGCTGGTCGATGAAGAACACCTCGTCGTCGCTCGCCGAGACGATGAAGGTGTCCTGGAGCTGGCCGATCACGGAGCCGAAGGCGGCGGAGCCGAACTGGGCCTCGGGCTCGCGGAACAGCGACGACTGGCCCGCCGGACCCGACTGGCCGGCAGGAGCCGGGCTGTCCGCGGAGTGGGGGAGCGCGGAGGCGATTTCCAGACCCCCGTGTCCAAAGGAGAAGCTTCCCGCATCAGCCGGCTCCCCGGTCGCCCCGACCGTCTCGTCGCCAACGGTCCGAAGCCCCCGCTGCGCCGCCATCACCTGCTGCTGCCGGAGCGCGTCGTGGACCGCCCGGTAGAGCATCTCCTGGATCTGGCGCGGGGCACGGAAGCGGACCCAGGCCTTGGTCGGGTGCACGTTGACGTCGACCTCGTGCGGCGGCAGCTCGAGGTGCAGGACCGCGACCGGGAACTGGTCGCGCGCCAGGAGCGGGCGGTAGGCCTCGATCACGGTCTGGGTGAGCTGGGTGTCGCGCACCGGGCGACCGTTGACGATCAGCACGATCTCGTCGCGGTTGCCGCGCGCGAGCTGGGGCGGGGCGATCAGGCCCGAGACCGCGAACGGGCCGTCCTTTCGAAGCACGTCGAGAAGGCGCCCCGAGCGCTCGAAGCCCCAGAGCGCCCCCACCCGATCGCGCAGGGTGCGGGCGCGCGGAGCGCCCAGGACCGCGCGGCCGTTGTGGGAGACGCGGAAGTGCACCTCGAGGTGCGCGAGCGCGATGGCCTCCAGCAGGCGGGAGGCGGCGGCCACCTCGCTCGGCGCGCTCTTGAGGAACTTGAGCCGGGCCGGGGTGTTGAAGAAGAGGTCTTGCGCCTCCACGGTGGTGCCGGCGGGGGCCGGGACCAGCAGCTTCTCGGTCACCGCCCCTCCCTCTCCGCGCACCAGGGTGCCGGTGTCGGTCCCGCGCGGGCACGAGAGCAGCGAGAATCGGGTCACCGCGCAGATGGCGGGCAGCGCCTCGCCCCGGAACCCGAGCGTGGTGATCGCGTCGAGATCCTCGTCGGCGGCGAGCTTGGAGGTGGCGTGGCGCAGCAGGGCCAGGTCCACCTCGTCGCTCGACATCCCGATGCCGTCGTCGGTGACGCGGATCAGCGCGCGGCCCGCGTCACGCAGGTCCACCGTCACCTGGGTGGCGAGGGCGTCGAGGGCGTTCTCCACCAGCTCCTTGGCCACCGAGGCCGGCCGCTCCACCACCTCACCGGCCGCGATCTTGTTGACGAGGTGATCGGGCAGCCGGCGGATGCGCGAGACGGTCACGGACGGGCCTTGAGCCGCTGCTGCCACTCGGCCAGCAGGTTGAGCGCCTGGAGCGGAGTGATCGCGCCGGTGTCGAGCGCGGCCAGCTCGCGGAGCAGCGGATCGTGGGACGGCGGGAAGAGGCCGAGCTGGGCCGGGGCTTCGCGCGACGGCTCGGGGTCCACCGCGGCCTCGAGGCCGCTCCGCTCGCGCTCGAGCTCGCTCAGGATCGTCTTGGCGCGCGCGATCACCGCGGGCGGCAGGCCGGCCAGCCGCGCCACCTGGATGCCGTAGGAGCGGTCGGTACCGCCGGGCCGCACCTTGTGCAGGAAGATGATCTCGTCGTTCCACTCCCGGACCGCCACGTGGAAATTGTGCACCCGCGGCAGGCGGTCGGCCAGCGCGGTAAGCTCGTGGTAGTGCGTGGCGAAGAGCACCTTGGCTCCGCGCCCGCGTTCGTGGAGCTCCTCGGTCACCGCCCACGCGATGGCGAGGCCGTCGAAGGTCGAGGTGCCGCGGCCCACTTCATCCAGGAGGATGAGGCTGCGGTCGGTGGCGTGGTGCAGGATGGCCGCGGTCTCCACCATCTCCACCAGGAACGTGCTCTGCCCCCGCGCCATGTTGTCCTGCGCGCCCACCCGGGTGAGGATGCGGTCCACCAGCCCCACCCGGGCCGAGCGCGCGGGCACGAAGCCGCCCATCTGGGCCATGAGCGTGAGCAGCGCGACCTGGCGCATGAACACGCTCTTGCCGCTCATGTTCGGCCCGGTGAGGATCATGATCTGGGCGTCGGCCGGATCGAGGCGCGCGTCGTTGGGGGTGAAGGGCGCACCGGCCGCCTCCAGCACCGGGTGCCGTCCATCCACGATCTCGAGCGCGAGCCCGGTGTCGATCTCGGGCCGCACGTAGGCCCGCTCGTGCGCCACCGCGGCGAGCGAGCCCAGCGCGTCCAGCGTGCCCACCGCCCGCGCGGTGCGCAGCAGGGGGCCGGCCTGGGCCGCGACCTGGGCCCGCACCTGCCCGAAGAGCTCGAACTCGAGCCGGGCGATGCGCTCCTCGGCGCCGAGGACCCGGCTCTCGTACTCCTTGAGCTCGGTGGTCACGTAGCGCTCCGCGCCGACGAGGGTCTGGCGGCGCAGGTACTCGGGCGGCACCCGGGCCCCGTGGGCGTTGCTCACCTCGATGGCGTAGCCGAACACGCGGTTGAAGCGGACCTTGAGCGACGGGATGCCGGTGCGGCTACGCTCCCGCTGCTCGAGGGAGGCGATCCATTCCTTGCCCTCGCGCGCCGCGTGCTTGAGCTCGCGCAGCTCCTCGTTCCAGGCCTCCCGGATGAGCCCGCCATCCCGCAGCGGCAGCGGCGGCTCGTCCTCGAGAGCCTCTTCGAGTAATCTCTGAAGGTCGGGGAGCGGGGTGATCTCCTCGCCGAGCGTGGCGAGGAGCGGGGCGTCGAGCGCGGCCAGCTCCTCCGCGAGCCCCGGCAGCCGACCCAGGAAGCCCCGCAGGGCCACCAGGTCGCGCGCGTGGGCCACCCCCAGCGCGGCCCGGCTGGTCAGGCGCTCGAGGTCCCCGACCCCCACCAGGCGCTGTCGCAAGGCTGCCCGGGCCGCCGGAGCCTCGACGAGGGCCGCCACCGCCTCCTGCCGCCGGAGGATCGCCTCGCGATCGAGCAGTGGCCGCAGCATCCACTGGCGAAGCAGCCGGGCGCCCATCGGGGTCGCGGTGGTATCGAGCGTGGCGAAGAGCGAGCCGCGGGCGGTGCGCTCCTGGGCGGTCTCGAACAGCTCGAGGGTGGCCACCGCGGTCGGATCGAGCAGCATGGCCTCGCCGGTGACCAGCCGCTGGACGCGGCTCAGGTGGGCCAGCGAGTCGCCCTGGGTCTCGCGCACGTAGGCCACCGCGGCGCCCGCGGCCTGGAGCCCCGCGGTGAGCGCGGCCACCCCGAGGCCGTCGAGGCTCGTGCCCCGGAAGTGGGCCTCGAGCACCTCGCGGGCCGCGCGCGCCCCGAAGGCGCCCCCGTCCACTCGCGTCATCGGCACCCCGGGCGGTACCCAGCGGGCCACCCACGCCTCATCCGCGCTCTGGGCCAGCAAGATCTCGGCGGGGCGGCGCAGGAGCGCGGTCTCCAGCAGGGCCTCGCCCGGGCTCGCCTCCTCCCCGACCCAGAAGTCGCCGGTCGAGACGTCGACCAGCGCGACGCCCACCGCGGAGGCGGTCGCGTGCGCGGCAAGCAGAAAGTTGTTGCGGGCCCCGTCGAGGAACTGGGTGTCGGTGATCGTACCGGGGGTGATCACCCGCACCACGTCGCGCCGCACGATCTTGCGGCCCTTGGCCGGCTCCTCGAGCTGCTCGCACACCGCGACCTTCTGCCCGGCGCGGATGAGGCGCGCGATGTAGGTGTCGGCCGCGTGGTGGGGCACGCCCGCCATGGGGATGTTCTGCCGCGAGGTGAGGGTGAGCTGCAGCAGCCGGGACGCCACGTGGGCGTCGTCGTTGAACAGCTCGTAGAAGTCGCCCAGGCGGAACAGCAGCAGGTAGTCCGGGAAGCGGCGCTTCAGCTCCCCGTACTGCCGCATCATGGGCGTGGGCTCGGCCGCGGCTTCCCTCACGGGGTGAGCGCGGCGACCACGCGATCGTAGGTCGCCTCGAGGGCCTCGGGCAGCACGCGCGTGTCGGCGGTCACCGGCATGAAGTTGGTGTCGCCGTTCCAGCGCGGGACCAGGTGCAGGTGCAGGTGCCCGAGCACGCCGGCGCCCGCCACGCGCCCCTGGTTCAGCCCGACGTTGAAGCCGTCCGGGTGATAGGCCGTGCCGAGGGCCCGGGTGGCGGCCTGGATGAGGCTCATGGCCTCGGCCAGCTCCTCGGCGGTGGCGGCCTCGATGGTGCCGACGTGACGGGTGACCACGGCCATGAGGTGGCCGGAGGCGTACGGGAAGGCGTTCAGGATGAGGAAGGCGAGCCGGCCGCGCTTGAGGATGAACGCCCGGCGATCGTCACCGGTGGCCAGCGCGGCGCAGAACACGCACGCCGCTTCGGGAGACCCGGCGGTCGAGACATACGCCATCCGCCAGGGCGCCCAGAGCCGCTCCACCGACTAGGTGTTGACGAGCTCGCGGAGGCGCTTGCCCACCTTGAAGAACGGCACCCGCTTCTCCGGCACGCTGACACTGTCGCCGGTCTTGGGGTTACGCCCCTTGCGCGAGTTCCGGTGCCGGATGCGGAAGCTCCCGAAGCCGCGCAGCTCGACCTTGTCTCCTTTGCCCAACGCATCCGTGATGTTGTCGAACACGGTGTTGACGATGAGCTCGGTTTCCTTCTTGGTCAAGCTCGCGACCTTGGCGACTTCCTCGATCAGCTCCGCTTTCGTCATGGCGACTCCCTCTTGAAGGCCGACACTGATCCCGGGCCGTCATGA
>Ga0068853_100002319_pt1 | contig 14253 bp, 12 predicted proteins | sample KBSCornC32_FD_65655 | JGI IMG/M metagenome (GOLD analysis project Ga0068853, IMG submission 65655) | Corn rhizosphere microbial communities from Kellogg Biological Station, Michigan, USA - KBS Corn C3-2 | ecosystem: Host-associated > Plants > Roots > Rhizosphere > Soil ... | reverse complement strand
TCGCCTTCGACAACGTGCAGATCGGTCCGACAGATGCCGCAGGCGTTGATTTTTATAAGCACCTCGCCATTCGTGGGTGATGGTTTCTCCACGTCGGTAATAGTGAGCGGACGGGTTTCAACGGGAGCGGGTTTGGAGAGCGTGCAGGCTTTCATGTTCAAACCTTGATTTTATCACGAGTGGAGAAAGCAGTTTCCAGACGGGATACGATCCGGCCGCCGAATAATTGTATGCTTATTATTGAGCCTGTACCGGTGCAGTTGCTGACGCTGTAGTGAGACAACTTCCGTTGCAGGGGCCGTCAATGTCATCGGTGCCGATCTTGCCCTTCAGGGACCGAACCATTTAGCGTTCTGACCTAGGGTTGCACTCGCTTCGCTCGTTTACCCCAGGCTATTATCTCTGTCGCCTTCAGCGACGCTAAGGAACTAATAAAAAAGGCGGCCATAAAGACCGCCGAATTGGGCAATTGGATGTCGTTTGCTATTCGGGCTGGCCTTTGCAGCCGGGACCGAACAGCGCGGGGACTTTTGTGCTGATGATCGGATAATTTTCAGCGTCTTTATTTTTCTCAAGCCAATCGGTGTATTCCTCGGGAAACGACATATCGGAAAATATCGCCTCGACCGGGCATTCGGGCAGACATGCGTCGCAATCGATGCAGGTGTCGGGATTGATCAGCAGGCGGTCAGGCAATTCGTGAAAAGCTTCGACAGGGCAGACGGCCGCGCAGTCGGTGTATTTACATTCGATACACGGCTCGGTGACGATATAGGTCATTCTGGTTTAGGGCAATCTCCTCGCTAAAACGTACAAAAAATCAAATTAAAACCGTAATACCCCAAGCATAACTTGTCAAATGAGGTTAGACAAGAACGGTCAGAAGTATTTCCCGCAAAGACGCAAAGCTGCAAAAAGGGGCGCTTTAATGGCTCAATTTTTGAAATAAGAAAAGACGTAATCCTAACTTAGACCAGTGTATGGACAAATGGTAGAATTCTTCATAATTAAATCGTTAGTGGTTAATCAGTTTGAATTATAGTAATACGGTGGCGAGCTCAATCACCCGCTACCATAAAAGCGGAACCACGAAAACGGGAAAGACACAAGAAATAAAACCAGAAGGCACGAAAGGGCACAGAAGAGAAAAACACTAAGATACTCGAAAGGAAGGCTAAATGAAAACTATCAAGGCGGAACGCGAGTTGGCGCTCGATTTTCTGCGTGTAACTGAGGCTGCGGCCATTGAATCGGCAAAAACCATGGGTCAGGGAGACCGCAAGCATTCGGACCATGTTGCGGTCGAAGCAATGCGCGAAGTGATGGACACTGTCCCGATGAAGGGTCGCATCGTTATCGGCGAAGGCGAACGTGACGAGGCCCCTATGCTGTATATCGGCGAAGAGGTTGGCGGCGGCGCGTTTTCGGATGAAGCACGGCAAGAGTTTCCAGAGGTCGATATTGCGGTTGATCCGCTTGAGGGAACAAATCTGTGTGCGCTCGGTGCTAACAACGCGATAGCAGTGCTTGCGGCGGCCGAACGCGGCGGTTTGCTCAATGCTCCGGACATTTATATGGATAAGATCGTCGTCGGGCCGTCGTCGCGCGGCGCAGTCGATATCGACGCGCCGGTTGCCGAAAATCTTAAAAATATTGCCCGCCGGCTCGGCCGTGACGTTGACGATCTGACCGTGATCTGCCTTGACCGTTCGCGGCATAAACAACTGATCGCCGACGTTCGTGCGACGGGAGCGCGGATTCGCCTGATCTCGGATGGCGACCTATCGGCAGGCATTTCGGCGGCGGTTGCCGGTACGAACATTCATGCGTTGATGGGAATTGGCGGAGCGCCTGAAGGAGTTATAACGGCGGCGGCGATGAAGTGTCTGAACGGCGAGATACAGGCAAAGCTGGTGTTCGATCCCTCACGGCTCGGCGTCGATAAATCGAAGGTGCCGCCCGTCGAAGAAGTGACAAAGCGGCTGAAAAAAATGGGCATCGAAGACCCGAACAAGGTTTACGATACGAACGATCTGGCGCCCGGCAAGAAGGTGATCTTTGCCGCGACGGGTGTGACGGACGGGGCACTGCTGAAAGGCGTACGATTTTTTGGCGCGGGCAAACGAACGCATTCGGTCGTGATGACGACAGATTCGAAGAGCATCAGGTTTGTAGATACCGTACACGTCGAAGGCGGGCCGGACGCCGTGATCAGGTTTTAACGAGCGGAGCGCGGACACTCATGTCTGCATAAATGCGAAGCACGAAAAACTCTTTTTTCGCCGTAAGCGGCGATGCGGACATGAGTGTCCGCGCTCCATTTTATGAATAATTCCAGACCTTACGTACTTGATCTTAGCGAAGTCGGAGCGGATGATGTTGCACTGGTCGGCGGCAAGTGTTCGAGCCTCGGCGAGTTGTTTCGCGAGCTGACGGTTCAGGGTGTTCGCGCGGTTGACGGGTTTTCGACTACGAGCCATGCATACGAAGTGTTGCTCGAAACCGGCGGTTTGCGCAAAAATCTGCAAAAACTGTTGAAGGGGTTGGACGTCAACGACCTCGAAGAGCTTGCGCGCGTGGGCGGAGCGGCACGGCAGATGATGCTTGAAACGCCGTTTCCTGCAGAGGTCGAGGAGCAGATCCACAACTCATATCAGAATCTCGGAAAACGGATCGGCAAACTGAATTTCGAAGTCGCCGTTCGATCTTCTGCAACCGCTGAAGACCTGCCGGACGCTTCGTTCGCGGGCCAGCAGGACACGATATTGAACGTCAAGGGAGCCGAGCGGCTCATAGAGGCCTGTCATGAATGCTATGCATCGCTGTGGACCGACCGCGCGATCTCGTACCGCACAGCAAAAGGGTTTGATCATTTCGATGTCGCGCTTTCGATCGGCATTCAACCGATGGTGCGTTCGGATATTGCGTGTTCGGGCGTGATGTTTACGCTCGATACCGAGAGCGGTTTTCGCGATGCAGTCGTGATAAACGGCGCGTGGGGACTGGGCGAAGCGGTCGTGCAGGGAATGGCGACGCCGGACGAATGGATCGTGTTCAAGCCGACGCTGAAGCTGGGTTTCAGGCCGATAGTGACGCGAAAACTTGGCGTCAAAGAGGTCAAGATGGTCTTTGCCGATGACGGAACCGGGACGCAAGTCCGTGACGTTGTTGCGACGCAGCGGAACCGGTTTTGTCTCGCGGGGTTTGAGGTTTTGAAGCTGGCGGAATGGGCATGCGCGATCGAAGATCATTATTCGAAACGGGCCGGACGACATCAGCCGATGGACATTGAATGGGCAAAGGATGGCATAACGGGCGAGCTTTTCATCTTGCAGGCAAGACCGGAAACCGTTCACGCCCAAAAGTCTGAAAATTACATCGAGAAATACAAGCTTGGCGAAAACCACGGCGCGCCGTTGGCAACCGGTGTTGCCGTCGGCGAAAAGATCGGTCATGGCACGGCGCATGTGCTGATGGACCCTGAACGGCTGAGAACGTTTAAAGAAGGCGAGATCCTTGTGACTTCAATGACCGACCCGGCGTGGGAACCGATAATGAAACGGGCGTCGGCGATCGTCACAGACCGCGGTGGGCGAACTTGTCACAGTGCGATCATCAGCCGCGAGCTCGGCATTCCCTGCATAGTCGGCACGGGAAACGCGACCGAGGTCGTGCGAAGCGGAACGGACATTACCGTGTCGTGCGCCGAGGGCGACCGCGGAAATATTTATTACGGCAAGATCGATTTCAAAGTTGAAAAACACAAGATAACCGACAAGGTGCGGCCGAAAACGCAGGTGATGATGAACGTCGGCGACCCGGACCACGCGTTTGCGGTTTCACGTTTGCCGAACGACGGCGTCGGCCTGGCGCGGTTGGAATTTATCATCAACAACCACATCGGAATTCACCCGATGGCGCTGGTTAATTATCCGAATCTGCGGCGGCGCGAGGACATCGAAACGATCTCGAACCGCATCCTTGAAGAGGACCCGAAGGAATTCTTCGTCCGAAACTTGAGCGAGGGCGTCGGACGCATAGCGGCGGCGTTTTATCCGAAACCGGTGATCGTCAGGATGTCGGATTTCAAATCGAACGAGTACGCGATGCTGATCGGCGGCAAGGAATTCGAGCCGGTAGAGGAAAATCCGATGATCGGTTTTCGCGGTGCGTCGCGGTATTACGACGACCGGTATAAGGCAGGTTTTCGCTTAGAGTGTCTGGCGTTGTGCCGTGCCCGCGAGGACATGGGCCTGACGAACATCAAGCCGATGATACCGTTTTGCCGCACCGTCGAAGAGGGCGAGAAAGTGATTGCGCTTATGGCCGAACACGGACTGGTTCAGGGCGAGAACGACCTGGAAATATACGCTATGTGCGAGCTGCCGGCGAATGTGGTTTTTGCTGACGAGTTTTTGAAGGTGTTCGACGGATATTCGATAGGCTCGAACGACCTGACGCAGCTTGCGTTGGGGCTGGACCGCGATTCGGAGATGGTTGCGCATCTTTTTGACGAACGAAACGGCGCGGTAGAAAAGATGGTCGCGATGGCGATCGACGCCGCAAAACGCAACGGCAAAAAGATCGGAATCTGCGGGCAGGCTCCGTCGGATTATCCTGAATTTGCGGAGTTTCTGGTAAAACGCGGGATCAATTCGATATCATTGAATCCGGATACGGTTATTCAAACGACGCAGCATATATTGGAGACAGAAAAAGCATTAAATAAATAGCTGTCAGCTATCAGCCGTTAACCTGAATTTATGGCACAGCCGATAGAAAATTATATTCCGCAATCGATCGCCGTCGGTTTTCGGCGACAGGCTGTGAAGGTGTGGGCGATCTCATCGCTGCTGGTTTTTGTATGGGTTTTTGTGATCTTATTGGCGCCGGTGGCGAAGGCGAACGGGTTCAATACTATCGCCGCGCCGATATACGGTTTCTTCTCTTATATTTGCCACCAAATTTCGAACCGGTCGTTTCACATCGAGGGCGAGGAGTTTGCGGTTTGTTCACGATGTTTTGGGGTATATTTCGGCCTGTTGGCAGGTTTTTTGATCTATCCGCTGTGGCGAAAGATCGATGAGATCGAGCCGATTCCGCGATTTTGGCTGTTTCTGTCGATGATACCGATCGGCGTTGATTGGTCGCTCGGTGTCTTCGGCATCTGGGAAAACACGTATTTATCCAGGTTTGTTACGGGATTAATACTTGGTGTTGCGTGCGCGACGTTTTTGGTGCCGGGGTTGGTTGAAGTAACCAGAAACCTTTCTATGAGGTTTCGACGAGAAAAAGTTGCATTCTAATGCTCTGTAACTTGAATGTTTACAGATATCGCGTTACGGGTTAAGAGTCGGTTTTTTCGTGTTAATTCGTGGTTTTCGGTAAACCCACTAAAACCGAAACCACGAATTAACACGAAAAAACACGAAAAAGAATTACAAAAAAAAGGCTGCCTCGCTGGCAGCCATTTTTCATCTAAACCATGTTAAGATAATGATTTTCTGATAACTTGTTGGCAACACACCGTTTACCGGCGCATCCCATGATAAGCAAAATTTATTATAATCATTTCCTGATGCTCGTGCAAGCGCAAGCTGCAACTTTCGTTGACTATTGGGCGTAAAAATAGCAGAATTGGTAAACCAGTTGACAATATTATGAGTTTTACACGTGAGAGCGCCGTGGCGCGGGCCAAGAGCGATTTGGCCGCACGCTTAAAGGTTTCGGAGGGCGATATCAACGAGGTTTCGACGTCGGAAAAAGATTTTCCGGATATGTCGCTCGGCGCACCCGAAAAAGGCGAAATGTCGGCCCAGATGATCTCGAGTGGGTGGCAGATCAGGCTGGGAGCAAATGGAAAAAATTACGAGTATCGAGCGGATAAATATCAGCTCCGCCTGCACGATTTTAAGGGGTCGAATTACGTCGTAGAATCGTGATCGCGGTTAGAGTGGAGAGGGGAATATGAATCGCAATAATATCTGGATACATATCGGCATTGCAGTAATTCTGGTTACGCTTGCGGCAGTAATTGGGCAGATCGACCGGTGGCGGTCGGCTTTAAAATTCGATACGGTTCCGGCGGTGCGTTCGACACCGATGCCGAAAAGCGTCGCGCGAACAAAAGAGGACAGTGAACCGGAGGTCTTGGTCCGGTTCAAACCCGGCGTCAGCCTTGCGGAGATCAAAAAGATCACTGCGATGAACAATGACGTTGTCGAAGACGAAATTGAATCGGTTAAGGGATTGGCCGCGATCGATGACCTTGATAATGCAGATCCCGAAGCCGTTGCAGAACAGTACCGTGAAATGTCGAACGTCAGCTACGCCGAACCGAATTACGAAATAAAACTAGACGATCCGGCCGAGACTTATTCGATACAGGACGGTGTTCATCGCGTGCCGAGCGATGCGTCTCCGGACGATCCGCAATTTGCACAGCAGTGGGCGCTGAACAATCTTGGCCAGGATGGCGGGAAGAAGGGTGCGGATATTAACGCTCTCGAAGCGTGGCAGGAAACGCAGGGAAGCGACCAGGTAGTTGTAGCTGTTCTCGACAGCGGCGTCGATTACACGCACACCGACCTGCGGTCGAATATGTGGCTACGACCCGACAACCTGCCGCAGTACACCGATGACGAACTCGGTACGTTTAACGACGAGAATGGGTTTAACGGAACCGACAATGCTGCCGACCCGATGGATGATAACGGACACGGAACGCATTGCGCCGGGATAATCGGTGCCGAGGGCAACAACGGCGAAGGCATTGCCGGAGTCAACTGGAACGTGCGCATCATGCCGCTTAAGTTTATGGGACGCGGCGGTTTCGGAACGACCAAGGACGCGATCGAGGCGATCAATTACGCCATCGACCGCAAACAGCATGGCGTCAACGTTCGCGTCATCAATGCAAGCTGGGGTTCGACCTCAAGATCGAAGGCTCTTGAAGATGCGATCCGTGCGGCGGGAGAACAGGGAATATTGTTCGTTGCGGCTGCCGGCAACGATGGTTCAAACAACGACAAGCGGCCGCATTACCCTTCGAACTACGATCTGCCGAATGTCATAAGCGTTGCGGCGTTAGATAGGAACGATCAACTGACCTCATTCTCGAACTGGGGTCCGAATACGGTCCACATTGCGGCTCCGGGCAAGGACATTCTTTCGACATGGCTAAACGACGATTATCGCGAGGCTTCCGGAACGTCGATGGCGGCTCCTCATGTTGCGGGTGTCGCGGCATTGATCCTGGCAAAGGAACCGAACCTTTCGGTTGAGAAACTGCGTGATCGGCTGCTGAAATCGGTCGATCCGATAGATTCGCTGAAAGGCAAGATCGAAAGCGGCGGACGGCTGGACGCGGCTAAGGCACTGGGAAATTAAACGATTTGATAATTCGAGTAGAAAAAGCCGCGGTGCTGCGGCTTTTTTAACGTTCTGCGTAAATGAACTTACGTTTTGGTACGGGCTCGTATAGGTTAATTGACGCTAATTTGTAAATACTCGCCAAGACAACCCTATAATTTACAATCATTTACGAAAATATATCGACGCCGCGAAAAATTGGCACGCACATTGCTTTTAGAAAGACCGAGGCGAACCGACGTGCGTAAAGCGTTGGAAGCGAAAAGCAATCGGGTTAGCCGGACAACTTTCTAAATAGGAGAAGAAGAAATGACTCGTATTAACAAATTTGTGGCTTTGTTTGCTTTTGCGTTGATGGCGTTAGTGCTTCCGTCGATCGCGTCCGCCCAGTATGGCGGAAACGGCTATCCAAACGGCGGATACGGCTATCCGAATGGCGGCTATGGGTATCCGAACGGCAATGGCGGTTATAATCGCGACATTCGCGGCAATCTGGACAACCTGAAAAACCGCGCAAAAGATTTTGAACATCAGGTAGATCGCGGACGCAACAATTATGGTTCGTGGGGAAGCCGCGGAACCGACGACCGCCAGCTGCGTGAGCTCGCGGACCAGTTTACGGATGCAACAAAGGACCTCCGTAACAACTACGGGCGGGGACGTGATCTGAATGGCAGCTCGAATGAAGCACGGCGTGTAATGGATATCGCATCGCAGATCGACAACGAGCTTTATCGTTCGGGCGTAAACCGCGACGCACAGAACCAGTGGAACCAGATTCGTAACGACCTGCGGGTAGTCGCCGACACCTATGGTTACAACGGCGGTTACAACAACCGTTACCCGAACAACTATCCGAATAATAACCGGTATCCGAACCGTCGCAGCGGCGGATGGGGAAACAATCTGCCTTGGCCTTTCTAAGCCGATCGTAAGTTGAAGTTTTTTTGAGCCCGAGCCTTAAATGGTTCGGGCTTTTTGTTTTAGATAGGCAAAACGTTTAACCTAATGCTCGGAATTTTCTGCTGTTTAATTAGTTAATTATTAATTAGTAATTATCTAATTAGATGGCATAAGAATGCTTATGCCAGGAACACTCTTTCTTGTTGCCACGCCGATCGGGAATTTGAACGATATCACGCTGCGGGCGCTTGATACGCTGCGAAACGTGGATCTGATCGCGTGCGAGGACACACGGCACACCGGCAAGTTGCTGAAACATTTCGAGATCTCGAAAAAGCTGATCAGTTGTCATGAGCACAACGAGATGGCGCGTGCTGAGGAATTTGCGCGAGCTTTAATGGACGGCGTGTCGATCGCCTTCGTTTCCGATGCTGGAACGCCGGGAATTTCTGATCCGGGCTTTCGGCTGGTTCAAAAGGCTATAGACGTTGGCGCACCGGTTGTTTCGATCCCGGGGCCGGTGGCGTTTGTCACCGCGTCGATAGTTTCAGGTTTGCCGACGGACGCAATATTTTTCGCCGGTTTTTTGCCGTCAAAGCAAACGGAGAGACGAAAACGTTTGCTTGAACTGGCGGACGCGCCGGCGACACTTGTTTTTTACGAAGCTCCGCATCGGCTTGCGAAATCATTAACAGACTGTATTGAAATTCTTGGTGACCGGCACGCAGTTGTTGCTCGGGAGCTTACAAAATTGCACGAAGAGATCGCGCGCGGAACGCTCAGCGAACTTGCCGCAAAGTATTCAACCGCAAATATTAAGGGCGAGATCGTCCTATTAATAGACAGGAACCGCGAATCGCAGCGCTCAGCGGCCGGTTTTACGACAATAACAACGAGAGTAAACGAGCTTATAAACACCGGTGACGACCGCAAGACGGCGTTGAAAAAGGCTGCGAAAGAATTTGGGCTAAGCAAGGCGGAGGCGTATCGCCGGCTCGAAGCAGAAAAAATTACTGGAAGTCCGTAGCTTTTACGTGTCTTAAGAGGCATACCAAATTTTTCTGCGGACTGCCTGAAAAGATGCAGCAAAACCGGAAAAAAATTGGCAGGGCCATAAGATGCTAAAAACGCTCCTAATTTTGACAGCAGTTACAGCCACTCTTTGCCTCACCGGAGTGGCTTCGGCCCGTTCTAATCCGGCAGTGATGCCGCAAACACTGCTGTCCCTTTATAAACAAAGCGACGTAATTTTGATCGGCCGGTTCGACAGATCGGACGAAGAAACAATAGCAGAAAAGAGGGATCATTCCGTAGTAAAAGTTCAAAAATATTTCGATATCACGTCATCGCTCAAAGGTGAAAATATCAAGCTGTTTGTGCTTGAGAACAGTTTTTACAGATTTCACGCTCCGGTGGACGGCGAAACGACGGCCGACGCGGATCGGAGCAATTTTGAAGATCTTGGTATCGCAGACAGCGATGACGGCGTGCGGTCGGGCGATTCGGTGCTGCTCTTTTTGCGAAAGAAGGATAGTGGCGAGGGTTACGAATTGACCGACCGCTCCGACAGCATCAAAAAACTTCCCGATGCCGATCTCGCGGTTTACGCAAAACGCATCGGCGAGCTGAATTACATTTTCGACGGGCCGAACATCGATCAGACGGAAGTTGTCGAATGGCTGATTCGCTGTGCCGAGGAACCGGCGACACGTTGGGAAGGAGCGTTCGAATTGCTGCAAAGCTCGGAACGTCTGGCATGGCAGCAAAAACAATCGCCGGATTGTATCGGCACGTTTTGCCAGAACGACAGCGACCTGAAAAATTCGGGACGCGCGTCGGACTCGGCGGACCTTGCAAGATCGCTCACTAATTATCAACGCGGCCAGTTGCTCGACATTATGTTTTCGAACAGCGGTCAAAAGCGTCTTGTTCGCGGCGATCAGGAGCTTTTGCAGCTTGCAGCTCAGTGGGGTGACACACGGCTTGCGTGTTACCTGATCGACCGTCTGCGGGACGGTTCAAAAGACGTTTACGAAAACGCGCAGGTCGTGACGATGATCGCAAAAACGTTCAAAGATCCGGAGATAGCGAGATTGGTCGAAAAATATAATGCGGCACCAAACACCGTATCTGATTCATCCAAAAAGGCTGAGACTCGTGACTCGATACGAGCAAGGATAGCCGACCGATGCCAGGCAATACAGGCATCGTGAGAAAAGGCAAAAAAACCTCGAAATCGCCCTGCGACAACGGCAGCTTAAAAGCCGATCTGTTAAAACGCTTTGTCTCATAAATAAAAATATTGACAATCCATGCAACATCATTCAAGATGTTGGAGGCCGTAAGTTTGGCCAAGCGATCTTTGAAAAAACTGAAGATGAAGGATCCATTTTCAGCTATCAGTTATCAGCTATCAGTTATTCCGGCAGTCGTAGTTCAGCAATATGGTGTCCCAACCGAAAGCGAATAGTCCAAAGCGATAAATGTAATGGATGCAATACTTACCTTCGCGAGAATTTGTGAAATTTTTTTTGCAAAACTCGCGAAAGATCAGCTCGTTTACGGACCTAAAGGCAATAGTTCTAATGGTTTGCGTGTCCCATGACAGCTTGGGACAGGCCTGGGACACCATTCCGCATTTTGGGATGAACTAGCTGAAATAAAAGAGGGACCGGAGGCCCCTCTTTCAAGTTAACGACGGGTTAGTTCCGCGGGTAATTGTTTGTCGATCATCGGACGTTCTTTGAGATCGGTCAATTCCCAAAGGGTTAAAAGGATCGTTCGCGCGACCTTTTCCATCTTTTGGTAATCGATCTTGTCCGGGCTGTCACCGGGTTGGTGATAGTCCTCGTGAACACCATCAAACCAAAACGCGATCGGTATTCCGTTCTGTGCGTAGTTGAAATGGTCGGAACGGAAGAAGAATCGGTTCGGATCTTTCGGGTCGTCATACCGTGTGTCGTAGTTAAGGCTTAAATAACCTTTGTTTGTTCCGTCAACGATCGAACCGAGCGTCGAGCTCATCATATCCTTTCCGATCACGTAAATTTCGTTCTCGCCTGAAAGTTCCTTGTTTTTCGGGTTCGTATCGCCCGGTTTTTTGCTGCGGCCGATCATGTCGATATTAAGCTGTGCGATCACGTTTTTGATATCGACGGTAGGGAATTTGTTAAAATATTCGCTGCCCCACAAGCCTTTTTCCTCGCCGCAGTGCCATACGAAAAGAACGGACCGCTTCGGGCGTTTTTGCGCGTGTGCGAGCGCTTCGGCGATCGACAACACCGAGACCGTGCCCGAACCGTCATCGTCGGCGCCGTTCCAGATCTTGTCCGGGCCGGGTGCGTTCGGGTTCATGCCGACGTGATCGTAATGAGCGCCGATGGCAACCATTTGGTTTTTGAGAACGGGATCACTGCCCTCCCAGATAGCGACGACATTCTGCGTCCATTTTGTTTCCGATTGGCTGGCTGTGTTGATCTCGGCGGTTTTATTTATTACGAACGGCGCAGCCGAAGTTTTGTCAGCGCTTTCGCCCGCAAAGATCGCATTGCCTGCTTTTTCGGAAACGATGAGAACGGGAAAGGTGTTCGCCGAATCGCTTCCGGGCGTTGCCTCGCGAAGTTTTTCGGGGAAGGTGTTTCCGCGTGAAAACCGGGCTTTGAGCTGGCCCCATGCGCCCTGTAGCTGCGACGAAGCGATAAGCATGATGCCCGCCGCGCCTTTTTCACGGGCATAGGTGATCGGGTCGGCCCAATCTACGCCTTTTGTCCCGGTCAGTTCGTTTCGCGTAATACCGGCCGGTAGCCGTGTCAGGGTCGATTGGCTGGGGAAGCCTTCGCTATAAACGACGACGACCTTTCCTTTAACATCGGCGCCGTTGAACGCGTCAAGGCCTTTCGATTTGACCATCCAACCATCCCTTGCAAACACTAACGGGCCGCTTGCAGCAGTGTCGCCTTGCAGACGGAAAAAGTCGTCGTTCAGAGTGTATTCGACACCGTTTATTTTCAGTGTGTTTTTTGCGGGATCGGCGCTTTCGGATTTAAGGGCAATTTTCTGAAAAAATGTGCCGTTGTCGCCGGCGGGTTTGAATCCCCACCGCTCCAAATTCATTTTTAAAAATTCGGCGGTTACGTCGAGGCCCTGGGACGGCGTGTCGCGTCCCTCCATCGCGTCTGAGGCAACAAAATAAAGATAATTCTTGAGCTGAGCGGCTGTGACGCCTTCGGCAACCTTGCGTTCGGCAGGCGTTATCTTAACTACAACCGGTGCGGTCCTGGCAGCAGTTGTTGTTAACTTGGCGGCTGTCTGGGCAAACAGGCTCGACGGCAGCACGAATGCAACTAACAATAAAAGAGCAAGTAGATTTCTTTTCATCGGTTCTCCAAGAGATTTTGATCGCAGAAATACAGACGAGGCTTGAAATTTGGCATCGGGATCAGCTGACCGGATTTTCTGCGGGATCTAAGTAATTGTATCCGATATGTATTACGCGGAGAGATGGAATTTTGTTTCGGTAAGAAGTATTTCCCGCAAAGCTAAAAAGAAAAGCAAGTGCTCAATCCGCACAACCAGAGCCGACGACGCAGATCCTGTTGGCGTCGGCGAGTTTCAGCATCTCGTCGCGGTCAAAGATAAGCGTTTTGCCCGCAGTGATCGAGAGACACGTCGCTCCGGCTTTGATCATCGTTTCAACGGTAGGAACACCGACGACCGGCACGTCGAAACGCATATCCTGATCGGGTTTGGCAACCTTGACGACGGTCAGTTTGCCGTTTGCGAGTTCGCCGGCGCGGAGGATAGTTGCATCGGTTCCTTCCATTGCCTCGATCGCAACACAGGCGCTTGCGCGGACGACGATCGTCTGGCCGAGATCGAGTCGAGCGATCTCGTGAGCGAGGTGCAGGCCATAATCGATATTTTGGCGCTCGATGTCGGAAGGGTTTCGTTTTGTAAGAACACCGTCAGGCGCGAGACGGTCCTGGATCAGATATGTCGAATCGATAAGCTCGATGCCCTCTTTTGCCATTTCGTCAGCGACGCCGCCGATGAGCGAATCGGTGTTTCGTTTTGGCAGGTTCCAGAGCATTTTGAGCATGCGGACATCAGGCAGCGCGCCGGAAAATATCTGGACATGCTTAACCTGCCCCGCCATTATCGCCTGCGTCACACCCTGATCCTTAAAGAACGAGATCATCTTGCCAAGCTGGCCGATGCCGACCCACACAACATTTTCTGCCACCTGCTCAATACGCTTGTCGGTTTCTTCTTTTAGCGCAACAACGGCTAGCGAAGCGCCCTGTTTTTTGGCGCCTTCGACTACAAGGAAAGGGAATTGACCGTTGCCGGCGATCAGGCCGAATTTCATAAAACTTGATTCACGCGACTTCGCAAAGATGTTCTCCGACATCGCCCGATAGGACCCGAAGTTTAATGCCTGGTTATCCAACAATGTTGTCAGCGATATGCGCGACAAACCGAAACAGCTTTAGCACTTCGCCATTAGGCATTGAAATAAGCCGGTCGTAATTGAAACCGAGCTTTTCGAGGAGTTTACCCGAACTCTCGTTGTCCTGTGAAGTAATGGCGAGAACCACGTCAAAATTCAGCCTCTCGACGCCGTATCGCAAAACTGCGCTTGCGGATTCAAAACCGTAGCCTTTTCGTTCGTACTGCGGCAGAAACGCAAAGCCGATGTCGGGAGCCGGAAGCTCAGGCCGTCGGACAAACCCGCAAAAACCAATGGATTGTGGATTTCGGAATGCGGATTGCGGATTTATTTTCTCGCGTTCTCGCTTTCTCGCCTTCTCCTCGTCACCGGATCCCCGCGTCTCCGTTTCGGAAACCGTTTCTTTCAGATCAACAACGTACAGCCCGTAGCCGTGGTCGCGGTAGCTTTTGCGGTAGCGGTTTTCGATAAAATCGAGCGACTGGTCAAGGTCGTGGACGCCGCGGTCGCCGATGTATTTGATAAATGAA
>Ga0068853_100002318_pt1 | contig 14257 bp, 14 predicted proteins | sample KBSCornC32_FD_65655 | JGI IMG/M metagenome (GOLD analysis project Ga0068853, IMG submission 65655) | Corn rhizosphere microbial communities from Kellogg Biological Station, Michigan, USA - KBS Corn C3-2 | ecosystem: Host-associated > Plants > Roots > Rhizosphere > Soil ... | reverse complement strand
TGCAGAACTCGACTGCCCTTGGTCAGGCGTACGACGCATCGAAGACCGATGACTCGTTCTACCTGCCTCCCGAGGCGTTCACCAACCCGGAATTCCAGCGCGGACTCAAGCTGTTCCTGTCGCCGGACGGCAAGGCCGCACGGCTCATCATCATCCACGACGGGGATCCCGCTACGCCTGAGGGTATTTCGCACATCGACGCGATCAGGCATGCCGCAAGGGAAGCCATCAAGGGCACACCCCTGGCCGGGTCCAGCATCTACATCGCCGGCACTGCGGCCACCTACAAGGACATCCAGGACGGTGCCAAATACGACCTGTTGATCGCCGGAATCGCAGCGCTCTGTTTGATTCTGCTCGTCATGATGTTCATTACCCGCAGCCTCGTCGCCGCGTTCGTCATCGTGGGAACCGTGGCGTTGTCGCTGGGTGCCTCGTTCGGGCTCTCCGTGCTGATATGGCAGGACGTCTTTGGCATCCAGCTGTACTGGATCGTGCTGGCGCTCGCCGTCATTCTGCTGTTGGCGGTGGGGTCGGACTACAACCTGCTGCTGATCTCCCGGTTCAAGGAGGAGATCGGCGCAGGCCTGAATACCGGCATCATCCGGGCGATGGCCGGTTCCGGCGCGGTGGTGACGGCGGCCGGTCTGGTGTTCGCCGCCACGATGGCCTCATTCCTGTTCGCCGACTTGCGGATTCTCGGTCAGATCGGGACCACGATCGCCCTCGGCTTGCTGTTCGACACACTGATCGTGCGCTCTTTCATGACGCCGGCCGTCGCGGCTCTGATCGGCCGCTGGTTCTGGTGGCCACTGAAGGTGAGGCCTCGACCCGCCAGTCGAATGCTTCAACCGTACGGCTCACGCCAAGCGGTTCGTCAGCTACTTCTGTGGGAAGACGGAGACCCCGTCGCCGGGACGTCGCCACGTTCTCGAGCGTGACTTCGGGTCAGGCCCGATGGGCGTCGGCGAGTTCGTCGGAGGGCTCGTCCTCCAACACCGAAACCTGCTGCAGGTTGTCCTTCAACCGCGCGACCCTGCGGAGCTGTGCGGCCATGTTCGCCGACGTGAGCATCGGGATGCCTCCGATGAACGTTCGGAAGGAGGGATCGCCGCCATCGAGGTGAAGCATGAAGAGACAGCCGACCACGTAGAAGAATCCCATGGTGAACAGGGCACCGGGTATCGCGTACGCCAGCGGTGATCGAGCGTCGGCGACCAGTTCGGCTGCATAGTCCACTTCGTCTCGCGACATCGGTTCGCGCTTGCGGAGTTTGGCCAGCACCGCCTTGTGGGCACCCACCTTGTCGCCCAAAGGGTGGGAAACCCTGTTCTCCAGCCGGCTGATGTAGATGAATACACAAGTGGCGAAGCCGATTTCCAGCACGGCGGCGAGAACGGTGAGATCACCCCATGGCCCGAGATTCACTTGCCGCTCCTCTGCAACTCTCGAGACGGTACCCGATCCAGCCACTTTATCGGTTTTCGCTGGGGGGACGGGGAATGGCGGTTGGGCCGGTTCCGTCTCGGGCTCGTCGTCCTGCGCGTGTGCGACCTCGACGGCCATCAGCACGAGGGCGCCTGGCCGCCGCAACGCGCAGGTTGCCCCGCGCTCCGCGCCGCGTTTTCGCGGGAAGCCCGTCGGTATGCTCGATCGAGATGTCATCGCGAGTGTTCTCCAGCCTGGCGTCGGTGCGCGTCACGGTGGCGTACGCGACGGCACTGTTCGCGGTTGCGTCCACGTTGCTGGTGCTTGGCCCCCGGGCCCAAGACCGCGTGGTCGGAGAGTTGAGCACCAACCTGTACAACCTGCGGCACGGTCATCTCGGAACGCTGCTCGGAAGCGCCTTCGTCACCGCCGAGGGCGAGACCTACCTCCTGTTGCCGGGACTGGTATGCCTCCTGGCATTGGCGGAGCTGTTGTGGTGCAGCAGGCGACTGATCCAGGCGTTTGCGCTCGGTCACATCGGGGCCACTCTGATCGTGGCCGCGGGATTGGCCGCGGCCATCAGGTTCGGCTGGCTTCCGATTTCGATCGCCGGTGCCAGCGACGTCGGCCTCAGCTACGGCGCCGTGGCCGTCCTGGGAACGTTGACCGCGGCCATTCCCAGCCCGTGTCGCGCAGCGTGGATCAGCGGCTGGCTGACCGTAGCGCTGGTCGTGCTCGTCGCGACGTCCGTGCCCGACTTCACCGCGGTCGGGCACACCGTCGCGTTGATTCTCGGCATGGTGCTGTCCGTCCGGTTCCCGATGAGGTCGCATTGGACCAAGAGGCGACTGTGGTTGCTCGCTGTGGGCGTGCTGTTCGGTCTGCTGTTGCTGGTCTGGGTGTCACTTCCGACCGCACCGGTTGCCATTGCCGCGGGGATGGCGGTCGCGTGGACCACGCTGATGATCGCCCAGCGAAGGCATGGTCGCGCGGCACCTCACGACGACTCGTTCAGACTGCGTCCCAGCCGCCGTCCACGCTGAGGATGGCGCCGTGGATGTTGGCGGCGTCGTCGCTGGCGAGGAAGACGACCGAGGCCGCGACCTCCTCGGGGGTGCTGATCCGTCGTGACGGGAGCCGGGAGAGTACGGGTTCGAGGTGAGCGGCGAACTCCTCCTGGCGTTCGGTGGCGATCGGTCCGGGGGCGACGGCGTTCACTCGCACGCCCGAGGGTCCGTACTCGTCGGCCCATGACTTCGTGAGTGAGTGGATGGCCGCCTTGTTGGCGCAGTAGACCGCGGAACCGGCCGATCCCCGCAGACCGGTGATCGATCCGATGTTGACGACCACTCCTCGGCCACGGCGTGCCATCTCCGGTGCGAGCAGGCCGGTCAGCAGAAATGGCGCGAAGACGTTGACGGCGAAGACGTCATGCAGTTCCGATTCGGTGATGTCGGCCGATGGAGTCGGCATCAGCAGGGTGGCGGCGTTGTTGACCAAGATGTCGAGGTGGCCACCGGCCGCCTCGGTCGCGGCGGTCGCCACGCGGCGGATCTCCTGCTCGCCCGCGCCAAGGTCGGCGGCGACGAACGTGGCCTGTCCACCGACCGAACGGATGTGTGCGACGACGGCGTCGCCACGGGTCTTGTTGCGTCCGCTGACGATGACGAGCGCGCCGTCGGCGGCCAACGCCAGGGCGATCGCAACGCCGAGACCGCCGGTGGAGCCGGTGACCAGAGCTGTCCGGCCCGCCAAACGGGCGCTTCGTGAGTTCATGATCCGCACCCTAGGTCGCCAAGAATGGACTCACAAGTCCAAAAGTGACTCGCGCGCCGACCGGTCACCGGGCGACACCGGCACCGCTTCATCCCCGAGCAGTGGTGCGCATGGAGTCGATACCGTCGTTGAGCGCGGCCTCGAGGTAGCTCAAGTCGCCGGTCGCCAACATGACACCCACGCCGCCCTGGATTCCGGCCAGTAGTGCGGCTGCCTTGCGGTCGGCATCGACCTGCGGGCCGATCTTCGCCTGCGACTGCATCGCTCGGATTCCCTCGGCGATGGCGTCGTGCCACTTCTGCAACAGCGCTGCGGTCACCGCCTGAGCGCCGGGCGTGGTGCGGCCGATCTCGGACATGAGCACCGCGATGGGGCAGGTTTGGCCCTGCCCGCGATAGCGCTCGATGACGGCCTCGCGCCAGCGTGCCCACGCGGCCCACGAAGTCAGCGCACTCAGGTGGGGTTCCTGGTCCTCGAGCACGCGCTGCGCCTCGTGCTGCGCCACCGCGAGCAGCAACTGATCCTTGCCCTCGGGGAAGTAGTGGAAGAGTTGGCTCTTCGAGGTACGGGTGCGCTCCATGATGTCGTCGAGCGTGGTGGCGTTCGCCCCGCGGGTACGAATCTCGAGCGCGGCGCCTGCGATGATGCGCTGGCGGGTGGCTCGACCCTTGGCGGTCAACGACTCGACGTGCAAGTCCATGTCCATTGCCGAAGCCCGGGCACTCATGGATCCGAAGAATACGCGGCGCGCCGGCCGTCGGGCCCCGCTGTGTCTCCAGGTTTGCGGTGGCGCGAGAAGGCAGAATGTGGAGGGGCGTCATCAGCGGCGCGCACCGGAGGGGGTCGTACCGTGACGACAATTGCGCAGAACCTCAGCGCTCTCGGGTATGCCCCCGTGATCGCATTCCTCGCCGAGGGCGTGGGGGATTTGGCCAAGGTGCGCAACCACTTCACGGCGGAGCCGTCATCACAGTTCGGCAGCGCATCGGTGGCCGAGAAGATCATCGCGGGAGCCGCACGACCGCGCGCCGACAGCGCGCGCGGCTATCGAAATCTCGGTGTGGTCTATGGCACCGTCGATCGTCCCGGTTTGGCGGCGCTGCGCTCTGACCCCGCGGTCCGCAAGGTGGCCCCTGCTCCGGAACTCAGCTTGATCCGACCCGTGGCGAGGGCCGCTGCGACGCTCGAGTCGAACTACACGTGGGGCCTGGAGTTCATGGAGGTGCCCGAACTATGGGCGCAGGGACTGTCGGGCAGCGGAATTCGGGTCGCGCACCTCGACACCGGGGTCGATGCCGATCACCCCGCCCTGCGTGGTGCGGTGGCGAAATTCGCTGAGTTCGACCGAACGGGGCGCCAGCGGCCGGGTAGTGAGCCCTCGGACTCCGACGACCAGGACGGGCACGGCACCCACACCGCCGCAACGATCGCCGGCCGTGCAGTTGGAGGGCGACACATCGGGGTCGCCCCGGGTGCGGAGCTGTACTCCGCCATGGTGATCGAGGGCGGCGACGTCGTCGCGCGCGTCCTCGGCGGCATGGATTGGGCGGTGGGCGAACGGGTTCGGGTGTTGTCGATGTCCCTGGGCATTCGTGGGATCGTCGCCAGTTTTCTGGACATCGTCGACATCCTTCGATCAAACGGGGTGCTCCCGGTCTTCGCGGTCGGTAACGAAGGCCCTGGCACGAGTCGATCGCCGGGCAACTACCCGACGGCCTTGTCCGTCGGGGCACACGACGACCAGCCCGACGTGGCCGACTTCTCCTCCAGCCAACGCTTTCGGCGCAAGTCCCAGCCGCTGGTCCCCGACGTCGTCGGTCCGGGCGTTGACGTCATCTCGGCGGGCTTGGACGGCGGGTTTCACTCCCTCTCCGGAACCTCGATGGCGACGCCTCACGTCGCGGGTCTGGCCGCGCTGCTGTTGGAGGCGTCTCCCGAGGCGACGGTGGCGACGGTCGAGCGCGCGATCTTCGCCTCTGCGGTCCGCGGAACGATGGACCCCGAACGGGTCAACCGTGGCGCGGTCAACGCCAAGAGAGCACTGACTGCGATCCAGCGATAGCGGTGTCCACGGGCCCTCTGCGCAGCGTGGATCGGCGTAGATTGATCCAGAGAGGCGAGGAGTTGTCGTGGTGTCGAAACGATCGATGGATCCCGAGTTGAACCGGCAGCTGGACGCGGCGGGCAGGTCCGGTGGGACCGTCGAGGCAGTGGTTCGGTTGACCAGCAAGGGGGGTCGGCGGCCGGTGCCCAGCACGGTGCAGTCGCAGGCCGAGGCCGCCATCGAACGCGCGACGCAGGCCACTGGTCACGGTCCAACCGACGTGCACGTCATGCCGAACCTGGCGACGGCATACGTGGTTGGCTCGGAGCGGTTCCTCCGTGAGCTGATGGCGCAGCCGGAGATCGCCTCCGCGGTCGCCAACGAGAGCCACGCCCTCGATTGACCGTGCACGAGATCAAACCTCGGGCGGAAGCGGTCGACCTTCGTCGTCGGCAGGGGCGCCGGCCCATACTCGCAGCGCATCCATCGCAGGGCCGAGTTCCTTGCCCCGGTCGGTGAGCCGGTAGGTCGCGGTGATCGGCGGCCCGGGGTCCACCTCGCGCTCGACGAGGCCGAGCTCTTGAAGTTCGGTGAGCCGCTCGCTCAAGACGCGGTTGGACAGTGCGGGCAGCGCGGCGTGCAATTCGTTGAATCGCGCCGGGCGCTGGAGAAGCAGGTCGATGAGTCGACCCATCCAGCGCTTACCGAGCATGCCAAAGGCGCCCTCGATGTACGTGCAGGGGTACAGCGGCGGCCGGGACTCGGTCATGCCTCTCAGGATACGAGCCGGGACACGTATGCATCCTTGGTAGTAATCCACTACTTTGTTTCAAACTAATACCAAATGGTCCATCGGCGGGATCGCGGACCCGTGGACACGTCTCCCGGCCAGTAGGGGTTCCCAAATACAATCAAGTATGTTTTAGTTACTATGCAACATCACGATCGTTACGACCACCGATCCACCATCGGGGACGAAGGAAAAGAGGGACATCCATGACCACCATTCTGGTCACCACCGCCAACGGCGACACGGGACGGCCGATGGTCGACCTCCTGCTCAAGGAAGGCTTTCACGTGCGTGCCATGGTCCGCACGGACGATGACCGCGCCCAGGAGCTCCGCGACAAGGGTGCCGAGGTCGTCTTCGGCGACCTGCTCAGCTTCCGCGACGTACGCGCGGCCCTCAACGGCGCGCATCGCGCCTACTTCAACTACCCGGTCGGGGAGGGACTGGTTGAGGCCGCGGTCATGTTCGCCCAGGCCGCCAGGGAACAGAACCTCGAGCTGATCGTCAACATGTCCCATATTCAGTCGCGGCCCTACGCGCGCAGCAAGGCCACGCAGAACCATTGGCTTTCCGAGCAGGTCTTCGACTGGTCGGGCGTGCCGACGACGCACCTGAGGGTCACGTTCTTCATGCAGTGGTTGCTCTACGTTGCCCACCTGATCCGTTACGACCGCTACGTCATGCCGTATGACGCAGGCAGTCGCTTCGCGCCGATCGCCGGCAGCGACATCGCCACGAGCGCTGTCAAGATCTTCGCCGATCCCGCCGAGCACGGCAGTCGGATCTACACGCTGACCGGCCCGGTGGAATACAGCCACGAGGAACTGGCCGCCGAGGTCAGTCGCGTGCTGGGCAGGGACCTGCCGTATGAGCAGGTCACGGTGACGACGTTCCTGGACCTGATCGGGCTGGCCGACGACACTGCCAAGCTCAAGCACTTCGAGGCCGTGACCATCGACCAGCAGGAGGGTCTGCTGGCAGGCGTCGACGACACCGCACGCAACCTCATCGGCCAACCGCTGGTCACCGTCGAAGAGTTCGTCAACGACCACCGCGCGCTCTTCGAACTGCACTACCGGACGGTAGCCGCGTAGCTCCCATGCCTTCGGCGCGTCGGCAGGCCTCAGCGCGACGGGAGCGGCACGAAGCGCTTGAGCTTGCCGCTGGCCAGGTTGCGGCCCAGGGTCTCGACGGCGTGGATCCGAACGGACGGGTGGGTCACGCCGTGACGCCGCATCGCCGTGACCAACGCTGGGGCCAGCGACTGCACGTCCGCGCCTGCAACTACCAACACGTCAACGCCGGCCTCGGTCTGCAACACCTGGTATTCGACGATGCGTGGATCCGTGCCGAGGACGTGCCGGAACGCGCTGGCGGGCACGGTATGCGATCCGTAGACGAATCCGTCGTCTCGACGGCCGCTGATGTCGGCGACCCGGGCGAACGCGCTGCCGCAGGCACACGGTTCGGACAACATGGTGATTTCGTCACCGAGGTCGTACCGGATGAAGGGGAACGTCCGGTTGGACAGACCGGTCGCCAGCGTGCGTGCCGCCGGCTCGTCGGGGGCGACGGGCACGCCGTTCCCGTCGACGCGTTCGAGGATCACCTCGTCCTCGCAGACGTGCAATCCGGGACCGTAGCCGCAGCCGACCGCCTGTACACCGAGTTCCGTTGAGCCCCAGAGATTGTGCAACGGCACCTGCCAGGCATCGGTGATCGCGTCCCGATCTTCGGGTAACAGCGGCTCCGAATTGGTGCTCACCCGCGACGGCCGAATTCGGAGGTCGCCGGACAGCGAAGCGCGAGCGAGTCGGCCGATGACGGTGGCGTAGCCCACCAGGTGAGTGGGAGCGTGGCGCTCGACGGCTGCGAGCACCTCGTCGAAAGGGGCTCCGGCTTCGATGACGACGGTGTCCATGCCCGCGATGGTGGGCACGTCGAACAGCGGCGTGCTGGCGTGCGGTGGCACACCGGCGGTGAGCACCGCGAGCCGGGGGTTCGGCGTCGGCTCACGGCGCCGTTCGTCACGCGCCTGCATGCGCCACGCCAGACACGCGGCGGTGATGAAGAACTGCCAATCCCAGACGTATACCCCGCGCACACCGCTGGAGCCGCCCGAACTGAACACCTGCTGATCGTGACCGGTGTAGGAGAACCAGGTCTGGCTACTCAGAACCTCTTCTGCGGCTGCGTGATTGAGGTCCGCCGTCGTCACGATCGCATCCCATGCGTCCTGTGCCTCGGTCTTGGTGAGCATTGGAATCGGCGCCAGGTCGGCCACCGTCAACGCCTCGATGTCGAGACCGCGCAGCCGCTCGGCGTAGAACGGGGAACGCTCGCGGGCGTACGCGAGCAGCGAGCGCAACCTCCGTTCGCGGTGCTGCCGTACCCGTTCTGCCGACCAGTCGAGGCGCCCCACGTGATCGTCGAGTGCCGCCCGCACGGCGTCGAGGTGAGCGCCGCGGAGGCGTTCGTAATCGGACCGTCCCATCGTGAGTCCTTCCGCCATCCGAGCGTTTGACGCAATCATGCCGCGACGCTGACTCGAGACGTGTGCTTCGCCGCCGTCGTCAGCACCGTCACCAACCCCACCGCCGCCGCGAGGTAGAACCAGCCAAGGGGCGCCTGCGACCGCTCGGGCAGCCACGCCATCAGCGCCGTCGCGAGCGTGATCGACACGTAGCAGAACGTACTGATCAGTCCCGTGACCAGGCCGACGTTGTTGGAGAACACGCCCATCGCCAAACCCTTGGTGAGCGGGTCGAGCACACCGATGCTGAGCAGTGCCAGCGCGGCGCCACCGGTGATCGCCAACGCCGACAGGCCGACGAACTGCGCGGACGCCAGCATGGCCAGACCGCCCAGCGCCAACACGGTGGAACCGCCGATGGCCAACCGCCGCGTGGTGGTCCGTCGGACAAGGGATCCACATGTCGCCGCCCCGAGAAAGTTCGCCGCACCCACGCCGAGCGCGACGAAACCATACGTGGACGACGAGAAGCCGAGGCCGACCTCGTACAGGAAGGGGCCGACGACCCCGAACACCGTCTGCGCCGCCGCGACCAGACCGAACATCGTCGCGAAGGCGACGAAGCCGCGGTGACGCAAAGCCTCACCCAGAACGCCCGCCGCGGTGCGCAGGTCTATCGGCGACCGACGTTCTCGCTGAAGGGTTTCCGGTAGCACCACGGCAACCAGGAGTCCGACCGACGCGGTGAGCGCGGCCAGCACCACGAACACCAGCCGCCAGGATCCGAATTGAGAGATGAAACCGCCGACCGCAGGCGCGACGACCGGCGCCGAACCCCATGCCGCGCCGAGCAGGCCCAGCACCGAGACGAGCTTGGCGCCGCGGAAGCGGTCCGCCGCGACGGTGGCGGCCAACAACAGGCACGTCCCCGCGCCGAGGCCCTGGAGGAAGCGCAATGCGATCATCATCGGCAGGTTGCCTGCCAGCGCGCAGCCGATGCTCGTCAGCGTCATCAATCCCAGGCCGGCCAGCAGCACGCGCTTACGTCCGATCGCGTCCGCGATGAGCCCGGCGGGCAACACCACCAACGCCATGCCCAACACGTAGGCGGTGACGGTGTTCTGCACCAAGGTATTCGACGCCGCGAAGTGCTCGGCGATCTTCGGCAGCGAGGGTGTGTAGATGTCGAAGGCGACTTGTTCGAGGGGACTGACCAGTAGCAGGACGCCGATGATTCGACGTGCGGCACCAGCGCTCTGTTCCTGCCGGACTTGTCTGGTTCGGTGGCCCTCGGGACGTCGATCCGCTGGTGCAGACCGCCTGTCCAGTAGCGAGATTGACATTGGATTCTCCGTCCTCGGATGACACCCAGCGGTGGCGTGACATCGAAGTTACGGAGCAAGGGAAACCGTGTCGTGCTTGTGCGCGCTACCCGGATAAGCAGCGTTGCGCGCCGTTGTGCGCATTGTGCTCACACGACCGCATCGGTTCTCGGGATGATCTACCGGCTCGGCCGTCAGATGGATCTGATGTGGGGCAGCACGTCGTCACCGATCCGGTTGAGCGACTCGAGTATCCTTCGATGTTCGGCGACGATGTGCCTGACGAGGACGAAGTCGAATCCCAGCTCCCTGTAGTACTTCAGCCGTTCCACGACCGTGGCCGCACTGCCGACCAGCGACGACTTGGTCTCGTTCCCGAAGCCGCGGTAGCCGAGCTTGATGATCGGATCGACCTCCTCCCAGGCGGACTCGTCAGTGGCACCCACGTGGATGTCGCGGCGCAGGATCGGCTTCGGTGTCCGACCGTGCTCGGCGCAGACCTTCTCGTAGAAGGCCAGCAGCTCGACCAGTTCCTCGGGCTGGGTGCCCGGCGCGGTCTCCCAACCGTCGGCCAACCGACCGGCACGTTCCACCGCTGCACCGCGCATGGCGGCGAGTCAGATGGGCGTGTGTTCTGGCGGGATGGGGTTGATGCGTGCCTCGTGGATGGACAAGTAGGGACACTCGTGGGTCACGGTCTCGCCGTCGAGAAGCCGGCGGATCACCTTGATCTGCTCTTCGGTACGTTTGCCGCGTGACCCCTTCGACATGCCGAAGGCGGCGAATTGCGAACTCACGTCGCCATTGCCGAGGATCAGGGTCACCGGACCGTTGGCGAACGCCGAGGGCGTGCCGACCTGCTCGGCGGCGATGATCGGATGATGGAACGGTGCGAGGTACAGCAGGCCGACGGGCATGTCGCCGGTGACGGCGAGCATCCTGGCGAGCGTCGGTGTGGGCGCGCAGGCGTTCGCGTAGTGGGACGCGTGGCTGTCCCCGACCATGAGAAAGTCGAGACGCGCGGCGGCGGCCGTGGCGGCGAGCTCGAGTAGGTTCTCGGCCTGAACTCTCGCGTCGGGCACCCCCATGGGAATATCGCTCAACTCCCCGCGGCCGGCTACTTCGCGGTGGTACGTGGCCATCGAATCCGGACTCGAGCCATGGATGAATCGCAAAGAAGTTCCCAGCCGCACCGGATCTCTCCTCGTCTAGTCGGTATTGAGAACAGCGGTGAGACCGTCGACCCACGTGGATCGCCGCCGTGAGCGTCCGTCACGAGCCAGCCGTCGTCGTGTCAATCCGCAGCTGGCGCAGGGACGTGATCGTGATGATCGCCAACACGACGACGTACACCGAGACCGACGTGGTCTCGCCCGTCGCGGCGATCAGCGACGTCATAATCAACGGTGCGAAGCCGGCGCCAAGGACGTTGGAAATTTGATAGCCCAGAGAGATTCCGCTGTAACGGATTTCAACCGGAAACGACTCTGAGAACAGCACGGCGCTCGGTCCGTACATGACGCCGTTGAACAGCATGCCGACGCCAATGGCCACGGCCACCAAGGTGAGGTTGCCTGTGTTGACGAGCCAGAACATCGGAAAGGCCCACAGGGCGGTCAAGACCGCCCCGGTAAGGAAGACTGGCTTGCGCCCGGCCAGGTCACTGACATAGGACGCCACCACGATCGAGATGCTCATCGCCACGGCCCCGAGCAGCACGCAGGTCAGCATCGCATTGCGGGTGAATCCAAGCTTCTGCGTCCCATAGGCCAGCATCCCGGTCGTCAGAATGTAGAACGTGGCCCCGACGACGAGGAACATCCCGGTGGTCAGCGCTATCCGCCCCGGATGCCGCCTGACCACCTCCAGGACCGGTGACGTCGGCTTGACCGCCTCGGCCTGCTTCAGGCGCTTGAACTCGGCGGTCTCCTGGAGGCGTAGCTGACCGATGATCGGGATGGCGATGAGGATTGCGCCAGCGACGAACGGTACGCGCCATCCGATGGCGTTGAACGTCTCGTCGTCCGTGGCTGCCGACGTGACCAAGAACGCGGCGCTCGCCAGGATGAGACCCAACGGCAAGCCGATCTGGGCGAGTGATCCATAGAGGCCCTTTCGGTTCGCTGGAGCGTTCTCGGTGGCCAGCAGGACTCCACCACCCCACGGGCCGCCGATCGCCAGTCCTTGCAGAATCCGGAACGCCGTGAGCAGGATTGGGGCGGCTATTCCGATGCTGGCGAACCCGGGCAACACCGCGATGCCCAGGCAACCGAGCGCCATCACCACCAATGCGATCAACAGGGCGGGGCGGCGGCCGTGGCGATCGCCGATGTGTCCGAAGACGACGCTGCCTATCGGACGCGCCGCGAAGCCCACCGTCACCGTCGCGACCGACGACAGTGTCGCCGCGGCAGGACTGAACGAACTGGAGAAGAACACCTGCGGGAACACCAGGGCGGCCGCGGTCGTGTACAGGCGAGGGATCCGACGTCGAGACGGTGTACGGCGCAGTGACGATCGGGTAGGGGACTCCACCGCGTTAGGCGCAGGCCATTTCGTACTCGGACTGCTCGTACTCCGGCTCCGCGAGGCGGCACCCCTGCAGCAGCAGGTTCAGGCAACGGCCTTGAGCGAACTGACGGAGCAGGACCGGCGCGAACTCAACCGGCTTCTGACGAAGATGCTGAGCCTTGGGCCGCCCGGCGCTGCCGAGCAGTGACCGCGCGCTACTTTGCCAGCGTGAACTGGTTGACGTCGATGTGGCCCGACCTGAATGCATTGGCGCAACCGGTCAGATACTTCATGTATCGCTGGTAGACCTCTTCGGACTGGATCTCGATGGCCTCGCTGCGGTGAGCCTGGAGCGCCGCGGCCCAGTGATCGAGTGTCTTGGCGTAGTGCAGCTGCATCGACTGCCTGCGGTTGAGGTTGAAGCCCGCCTTCGCGGCGTGGAACTCCACCATCTCGATCGCAGGCAGCTCGCCGCCGGGGAAGATCTCGCGGGCGATGAACTCGTTGAAGCCGGCCAGCTCGTCGGACCATGGAAGACCGCGTTCGACCATCTGCGGCAGGGTCAGCATGGTGATCGTGTGCAGCAGCATCACCCCGTCGGCCGGCAGCACGCGGTAGGCCATCTCGAAGAAGTCGTCGTGGCGGTCATACCCGAAGTGCTCGAACGCCCCGATGGAGACGATCCGGTCGACGGGCTCGTCGAACTGCTCCCAGCCCTGCAGTAACACCCGCCTGCTGCGGCCGGTGTCCATGGCGTCGAGCAACTTCTCCACGTGGGCGGCCTGGTTTTGAGACAGCGTCAGACCGATGACGTTCACGTCGTACTTCTCGACCGCGCGGCGCAAGGTGCTTCCCCAGCCGCAGCCGACTTCCAGCAGCGTCATCCCGGGCCGCAGACCCAACTTGGTCAGCGAAAGGTCGATCTTGGCGATCTGCGCCTGTTCCAGAGGGATGTCGCGGAGACGATCGAAGTACGCGCAGCTGTAGGTCATGGTGGGGTCGAGGAACAGTCGGAAGAAGTCGTCGGACAAGTCGTAGTGGGCCTGGATGTCCTCGAAGTGCGGTGTCAGCTCTTCTGCCATGACGGTTGCATGCCTTTCCAGACTCCCCATGAGGGCAGTAATTCCGAACTCGCCTACGATCCAAGCCCAACGAGCGTTCAGGGCAAGTTTAACCATTCCACCGCGGTGCCGTACCAGATTCTGGCTCGACCTGCACAGGTATTCAAACGCAAAGTTCTAAGAGAAACCTGGGGTATGCCTGTGGGGTCGGTGGCAGTGGAGACCGTTCGCGTGCGAAACCGACGAGTAGCTGCCGCCGATGTGATTCCAGGCCAAGGAAGTTCGAGGCCCCGGAACGATGGACGGATTGGAATGGTCAACGACGGGGCGACAACGTGTTTCGGGATGCGCGCTCCTCAATGTCATTTCCCGGGCGGCGAGAGCCCGTGAAACTCAACAGTTGCCGACGTACTCGTACTGGTCGGCCTTGGCGTCCTCGCCCGGGCCGATGGTGACCAGGTCGGTGAGGATCTTGGGCTGAACCGGTTTGCCATCGATCAGGGCGGCCGCGGTCTGCATGGCAACCTCGCCCTCCTGCTTGGGATTCTGCGCGATGAGGGCCGCCACGGTGCCATTCTTCAGAGCGGCGACCTCCGCGGTCGCCGCGTCGTATGCGACGAGTTTCACGCGGCCGGTGGCACCCGCTTGTTGTAGGCCGGTGAGCGCGCCGACCGCGCCCTGGTCGTTCGTGGAGAAGATGCCGGCAAGGTCGGGGTGCGCTGACAGTGTCGCGGTGACGATTTGCGCCGACTTCTGGGGGTCGTCGGATTGATACTGCGCCCCGAGGTAGGTGATGCCACCGTGATTCTTCAGCTCTTCCTCGAAGCCCTGCGTGCGTTGATCCTGGGCCGT
>Ga0068853_100002314_pt1 | contig 14263 bp, 10 predicted proteins | sample KBSCornC32_FD_65655 | JGI IMG/M metagenome (GOLD analysis project Ga0068853, IMG submission 65655) | Corn rhizosphere microbial communities from Kellogg Biological Station, Michigan, USA - KBS Corn C3-2 | ecosystem: Host-associated > Plants > Roots > Rhizosphere > Soil ... | reverse complement strand
GTTGATGAGAATCGAAACGACTTGGTAGAGCGCCACCAGGAGGAGCGAGATAAAGACGGAGTTGACGAATCGCAATCGCACGAGCGAGCTGCCGTAAATCACAACCATGATCAAGCCGGCGTAGTACAAGCTGTTGAACGGCGGCGGCATGATGGCCGTCATAATGATGACGCCGATGCCTGGCGCGATCATCGCGATCGACAGCACGGTCTGCGCCAAGGTGTCGAACGCGGGCACATATGTCATCGCGGCGGCGGCGAGGAAGATGGGACAGACGATGGCATAACGCACGAACCAAAGGGTCGCGACCAGGCTGCCGCCAACGACATAGTCGAGAAACCCGAACATCAAATAGAGGAGCGCGGCGGCGACGAGATAAATGCGGATGAGCGTGCGTGCTTCGTTGAGACTTTCGCTGAGATACTGTCGCTCCGTTTGGGAGTCGCGAAAGCGCAACCTCACCCGGTCGATGGCGAAGGCTTGTTCGGCCGGCGACGAGTTTTTCTCGAACTGCAAAGACATCCGCGTTGCCAAGGGTCTGCTGGGCGCCCCGCCGCATGATGGTAGGGCCGAGTAAAGAATTACATAGCGGTGAAGGTTAATGTGTCTTTTCCAAGTTTATTATTTTGCAACGGGTTGGCAGCGCGGCACGGTGTGCTAAAGCACGCCGCGCGCCTGCGCCGAGGGGAGAAAGATTAATGCGCCGAACCGGCCTCGTCAGCGTTGGCGCGATCTCTGTTGCCTTGTTTTCCGCCACTGCGCACGGGGCTGCATTCGGTCTGAAGGAACACAGCGCCGATGCCATGTCGGCGGCTTACGCCGGGGCAGCGGCGAGCGAAAGTGACGCGAGCTATCTGGTTTACAATCCAGCGACGCTTGCCGGCGTTAACGATTTCGACCTCAGCGCGAGTGCGATCGAAGCATTGCCCGGCACGAAGGCGTCATACGCAATCGCGACGACGTCGCTGGGAACACCCACTGGCGGCTCGACGCGAGCGAGCGGCTACATCAGCGATGCGACTGTTCCCGCATTCGGATTGCGCCAACGATTGTCCGACAGGTGGGCCATCGGGATTTCGGTCAACATTCCATGGGCCGTGCGCACAGATTATCCGCGCGATTGGGCCGGGCGGTACTACGCGCAGAAATCGGAGCTCTTCACGATCAACGCGACTCCCGTCGCGTCCTACCAAGTCACCCCCGACCTGTCGCTGGGTGCCGGTCTGCAAATCGAATATGCCCAAGGAGCACTCACGAGTGTGATCGATACCGGGACGATCGGTGCGCTCAATTCCATTCCCGGATCCGTTCCGGGCGGACAAGACAGCTTCGCGCGCTTGAGCGGGAGCGGTTGGGCAATCGGTTACGACATCGGCATCGTTGATCGCGTCGGCGCCGTGACGGTCGGCGTGGCCTATCGCTCTTCGCTGCAACATCATCTCGACGGCCCCCTGAAGTTCACACTCGACAGTGCCGGCATCGCCGCCACGATCCGGTCGCTGACCGGACTCTTCACAGACTCCAAACAATCGACCCCCGTCACGACGCCGGACATGATCACATCGGGAGCGCGCGTGGAGATTTCCGATCGCTGGACGGCGCTCGCTGAATTGGACTGGACCGACTGGAGCAGGGTGCGAGAAATTCGCGTCCGCGCGATCAACTCGGTCCAACCCGACGAAGTCACGACCTTGAACTGGAAGAATGCATTCTTCGCCTCGCTCGGTGCGGAATTCCGGGTGAGTTCGCCGTGGACACTCCGTGCCGGCGTCGGTTTCGACCAGACACCCGTGACGGATTTGAACCGCGAGCCGCGCTTTCCCGATGGCGACCGCGTTTGGCTTTCGGCCGGCCTGCGCTACAGAGCCACGGACAACCTGGACGTGGACATCGCCGCCGCACATGTTTTCTTCCCGCAAAGCACTGTTGCGTTGAGCCCCGCGATTGCGGGCGCTGCGTTGCGCGGCAGCCTCGTGGGAACGACGCAGGCCTATGCCAACGTCGTGGGACTGCAGTTCAGCTACCACGGTTATTGACCCGGGGCGCCGCCCGGCCTGTACTCTCTTCGAGTACCGCGATGGACACTTACGCCCTTCTGGAACGTCTGCTTCTCGCGCTCGCCATCGGACTCTTGATCGGCGTCGAGCGCGGCTGGCAGGAGCGTGACGTCAAGGATGGCGGTCGTGCTGCGGGCGTACGCACGTATGCGCTCATCGGGCTGCTCGGCGGCATTTGTGCATTGCTCTCCGCGTTTGTCGGAGATTTTTTCTTTGGCGCCGCCTTGCTCGCCTTTGCTGCAAGCCTGGCCATCTTCGAATGGCGTGAAGCCGAGGCAAGCGGCAGTGCATCGGCCACGGGCCTGATCGCCGGGCTCGTCGCGTTTGTGCTCGGTGCCTATGCCGTGTTTGGAAACATGGTCGTCGCCGGCGCAAGCGGCATCGCGGCAACCGTCATCCTGGCAGAGCGCCAGACACTCCACGCCTTCGTGGCAAATCTCAAATGGGTGGAGTTGCGCTCCGCGCTTCTCTTGCTCGTCATGTCGTTCGTCCTCTTGCCGCTCGTGCCCGACCACGCGATCGATCCTTGGGGCGCGCTCAATCCGCGCCAACTTTGGCTGATGATTGTGATCATCGCTGCGCTTTCCTATGTCGGCTATATCTGCGTGAAGCTCGCGGGCGACCGGGCCGGGCTGATCTATGCCGCAGCTGCAGGCGGGATGGTTTCATCGACGACTGTGACGTGGGCGTATGCGCGACTTGCGCGCGAACATTCTGAGAGCAGCATGCCGCTCGTCGCGGGAGTCGCTACGGCATGGACCGTATCGTTGCTTCGGATGAGCGCCATCGCAATCGCGCTGGCGCCTGGTCTCGCTTGGCCGCTGCTTTCCGTCTTGCTTTTGCCCGCGCTGTTTCTCCTCGGCCTGACAGCGCTCATGTTCCGACGCTCGGTCGCAGCCAGCGAGAGCTCGCCTCTGCAACTGACGGACCCCTTCAAACTGTCTGAGGTCCTGAAATTTGGGCTCCTGCTTGCGGCGGTCACGCTGGCGGCCAAACTTGCCGGAACCGGTACGCATCAATTTGGCTTGATCCCGCTGGCTGCCGCGTCCGGCTTCGTCGACGTGGATCCGATCACGTTGTCCGTTTCACGCGTCGCGGGCCAGACGATCGCGCTTTCCTATGCGGCGACGGTGATCCTGGTTGCGGGAGCGGCCAATCTCCTTTGCAAGACCATTCTTGCCGTCGCACTCGGCTCGCGCGAGTTCGCGCTTTACCTGGCTGCGGCGGCCGTCGCCGTTATCGTCAGCGCTGCCGCACTCTGGACGGTCCTCGGCTCAATCGCATCGTGATACGTGCGCCAAGGTGCAAGACGATGGTCTCGCCGCTACGTTGAAGCGTGCCATCCCCTCTCCAAAAAATTGTGGAAACGCGCATTTTTCGCGTCAGACGGCCCCCAAGAGTTGCACCACTCAACTGCAAGTCAGGACAGTTCTGAAAAATTGCGACGACCGGGTAAGAGTTCCTTGGCGACGCTTTGGTTGTTGTCTTGCCGCAAAGACTGTCCGGCGCGAGCGTGAAACGACGCGGGTGGGAGAATGTTGCAGCTATGGCGGGACGAATTGCAGCGCTCATCGCGTTCGCGTCTGGCGCAACGCTCTGCCTGAGCCCGTTGGACACGCGGGCGAGCGAAGACCTGCACCTGCATTTCGACAGCCGATCCGATTGCTCCCTTTACGATGTCGAAACACGGCCGGCCTTGTCGGCAACCTGGTCGGGAAGCTGCGCACGCGGACTTGCGACGGGTCGAGGAACGGCCACGTTCGTGCGCGATGACCGAACAGAGGTCACAATTTCCGCAACATTCGCGAGCGGCCGGGCGCAAGACGGCGAGGCCTCGGTGCGCTGGTCAGGTGGAGCGCAATATTCGGGACGTTGGGCGCATGGCGCTCCGAACGGTCACGGCTCGATGACGTGGACGAACGGCGACCGCTACGACGGCGAATTGGTCGATGGAAGAGCGGAGGGAGAGGGACTAGAGGTCTGGGCGAATGGCGATCGCTACGAAGGGCCGTGGCACCATGACGTTCCCGATGGCTCAGGCACATTCACCAAGAAGGGCGGACTCGCGCAAAAAATTGTCTTCGTCGAGGGAAAACGCCAAGTCCCGCCGCGTGTGCAGGACGCGATCACAGAAACCGACGCCTCACATCCCGTTGCTGCTCCAGCCACCAAATTTCTGTTCCTGGATCTCGCGGGAAAAACACTCACAGGCCTCGATGGTTCGAGCATCAAGCTAGAAGCGGTCGACGGTGGCGTCATTCGTACCATGGCAAGCCCCAACGGACAGTCGGATCGGGTCGTCTTCAAGATCTTGAACGGTAATCTCGGCACGATTTCGGCGGCGGGCAGACCGCAACAAGTGACCGGCTTCTTTCGAACAACAGATTCCGCCCTGGAAGCGGAATTCGCCGACGGTCACTTGGAACATTTCACTCTCAATGACGGCGGTGGCTTGACCTCGTTGATGGTCAGCGCGTCGGGCGATGGAGTTTGTCTCTCCTGGTATCCTGACGGGCATCTGTTCAGCAAAGACGAGCGCAAGGCCGCCGTTGTCGCCTATGCGCGCCACCTGGGTGTGTCGCTTCCAACAAATCCTGCCGTGACGCATCCGGCATGCGAGTTGAAGTTGCCCGCGGGCAGCGCTCGAGGTCAGACCGACCCGGCACTCATGCGACCCTCGCCAAAGCCGATCGCGCAACATGCCTCGCTCCCGCCCTACAAGTTGGGAGAAGGACCAGCAAACCTACAGATCGTGCCCGTGCACGATTCCATCGTGCATCCGATCGATCCGCCAGCCATGGTCACCGCAGAGTCGGGCGCAGCTCCCGCGACCAATGAGGCTTCCGCTTCGAACTGCCTGAAAGTGGACAGCGACGGGAGTTATTGGGGCTTTCGCAATCACTGCGGCTACAGCGTCCAATTCGCCTATTGCCTGCTTCACAGCAGCGACGAGACGCCGTCCTGCGAACCGATCGGCTCCGGAACAGCGACGGGAAGCGTGTCGGCGAGCGGGTTCAGCACGCTCTTTGCGGATACGAGTTTGAGAAGCGTTAACGCGGAGCACGACTTTCGTTGGGTGGCCTGCCGCGGAGGAGCCGGCGAAGTCGTGCCGCGGCTCGACACGGTCGAGCCCGCTTCGGGACGCTGTCTGAAGCCGACTTCTGGTCATCGCCAGCAAGCATCCAACTAGGAGGGAAGAATGAAACGCGCGCTCGCATTCGTTGCCGCCGGTCTGCTGCTCGGCAATCCGGTCGTCGGCGCAGACGCTTTGGATTGCGCCTCGCGGTCGGATCTTGCAGTGCTCAAGACAGCGGCCGTTCAGCAGCAGTTGATGGTCGCCGCGTTGAGCTGCCACGACGTTTATGAGTACAATCGCTTTGTGCTTGGCCATCGGAGCGAATTGATCGACTCCGACGATGCGCTCAAGGCCTATTTCCAAAGGGCCGACAAGCAACACGGAACCGCCACTTATAATAAGTACAAAACCGAACTCGCTAACGCCGCTTCATTACGAAGCAGTCAGGAACCTGACTCGTTTTGCGATGCTGCAGCCCGTGAATTCGATTCAGTTCTGCGTCCCGCAAGTCTCGCAACCATCGTCGCGAGTGCGGATCTGATCGCCGACGCCCCCGGCGCGAGTTGCCCGGCCTACGAGAGCGACCGGCCGATCCTGGCGCTGGCGGCACGACCTGCAGCGCGACCAACGCCGGTTCCTGACGACGACGCGGACTTTGCGGGGTCAGATCCTGACGACGGCTGGAATTCCGACGAAGAGTCGACAGGTTCGGCGGCGTTTCCCGATGATGACGTCGGGCTTGATGATGGTGGTGCGCCCCCGCCGCACCACACAGTCGACCAGGATTTCGGGCAATAGGGGCAGTCGCCGCGAAGGCTTGCGCCGATTTGGTCGCCCTCGGCGGCGGTTGGCTCGAAGAGTGAGTCGCTGATTCGCAGCCCTCGGGGGGCAAAGGCACTTCCCTGCGGCAGGGTGCGCTCAAATCGCCTCGACTCGACTGGCGTCGCCACGTGACGAGGATGCCGTTTTTTTCATCTCCACGCCGCTCGCAGAATTAGCAGCGAATTCAGCGTTGTACTCAAAACAACTCAATTTAGGAAAACATGATCCGAACCTGTGTGATTTATGCGTAACACCGGCACGAAAAGGTGATTTATTGCGTCTCATTTTGTCTTGGCGATGTAATCTTCTGTGTTAAATTACATCGTCAATTGTTCCACGAGCTCGGGCCGCACAAAAAACGGGCGGAACACACTTGGCTTCCTGGATTCGCCTGGCCAGCGCGTCCGCAACGGGGGAATACCAAAAATGCCGCATTTTTCCGCTTGGACCGCCAGGTCCGTTACGCTTGTCGGCGCGTTGCTTCTATCGACAGCCTTTACGGCACCTGCCTTCGCAGACATTGAAGTTGTCGTGGTCACGGCCGAAAAGCGCTCGCAGGACGTGCAGACCGTCCCCATCGCGATCTCGGTGTTCGGCAGCGAGAAGCGCGATCAGTTGGGCATCACGTCCATTCAGGACATGACGAACTTCACCCCCGGCCTGCAGTACAGCACCTCGACCGACCGTATCTCGCTGCGCGGCGTCGGTCGTCTGACCAACGTGCTCTCCGCCGATGCCTCCGTCGCGAACTATGACGACGGACTCTATGAGACCTTCGCCGTCGCTGCCGGCCGCTCCCCGCTCGACATCGAGCGCGTCGAAGTTCTGCGTGGACCGCAAGGCACTCTCTATGGCCGCAACGCCATCGCCGGCGCGTTGAACGAAATCACCCGCGGACCGACGAGCGAGTTCCAGGGCGAGGTGCGTGCCACCTATGGCAACTATGATCACGTCACACTCGAGGGTGGCTTCTCCGGACCGATCGCGGATGGCTGGGAATACAAGCTCTATGTGAACTGGGATTATCAGAACAGAGGCTGGGGCAAGAACATCGTCCCCGGCAAAAAGACGGAATATGGTCGGTATAACGACCTCTACATCGACGGCCAAATCCAGAAGACCTTCTTCGGCGACAAGCTCGACTTCTGGCTGAAGTACCAGACCGCCTGGTGGTATGGCGGCGCCGGCAACGCCGGTTCGCAATCAGCTGGATGGAATCGTTTCGACACGCCGACTTATGAATTTGGTACCGCGGCAGTAGGTTTCAACCCGGGCTATGGCTGCACGGCGCCAGGCTTCACGGACGCGACACCCATCACGACGGTGGTGAGCGCAACGAGCCCCCTACCCGCGGCGACCGCGTGCCGCAATCCTGGCGTCAACACGCCGTGGATTTTCGCGCATTCCACCTCCTACAACGTCAACCTGCCCTCGTACGAAAACGTCAATATGCATTTGACGTGGCACGCCAAGGATTTCGACATCAAGTATATCGGCGGCGGCACCTACTATCACTACATCCTGACCGGTGGAGACGCTGCAGGTGGCGGAACGGACAACGCGCGCGCGCCGATTACGTCGTTTAAGCTGACGTCGAATCTGGCCACCGCGCTCGGCTTCCCCGGCTTGGCTCCGATCGTCGGTTTGGACGTCTTTCCTCAATCGCAGTTCAATTATCAGGAACACAACGGCTTCATCAGCAACGAGGTGAACTTCATCTCGACCAACGACAGCCCGCTGCAGTGGGTGGCCGGCATTTATCAGTTCCAGCAGCACTACAGCCAGCCAGTGACCGCGGCGCTCCCGATGCAACCCCAGCTGAGTCAGCCGCTTGGGCTCCCCGGCGTATTTTGCCCACAAACAGGAGGAGTATGCGCGCCCGCATTCGAATCCCGTTGGTTCGACAACCGGCCACGCATGCATGCGTCATCAGACGCCGTATATGGTCAGCTTGAATACAAGTGGAGCGACGAGCTGAAATTTACCGGCGGCCTGCGCTGGTCAATGGACCGCAAGTACGGCACCGAAAGCGTGCGTCTGCTTTGTTTCGGCTTGCCGGCCTGCTTCACCACTCCGGAAACCAATTTCAACGGAGTGTTTAATCTGCCCGCGGTCGACCTGACACAAATAGGAACTGTCGTCGCAAGCGGTGTTCCTGGCCCACTTCCGAGAGGCGTGACGGGTCTTACGACCTACAATCCTGTGAACGGCCTTGCCTCGCGCAGCTACCACTCGAGCTGGGACGCGCTCACCGGAACCGTCAAGGTTGACTGGACACCCGACGATGCAACGCTCGTCTACGGTTCGTACAGCAAGGGCTACAAGTCCGGTGGCTTCAACATCGGCATCTTCACGGTCCTGAGCTTCTCACCCTGGACCGACAAGGAGAAGGTCGACTCCTTCGAAATCGGCGCGAAGCATTCGTTCGGAGACTGGCTGACGGTCAACACCGCATTGTTCCACTATGCGTATAGAAACCTTCAGGTTCCTTTGTCGGTGGTGCAGTCGGCTGGCGGATTGTCGCAGAACGAAACGTCGTTCATCAACGTGCCGGATTCGATCTCGCAAGGTGCCGAGCTCGAGACCATCATATCGCCGATCGAGAATCTGCAGATCCTGTTCAACTACTCGTATCTCGATGCCCACATCTCGAGAGGTATTTTTGCGGACCCGGCAGATCCGAACGCGACGGCCCCAGGCGCGACACCCGCACTGACCGACGCACAATGCGCGGCCGGTGACAAAGCGGGCGGCATTCCCTGCTCGATCGACATCTACACGACCGGAACGGCCCCTGGAGGACTAGGCTGGAACAAGCCGCAAAACCTGCACGGCAATCAACTGCCGAACGCGCCGAAGAACAAGGTCGCGCTGAACATCTTCTACACATGGGCGACCGACTTCGGTAAGTTCGAACCGTCGGTCAGCTATACGTGGCGTGACGCGCAATACGGCAACTTCTTCACGCGCTCGTACAACAAGGCGCCGTCATGGGATCAGGTCGATCTTCGCCTGACTTGGGTGTCGACGGATGGCGATTGGGAAGCGGTAGCCTTCGGCAGGAACATACTTGGGACTGTCGGCTATGACGGCGGTGCAACGGGCTCCCGCTTGGCTGGTACGATCGATATCGGCTGCCAGGGACAGATCGGGGGGACCTGCAACTTCGTCCAAGGTGTGAACGGGCCGCTTGGTTACAATCGGGTGCGCGGCGAGAACGCCACGGGTCAGGTCACGACCTATTCCGTGACGCCTCCGGCGCTGTTCGGCATCGAGCTGCACTACAAGCTCTAAGGCAGGAACGATCGCTCGAGACCGAGGTGATGAGAATCAAAGCGGATAGCTAAAGAGGCACCTATGCGCTTTGACCTCAACGACAGGGAATGGGCGATCGTTGAGCCGCTTTTGCCCACCGATGTCAGGGGCAAACCCAGGGTCGACGACCGCCGCGTCCTGAACGGCATATTCTACGTGCTCAGAACACATTGCCCCTGGCGCGACCTTCCGGAGCGCTATGGTCCGCGCATGACCGTCTACAACCGGTTCAACCGTTGGGCGAAGCGCGGCGTCTGGGAGCCGGTATTCGCCGCCCTCGCCGTCAAGTCCAAGGACAGTCTGCGCTTTATAGACATCGCTGCCGTTGAGAATTACCGCACCCGCTCCACCGCCACGGGCGACGCGCCGCCGCCACACCGCCGCAAGGTGCGCCGAACAAATCGTCAGAATTTGCCTGCCTGACGGGCTTCTTGCGCCCGCTACTGGACGATTGCTTCACCCGTCATGCCGAAGGCGGAATGCAGAAAGTGCGTGCACCGAAACTTATACGTCCCCGGCGTGACGACCGTTAAGTTGACGTCCACGGTTTGTCCGCCATCGACCTCGACTTCTCCATCCACGACCTTGGATTGATCGGCCGCGGCCACGCGCGCCACGGCAAAGAGTAGCCGCGCGCTGAAGCTGTGTCCGCTGTGCGAGGTGTTCCTGAGCTCAAGCCGATAGGGGCTATTCGCCCGCAAGTGCAGCGTGTTGGGCGTGAAGGCGTAGTTCGTCATGTCGACAGAAATGGTTTGCGCTGCTGCAGTGTCGGATCCCGGCAACGGCGCAGCAGCGGCAGACGTAATTGCGAAGAGTGCTCCGAGAAGCGCAAGACAGGCACAAGCGCGCGAAATGGTCATCGATATCTCCTTGCCTGGACGCCACCATGGAGGAAACGCGGTAGGCGGCGATCCGGTCCCTGCCCCGCAAGCTTCACAGCTGCCCGCACATTAACTACTCAGGTCAACTCCTTCGGAGCCATGCCATTGCGATCTTGCCCGCTGGAGCGCAAGATTTGGGAGGACATTGTGTCAAGCTTTCTCGAAAGCATTTTGTTGCGTCGCGGCACGCCGATTCTGGATTTGCACACCGCGACTTAGATTCGACGCTGCACTTCAAGGGCGCTTACCATCTGGCTTCCGGGAACAGTTCCCTTCTTTCCGCGTTTTCATGCTTTGCTCATCTTGCCGCCACTATGCGTAGTCAACAGGAGTTTGAAATGAAACGATTTCTGCGAACGACGCTCTTTTGCGCCGTGCTTGGCGGTGCAGCCGTGGCCGCGGGCCCGGCATCCGCCGCCAACTTCAGCATTGGCGTCGGCTTTCCAGGTATTGGGTTTTCCTACAGTAGCGGTGGCTACTGCGACTCCTGGGGCTGCCCGGGCGATTTCTGGAATTATCCGGTCTATTACTGCCCGGTCTACTACGGGGGCCGTTGGTATCGCGGCCCGCTCTATTATCGCTATTGGCGGGGACGCTATCTCTACTGGGTCCATGGGGGCTGGCGCTACGACTACTGGCGTGGTCCTCGTCCGGCAGGCGCCTGCATCGATCGCTACGGGCCGCCGCTCGATCTCGACTTCTACATCTGGAACGGCTTCACCATTCGCGATCAGTGGCGCTACAACTGGTATCGCTACCGCAATGACTGGTGGAGACACCGCCAGGACTGGGTGCGCACCAACAACAACGATACGCGGTGGCGCAACTGGCTGCCCGCGCAACAGCGCAACTACGACTGGAACCGCGAACGCAATTGGAATGGCCAGCGCGACTGGACACGCCGCGACTGGAACCGTGCCGACTGGGAGCGCAGAAACGGCATCGTCACCGGTCGTCCCGTGACGGAAGCGCCGGGGACCAAGCCGCCGGCGAACAATGCGCCAGCAGTGATCACGCCGTCACCAAGCCGGGAGCGCGATCGAGGGCGCAACAGGGGTGGCGAAATGGCCCCGACAGCGCCGGTGGCCACGCCGTCGGACAATAATCCACCGACACGTGATCGCGGCCGCGATCGGGGCCGGGGCCGTGGCGATAGGGGCGGTGCGATGACCCCGACGGAACCGTCGACGAACCCAACGGACAATGGTGGACGCAACCGCGATCGCTCCAGAGGTAGAGACGAGCGTGGAGGAGCGCCACCATCGCAAATGGCGCCGACGAACAATTCGCCGGCTGACAACGGGAACCGCGACCGCGTCAGGGAAAGAGGTGACCGCGGCGGCAGCGCGCCCCCGTCGCAAATGGCGCCGAGGAACAATCCGCCAGCCGACAACAACGGCGATGATCGACGTAACAAGAAGGATCGGAAAAATAATCGGGACAACTCGTACTAATCCCGTAGCATGAGAACGGCCCTGGCCATCCGCCGGGGCCGTTTTTTTTGCGCGCCGTACGGTGCTGTCATGACGAATTCGTCGACTGCTCGCGATGGGTGCCGGCACGCTGGGGAACGAACAAGATGCAGCCAAAGACGAAAAGCGCAATGATGGCGGTGGCGATCGGACGGCTAACGTTCAGCCCGCCCTGATCGAACGGTTTGTCAAAGAAGTCACCGACTGTGGCGCCTAACGGGCGCGTCAGGATGAACGCGGCCCAGAACAGAAGGACATGCGAGACGGATGTCCGATAATAGAGCACCGCGACCACTACGAGTGCGGCCATGAACACCAACGCACCGCCCGCGTATCCAAACCCGGACGTGTCGGCCAGCCAGTCACCCAGAGCCGTTCCAAGCGTCTGAGAAAAGGTGATCGTCGCCCAATAGAAAGCTTCGGTTTTCGGCGTACTGACGGTCGCGACGGAAATCGAGCCGAGTGACCAATACCACAGCACCAGCGTCCCAACGACGCACAAAAGCAGGAGCGACGAGCCGCCTGTGTAGCCGATCCCCAGCGATCGATCGGCATAGTCCGCCATGGTGGTGCCCGCCGTCGTCGATGCGATGATCGTGGCCCAGTAGAGAAATGGGTGGAATTTCTTCGCGGCAATCTGCAGCACGACAAGTGCAACCAACACGGTCAGGAAAATCGCCGTCGCTGTGAGATAGCCCAGGTTCATCGTCATCGAAACGGTATCGCCACCCGTCTCACCGAGGGTTGTCGCGGCGATTTTGATGACCCAGAAACCGAGTGTGACTGCCGGTACTTTCGTCGTGAGCGCCTCTCGAGACATCGAACCTCACGTTACCGGCCGCTTGAAAAAGGCGCTCGAACCAAGCAGATGACGGCACCAGCATCCTTCACGTAACATTCTTTTTTTCGGCTGTCATAGTTCGCATCCACTCGCTCGCAGGTACCGCATGCGGAGTAAACGTTTGAAATACAGATTGTGAAGGCACCATGACTGCGACCGTGGACCTGAGACGCTCTCCGTCGACAGGGGCCGGATGGTTTGCGTTTGCCGGCTTGTTTCTTGTCGGCACCGCGATGGACTCCGTGTGCCGCTACCGTCCCGCAGCTCTGCCCTTTGTCATGCCCTGGGAATTTTCGTGGACTGCGTTTCTTGCGACATTCGTAACGCTCGGTTGGTACTGGCGCGGGCTTCAGCTTTTGCCCAAAAACGAACGACCTTCGCCGTGGCGGATCGGCAGCTTCGTGATCGGCCTGGCCGCCGACTATGCCGTTCTGCAAACCCATTTCGATTACCTGGCGCAACACATGTTCTTCATCCATCGCGCCGCGCATTTCGTCCTGCTCTATCCGGCTCCTATGCTGATCGCGTTAAGCGCGGCCGGCCCCGTTCTCCGCGAAGGAATGCCAGATTTCCTCGCGCACTTAGTTAAGTCCTCTGCATTGCGAAGAGCACTTGCCTTTATGCGGCGTCCCACGATTGCGTCGGCTCTATTCATCGGTCTCGTCTATTTCTGGCTCATACCCCAGATCCACACGCGCGCCATGCTCGACGCCAACCTTCACGACTTGATGGACTGGAGCGTTGCGATCAGCGGCATCGTTTTCTGGACCGCCATGCTTGATCGCCGGACCGAGTCGTTGCGCGCAATCCCGCTGAGAACTCAGATCGCGCTCATTTTCCTTATTCTTCTGCCGCAAATCGCCCTCGGTGCCATCCTGTGGTCATCCGCCGCCGACGCGTACCCCATCTACGCCATCTGCGGTCGCCTCCTCGCCATGACTGCCCTCGATGATCAGCACTATGGCGGGCTGATCATCGCGTTGCCGAGCACAGTGATGAGTCTCATCGCGACGATCGTCCTGATGACCTCTGGGCGCCACGACCAAAAGGCCAGCGCTTGCGAACGCAGTTGAGTCGGCGACAGGGGAGTCGGCGACTGCGCTCGCGAAAGGGCCAAATTGCGACCTTACGCCGCATATTGTCCGGCGCCCAAAGTGCATGACCGGGCGAGATAGCGAGCCTACGCTCCGGATTGCGGCACTTCGGCGTGGTGAACGTCAAGATGGCTATGGCGATTGTGGTGGCCGTTTTGATCTTCGGCTCTCTGGCATTTCATTTCCTGAGCCCGTGGTATTTCACCCCCATCGCGTCCAATTGGACCTCGATCGACACCGCGGTCGACATCACATTTTGGGTTACGGGCGCTGTCTTCGTGGCCATCAATTTGTTCATGGTCTATGCGCTGATCCGTTACAGCCATCGCCGCGGCGGCAAGGCCGCTTATGAGCCGGAGAACGCGAAGCTCGAACGGCGGCTGACCTTCTGGACCGCTATCGGCATCGCCACGTTGCTCGCACCTGGCCTCTATGCGTGGGACCAATTCGTCACCATTCCCGACAATGCGTCGGTCTTGGAAGTCGTCGGCCAGCAATGGGGATGGAGCTTCCGCTTCCCCGGCAAGGACGGCGTACTCGGCACGACAGACGTGCAATATGTCAGCGACGACAATCCATTCGGAATCAACCCGACCGATCCGTACGGTCGCGATGACGTCCTGATATCCGACAACACCGTACACATTCCCGTCGGCAAGCCCATAAAGATGGTGCTGCGTTCAAAGGACGTGCTGCACGACTTTT
>Ga0068853_100002312_pt1 | contig 14266 bp, 10 predicted proteins | sample KBSCornC32_FD_65655 | JGI IMG/M metagenome (GOLD analysis project Ga0068853, IMG submission 65655) | Corn rhizosphere microbial communities from Kellogg Biological Station, Michigan, USA - KBS Corn C3-2 | ecosystem: Host-associated > Plants > Roots > Rhizosphere > Soil ... | reverse complement strand
CGCGTCGCGCAGCTGGTGCAGCACCTTCAGCAGCAGCTCGATGTCGGCGAAGTGCAGGCCGGTGGTCGGCTCGTCGAGGATGTAGAGCGTGCGGCCGGTGTCGCGCTTGCTGAGCTCCAGCGCCAGCTTCACGCGCTGCGCCTCGCCGCCGGAGAGCGTGGTGGCCGACTGGCCCAGCTTGATGTAGCTCAGGCCCACGTCGAGCAGGGTGCGCAGCTTGCGCTCGATGGTGGGCACGGCCTTCAGGAAATCGTGCGCGGCCTCGACCGTCATCTCCAGGATCTGCGCGATGTTCTTGCCCTTGTAGAGCACTTCCAGCGTCTCGCGGTTGTAGCGCTGGCCGTGGCAGACCTCGCAGGGCACGTACACGTCGGGCAGGAAGTGCATCTCGACCTTGACCACGCCGTCGCCCTGGCAGGCCTCGCAGCGCCCGCCCGCCACGTTGAAGCTGAAGCGGCCCGGCCCGTAGCCGCGCTCGCGCGCGGTGTTGGTCTCGGCCATGAGTTCGCGGATGGGCGTGAACAGGCCCGTGTAGGTGGCCGGGTTGCTGCGCGGCGTGCGGCCGATGGGGCTCTGGTCGACGTTGATGACCTTGTCGAAGTACTCGATGCCTTCCACCGATTCGTGCGCGGCCGGCTCCTCGTGCGCGCGGTAGAGCGTGCGCGCCACCGCCGAGTAGAGCGTGTCGTTCACCAGCGTGGACTTGCCCGAGCCCGACACGCCCGTCACGCAGGTCAGCAGGCCCACGGGGAAGGCGACGCTCACGTTCTTCAGGTTGTTGCCGGTGGCGCCGACCACGCGGATCTCCTGCAGGTCGGTCTGCGTGGCGAGATGCGCCGCTTCGCGCGCGGCGCGGCGCTCGGCGGCGGGGCTGGGCGGAAAGCGCGGGGGCTTCTTTCCTTCATGGAAGGCGGGCTGTTTCGTTGCCGGCAGCCAGGCGGTGCGGTGTTTCGGCACTTCGATTTTTCGAACGCCCGAGAGGTACTGGCCGGTGAGCGAATCGGGGTTGGACGAAACCTCGGTGTAGGTGCCCTGCGCCATCACGCGCCCGCCGTGCACGCCGGCGCCGGGGCCCATGTCGATCACGTGGTCGGCGGCGTGGATCATGTCCTCGTCGTGCTCGACCACGATCACGCTGTTGCCGATGTCGCGCAGATGCTTCAGCGTGCCGATGAGCCGGTCGTTGTCGCGCTGGTGCAGGCCGATGCTGGGCTCGTCGAGCACGTACATCACGCCCGTGAGGCCCGAGCCGATCTGCGACGCGAGGCGGATGCGCTGCGCCTCGCCGCCCGAGAGTGTCTCGGCGCTGCGGTCCAGGCTCAGGTAGTTCAGGCCCACGTCGTTGAGGAATTTCAGGCGCAGGCCGATCTCGCGCACCACCTTGTCGGCGATCTCGGCCCTGGCGCCGCGCAGCTTGAGCTTCTGGAACCAGTCGAGCGAATCGCGCAGCGTGAGGCGGCTGAGTTCGAAGATCGCCATGCGCGGGCGCTCGGCGCCGTTGTCGGACACGCTCTCGTCGACCAGGAACACGTTGCGCGCCTCGGGGCGAAGGCGCGAGCCGCCGCAGTCGGGGCAGGGCTGCAGGTTGCGGAAGCGCGCGAGGTCCTCGCGCACCATCACCGAGTCGGTCTCGCGGTAGCGCCGCGTCATGTTCGGGATGATCCCCTCGAAGGGATGCTTCTTCGTGAGCTTCTTGCCTGCGAAGTTGCCCGACTCCATTGTGTAGTTGAACTTGATCTCTTCCGCCGCAGAGCCGTGCAGCAGCACCTGCTGCACCGAGGCCGGCAGCGATTCGAAGGGCGCGTCGACGTCGAACTTGTAGTGCTTGGCGACGCTCTCGATCATGCTGAAGTAGTAGCCGTTGCGGCGGTCCCAGCCCTTGATGGCACCGCTGGCCAGCGACAGCGAGGGAAAGGCCACCACGCGCGCCGGGTCGAACACTTCGCGGTTGCCCAGGCCGTCGCAGGTCGGGCACGCACCCACGGGCGAGTTGAACGAGAAGAGGCGAGGCTCCAGCTCCGACAGCGAGTAGTGGCAGATCGGGCAGGCGAACTTGGCGTTGAACAGGTGCTCCTTGTCGGGAGCGCCCGCAGCGCCATCGGCGCTGCCTTCCGGTCTTGCGCCCAGCTCCAGCGCGATGGCGCGGCTCTCGGCCAGGCGCAGCGCGGCCTCGAAGCTCTCGGCCAGGCGCTGCTGCATGTCGGGGCGCGCGCGGAGACGGTCGATGACGACGTCGATGTCGTGCTTCTCCGTCTTCTTGAGCTTGGGCAGGTCGTTGTACTCGTAGATCTGCCCGTCGACGCGGAAGCGCACATAGCCGGCGGCCTGCATCTCGGCGAAGAGCTCGACGAACTCGCCCTTCTTCTCGCGCGCCACGGGCGCCAGGATCATCAGGCGCGGCTCGTCGGGAATGGCCAGCACCGCATCGACCATCTGCGACACCGTCTGCGCCTGCAGCGGCAGGTGGTGGTCGGGGCAGTAGGGCGTGCCGGCGCGCGCGTACAGAAGGCGCAGGTAGTCGTGGATCTCGGTCACCGTGCCCACGGTGGAGCGCGGGTTGTGGCTGGTGGCCTTCTGCTCGATGCTGATCGCGGGCGAGAGGCCCTCGATCACGTCGACGTCGGGCTTGTCCATCAGCTGCAGGAACTGCCGTGCATAGGCCGACAGGCTCTCGACGTAGCGCCGCTGCCCTTCGGCATACAGCGTGTCGAAGGCCAGGCTCGACTTGCCCGAGCCCGACAGGCCGGTGATGACCACCAGCTTGTTGCGCGGAATGTCGAGATCGACGTTCTTCAGGTTGTGCGTGCGCGCACCCCGGATGCTGATGCGCTGCTGCGCCAGCACTGCGCCGAGGTAGGTGTTGCGTTCGAGAGCCGCGTCGCGAGCGCTTTCCTCGTCGGCTGCGCTGGGTGCGCTGAGTGCGGTTTGGGCGGTGGCTTTTGAATTCAAGGGAGGCGATCGTCCGAGGGCAACCGGACATGATAGACCGCCGACGATTTCATGGCGAGCCGGAGGGAACCGGCGGTTCGGACTTCGGGGGTTCTGCCGCCGGCGGGTGCACCGCTTCGGTGCTGGCGGAGGTGCTGATCGCCCGTCCCACCATGTGCTCGGCCAGCGTGTCGTACAGCGGCCGGCTGATCATGCGCGAGACCAGGCTGGCCAGCATCGCGGCGGCCATCAGGCTCAGCACCATCGAGTGGCCGTCGACCATTTCCATCACGATGATGAAGGCGGTCAGCGGCGCCTGCGTCACCGCCGCCAGGAAGCCGGCCATGCCCATGGCGATGAGCGCCGGCCCCTGCTCGCTGGCGGCCAGCCGGGCCACCGCGTCGCCGATGCCCGCGCCGATCGACAGCGACGGCGCGAAGATCCCGCCCGGCACACCGCACCACGCCGTGAGCCAGGTGGCGATGAACTTCAGCACGGTGTACAGCGGCGTGAGCTCGTCGTGGCCCTGCAGCATCTGCTTGACCGCCTCCGAGCCCGCGCCGAAGGTGACGCCGCCCGTGGCCAGCCCGATGACGGCCACGGCCAGTCCGCCGATGGCCGCGAAGCGCACCGGGAAGCGCGCGCGCCAGCGGTTGAAGCGCCCGGCGGTGCTCGTGAGAGACGCGATCAGCAGCCGCGCGAAGAGGCCGCCCGCGGCACCACTCAGCAGCGTGACCAGCAGGCCGGGTCCGAGCACGTCCCAGCCCAGACGGGGCACGCGGATCACGCCGAAATAGCTGACGTTGCCGAAGGCGGACACCGCCACCAGGCCCGCCAGCACGATGGCCGTGATGATCAGCCCGCTGGAGCGCGCCTCGAGCTGGCCCGACAGCTCCTCGATGGCGAACACCACGCCCGCCAGCGGCGCATTGAAGGCCGCCGCGATCCCGGCCGCGCCGCCGGCCACCAGCAGCGCGCGCCCGTCGATGGACGTGTTGGGCGACAGCCAGCGCCGCGCGTGCTGCATCACGCCCGCCGCCACCTGCACCGAAGGCCCCTCGCGCCCGATCGACAGGCCGGCCGCGAAGCCCGCCACGCCCAGCCCGATCTTGGCGACCGTCAGCCGCAGCGAGGCGAACACGAAGCGCCGCTCGCCGGGCAGGGCAGGGTGCAGCGCGGCCTTGATCTGTGGAATGCCCGAGCCGCCCGCGCCCGGAAAGAAGCGCAGCGTGAACCAGACGATGCCGGCCGTGATCAGCGGCGTGGTCAGCAGCACCGCCCAGGGCCAGGCGCGGTAGAAGCGGTGGAACTGGCCGAAGACCCAGTCGCTGGCCAGCGTGAAGCCCACCACGAAGAGGCCCGCCGCGACGGCGTAGCCCAGCACGATCGCGCGGTCGAGCCAGACGCGCCCGCTGGACAGCTCGGCGCGCAGATGCTCGAAAAAGTCAGGTTCCCGGTTCATCGCAAGGGCCCATTCTGGCACCGGGGGGGAAAGAGACCGGTCGCCTTGGGGCACAATCGAGGGTTCTTCTCAACCTTCTCCTCCATCTACTTATCAGGGGCAGTGCATATGGCATCGGTCAATAAAGTCATCGTCGTCGGCAATCTGGGGCGCGACCCCGAGATGCGTACATTCCCGAGCGGCGACCAGGTCGCGAACGTCACCGTGGCCACCACCGATCGCTGGAAGGACAAGCAAAGCGGCGAAATGCGCGAGGCCACCGAGTGGCACCGCATCGTCTTCAACGGCCGCCTGGCCGAAATCGCCGGCCAGTACCTGCGCAAGGGCTCGCAGGTGTATGTCGAAGGAAGCCTGCGCACGCGCAAGTGGACCGACAAGGACGGCATCGAAAAGTACACCACCGAAATCCGCGCCGACCAGATGCAGATGCTGGGCAGCCGCCAGGGCCAGGGTGGTCCGTCGGGTCCCGGCGATGACGACGGCGGCTACGGCGGTGGCGGCGGCTACTCGCAAGGCGGCGGCGGTGGTGGTGGCGGCTACGCCCCGCGCGCACCCGCGGCCGCACCGCGTGCTCCGGCGCCGGCTCCGCGCCAGGCTCCGGCCAAGTCGTCGTCGGGCTTCGACGACATGGATGACGACATTCCGTTCTGAAGCCGGTCTTTCCGGTTCGTGATTGAAGGGCCTGCTCTTTCGAGGGCAGGCCCTTCGCACTTATTGCGGCCTGCCCAGCGTCGCCAGCCTCTTCCTGGCCGCCTGCAGAAGCCCGCCGCGTTCGACGGGCAGTGCCGCCTTGGTGTCCCCGAGCGCGACGATCTCGTGCACGGTGCTTGCGGAAAGCTTCGGGGCCAGCGGATCGCGCGGCGACATCCCGTTGAGCCGGGCAAGCGGAATGACGTGCACCTTCAGATGCCGTCCCATGGACTTCGACAGCTTCTGGCAGGCCGCCGCCATGGTGGCCTCGTCGGGCACCAGCTGGCCGTGCGCGACCAGCAGCTCGATGGTGCCTTGCGCGTCCTCGCCAAGCACGAAGGCGCGCACGACGGAGTCCTTGAACCTGGAGCGCAGCATGGAGCGGATCGGCTCCGCCGCGGCGAAGGATCGCAGCGCGATGCTGCGCAGCTGGTCGTGGAAGACGAAGGAACGGTCGATCTGGATGGTCTCGGGCTGCTCGGCCTTCGCGGCCTGACGCTTCACGATGCCGCTGCTGACCAGATGCCCGACGGTGGCCGTGGCTTCAGGTTCCGCCAGCCTGGCGCGCCGCGCGAGTTCGGCGGTCGGGAACTGCTCATCGGCCGGCGCCGCATACAAGACCGTGAGCAGCTTCTGTACTTCGGGAGAAAAAAGAAAATCCGCGGCGCTCATCCTTGCCTTGTTGCTGCTGACACGAAGCCCGCATTATCCGAGCCGCACTCCGCCGCAGCCTAGGCGTCGGCGCACGACGATGACCGGGCCCGCGCGTGTTCGCGCAGGCCGCGCAGGTTCACCTCCATGCCCGTGCTCTGCTGCTGCTCGTGCAGCCATTGCACGACGCGCTCGGCGCGCCTCACGCCGATGCCCCGCACCGGGTACCACCAGGTCAGGCCGGCATCGTTGATGCGTTGCGTCAGCTGTTCCAGCGTGCCGAAGCCGGCTTGCGCGAGCCTTTCGGACAGCAGCGGGTCGAACCAGGCAGCGACGCTGTCGTGCGCCTGGGGCGCATCTGCGCGAGATTGAAGAAGGGTGTCCATGGTGTCTCCAGGCGCGAAACGGAAAGAGCGGTGGCCCGCGATGATTCCGCGCGTGTTGTGGGTCGGATCGGCTGTGCTTTGCATGGGGCATGCCAGTGCGCCCGCGCGTTGATCCACAAGAGATTTCCCGATCCGCCGATCGAGCGATGTAGGCGATCCAGACAAATGCCGTGTCTGATTTTCAAACACATGTCTGGCGACCGATCAGGGTTTGCCAGACCCGCGCGCCCGTTGCCCGAGCCGTTGCGGCTGCGCGAGGCATAGTAGCCAGCATGGACCTGCGCACACTCCGCTATTTCATCGCCGTGCTCGAAGCCGGCAGCCTTTCCCGCGCGGCCGGGGCGCTCTACGTGGCGCAGCCGGCACTCACGGCGCAGATCAAGAAGCTGGAAAGCGAGCTCGGCGTGCAGCTCTTCGAGCGCTCGCATGCCGGCGTCACGCCCACGTCCGCCGGGCTGCGGCTCTACGACGATGCCCGCCGCCTGCTGAGCGACGCCGACGCCATGCGCGAGCGCATCCAGCGCCTGCCGCAGGGCCCCGAGGGCTCGGTCACGCTGGCCATTCCCTTCCTGCTCGCCTCGCTGCTGATGGGGCCGGTGCTGGCCGCGCTCAAGGAGTCGCACCCGCGCGTGCGCGTCTTCGTGCTCGACGGCCTGAGCCTGACGGTGTGCAAGGCCGTGCTCGAGCGGCGCGCCGACGTGGGCATCCTTGTCGACACGCCGCCTCTCGAAGGCCTGCGCTGCAGGCCGATGGCGCAGGAGGGCATGTACTTCTGCGGACGCGATGCCGATGGCCACGTCGCCCGGCTGCTGCGCCCGGCGCCCGCGGGCCGGCGGCGTTCCGCGACGAAGGCGGACGCCGGGGCCGTGGCGTCTGCTTATCCGCTGATCGACCTTGCCGATGCCGCGGCGCAGCCGCTGGTGCTGCAGTCGCGCCGCTTCGCGATCCGGCAGGCGGTGGAGGGCGCGGCGAGCGCTCGCGGCGTGCCGCTGAACATCGTCCACGAGCACGACTCCGCGCGCGTGATCCGTTCGCTGTATCTCAATGGCGCCGGCTTCACCTTCGTGCCGGCCTGCGCGCTGAACGACAGCCCGGCGCCGCGCGAAGGCTGGCTGGTCGCGCGCGTGGTGAACCCGGAGCTCTCGCGCGCATACACGCTGGTCACTGCCGAGCGGCCGCTCGATGCCGTCACGCAGGTGGTGGTGGATGCGCTGACATCCGAGGCGCAGAGCCTGATCAGGCAGCGCAAATGGATGGCCGAGTGGATGATGCGCGGCTGAGCGCACGCCAAAGCACGCCGGGCCATCAATTCCGTTGATGGCCGCGGATCAGCAAACAGTATTTCTCCTGCGGCACCGCTTCTGGAACAGTGCCGTGAACCGCAAAGGGCGGCACCCAGGAGACAAGCATCAATCCCCCATCCATTTCCCCAAGGCGCGTGGTCGCCAATGTCGGCGCACTCGTGGCGCGCAGCGCGCGTGCCAACGGCCGGCGCGTCGCGGTGATGAGCCCCGCGCGCACCCTCAGCTACGCCGAGCTGGAACGGCGCAGCAACCGGCTCGCCAATGCGCTGCTGGGCCTCGGCCTGTCGCGCGGCGACCGCGTGGGCATCTACCTGGCCAACTGCGCAGAGATCGTCGAGATCGAGATCGCCTGCTACAAGGCCGGCCTGGTGAAGGCGCCGTTCAACTCGCGCCTCTCGCCGAGCGAGGTGGGCGAGATCGCCGCCAACAGCGAGGCCGCGATCATCGTCACCACCCGCGAGCGCGCCGAGAGCTTCCGCGCGCACATCCGCGGCGAGATGCCCCGCCTGCTGCTGCTCGACGGCGACGCCGCCACCGGCTACGAGACCGCGCTGGCCCGCGCCAGCGACGCCTTCACGCCGGTGGAGGTGCATGCCGACGAGCTCGCGGTGCTGCACTACACCTCGGGCTCATCGGGCGTGCTGAAGGCCGCGATGCAGACTTTCGGCAACCGGCTCGCGCAGCTGCGCAAGTTCCTGATCCGCTCCGAGGGCATGCACGAAGGGCACATCCTCGGCCTGGTGGGGCCGGTCACGCACGCCTCGGGCATGCAGATCGTGCCGGCGCTGTGCAGCGGCGTGACGATCCGCCTGTTCTCGGGCTTCGAGCCGGCGCGCTTCATCGCCGACATGCGCGCCGACCGCGTGACGCACACCTTCATGGTCCCGACCATGATCAACATGCTGCTGGGCGAGCTCGAAGGACAGTACCGCCCGCTGCCCGACCTGCAGCGCCTGGGCTACGGCGCCGCGCCGATGGCGCCCGCGCGCATCCTCAAGGCCATGGACGTGTTCGGCCCCGTGCTCTCGCAGGGCTACGGCGCGGGCGAGACCACCTCGGGCGTGTGCGCGCTGACCACGCACGACCACCTCCATGCCCGCGCGGCGCGGCCCGAGCGCCTGGCTTCGTGCGGGCGTCCATTGCTCGAATGCGATGTCCGCATCCTCGACGACGAGGGCCAGCCCGTGGCCACCGGCGAGATCGGCGAGATCGTGGTCGGCGGCGAGGACATCTTCGCCGGCTACTGGCGCGCGCCAGAGCTCACGGCCGAGGTGCTGAAGAACGGCCGCTACCACACGGGCGACCTCGCGCGCATGGACGAGGAGGGCTACGTCTACATCGTCGACCGCAAGAAGGACATGGTCATCAGCGGCGGCTTCAACGTCTATCCCTCCGAGGTCGAGGCGGTGCTGTTCCAGCACGACGCGGTGCAGGAAGCCTGCGTGTTCGGGATTCCCGACGACAAGTGGGGCGAGTCGGTGGCGGCGCACGTGGTGCTCAAGCCCGGCCGCGCGGCGGAAGGCACGGCCATCGACGCCTTCTGCGGCGAGCGGCTGGCGGGATTCAAGCGCCCGCGCCACATCGAGTTCGTGGCTGCGCTGCCGAAGAACCCCAACGGCAAGGTGATGCGCAAGGCCGTGCAGGCGCCGTACTGGGCAGGCCAGGAGAGGATGGTGAACTGAGATGGATGCGACCACGACCACGACCACACCCGCCACCCACATGGCACCGATCTTCGCGGGCCCCTTCGAGGGCTCGGAGCGCGCAGCCGAGGTCATCGGGCGCGTGCAGGCTTTTCTCGACGGCGAGCTGGCCGACCTCGCGCGCGAGCACGACGTCGACAGCGAGCGCGGCGCACCCCGCGAGCTGCTGCAGCGCGTGTGGAAGCGTTCGCGCGAACTCGGCTTCTACGGCATGACGCTGCCCGAGAAGATGGGCGGCATGGGCCTGTCGGTGCTCGACCACGCGCTCATCAAGGAAGCGATCTACGCCACCGGCTCGCCCTTCGCGCCGCATGTGTTCGGCGAGCTGAGCGGCCCGCCGCGCGTGGGCGCGCTCGCGCGCTTCGCGACGCCGTGGCAGATGCGGAACTTCATCGTGCCGGTGGCCGAGGCCGAGAAGGCCATCTGCTTCGCGCTGACCGAAGAGCAGGCCGGCTCCGACGCTGGCGCCGTGCAGACCCACGCGGTGCGCGACGGCGACGACTACATCGTCAACGGCCGCAAGCGCTTCATCTCCGGCGCGCCTTTTGCCGACTTCGCTGTGCTGGTGGCTTCCACCGCCACCGATCCGGCGCAGCGCGAGGTGTCGGCCTTCTTCGTCGACCTGAAGGCGCCGGGCGTGCGCGTGGAGTCGGGCTACAAGACCATGGCCGGGCAGTCGGGCACGGGCAACATCGTGTTCGAGAACGCCCGCGTGCCGGCCGCCAACCTGATCGGCGAGCAGGGCCGGGGCCTGGCGCTGGCGCTGGGCCGCATCACCGTCAACCGGCTGCTGCACTGCCCGGCGATGGTGGGGCTGGCGCAGGTGGCGCTGCGCGATGCGCGCGACTACGCGCTGCAGCGCAGGCAGTTCGGCCGCGCCATCGGACAGTTCCAGGCCATCCAGCACATGCTGGCCGACATGGCGACCGAACTGGCGGCGGCGCGCGCGCTGATGATCAACACCGCGCGCCAGATCGACGCCGGCTCGGATGCGCGCGCCGAGGCCTCGATGGCCAAGCTGTTCTGCTCCGAGACCGCCTTCCGCGTGGCCGACCGCGCGGTGCAGATCCACGGCGGCGAAGGCATCGTGCAGGGCCGTCGCGTGGAGTTCCTCTTCCGCCTGCTGCGCATGTACCGCGTGCTCACCGGCACCAGCGAGATCCAGCGCAACACCATCGCCAAGGAACTGCTGGCATCCGAGCCTGGTTGAGAACGCCTTCCTCATTCCGACGCGAAGAAGCAGACAAAGAGACAAGAGACAGGAGACAAGACAATGACCGATCCGCATCGCCGCAAGGTGCTGGGGCAAGCCCTGGCCGCCTTGCTGCTGCCCCTTGGCACAGGCCTCGCGCGAGCCGAGGAGGCCTACCCCAGCCGTCCCATCAAGTGGGTGCTGCCCTACCTGGCCGGCACCGGGCCCGACATCACCGCGCGCATCCTCGCCGAGGCCGTGGCGCCGGTCATCGGCCAGCCGGTGGTGATCGAGAACAAGGCCGGCGCGGCCGGGAACATCGGTGCGCGCATCGTCGCCAAGGCGCCGGCGGACGGCTACACCTGGATCTACTCGGCCGCGCCCATGGCCGCCAACATGCGCATGTACCGCAACCCGGGCTACGACGCGCTGAAGGACTTCCGCCACGTGATGCGGCTGGCCAGCTCCGACGTGGTGCTGGTGGTGAACGCCAGCTCCGACATCCACAGCCTGGCCGACCTCGTGGCAAAGGCCAAGGCGCGCCCCGGGCAGCTGGCCTATGCCTCCGGCGGCGTGGGCACGCCTTCGCACCTGGGCGTGGAGATGCTGCTCTCGGCCGAGAACGTCACCGCGCTGCATGCGCCCTACAAGGGCGCATCGGAGCTGGTCAACGCGGTGCTGGGCGATCAGGTCGTGTTCGGCATGCCGATCTTCAGCGTGGCCTATCCGCAGATCCTTGCCGGCAAGCTGCGCGCGCTGGCTGTGGCGGGTGCGAAGCGCAACCCCGTGCTGCCGCAGGTGCCCACGCTGGCGGAGCTGGATGTGAAGGGGGTAGAGCTCACCTCGTGGGGCGGCATCTCTGTTCCGGCGAGCACGCCCGATGCCGTCGTGCAGCGCATCCGCTCGGCCTTCGAGAAGGCGCTGGCGCAGCCCAGGGTGGTCGCGGCGCTGCAGGAGCAGGGCGGCAGGGTCGACATGCAGGACGGTTCGACCTACACCACCGGCTTCACTAAAGAGATGGTATTCACCGAGGCCATGATGAAGAGGGTGGGGCTGGAGCCGCTCTGAGCCTGCCGCGCGCGGCCATGACTTTGGGCACTTACGGTGCCCCGCAGGCGGCCCATAGCATCCGGGGATGACAGAGACCGGCAGGCCCGCATCCCCGACGCAGGAGACACCGCAAGACCCCGCAAGGCCGCGCGCCATCCTGGTCGTGGACGATCACGACCTCGTGCGCATGGGCGTGTGCGCGCTGCTGGAGGCCAACGTGTCGGCGACGCCCATCGAGGTGCTCGAGGCCGGCAGTCTCGCGGAAGCGATCGCCGTCTACGAAGACAACCAGGACGCGGTCGAGCTGGTGCTGCTCGACCTGGCCCTGCCCGACACACAGGGCCTGAGCGGCCTCATGGAATTCCGCTCGCGCTATCCCGCGGCGCGCATCGTGGTGCTCTCGGGCACCGGCACCACCTCGCTTGCACAGGACACGCTCGCGCAGGGGGCGATGACCCTGGGCGCCTTCGCATACCTGCCGAAATCCGCCACGCTGCGCGAAGTCGTGAGCTTCATCCGCGCCTGCGGCCTGCTGGGCGGCGACGCGGTGAACTACCAGCCCCCCGCCATGCCCGCGCCGGCCGACGCCGTGGCGCCATCGTCCAGCAACGCACGGCACAAGCTCACGAAGCGGCAGCTGCAGGTGCTCAACTGGCTGCTGGAGGGAAAGAGCAACCACGAGATCGCTCTGCTGGCCGAGATCAGCGAGGGCACGGTCAAGAACTATGTCGCGGGCATCCTGCTGCAGTTCGGCATGCGCTCACGCGCGCAGTTGATCAGCAGCCTGCGCTGAGCCGAGCCCTGCCGCGGCAGGCAACGGGGCTCCATGAAGACCCCGAAGGGAGACAAGGGAAATGAAGAAGAAAACCGATCCGGCCACAGGGCGGCTGCCCGTCGACGCCGCGCTCGAACTCCGGGTGCTGCGCGAGCATGTCGCCTCGCTGTACGCGGGCCACACCACGGCCATCGTCGCGCACATGGGCTTCGCCATCGGCATCGGGTGCTTCGGCTATTTCTTCGTCGATGCGGCCTTCAGACTGCTGATCGTGGCGCTGATCACCGCTATCGTGCTGGTGGACCTCTACGCCATCGTCACGCCGCGCTGGACGCCGCAGGCGCCGCTGTCGGAAACGCCGGCATGGGCGAGGAAGTACACGCGCATCGTCACCGCCGTCAGCACCGTGACCGCGCCCAGCAGCCTCTTCCTCGTGAGCATCCAGGATCCGATGCTGACCACCTTCGTCACGGTGGTCATCATGGGCAGCTGGACCCGCGCCGTGCAGGCCCGCTGGCCGCTGCGCCCCGCGATGTTCGGCTACGGCATTCCGATGATGAGCGGGCTCATCATCTCGCTGGCGTGGTACGGCGGCGCGCTCAACTGGTTTTTGGCCGGCTTCGCCTTCGTCAACCTGGTGCTGACGCTGAGCGAGGGCGTCAAGCAGAACAAGCGGCTCACGGCCACGCTGATCCTGCAGTTCGAGAACGAGGCGCTCGCGGCCCAGCTGCGCGAGCAGATCGCCGCCACCGAGCGCGCCAGCGCCGAGAAGACCCACTTCCTGGCTGCGGCCAGCCACGACCTGCGCCAGCCCATGCATGCCATCGCGCTCTTCGGCGCCGCTTTGGGCAACACGCTGCGCCACCGGCCCGAGGTGAGGAACGTCGAGCGGCTGATGCGCGCGGTGAATGCGCTGGGCGCCTCGCTGGACACCATGCTCGACATCTCCCGCCTCGACGCCGGCGTGGTGCAGCCCGTGCCGCACGCGCTGGCGCTCGACGAGCTGCTGCTGCCGCTGCACAACACCTTCTCCGTGCAGGCCGAGCGCAAGCGGCTGCAGCTGCGCGTGCGCGCCAGCGGCCTGTGGGTGCGCAGCGACCCGCAGCTGCTGTACCGAATGCTCTCCAACCTCGTCGACAACGCGCTGAAGTACACCCGCCAGGGCGGCGTGACGGTGGTTGCGCGCAGGCGCGCAGAGCAGGTTTGGATCGAGGTGCGCGACACCGGCATCGGCATCGCCGCCGAACAGGCGGAACGGATCTTCGAAGAGTTCTACCAGGTGAACAACCCGGGGCGCGATCGCTCGCGCGGCCTGGGCATCGGCCTGTCGATCGTGCGCCGCCTCGGCCGCCTGCTCGATCACCAGGTCGAGCTGCGCTCGCGCCCCGGACGCGGCTCGCGCTTCCGTCTCACGGTGCCGCTGGCCGAGCCCTCGGAGGCATCGCAGGACAGCCTTCCGCTGCAGGAGCTCGAGTCGCCCGTGCGCCACTTCTTCCAGGTGCCGGAGCTCGGCGGGCGCGTGCTGCTGATCGACGACGAGGAAGACATCCGCGAGGCGATGACCGAGCTCATGCGCGCCTACGGCATCGACGTGGTGGCGGTGGCCGACGAGGCCGAGGCCGTCGAAGTGCTCATGCAGCCCGACGCGGATGTGAACCCCGTGGCATTGCTGATGTGCGACTACCGCCTGGGCGAGGGCGCCGACGGGCTGCAGGTCGGGCTGCGGCTGCGCGAGCGCTTCCGGCTCGATGCGCCCCTGCTGCTGGTCACCGGCGAGACTGCGCCGGAGCGTCTGCAGCGCGTGCGCGAGTGTGGCGTGCCCGTGCTGTTCAAGCCGGTCAGCGCGGCCACGCTGATGCAGGCCATCGTCGAGCTCGTGCATGTGGATGCGCGCGTGGAAGGCGCCTGAGTTCGCCACGAAGCCGGCGAACTGACCGGCACTGGCATTCCTGGGCGCGCCTCTGGCTGCCTCAGCTGCTCTGGCGCACGACCAGCTCGAAGCCCAGGTCCATCGTCCGCTCGGCCACCGTCTCCCCACGCATCAGCGCCAGCAACATCGCGGCCGCGCGCTCGCCGATCTCGCGGCGCGGGGTGCGCACGGTGGTCAGCGGCGGCAGCATCTGGT
>Ga0068853_100002311_pt1 | contig 14266 bp, 13 predicted proteins | sample KBSCornC32_FD_65655 | JGI IMG/M metagenome (GOLD analysis project Ga0068853, IMG submission 65655) | Corn rhizosphere microbial communities from Kellogg Biological Station, Michigan, USA - KBS Corn C3-2 | ecosystem: Host-associated > Plants > Roots > Rhizosphere > Soil ... | reverse complement strand
CTCTCGGCTCCCTTAAGGAAAATTCCATGACAGCCAATAACGCGCTTCACATTGCCGTGCTCGCCGGCGACGGCATCGGCTCTGAAGTGATGGCGCCTGCGCTTGAAGTTTTGCGCAAGATCGAGGCAACCTCGGATCTGAAGTTTCGTTTCACGGAAGCGCCGGCCGGCGCCAACAATTATCTCGCCACCGGCAAGTCGATGCCTGACAGCACAATTCGGCTCTGCGACGAGGCCGATGCGATCCTGCTCGGCGCCTGCGGACTGCCTTCGGTGCGCTACCCCGATAACACCGAGATCATGCCGCAGGTGGAGTTGCGCTTCCATTTCGATCTCTATGCCGGCGTGCGCCCGGCGCGGCTTATTCCGGGCGTGCCGAGCCCGATCGTCGGCGCCGACCAGCGCGGCATCGACCTCATCGTAATCCGTGAATCCACCGAGGGCCTGTTCGCGTCGATGGGGAAGGGCGTCGTCACCGATACCGAGGCGCGCGAGACGCTGGTGATCACGCGAAAGACCTCGGAGCGGCTGTTCGAATTTTCGTTTCGTCTGGCCGAACGCCGCAAGGCGCGCGGGCGGCCGGGTCAGCTTACCTGCGTCGACAAGGCAAATGTGTTCAAGGCGTTCGCCTTCTTCCGCGAGATGTTCGACGAGGCCGCCAAGCGGCATCCCGACGTCAAGGCCGACCGGCTCTATGTCGACGCCTGCTCCGCGCTCCTGGTCAAACGCCCGTGGGATTTCGACGTGATGGTGATGGAAAACATGTTCGGCGACATTCTCTCCGACATGACCGCCGGACTGATCGGCGGCATGGGCATGGCGCCGTCGGCTGACATCGGCGACCGCCACGCGGTATTCCAGCCGTGCCACGGCACCGCGCCTGACATCATGGGGCAGGGCAAGGCCAACCCGACGGGGATGATTCTCTCCACCGCGATGATGCTGGACTGGCTGGCCGACAAGCACGGCCTGGAAAGCGCAGCCGAAGCCGGCGAGCGCATCGAGCGCGCGGTTGATAAAGTTTATGCCGATGGCATCAAGCCGATGGAATTCGGCGGCCGCAACGGCACCGCCGATATCGCGAAGGCAGTGTTGGCGGCGCTTTAGTGGTGGCAGCCCAGCCTAGTAGCCTGCCGCCACGCCCTTCGCGGCCTTGTTGAAGGCCTCGACTTTGATCAAATCCTTTGTGTGTGTATTGCCAAAATCTGTCCGTGTCTTGGAGTCGACTCCCGCGGGTCTCACGGCAAGGATCGCCTCGGCGACGTTGTCAGGGCCAAGTCCGCCAGCCAAAATAGCGGGGGTCTGAACAGTTTCGACGATACTTCGACTAATGTTCCAATCATGGGTGACACCAAGCGCGCCAATTTGCGTATCGCCCTCGCGATGGCTGTCGAGCAACAGAAAATCGACTATTCCATCGTAACTCTTGGCGGTCGCAATACTTTCCGGCCCCGTCACCGGCACGCTTCGCATGAACAGAATGTTCGGAAGCACTTTTCGTAAATCGATGACGTTTTTGGGCCGCAGCAGTTCGGTCGACGCACCGAGATGAATGATCATCGGTCTGAGCTCGCGGGCCATCTGCTCGATGAGCGCGAAATCAGCAGACAGGAAGAGCGCCAACGACTTCGAAGATGCCCTTACTGCCGCCAGGATCGCGGCGGCTTCGTGCACCGAGCGTTCTCTGGGAAATGCGCGGTTTCCTACCAGTACTCCGACATGGTCGATACCGAGGCCGGAGATGGCATCGGCTTCAGATGGTGTTGATACCTCATAGATTTGCGTCAACATGGAGGGACGTCGGCAGCTACCGCGCGGAATCGAGGAATGGACCAATATTAGCCCGGGCGAAAGCCGGTCGCGCCTGTATTTTAGTCCACCATTCGCTCACGCGGGGATGTTTCTTTGCGCTTATTTCATCCGGCGCAATTTCCTCGTCGATCCGCTTCACGAAAGGAACCGCCGATATATCCGCGATGGAATAGGCTTTGCCGACCAGCCAGCCGGACGGCTCCAGCGCGTCCTCCATCTTGTCCAGCAACAGGACCAATTTGGCCCGCGCGGCGTCGCGTTCTTCCTCGGTGTAGGGCCTGCGCGCCACCCGCAGCCAGGATTCCTGCCGCTCCTTGCTCGGGATGTTCTTGAGCTTCTCGGCCAGTTCCTCATCCGACCATTGCGACGCCACTTTCTGCAAATGGTGCCGCCAGTTGAAGATGATGAGATTGTGGATCAGTCCGTCAATGTGCCTGATCCAGTTGCGCATCAGCGCGCGCTCATAGGGCGCATCCGGGCGCAGCGGCGGCTCGGGATAGGCTTCGTCGAGATATTCGCAGATCGTGCCGCTCTCGTGCAGCGGCCGGCCGTCATGGATCAGCGCCGGGATCACGCCGTTCGGATTGATCTTCAGATATTCCGGCGAATGATGCTCGAGCTTCGCCATGTCCACGACGTGGCTCTCGTAGCTAAGACCCTTTTCCTCGAGGCACAGCCGCACACGGCGCGACGCACTCGAGCGCCAGCCGTGGTGAAGGATCATCATGGCGTTCTCCCAAACTGAAAATCCACCGCCGGTTTAGTCGCCAGTACGTGGTGCCACTTTTTGGCGGATTCGGGAATACCCCTGATGATCACAGGGCTTGTCTTCATGAATCGCGCTTGCTCGGATGTCCGCTATGTCCCGATAGCGATCAAATTCTTCAGCGCAACGAAATGTCGCTAAGTGCCCAGAAGCAGACATTGCTCGGTCGGTTTTGCACTCGGCTTTAGGTCTTACGCCACCTGTCCTGCGGGCGCACAACGCGCCGTCTTCCAAAGTTGTGCGGAAGCCGCTTGCCAATCAAACGCGTGATCGCTTGGACCATGCTGCTTCAGATGCTCGATGCGCGCGACAGCCTCCTCGACGCTCGGCCGATGGCCGACCGGCACCCACCACAACACGACAGATGGCGCTTCAAAATGCTCAAACCAATCGGTGCGGCGGCCATAGAAGCGCTTATGAACTGTCTGCCAGACAAAGCGCTCAAGTGCATCGACGCTCTCCCAAACCGTAAAATTGACGATGATACGCGGGTCGGCATAAGGCCGGGTGTTAGTGGCGTTGCCGCTCTCGTCGATATAGCGCCAGATGAACCCGGCGCTGCGTTCGGCAATGCCGTTCACCAATGCAAGATTGTTCGTGAAATCTGCCATGCGCGGATCGTCGATCTCGTATCGAATGCGGCCGATGTTCAGTTGTGCGAGATGATGATTGGGTGGCTGTTGCAAGGTCCTACTCCGTCGCCGATAAGCGTGACGAATTCGCGCCGTCTCATTGGCTTCCCCTTAATACAAGATAATGGCAACGATTGTCATTCTTCGCATGTGTGATGCCGTGGGAAGCGCCGCGAAGGCGCTGGCGTTGAAATCAATAAGCTCGGGCCGTCGAAGCCGAACGAACGGAATCGGATCCGATCCGCAATTACATCCTTGCAAATGTAGCCCATGAGGGGTGCGTTCCGATTAAGTTGTTATTGCGGCTATTGCACTGCCGCAAACCAGGATTGGACTTTCGGTGGCCTTTGATATGTCGCGGCAGCGGCTAATGTGGTTCGTGAGGGTGTTGCCGATTAAGGAATAGATGTGCCATTGGGAAAACCCATGCTGCTGACGCGTCGCGAGGCGATGGCCGGATGCGGCGGCGGGCTAGCCTTGCTGATGGGGCTGCCGGCCCTTGCCCAAACCGCCTATCCCAGCCGAACCATCAAGATGATTGTGCCTTATCCGGCCGGAGGCACAACCGATTTTCTCGGCCGCCTGGTTGCCGATCAGCTCAAGACCGGTCTTGGCGCAACCGTCATCGTCGAGAACAAGCCCGGGGCTGCAACCGCACTCGGCGCGGAACAGGTGGCAAGGGCCGAGCCGGACGGCTACACGCTGTTGATGGCAACCTCGACCACGCTTGCCATCAACAAGACGCTGTACAAAAAGCTGCCTTACGATCCGGTGAAGGATTTTACGCCGATCGCGCTGGTGGCCGCCGTGCCGTTCGCGCTGATTATCAATCCACAGATTCCGGCGAAGACCTTGCGCGAATTCATCGCCTACGCCAAATCGAAGCCTGGATTGGCCTATGGTTCGGCCGGCAACGGCAGTCCGCAGCATCTCGGCGCCGAAATGCTGAAGACCGCAGCGGGAATCGATATCCGCCATGTGCCCTATCGCGGCAGCGTGCCGGCGATGCTCGATGTGATCGCGGGTCATATTCCCTTCATGGTGGTGGATCTTCAGCCCGCGCTGCAACAGATCCGCGAGGGCAAGGTGAGGGTTCTCGGTGTGACCACCGCGAAGCGGGTCACCGCGGCGCCCGAGATTCCGACGCTGGCCGAAGGCGGCCTTGCCGGCTTTGAACTCGTCGCATGGCAGGGCGTGGTTGCGCCCGCCGGCATGCCCCGGGCGATCGTCGATCAATTGGCTGCGCAGATCGGCAAGCTGGTTGCCGATCCTGCAATCCGCGACAAGCTCACGACGATTTCGCTGGAGCCGTGGGGTGGGTCGACGCCGGACAGTTTCGCAGCTTACGTCAAGACCGAGGTCGATCGCTGGGCTGACATCGTCAAGAATTCGGGCGCCGAACTGGAATGACGAAAAGCGTGTCCTCGCTAAAACTTCCGGCACAAAAGCACGATTCATGCCTGAAATAACGGAGTCTGAGGTGTTGATATCGGGCGCGGGACCGGTCGGTCTCACGTTGGCGATCGATCTGGCGTGGCGAGGCATTGACGTCACGGTTGTAGAGACGCGCGCCCGTGCAGCGCCTCCGGAGCCCAAATGCAACCACGTCGCCGCCCGCACCATGGAAATCTTCCGGCGGCTCGGGTTGGCGGAAAAGGTACGCAACGCCGGATTGCCCGCGGATTATCCGCACGACATCGCTTACCGCACGACGTTTACCGGGCAGGAGCTGACGCGCATTCCGATTCCCTGCCGCCGCGACCGCTTCACAATGAAGGATGGCCCGGACTGCAACTGGCCGACCCCGGAGCCGCCGCATCGCATCAACCAGATATTTCTCGAACCGATCCTGTTCGAGCATGCCGCCGCCCAGCCGCGCATCCGCATCATCAACCGGACGTCGGTCGAAGACGTGGTGGTGGAGGATACGTCCGCCAGCGTGGCGTTGCGCGATCTAGAAACTGGAACGGTCAGGCATTTGAGCTGCCGCTATCTCATCGGTTGCGACGGCGCGCGCTCCGTCGTGCGCAGGGCGATTGGCGCCGAGTTAGCCGGCGACGCCGTCGTGCAGCGCGTGCAGTCAACCTATATCCGTGCTCCCGACCTCCTCGGCCGTCAGCACCACGAGCCCGCCTGGGGCACCGGCGCCATCAATCCGCGCCGCGCCGGCATGGTGTATGCGATCGATGGGCGCGAGCGATGGCTGGTGCACAATTACATGAAGCCCGGCGAGGGCGATTTCGATTCGGTGGACCGCGACGCCTGTATCCGGACCATCCTCGGCGTTGGGGCCGACTTCAAATACGAGATCATCTCCAGGGAGGATTGGTATGGGCGTCGTCTGATCGCGGACAAGTTTCGCGATCGTTGCGCCTTCATCGCCGGCGATGCGGCGCATATCTGGGTGCCCTATGCCGGTTATGGCATGAACGCCGGGATTGCCGACGCCATGAACCTGTCCTGGCTGCTTGCCGCTCATCTCAATGGCTGGGCGCCTTCCGGTATTCTCGACGCCTATGAGGCGGAGCGTTGGCCGATTACCAGCCAGGTCTCGCGATTCGCGATGTCGCATGCCGAGGCTGAAATTCGCCGGCGCGGCGCGGTACCCGATGAAATCGAGGATGCGGGATCGAGCGGCGAAATTGCGCGGCGCGAGGTCGGGCGGCTCGCTTACGAGATCAATGTCCAGCAATATGCCTGCGCGGGTCTCAACTTCGGCACCTACTACGATCGCTCGCCGATCATTGCCTATGACGGGTCAGAACATCCGGCCTACACGATGAGCAGTTATACGCCGTCGACCGTCCCGGGCTGCCGCACGCCGCATCTGTGGTGCGAAGACGGCAATTCGCTTTACGACGCCATGGGACCGGAGTTCACACTGCTGAGGTTCGAACCCGCCGTGGATGTGGCTGCGCTTGAGCTTGCTGCCCGTCACAGGGGTGTGCCCCTGAAGGTTCTCGATATTGAACGGTCGAATACCGCCATTTTCCATGGCAGCGGTCTGGTATTGTCCCGGCCCGACCAGCATGTGGCCTGGCGCGGCGACAGCGTTCCGGCCGATCCGCTTGCGTTGATCGATCGCGTCCGCGGCGTTGCAAGCCAGGGGAGCTAGAACCGGAACCGCCTAGGCTTCGTTGGCGGCGATCGATTCCATCAAGGACACCAGTTGACGCTGTACGGTCTGGTCCTTGATCTTGCTGTAGGCCCGCAGCAACCTCAGGCTGAACGCGCTGTCGAGAAACAACAGGCTTTCGACCTCCCGCGCCTTGCCGTCGCCGTCATAGAAGAATGTGACGGGAACATCGAGCGCAGTGGCGATTTGCTGGAGACGAGCTGCACCGACGCGGTTGACGCCCTTCTCGTATTTTTGCACCTGCTGGAAGCTGACGCCAAGCTGGTCGCCGAGTTCCGCTTGCGAGATTCGCTGTTCGACGCGCCGCAGCCGAATTCGCTTTCCTAGTTCAATGTCGGGTTTGCCGGCACTGCGCTGCTTCATCTTCTTTGCCGCTGATTTGTTCATTCTGGTTCTACCCGTCCTTCAGTCGAGAAGCCCCCGAACAGATGGGTCAGGGGTTCACCCTTATATACCGCTTTAAATTCGCTTGGATGGATGAATTCGTCTTTAAACCACGGGAATTTTGCAGGATTGAAAGCTTCCACCAGCCAGTCGATCATGTGACGCACCCTAGGGATGCGTCCGCTACTGGGATGATAAGACAGCCAAACATCGTATGGCCGGCGCAATTCAATCTCAAGAGGTATCATCTTGCCTCCAAGTGCACAGGCACATGTCGGAAACACCCCGATTCCGGCGCCATTGGCGACGGCCCAGTAATTGGCGCCGCTGACGTTGGTTTTCATCACCAGCAAGTCGCGCTCGGAAAAACCGGGAAACAAGCTTGCCGCTCGAAATCATCGATGCGCCTGCGAACGACGTTGATGGACAGCTCGAGCCGTTCCGCCGCGGATCTGAAACTCCCGCAACGTACAACTTCGAGAAAAACCCTGGCCGCGTCCCAATCGGTGAGACTGCCGCTTGCGGCCCGATTGTGTTCCTCCTGAGGAACGCCCTTTCCAGCATCAGACGCATACATAGCTCCTTCCGCCGGCTAAATTTGGCAGAATATTGAGTGGATCACAACCATGGCGGGTCTCAGGGGCCTGCGCATTTTGTCGCTGCTGCCTGCCGTCGAGGCCGGTACCCCCGAGGACTTCAGCGACGCCGCTCCAGCCCGTCCCGCCCTCGAAAGGGAGGACACGTGAATTCAGTTGTAAGCCTTCGGACATTTGCAAATTCGTCGAGCGTCCGATCGTCGTGTGTGTGGATATGCAGCAGGAACACCTGGCAAAGCCGAACTATTCTTCCGAGCCCTTCGCTGCGCTGGTGAACCAGGGCCGGGGCGGCATCGTGCTGGCCGGATTTGCCGGCGAGTCGGCCTGCCTGTCGACATTGATCGATGCGTTCCATCGCAACCACAAGGTCGCTTATCTGTGCGACGCTTCCGCCAGTCACGCGTTCGACGACATCCCGGCGGACGAAATTCACCGAGCCATCTCGAAGATATCCGGAGTTTATGGAGAGGTATATGAAACGACAGAGTGGATCGCATCGATTTTACCTCGCAAGCTCGGCAACGGAAAAAACGCCGGTGGCTAATTCAGAACGATTGCATTCAGTTCTTGCAACCCTTGAGGACTGCCGCGCTGTTCTGCTCGACAGCAGCGACCGTGAGACCGCATTACTGGTCTCGATGGCAGTTCTCGATCTTCGGATGAAACTGCATCGAATTGCGGACTCGGAGTTGAAGGCTTTATGCGATGCGATGTCGGGAAACGAGGCCCCGGCGGAAAGATCGCATGAGCCAAAATCGCCGCAAGGCCGGCGCCGGCGCCCCTTGCTGAAGCTGGTCAAATAGCGACGCAGGTTTCATCCCATTCCGCATACGCCGAATCCGGCCCCGCGATCTGCCGCAATCCGCTGCATTGGGACGGCAGCGCTCGCTCAGGCTGTCGCGATGCCGGATTGTTGATCGAGAAAATCCAGGCCCATCGCCGGTATTGCGCGCATCGACGGCCAAGGCTACGGCAGGCCCGCGCGATGTCTGTTGCGCATTTTTGGCTATCCGCTACATCAAGCCGGACCACGCCCGGCACTCCCAAATGTCAGGCTTGGCCCAGGCTGCGAGCCGCGCGTTATCAACGATGGCGATGACTGCATGATTCACGATGTCTCGATCCCCGCGGCGCTGATTGCCGGTTTGGTGAGCTTTCTGTCGCCATGTGTGCTGCCTTTGGTGCCGCCGTATCTGATTTATCTCACCGGCGCGACCATCGAGCACGTCGCCAATGAGCAGACGGCATCGTCCTCGAAGCGCGCGGTGATGACATCGGCGGTGATGTTCGTGCTCGGCTTTTCCACGGTGTTCGTGGCGCTCGGCGCCAGCGCTTCCCTGATCGGAGGGTTGATCCGCGCCTGGTCGGCGGAGCTCGCGGTCGTCGCCGGCATCGTCATCATCGTCATGGGCCTGCACTTCCTCGGCTTGACGCGGATCGGGTTGCTGATGAAGGAAGGGCGATTGCCGATCCCGAAGCCCGTGGGCTTGGGGGGAGCCTATGTGATGGGCCTCGCGTTTGCGTTCGGCTGGACCCCCTGCATCGGCCCGATCCTCGCAGCCATCCTGTCGGTCGCTGCCGCCGAGGCGACGGTGACAAAGGGCGCGGGCCTGCTCGCGGTCTATTCCGCCGGGCTCGGGATTCCGTTTCTGATTGCGGCCTTCATGGTCGAACAGTTCTCGTCGCTATTCTCGCGGATGAAGCGGCATCTTGCCAGCGTCGAACGGGCGATGGGCGTATTGATGATCATCACCGGCATCGGCTTTCTCACCGGCAGCGTGTCCACCATCAGCATCTGGCTGCTGGAGACGTTTCCGAGCTTGCAGAATTTCGGCTAGAAACCAGCTTTCGTCGCCAATGCGGAACCTGCGCCGTTGTTAAAGATTGCTGTCGGTAATCCCGGCGTAGACCATGGTGCGCAGCTCGCGCCGTAGCGGATAGGCGCTCGACGGCAGCACCTGGGTCATGAAGATGGCTATCAGTTCTTCCGCAGGATCGATCCAGAACGACGTGGTCGCAGCACCTCCCCAGGCATATTCGCCGGCGCTGCCGGGAATCAATGTCTGTGCCGGGTTCATCGTGACCGAGAAGCCGAGACCGAAGCCGATGCCCTTGTATGTCGCCTCGCTGAAGAGCGACCGCGACATTTCCGGCAGGTCGCGCCCGCCAGGCAGATGATTTGATGTCATCAGCGCCAGCGTCTTCGGACCAATCAGCCTGACCCCGCCGAGTTCACCGCCATTGAGCAGCGCACGGCAGAAGGTGAGATAATCGGCCGCGGTCGAGCACAACCCGCCACCTCCGGAAATGAACGACGGCGGCGACAGGAAAGAACTCTTGGTCGGATCGTCCTGCAGCGTCAGGCCCCCCTTGCGATCGGTGGCGTGAAACGTCATGCCGCCCTTCGGGTCGGCCGAATAACAAGCCGCGAAACGATGAACCTTGTCGGCCGGCACAAAAAAATCGGTGTCGTTCATATCAAGCGGATCGAAGATACGTTCTTTCAGGAACGCTTCGAACGGCTTGCCGCTGATTTTGCCGATCAGGTAACCGATCACGTCGGTGGAGACCGAGTAATTCCAGGCCTCGCCGGGCGAAAATTCCAGCGGGAGTTTGGAGAGGTCCTCGATCATCGATTGCAGCGTTCCCGCTTTCACGACCTCGCCGATTTTCATTTCGCGGTACGCGGCGTCGACGTTGGAGCGCTGCTGGAAGCCGTAAGTCAGGCCGGAGGTGTGCCGCAGAAGGTCCACGATCAACATTGGCCGCGACGGCGGCCTGGTCAGGAATGCCGGCGCGGTGCCAGCCTGGAAGACCCCTAGGTCTTTCCATTCCGGGATGTATTTATGGACCGGCTCGTCGAGCGCGACGCGGCCCTCCTCGAACAGCATCATGAAGGCCACTGATGTGATCGGCTTGGTCATCGAATAGATGCGAAAAATGGTGTCGTTCTTGACAGGCGCCTTGCGCTCGACGTCGGCGAAGCCCTGTACCGCGCTGTGGACGACCTTGCCGCGGCGGTAGACCAAAAGCTGCGTTCCCGGAAAGCGGCCGGCGTCGATGTAGCGGTGCTTCAGATGCGCTTCGAGGCGATCGAAGGCGGCCTTGGACATACCGGCGGATTCGGGCGAGGCGGGGGTCGGGGCTAGCATCGGGATCAACTCCAAAGGGCTATCGAGCCATAGGTTGATAGCCGAAAAGTGTGCCGTGTTCCAATCGCCGCGTGCTTACTCCGGCCGCATCGCTGGTGTAGGGTTACGCCGAAAATCGCATAACCCGCAGGATGGCAACCATGCCCCAATTCAACGACACCGAACTCACCGCCGCCGTTATCCGCAGCTTCGAGGAGGCGCCGGACCCGCGGGTCAAGTTCCTGATGGAAGAACTGGTGAAGTCGCTGCACGAATTCGTGCGCAAAACCGATCTCACCTTCGATGAATGGGGTTATGCGATCGATTTTCTGACCCGTGTCGGCCAGAAATGCACCTCGACCCGGCAGGAGTTCATCCTGCTGTCGGACGTGCTCGGGGTATCAATGCTGGTCGATGCCGTGAACCATCGCGAGCGCGACGGCGCCACCGAGACCACCGTGCTCGGCCCGTTCTATGTCGGGGAACACAAGCCGATGCCGCACGGTACAGACATCTCGGCCGCCAACCTGACCGGCGAACGGATGTTCGTGCAGAGCCGCGTCACGGATCTCAAGGGCAAACCGCTGGCGAACGTCCCGGTTGACGTCTGGCACGCCGACGATGACGGCTATTACGATTCGCAAAAGCCATCCTACGAGACGCAGGGCCCGTCATCGCGGGCGCGGTTCATCACCGACGCCGACGGCCGGTTCTACTTTCGCACCATCCTGCCCTGCAGTTATCCGATCCCGACCGACGGTCCCGTCGGGGAAATGATCCTGCAGACGCGGCGTCATCCGATGCGGCCGGCGCATGTGCATTTCCTGGTCGCCGCGCCGGGCTACGAGCCGCTGATCACCCACGTCTTTATCGACGGCGACAAGTACCTCGATTCCGATGTCGTGTTCGGGGTCAAGAACGACTTGATCGCCAAAATCGAAAAACGCACCGATCCGACGATGCCCGATGGCAAGCCCGCCGCCTCACCCTGGCATTTGATGACTTACGATTTTCGAATGAAGCCAGGTCAGGGGAACGCACCCAAACCGATGATGGCGGTGACTGAAGACGCCTGAAGAGCGCGAGCTCAAGGCCTGCTTATTTATTGTGCGGCGCACAAAGAATGAGCGAATCGCAAATTTTGGGAGCGGGTTTCCGATCCGCCCCCTCCCTGACAAAATACATAACCTCTTACAAAACATCGCCTTTTTGCGTTGCGGTAGCTTGGCACGAAGCTTGAATAGTTTGTGCTGACGCCATTGTAGCCGTCCATCGAAACCAATCATCCGAATTGCAACACCGTCGGACCGGGGTCTCCCCGGAGCGCGCCTCTATGCCTTTGAGCGCGATTCCTCCGGCGACAGCGGCCAAGCCCGTTCAGAAAGGAATCTCTAATGAGCAAGCAGAACCCGACCTGGATTTCGGAATGGAAACCAGAGGATGCGGTCTTTTGGAACTCCACGGGCAAGGTCATCGCCCGGCGCAATCTCATCTGGTCGATCGTTGCCGAGCACATCGGATTTTCCGTTTGGCTGATCTGGAGCATCGTCGCAACCAAGTTGCCCGCGGCGGGCTTCCATTTCACGACCGACGAACTGTTTCAGCTGGTGGCGCTGCCCGGACTGATCGGGTCGCTGATGCGCTTTCCCTATACCTTTGCGGTAACGATGTTCGGCGGCCGTAACTGGACGATCTTCAGCGCATCGGTTCTGTTCATCCCAACGCTTGCGCTCGCTTATTTCGTCAGCCACCCAGAGACGCCTTTCTGGTTGATGCTGCTGGTGGCCTCCACCGCGGGTCTCGGTGGCGGCAACTTTGCTTCCAGCATGGCCAACATCTCCTTCTTCTACCCCGACCGCATGAAGGGTTGGGCGCTCGGCCTCAACGCGGCCGGCGGCAATATCGGTGTCAGCAGCGTCCAATTGCTGACGCCCATCCTGATGGGAGTCGGCCTCATCAATCTCTATGAAGCAACACCGGTCGCTGGCGTCTATCTTCAGAACGCCGGCCTGATGTGGATGCTGCCGCTCGCCATTGCGGTGCTCGGCGCCGCTTTCTTCATGAACAACCTCACCTCGGCCAAGTCCACGTTCAAGGACCAACTCGCCATCGTCAAGCGTAGCCATACCTGGATCATGTCCTTCATCTACATCGGGACGTTCGGCTCGTTCATCGGTTATTCGGCCGCGTTTCCGCTGCTGATCAAGACGCAATTCCCGGCGGTCACGATCGCCATTGCGTTCCTCGGACCGCTGGTAGGCTCGTTGTCGCGTCCGTTTGGCGGCTTGCTCGCCGACAAAGTTGGCGGCGCGATCGTGACGTTCTGGAATTTCATCGCGATGGGCGGCGCAACGATTGGCGTCCTGTACTTCGTGGGTATCAAGGACTTCACGGGCTTCCTGGTGATGTTCCTCATCCTTTTCGTCACGACCGGAATCGGCAACGGGTCGACCTACCGCATGATTCCGTCGATTTTCCGCGAGGAGAATCTTCGAAAAGCAAAGGGCACGGGCGAAGCCGGCCGTGCACTTGCCTTGAAGACCGCCAGCATCGAGAGCGGCGCCGCGCTTGGATTCATCGGCGCGATCGGCGCTTGTGGAGGCTACTTGATCCCGAGCGGCTTCGGCAAGTCGATCGCCATCACCGGCGGTCCGCAGCTCGCGCTCGTAATCTATCTGGCTTTCTACGCGATCTGCCTGGGGCTTACATGGTGGTACTACCTGCGCAAGAGCCCTGTGGCGTCGAGCGCGACCAGCCTTGCGGAAGCGCGCGTGTGAACGGTGGCGAAGCTCTGCTGCACGCATGGACAGCGGCGTACGGGACCGCTGTCCGGCTTCATGATTTCCGAAGCGTACGGCCGCCCCCAGGCGGCCGAGCAAGGACTGGAACGTGAGTGAACCGCTGGTCGTCGTCGGCAATGGAATGGCGGCGGCGCGTCTGGTCGACGAACTGGCGAAAGCAGCCCTTGGCCGTTATGCCATCGCTGTCATCGGCGACGAGCCGCGGCTGGCCTATAATCGCGTGCTGCTGTCCTCGGTGCTCGCTGGCGAGGCCGCCTCGCATGATATCGAGCTTAAGTCCGCCGCATGGTGGCGCCACCGCGGCGTCACCTTGAAATATGGCTGCCTCGCCACCGAGATCGATGTCGGCCGCCGCGAACTCAAGATCGCGAACGAAGAGAGCATCGCGTTTTCCAAACTGGTCCTCGCTACCGGCTCGACGCCGCTGCGGCTCAACGTACCCGGTGGCGATCTCGCCGGCGTGCACACCTTTCGCGATGGCCGGGACGTCAATCTGCTGCTGACGCTCGCCGCCCAGAAGAAGCGCGTCGTCGTGGTCGGCGGCGGATTGCTGGGACTGGAAGCCGCCTATGGCCTCGCCAAGGCGGGCGCGGCAGTCACCCTGATCCACCTGATGGACCGGCTGATGGAGCGCCAGCTCGATGCGCCGGCAGCCGAACTGTTGAAATCGCTGGTCGAGCGCAAGGACATCAAGATCCTGTTGAATGCCGAGACCGCGCGTCTCCATGGTGAGACGCGCGTCGAAGGCGTCGAACTGGCGGACGGACGCCGGATCGACGCCGACGCGGTGATTTTCGCGGCCGGAATCCGGCCCAATATCGCGCTGGCGAAGGAAGCCGGCGTTCACGTCAATCGCGGCATCGTCGTCGACGATCATCTCGCGACCGGCGCGCCGGATATCTTCGCACTCGGTGAATGCGTCGAGCATCGCGGCATCTGTTACGGCCTGGTCGAGCCGGCTTACGAGCAGGCGCGCGTGCTGGCGCAGCATCTCGCGGGCAGGGCCGCT
>Ga0068853_100002310_pt1 | contig 14267 bp, 7 predicted proteins | sample KBSCornC32_FD_65655 | JGI IMG/M metagenome (GOLD analysis project Ga0068853, IMG submission 65655) | Corn rhizosphere microbial communities from Kellogg Biological Station, Michigan, USA - KBS Corn C3-2 | ecosystem: Host-associated > Plants > Roots > Rhizosphere > Soil ... | reverse complement strand
GACCGCAAAACGAGCCATCACTTTGTCACTAGCATAGTTGGAACTGAAGCTCACGACATCGTGTGTCCCGCCAAAACGCTTGTCGCCACCTGCAAGGGCTTGCAGTCTTCCGCCTTCGATTAAGCGATAACCATCGAAATGAGTCCACATCTCTTGCTGCCCCCATCCGTAGTCGGAACCGAGGTGCGTGTATATATCGGGAGGAATCGCAACCAGTCGAAACGCTTCCGGATCCAACTTGAGTTGCCGCTCCAGGATAACTGGACCATGCTGTAACAGCACATTCTCAATATCTATCCGAGATAGTCCCCATCGAGTCTCAAGATTGAGCGCGGCAATGAGTTTTGTGTGAATCCTTTCTCGCCTGGATGCCGGCTCTTCGAAGGCTTCGAGCAGCAAGTCTTCTTCGACAAGGCACACCTGGAAACGCGTTCCACCAGAGTTAATAAAGGGATTGATCAGGTAGAACTCTATTGCTTCTCTTGCCTTTTCGGCAGTGCCAGACGGATATGAGAGCCGAGACACCTGCTCCTTCGATCGTTGCTTACTTTCAACCTTCGTGAACCACGGCTGCCAGCCGTGCGGTAGCAGATACGCGAAATGACGACGCGAGCGCGTACGTGCCGGCGCAAGGCCAAGGTCTCTGGCGGCGTCGCGTGTTTCGTCTGAAAAGGAATAGTTTAGGTCCTGCTTGAGTTCCGGCGCGTTGCCCAGGTTAACCTCGTGGGATTCTTGGCTTACTTCCTTAGTTTTGGTCTTTTGCGCGAGTTGCTGGACCAGGCGTTCGAGCAGCGAGAGGTCGCCGGATTCAAGTGCGCTCAAAGCTTGTTGTTGAAGCTGAGCGGGCTCAGCACCTTTCTTTTCGTCCGTCAGGTCGGAGGGCAGGTTGATCGTAAGAGCCTTAAAGTCTGCGACACGGCGAGCGTAGAAATCATTTTTCGAAGGATCAGCGCGCCGCAGCGTGGACAGGATTTCAATGGCCGTCGCTTTTCTCTCGAGGAGCATCTCGGCTGATGCGCCTACGAATGTGTTGAATCCTGCTGAGAAAGGGTCTATGGGAATATCGGCTAGTTCCTCGTAAACAATTTCCGCCTGCTCCATGAAACTACTTTTCTTGCCGACGGTATCTCGTAGCGTACGAATTTGTTCCGATAGTAGAGCAGATCTCTCCCATTCGCCGCGTTCGACAGCGGCTCTCAGTTGTTGCTCGAGCCAGGGGATTGATGCAACCTGCTCTTTTAGGTTTGTGTAGGTTGAAAAGGACAGCTCTGTTTCTAACAACTTTCGCGCCCGTTGAAAGTAAAGGTCTCGATAGAGAGTGTCGAGCTTGCTGATCTCAAGCAATTGAGAGATGGTCGGCGAAACACTGATCGCTTTTGCAGCAGAACGTTTACTCATATTCAAACCTCCTCAAGGTTGGCCCGCTTTCACCTCGGCAACAGGAATTTCACGACGCCAACGTCCTTCATTCTATTGATGTAGATCCGGCTTTCGTTTGAGAATTACCGCAGTGAGATCATCCATTTGCTCCGAGCCCCTACAGAAACGCGCAACTGCCTGACGCAAGCTATTGATTACCTCTTCAGCTGAAAGGTCACGCGCCCCTTGGATCACTTCATCCAGCCTTTGCAACCCAAACTCCTCGCCCTCTGGGTTTTGCCATTCAAAAAAGCCATCCGTAATCAACGCGAGGAGATCCCCTGAACGCAAATGACTCTCTAATCCATGTGCGTACTTAGTGCCCGAGATCATGCCAAGGGGTATTCCCTGAGCCTCCAGATGCTCGATTTTGTCAGTGTCGTATCTGTACAAGAGGATGGGACCATGACCCGCTGAAAGCACCCTTACGTGAGACTTGGCTGGATCGAGAAAGACAACGGCAAAGGTGACAAACCGATTCGCGGGCAGGTCATCGGTAAGCAGACCGTTAAGCTTATCCAACACGCCGTTCTGTGTGCCGCCCACCAGAAAACTCGCTCGGGCATAAGCGCGACAGGATGCACTCACGAGCGCTGGACCGATCCCGTGTCCAGTCGCGTCGCCGAGACTGATTGCTATCCCGCCCTCGGGTAATTCTTGCCAGTCGAAATAGTCTCCGCCGGTCTGATCGGCTGGCTGGTTCCAACCTGCAATCTCGAAGTGGTCCAACTTGGGTGACTGGACGGGTAGCAGTCCTTGCTGGATCGAGCGTGCGATCTCCAGGTCGTGATTGATGGCCTTTAACTCGTTTTCTACATCGGCTTGTCGAAGCGCCGCTTCGACGTAGCCGCGAATCTGCTGCGCCACAACGGCGCCAATTATGCCGGCGATCAATATCAGGCCGGCATAGATGAAATAGATGCTCAGCGGAAACGCCCCATATTCGATCCGGGAACCCTGAAAGTTCTCCTCAATGTAAAAGGTGACACCCAGATAACCCAGAGCAGATAACAGTCCGCTCAAAACCGTAAGGCTCGGACTCAGCCGCAACACAGAGAGGATGATGAACAAGAAGTAGATGAGCACGGCTGGAGCGACCAAAACCTGATAAGGACTCATCCATTCGCTCACTAGCAATAAGAATAGAGCGAGAGTAGGAAGCTGACTCTCGACTAAAACGTTAACGAGCCAGATTCCGGTTTGAACTTCCTGCCCCTGCGGCTGCAGCGCTTTTTTTACTGCAAGCCAAACGTGGATCTCGTGCGCAATAACGAGTGCAATCACGGCGCTCTGAATCCACAGCAGTCGAAACCCACTCACCCAAACGGCGCGGACGAGCGTGTAAACCAGTAAGGCGCCCAAAACCCCCAATAACCCAGCAATTCGAAATCGCTCGCTGACAAGAGTGGCGCGATAAAAAGCTTCGGACTCTATGTGACGGCTCACTGTTGCCAGCCTCCGCCTAAAGCTTTGTACAGTTGCACGACTGTAAGTAGTTCATCCCGCCGGGCCTGGGCCAGGCTCAATTCAGCTTCAAAAAGACTTCGATCGGCGTCGAGTGCTTCGAGCAAGTTTGACACGCCGCCGTTGTAGCGTAGGTAAGCAAGCCGCACTCGGTCCTGCAGTGTCTTGACAAGCAACTCACGCTGCATACGAACCTCTCTTACTTGCCGATATGCAATTAGCGCGTCAGATACTTCACGAAATGCGGTCTGGATAACCCTCTCGTAGTTGACCAACAAGCCTTCTTGCTGCGCTTGCGTAAAACGAACGTTGGACTTGAGCCGGCCGCCGGTGAAAATTGGCTGCGTGACTTCCGGCACAAAGGCCCAAACACTTCTTGATGGACTAAACAAACTAGATAGCTGACCACTCTCGAAGCCCAGGAACCCGGTGAGTGAAATGCGAGGAAAGTAGGCCGCCTTCGCAACCCCAATGCGGGCATTCGCGGCAATCAGTTGCTGCTCGGCAGCACGAATATCGGGTCGTCGTTCAAGCAAGTCTGAAGGCAATCCGGCCGGTACCGTGGGCGGCATCTGCTGATCGATCAAAGTTTGCCCTCTAATAATGGTGTTGGGGTTCTTGCCGATCAGAAAACTGAGGAAGTTTTCCTGAACTTCGATTGATTGCTGCAGTGCAGGTATCACTTCGGTGGCACTGTAGACCAGTTCTTCGGCCTGCCGCACTTCGAGCATGTTGGAAACACCTCGCTGCTGCCGCAAGGTAATCAGTCGAAGTGACTCCTGACGTGAAACAAGCGTGCGGTGGGCCACCTCAAGTTCCAGATCAAGCTCGCGCAAGTTGAAGTACGATGCTGAAACATCACTGACCAACGTGGTCATCACAGCCTTCCGCGTTTCTTCGCTCGCGAGCAGATCTGCTCGCGCTGCTGCTGTCGCCTTTCGCAGACGACCCCAGATATCAAGTTCGAAATTGAGCAGGTTTAATAGAACACTGCCAAACGTGCGGTCGCGCTTGACGGGCTCGGGAAGATCAAATGAACCGCTTCTCGATAGACGTTGGGTTACTAAGTCTGCACTGCCGACGAAGGTGGGAAACTGATCGGAACGTGTGATGCCGAGATTGGCGCGGGCCAGATTGATGTTGGCGGTAGCTGCACGCACATCGTAGTTGTTGTTCAACGCTTCACGAATCAACTCTTGAAGTTTCTCGTCCTTGAAGACCTCAAACCATTTGGCGTCCGCAAGCGATTGCGCATCAGGTTGGGCCGGGCCGCCGCGATACGCCACTGGCGTCTCTACCCTCGGTCGCTGGTATTTTTGAGCAAGTGCAGAGTTAGGCAGCAGACTGATAATCATGATCAGAACTAACAAGCTCTTTTTCATGAGTGCCCACCTCCGGCTTCTGCCTGCACTGCAATTTGTGGGACTTGTTCCTTCTTCTTACTTCGCCGACCTACTCCTTCCATGAAAGTGAAATTGCCGGGAATGATGAACACGCCCAGCGCGGTTGCGACCATCATGCCCCAGAACACACCCGTACCCATCACGTTCTGCGCTCCTGCCCCGGCCCCAGACGCACGCATCAATGGGACCACCCCCAGGATGAAGGCGAATGCCGTCATCAGAATTGGACGGAAGCGCAAGCGAGCCGAAGTAAGTGCAGCATCCTCCAGGGATAAGCCCTCTTCGTGTTTCGCCTTGGCAAACTCAACGATCAGGATTGCGTTTTTTGCGGCGAGGCCGATCAGCATAACGAGGCCAATCTGGACATACACGTTGTTGTCGAAACCCATCATCCAGACGCCGCCCAATGCCCCGAGCGCCACCAGCGGCGAACCCAACAGGACGGCCCATGGCAGCCGCCAGCTCTCATACATCGCTGCGAGCAACAGGAAGACGCACACGATCGCCAGGATCAAAGTTGGCGCCGGCGGCGGCGCGATCTTTTCCTGATACGACAGTGACGAATATGAGAATCCCATCTCTTTCGGCATCGTCTCATTGAAGACTTGCTCGAGCGCAGCCAACGCCTGGCCCGAGGTGTAGCCTCGGGCGGGTGAGCCTTGCATTTCTACGGAGCGAAGCAAGTTGAATCGTGTTGTGAGTTCGGTACCGGGTATGTCTTTGATACTTACGAGCGTAGAGAGCGGAATCATCTGATGGGTCGTGCTCGATTTGACGTGAATCTTCCCAATATCCTCCGACTTCAATCGGTTTGAAGACTCGGCCTGAACATAAACGCGATAGAGCCGCCCAAAGCGATTGAAGTCGTTGACAAACGCTCCGCCCATTGCGGTCGACATCGTTTGAAAAACTTCATTCACAGGAACGCCCAGCGTACGTGCTTTCTCACGGTCCAGTTCGACTCGGACCTGCGGATAGTTGGGATCAAATGAAGTAAAGACATTCCCGAGTTCGGGTCGCTCACGAGCCGCGGCAAGGAATTTTCGTGTCTGTTCACCAAGGTCCTGGACCGTCATCGCTCCGCTGCGATCCTGAATCAAAAAGTTGAAGCCAGAAGCTGCACCAAAACCGCTGAGTGTCGGGATATTGAATGGGAAGATCACAGCCTCGGGGATTGCGGCGAACTGCTGCTGCAATTTAGCCATCACTCCTTTGACGTGAAGCGCTGCGCCTTTCCGTTCTTCCCACGGCTTGAGACGTGCGAACAATGAGCCGTAGTTTGGCTGGTAGGTGTTTGTGACCACACCGTAGCCACCGACTGTCTGGAAGGATTCGACCCCTTCGGTCTTTGCCAAAATATCTTCCACCTGCTTGAGCACTGCGCTTGTGCGTGCAAGCGAAGCGCCCGGCGGAAGTTGCACGTTAACGCCGAAAATACCCTGGTCTTCATCAGGGATGAATCCGGAGGGAATAGCACGCGCGAATATCAAGGCTCCCAGTACGACTACGCCAACAATTCCGATGGTGATAATCGAGCGCCGTATCAGGAGGCGCGCCACATTAACGTAGCCGCCAGTAGTTACGTCAAAAACTTTGTTGAAGCCGCGAAAAAAGACCCCGAATGGTCCACGCATAGGTTTCGGTTCTTTGAGCAACATGGCACACAGCGCTGGTGTCAGCGATAGTGCATTGAAGGCCGAGAGAAGCACCGAAATTGCGATCGTTAGAGCGAATTGCTTGTACATGCTGCCGACCAGACCACCAAGGAGTGCTACGGGTACAAATACCGCCGAAAGAATGAGAGCGATTCCTATGACCGGGGCGGAGACTTCCTTCATCGCCTGGAAGGTGGCCTCCTTCGGCGACAAGCCATGCTCGAGATGGTGAATGACAGCCTCGACAACAACGATGGCGTCGTCGACCACAATACCGATAGCGAGCACCAACCCAAACATTGAGAGTGTATTGATTGAAAAGCCCAGGACAGGAAAAAAGATGAATGTTCCAATGAGTGAAACGGGAATCGTGATCAAAGGGATTATTGTTGCTCTGAGATTTTGTAGAAAGATGAAGACCACCAGCGTCACGAGAATCAGCGCCTCAACAAAGGTCTTCATGATTTCATGGATGGAAGCCTCTACTGCGGGCGTGGTGTCGTAAACGATCTTGTAATCCATGTCTGACGGGAACAGTGATTTGGCATGTTCCATCGTCTCGTAGATCGTTTCCGCAGCCTTTAACTGGTTTGCTCCGGGAAGAAGATAGACGGCCATTGCCCCACCAGGCTTGCCATTGAGTCGACCAAAAGAGTTGTAATCCTGTGAGCCAAGTTCGGCACGGCCAATGTCCTTGACGCGTACCACCGCGCCGGTAGCAGTCTGACGAATGATGACGTTCTCAAACTCTTCGGGAGTGATGAGCCGACCAGGTGCGCTGAGAGTTTCAGTAAACTCCTGATCCTTTGGCGTGGGTGCTCCGCCGATCTTTCCCGCAGGCGCCTGGAGGTTTTGCTCTTTGACGGCAGCGATGACCTCAGCTGGAGTCAGGCCCAACTTTGCCAGACGATCGGGACGTATCCAGATGCGCATTCCGTAGTCGGTTCCTCCAAAGAGGTCCACCTGGGCAATACCTGGAATGCGAAGAATTTGGTCGCGGAGATTGATGCCAGCATAATTGATAAGAAAATTTGCATCATAGGCATCCTTTGGAGAGTAAAGAGAGATCACCATCAGGATACTAGGGCTCTGCTTCTTGACCGTAACACCTTGCTGATTGACTTCGGCAGGCAGGCGCGCGGCCGCCGTTGAGACACGATTTTGGGTTAGCACGTTTGCAGTATCCTGATCAGTGCCGACCTCAAAATTGACGTCGAGTAGCATGCGTCCATCGCTCGTGTTCGACGACTTCATGTAAATCATGCGATCGACGCCGTTGACTTCCTGCTCGATAGGTGTTGCTACAGATTGCTCAACGGCTTCGGCGGACGCGCCAGGGTATGTGCCAGTCACGCGGATGTTGGGTGGGGCGAGGAAAGGATATTGCTCGACCGACAGCCCGCGGATGACAACAATTCCGACCAGGACAGTCAGAATCGAGATCACCATGGCCACTATTGGCCGGTTGATAAAGAAGTTCGACATTCCTCAACCCCCTTCGGACTTCTGGGCAGAATCGCTACTGACGGCACTTGATGGATTCACCTCGCCACCAGGTCTCACCTTCTGCATCCCCTCGACGATTACGCTTTCTCCGGCGTTGAGACCTTCGAGCACGATGATGTCCTTGTCTGATTTGTCACCCACCCTGATGGTTCGCACCTGTACTTTGTTTTGTTGGTCCACAACCATCACTGTCTTCGCGCCTTGTAGCTCCTGAATAGCGCGCTGAGGGACAAGGATGGCGTTCTCTTTCTCAGTAACAGCGACTCGAACACGCGCAAACTGACCTGGCCTGATGTAGCTGCCAGGGTTCGGAAAAACCGCTTCGACCTTCATAGTTCCAGTCTGCGGATCGACAGCACGGTCGATCACTTTGAAGCTTCCCTGATACGGATGGCGAGTGTCGTCCGAAAGCATCAGATCGAACTTCATACCTGCCCGAGAAGAGCGCTCGCCCGCCTGAGGCTCAGTCAACGTCAGGAATTCAGTTTCACTGAGATTGAAGTCGACCAGGAGCGGGTCGGATGCGGAAACAGTTGCTAACAGCGTCGCGTCGCCGCGGCCCACGAGGTTTCCTTCATCAACTTGTAGAAATCCAATAATGCCGTTGATCGGTGAATAGATACTGCAATAACTCAGATCCAATTCAGCCTGCGCCACTCGTGCTTTCGCAGCGGACACTTCGGCATCGGCACGCTCGATCGTGTACTTGACTGCGGCGTCGAGATTGGTGAGGTTTGCCTTACGAGCATCGACTTGTGCCCTGGCAGATTTATCGGCAGCCACCGCTGCGTCAAGTTCGATTTCCGTTACGGCTTTCTCCTTGGCCAGTGGACTCATACGGTTCAGGTCTTGTTCCGCTCGACTCAACACGGCTTGGGCATCTGCGAGTTCGGCTTGCGCCTTAAGGACATCAACTCGTTGCTTTGCTTGAGCGAGGTCGGATGTGGCTTTTCCAAGGAGTGCCTTTGCGGATTGAAGTGATGCTTCGAAAGGACGTTTATCGATGATAAATAGAAGCTGTCCTTTCTTCACCCGTGCGCCTTCCCTGAAAAAGACCTTCTGGAGAAGGCCCTCGATGCGAGCGCGTAACTCAACAGTATCGTCGGCCCTGGTCTGACCCACGAATTCGCTGTAAATGGGAACTGTCCGTTGCTCGACTTTAGCCACGATAACCGTGGGACGCGGCGCAGCCGCCTGCTCCTTGACTGCGTTCTTTTTGCCGCAGCCTGCACCCAATAGCACAGCGACAGCAGAGATCAATGCTGCTGCTAGAAAGCCAAGTTTGCGGATGTCTGCGTTGTTCATTGTTGAACTCCTATCACGAGCCTACAGTGAGGCCGTTCAGTTGCTCAGAAGATGCTAGGCGGGACGCTTATAGGCGCCGCCATTAGCGCGGAAATTCATAAACGCTTGGAATTCTATGGGTGTCTTGACGGGTGCTGTACTAGCAAAATTAACAGTAACCGGACCAGACGATCCGTCTTTATTCTGAGCTGTTTAAGAGTCTGTCTTATTCGACCTGAAGGGAGGGAGTTGGCGGAGCGTAAAACCTCGGCGTATTAAATTATGAAATCGGCAGGAAGCCCATGCTAAGGGAGTTGGCCTTCGCATTTGTCATGGTGGCAGTATGTGTGGTTATCCACACCACCGGCCTGGTCATCTTTTTTGAGTGGTTGGGAAAACGGCGTGCCATGATTGAACAACATTCGAGCATGTTGAGCTACGCGCTTCTGCTCATCCTGGTTTTTGGCGTTATCATCCTCTTGCATCTCGCCGACACGAGCATATGGGCCGCGTTTTACTATTGGCGAAACCTTTTCGTGGATTTCGAAACTTCGTTCTATTTCTCGCTCGGAAGCTACACAACAATCGGCTATGGAGACGTTGTACTTCCGAAACCTTGGCGGTTACTTGGAGGCATAGAGGGAGTCTCGGGCGTGCTGCTATGTGGACTCTCAACTGCCTTTATTTTTCGCTATCGTCAATGTTCTTTTTCGAATCCGAATTCAAAAGCAGTCAAATAAGATAATTGGCTGAAAGATAGGATTGGCTGATCGCCTGCGTACAAGTGCAGAGTCTCACCTTGATTGTCGAATTTGGTCACTGCTTGCAAATCTTTTAAGAATTCCCTTTCCGCCTTTTGAACTTCATTATCTATACACGCCATTCTAGTGCTGATGGCCTGCAAGAATTTGATATTGACCCCATTTACATGCCAACACTACAGTACCGCGAGCGAAGCGACCGGATGGCACACTCAACGAACCAACCATCAGAATTTAGGTGTAATGTCGAGTGTGCCATCGTCGCATTATCCGCAACGGGAAATTGCTGCCCCGAGATTGGTAATAACGCGCAGTGATCCGATGAGCCGCTGCGAAACGCTTCTGCTCGGAGTTGTCATTCTGAGTGATCTAGTTTGGAGATGCTTGCAGTAATCCTGGATTGTTTCGGATTAATTGTTAACTCACGGGGGGAGCGAGCGTGCCAGCGTTGTGCGAGTTTCTTGGGCCACTCGCACACAAACTGAAGGTTGACACCGATGAGGTGTTCAAAGACCCATCTTTTTTGCTTGGTAGTCAGCTTCCGTCTGAATGCGTTTCTTTTCTTCGCTCTCTTCAAATCCATCCGGCACGGACTCGCCCCTTACTTGTTCCAATCCGGTTATATGCAAAGTACGTTGAGGCACTGGCACCTTAATTCCGGCCGCGTCCAGTGCTGATGCGATGTTAAGTGCCACGTTACTTCTGAGTTCTGGAACCACTTCGGGACGGTGCGCCCAGAAACGAACCTCGAAGTTCAGAGCACTATCTCCGAAGCCGAGGAACAGAGCTGTGGGTGCCGGGGAATCAAGAACATCGGGATGGGCCGCTGCAGTTGTCCTTAACAGATCGCGCACCTTAGTTGGATCATTTCCGTATGCGACATGAATGTTGAGAAATACCTGACGTCGCGTCCCGGTTAAGGTCCAGTTAGTGACTTGTTCCGAAATCAAAGTCGCATTTGGAATTATCAGATCTGAGCCGTCAAAAGCATGGACAGTGCTTGAGCGAACCCCAATCTTCGTCACCTGACCACCTACACCTTTGACTTCCAGCAGGTCGCCAACCCTGACGGGTCGCTCAAAAAGTAGAATCAAGCCAGAGACGAAGTTATTGACGACGTTCTGCAGGCCGAACCCAAGTCCGACGCCGACTGCTCCAGTCAGGACCGTGAACTTCGACAGCTCTACTCCCGCAGCAGCAAGGGCCAATAAGAAGATTAGAAATAAAAGGACATAGTGCGTGACGGTAGCAATCGCGTTAGGAAGACCGTACGCGAGGTTCATTCGCGGCAGTATTTCTTCACCCAAAATAGCTCGAATCACGGACGCGATAAGGTAGCCGATTAGCAATGTCAATACGAACGCGACGATGTTGCCCAGTGCGAAGCCGGCTGATCCGATTCTGATTTGATAATCGAGTACACTCCTGGTGACTGAATAAAAGTATTCTCTGACTGCGAATAGGTTCAGAGTGGTGTGGACCCAGATAAGCAGCGTTATAGCGCCCAACGCCAGAGTTAACCAGCGCGCAAGACGGTCGCGATCGGTGCGAACTAGCGCAACGCGCTGCTGAGTTTTTGGCTGAAGGGCTAACGATATTAGTGATGCTCCGACAACCACGACTGTGTAGAGCGCCACCGCGCGATAGCTGCTCGCCAGGGTACCCCGCGTAAGCAAATCGGCAAGCCCAACGTAACCAAAAAGGTTGCCTAAGAATGCAAGTAACAGCAGAGTGATGCCGACAAACGTCGCGAGCAAGGTCAAAGTTGGACCACGCCCCCGGCTCGAGTTATCACGATGTGCTTCATGAGCCAACCACGCAAATACAGCAATGACCGTGATAAAAAAAAGGGCCATTAGATCACGCTTGATCCAAACCGGGAAATGCAGGGCCTTGATGAGATTCCACGCCAGCACACTTGCAATTAAGAAAACCAGCAATCTTTGGAAGGACCCTGTCAGGCGTGGCTTTAGTAGTCTGAGTACCGGAACGATCCCGATTAGATTCACGAGACTGACGGCGCTATTCGGTGCGTCGGACAGCATCGGAATCATTGCGACCAGGAAAACTAGCAGCCCCAGTGAGAAGGGCCTGTTCAAGATTAGATCGAATTTCGACTCCTCAGTTTTACTTACGCCCGACACACGGTTGAGGCGAAGGAACATGCCCGTTGCGACCACCGTGAGGAAAGCGATGACCAGAAGCGATGTGCGTTTGGCACGAATGAAAGCTTTCAGTCGTGTAATATCTTCCGGATAAGTACCTTGCATCAAACGCGCTAAACTGCCATCAGGTTGCGAACCGAACTGAACTTTCCAGAGCGGCAGACTGTCTGGTTCCAGTAAACTCCGCTGAGACTCTTCCATTGCTTTCTTGAGGTGTTCAATTTCAGTAGCAATGATCGAACTCTGTGTCGCTCCTGCCTGTTGCAGTGCAACAATTCGACTTCGCCGTTCCTCAACCGACTTCACTGCGGCACTAGTATCGGATACCACTTTGCCAGTGAGTTCAAGCAGTTCTGGTGAAGACTCTTGAGTCTTGACGAATTCGTTGGTTGCCAACCAGCGAGATTCGTCTTTCTTGAGCGACTGCAATTCGTTCTCGATTGCCGTAGCGTTCCTGGTCAAGGTGGCTGTGAGGTCCTTGACTTGTTTACCCAAGGCTTCCCAATCAAGTGATAACTGCTGCAACTCAGTGAAGATTGCCCCAGATTGAATTGCGGTCTCCGTTTTCCGAGCCTTCTCGGAAGTGCTGTCTTTTAACTTATTGGTCTGTTGTTCCAGCTCCGTCAGCGATTCGCTTGAGATTAAGCGATCGGGCACGCCGCGAAGTCGCTGGTTGATCTGCATCGCTTCCGCAGCAACATGCGGTGTAGCAATTATCAAAGGGTTGATTGAGGCAGCAGGAGAGGCTTGTGGAGTCGGTTCTGGGCTAGGTTCAGCTTTTGTTCGCCTGCGTGATTGGCTGCCCGCCAATTGAACCCCGACAGTACAAATGAGGATGAACGCGAAGAGATTTCTGGACCATCCGTATTCAATTGATCGTCGCTTGAACATAAGTCTTGAAATCGTTGTTCATCCAAAAGTATCAGATATCTTACGACGGGCCTCTTACTTACGAAACCAATTTCTCATTCACCCCACGCTTTAATTCTCATTCACCCCAGGCTTTAATTCTCATTCTCCCCACGCTTTAATTCTCATTCTCCACACGCTTTAGCCTGGGGGGGTTGAAACACTTAATAAAGCATAACCGTTTCAACGGTTTTCGTTCCAACTCGTATCGCGTTTTGGGACCGGTAAAACCGTTAAAACGGTTGCTGTCATTTGTACGTCCACTGAACCCCAGGCTGAAGCCTGGGGTGAATGAGAAATTGAATGTTCACAACATTGTCTCGGGAGCTGAGATCTGGCTGAAGAAATCGCATGATCGAGGGGTGCGATGTTATAGGTTAAAGTTGCCCCCTTGCCCGTCGTTAGATTTGAGTGATGGTAACGACGAGGGCGATAGAAAAGTTAGGTAAGCGATACGCCTAATGGTTATCGGAATTGAGCATACGCGACGACGAGGAAGTTACGCCGCAAAGAGCAAGATCCAGTTCGATCATTTGCCGTGACGTTGACGCGACTCCAGGGCGATGCATGATACCGTGTGAGAATCCTTGGAATGTGAAAGCTTGTTCGGACCGGCCGCATTAGGAAGAATCTGATCGTCTTTATCTAACTGACTTTAGCCGCCGATGTCCGCACCGGTTCAAGCTCTTGACACTCTCGACCTGGGGTTTGCCCACAAACCCTAATTGCACCTCACGCTCAATGCTGACAGCACCTTCCGCTGGTAGGTTCATTCGTTATTCGGGCAAATTCATTTTCTTTAGCAACGCTTTGAATCTGGGTTCACTGTGAAACCCATCGAACTCGGGTTGGACAGCGAATCCGGTCGCCCAGTAACCGTGTTCATCGACCTCCTTTTCGAGCATTGCCAATGCTTCCTCATTCTGGTTCAGACCGAGATGTGCAAAAGCAAACGCGACGCTTGGTACTGAACTCTTCAAGGAGTCATTTCTTAATTGTTGTTGCAGCTTCCTCGCCTCGTCCAACTGTCCAGCACGGGCCAGAACGAATGCCAGGTAGCCGGTGTTGAAAGCATCGGGGACTAACTCCCGGGCCCTTTGACACGCTGGTACTGCAAGACTCAAATCTCCCTTGTTGTACGCGGCCCAGCAGACACCAGCTGGTGCAAGCTTGAAGTCAGGATGGAGAGTGACGGCGTGCTCAGCTTCTTTGAGAGCTTCATCGTAGCGCCTGGCTAAAATAAGTTGCCAACCCACATTGAAGCTAATAACCGGTGAAAGGGGATCGGCCTCGACGGCCCGTTGAATCTCGGCCTGAGCTTCGTCAAATCTTTTTAACTGGGCAAGAAATTGAGCGTACCACTGATGGGCCGTTGCATATTTCGGGTTTAACTCAATTGCCCGTCTAAACTCTCGTTCGGCGCCTACATTGTCATATTCGAATTGCACGAGATACCAAGCTAGTGCCGCGTGAGCTTCCGCCAAAGACTCATCTAGTTCTAATGCTCGCATAGCGGCTGCTTTCGCCTGCGGCATTGAGTCTTTTGGCGATGCGACGTCGTAGTTTGAGAACAGTACGTAGCTCTCAGCCAGGCCGGAGTAGGCAAGGGCAAAGCCGGGATCTTTTTCAATCGCCTGGTTGTAGAAGCCTACCGCTTGCTTTAAGGATTCCCCAGTTCGCTTGTTCCAAACAAAACGGCCC
>Ga0068853_100002309_pt1 | contig 14267 bp, 13 predicted proteins | sample KBSCornC32_FD_65655 | JGI IMG/M metagenome (GOLD analysis project Ga0068853, IMG submission 65655) | Corn rhizosphere microbial communities from Kellogg Biological Station, Michigan, USA - KBS Corn C3-2 | ecosystem: Host-associated > Plants > Roots > Rhizosphere > Soil ... | reverse complement strand
CCGTGGTGGCGGTCGCTCCAGGCGAACATCTCGACCGCGATCGAGGCGCCAGCCAGACCGACGAGTGCACGAGCCGCCGGGCTAGGCTTCTCGACCAGTCGCTCGAGCAGCACGGTCCCGCCGACCGAGAGCAGCATCATCGGCGTAATCAGGTTGGAGCCGCAGCGATCGTGCTCCTTGGGGACGCCGGTCGGATCGTCGATGCCCTGCTCGTAGGCGGCGATCGACTTGTGCTCGACCCCGTGGTAGGCGGCGAGGTCACGATCGAGCAATGCGACCAGCGCCGGCGCCGCGCCGGCGACTTGGACCACGCCCTCGCGCAAGGCAGAGCTGCCAAAGCGCTTGCGCAGGGCCGCAGTCGTCACCAGGGTGGCACCGATCGCGCCGAGTACGCGCAGGTTTTCGAACGGCAGCCGCGCCGCGGGCATCCGCAGCCGCACCAGCGGCAGAACCGCCAGGGCGTCGGCGAGTCGCAGCGGGCCGCGCAGGCCCGGAATCCGCGCCGCCAGCGCAGGCGCCAGCTCGGGCTTGCGCTCCGAGGCGACTTCGATGCTGCCGTCGGTGTCGCGCACGGCTGCGGCCCAGTGCGTCGGTCCGTGGATCAGCAGCCCGTTGCGCAGCGCCATGCCGCCGAGACGAAGCCGCTCCTTCTCTTCGGTGGCCATGCGTTCACGATAGGCGGTCGGCTGCATGGGCGCGGGGCGGAGCGGCGGCGCAATACGCCGCTCCCTGACTTGGCCCCTTACGCGGTGACAACGCCCATCGAGTGAGGCGCGTCACCGTTTCCCCCTGTGTCCCTTTGATACCCGGCCGGAGGTCCCCAGTCCAGACCTCCGGCCGGTGTGTCGGCTCTCCCTGGCTCTAGCTTGGAAAGCCGCCCTTTAAAACACCTGATTTGAAAGAAGTTGCGGTTGCCTCAATGGGGGCGAATCTTCTTTTGCAGAGCGGCCCAGCGCCGGCTCAACTCGGCCTCGAAGCCACTCTCGGTGGGCGCGTAGAAACGCCGATCCTCGAGCCCCTCCGGCAACAGCTGCTGATCACTGACGCCCTCCGGCTCGTCGTGCGGATAGACATAGCCCTTGCCGCGGCCGAGCGACTTGGCGCCGGGATAGTGCGCGTCGCGCAGGTAGTCGGGCGGCGTCTTCGCCCCGTGCTCTCGCACCTCGGCGCGCGCCGCCTGCAGCGCCTTATGAGAAGCGTTGGACTTCGGCGCCAGCGCCAGGTAGACAGCTGCCTGGGCGAGGTTGAGCGCGCACTCGGGCAGACCGACCCGGTCGACGGCGCGCGCCGCCGCGTCGGCGACGAGCAGCGCCTGGGGGTCGGCATTGCCGATGTCCTCGGAGGCGAGGATGACCATGCGGCGGGCGATGAAGCGCGGGTCCTCCCCTCCCTCCAGCATCACGGCCAGGTAATAGAGCGAGGCGTCGACGTCGGAGCCCCGCGTCGCCTTGATCCAGGCCGAGACGAAGTCGTAGTGCCGATCGCCCTGGCGGTCGTATTCGAGCGCCTTGCGCTGCAGCGCGTCCTCGATCGCGGCGACGTCGATCGCCTCCGGCTTCGACCCCTTGCCGGCGCGATCGAAGTCCGCAGCGCGCTCGACCGCCCGCTCCAGGGCCGAGAGCGCCACCCGCGCGTCCCCGCCGCTGCGCTCCGCCAGCATCGCAAGCGCCGTGTCCTCGACCGGGGGCGGGTCGACCAGGCCGCGCTCGGGGTCGCTGAGCGCGCGCCGCAGCAACTCCTCCACCTGCCCCGGCTCCAGCGGCTTCAGCTCGTAGATCTGGCTGCGCGAGAGCAGCGCCGAGTTGACCTCGAAGTAAGGGTTCTCCGTCGTCGCCCCGATCAGCGTCAGCAGCCCTTCCTCGACTGCCGGCAGCAGCGCGTCCTGCTGGGCCTTGTTGAAGCGATGGATCTCGTCGAGGAAGAGCACCGTGGGTCTGCCGCTGGATCGGCGCCGCTCCAGAGCCCGCTCGATCACCGCCCGGATCTCGGCCCGCCCCGCATTGACCGCTGACTCCTCCTCGAAGGCCCCTTCCGCCCCGCTCGCCGCGATCCTGGCCAGCGTCGTCTTCCCGCTCCCCGGCGGCCCGTAGAGAATCGCGCTATGCGGATGCCCGCTCTCGATGGCGGTACGCAGCGCGGATCCCTCGCCAAGGATGTGCTCTTGCCCCACGAGCTCATCGAGGTTGCGCGGGCGCATCCTCACCGCCAACGGCGCATCCGCAGCTGGAACCTCTCCGGGCTGGACGCCTCCGCCCGTGGGCTTGGCGGGTTCCCCTGTGTCAAATAGCTGGTCGGCCACTGTCGCTGAGTATGAGGGAGGTGGGAGAGGTCTCGGCGTGCCTCCCCGCTGTTGCACGACGAGACCTCTCCCGCCTCCCTCCAACCCGCCTACAATCGACGAATGGCTACCACCGCAGGAGCGCCCCCCGCCCAGTCCACTCTCGAGTCCTTCAACCCGGCAACGGGTGAGCTCGTCGGCTCCGTCGCCACGATCACTCCGGACCAAGTCCAGTCCGTAGTCGATGACGTCGCCCGGATCCAGCCCGCCTGGGCCGAGCTCTCCCTGCAGGACCGAGGCCGCTACCTGAAGCGCGCAGCCGACGCCCTGCTCGACGACATCGACGAGATCGCCGAGCTGCTGGTGCAGGAGCAGGGCAAGCCGCGCGCCGAGGCCTACACGATGGAGCTGCTGCCGACGGTCGACGCCCTGCACTGGTGCGCTAAGGCCGGGCCCAAGATCCTCACTGACGAGAAGGTGCGGATGAGCCAGGGCTTCCTGCTCAGCAAGAAAGGCCACTTCTCCTACGAGCCCCTCGGCGTCGTCGGCGTGATTGCGCCCTGGAACTACCCGTGGTCGATCCCCTTCGGCGAGGTGGCGATCGCGCTGATGGCCGGTAACGGCGTCGTCCTCAAGCCCGCCAGCCTGACGCCGTTGCTGGGCGAGGCGATCCGCCGCGTCTTCGAGAAGGGCGGCCTGCCTGAGGGCCTGATCCGCGTCGTCCACGGCGGCGGCGCGGTCGGCGACGCGCTGGCCCGCTCCAGCGTCAGCAAGGTCTTCTTCACCGGCTCGGTGGACGTGGGCCGCAAGGTCGGCGCCGTCTGCGCCGAGAGCCTCACGGGCTCGGTGCTGGAGCTCGGCGGCAAGGACCCGATGATCGTCTGCGCCGACGCCGACCTGCCTAACGCGATCTCCGGCGCCGTCTGGGGTGGTTTCGCCAACGCCGGGCAGACCTGCTCGGGGATCGAGCGCGTCTACGTGGTCGAGCAGGTGGCCGACCGCTTCGTCGAAGGCGTCGCCCGCGAGGCGGAGAAGCTGCGCCTCGGCGATCCGCTGCAATGGGAGACAGAGATCGGCCCGATGACCTCCGACGGTCAGTACGAGATCGTCGTCGAGCTGATCGAGGACGCGGTTGCCTCCGGCGCGACCAAGCTCTGCGGGGGGCCGACTGACGTCGCCGGCCTGCCTGGCAAGTTCATTGCCCCCACGGTCCTGACCGGGGTCACCCACGAGATGCGGATCATGCGCGAGGAGATCTTCGGCCCGGTGCTGCCGATCGTCGCAGTCAAATCCGAGCAGGAAGCGATCGACCTCGCCAACGACTCCCAGTTTGGCCTCGGCGCCTCGGTCTGGACCAAGGACCGCCAGAAGGGAGAGCGGATCGCTCGCCGGATCGAGTCGGGCATGGTCTGGATCAACGATCACTCCTTCAGCCACGGCGCCTGCCAGTGCTCTTGGGGCGGTGTCAAGGACTCCGGCATCGGCCGCTCGCACTCCAAGTTCGGCTTCTACGAGTGCGTCAACATCAAGATGAACGCCTGGGAGCCCGGCCTGACTCGCGACTTCTGGTGGCACCCCTACGACCGCACGCTCGGCGAAGCGGTACGCGCCTCGGCCAAGCTGCTCTACGGCAAGGGGACCGTGCGCACGCAGGCGCTGCGCGAGGGCGCGGGGCCGCTGCTCAAGGTGGGGCGACGGACGTTGGGTAAGGGCCGGTCCCGGTAGGGGTTCCACTTAACTTTTTGGATGGGGACGGAGCTGCTGGCGCCGCAAGGTCAGCGCCCAAAAAGTGCAAGACGTTCCACCCCTACCGGGACCGGCTCCTCACGAAGCGACCAGCTGCTCCAGCTCGAAGACCGCCCCGGCGGCGTCGAGTTGGCGGATACGGTCATAGTCAGCTTTGAGCTGGCTGCGGTCGGGATCAACGAGGTAGATGATCCCCGGACAGGAGAAGAGGTCGACGGTCTTCTTCAATTGGTCGCCCGGGCCGAGCATCGAGATCGTGCCGGCGAAGGATGGAAGCGCCTCGATCTCGCGCATGCCGGCGTCGTTCACGATCCGCCCTTCGTGCTGGGAGATCAGCATCACGCAGTAGGCGCCGGCGGCCAGCTCGTAGGGCTGCTGGGCGCGGCGCGCGACCGATTTCGGGTCGAGGTAGGCCTCGGCTGTGAGCGTCTGGTGGCTGGGCGTGCAGCGGTCGACGATCTCGTCGGGAACGGAACCGTGCATGCGCGCGCCGGACTCGACCAGCACCGGGCCGGCCGCGGTCAGCATCACCTCGGTGTGGGCGGGGCCGAAGCGGATGCCGAGCGCGTCGAGCACCGCTTCGACGTAGGGCACGACCTTGTCCTGCTGCTCGCCGTGGCGCGGCAGCAGCTCCTCGTAGTCGTAGATGAAGTTGGCGCCGGCGCGCAGCTTGTTGTCGCGCCATACCTCGGAGACGTGGTGCACCCCTTCCCAGCTGATCGAGTTGACGAACAGTTGGGTGCCCTCCAGCAGCTCCTGCACCAGCAGCTCCTCGTTGGCGCCGTGCAGGGCGTTGGGGCGGCCGAGATTGGCGGCGAAAGCGGCCTCGATCGCTGCGGCGTCGTGGCAGATGCTGACCCCGTCGGTGCCGGCGCTGTCGAGCGGTTTGACCACGACCGGGGCGCCGCCGCGCTCGGTCGCCCATGCAACTGCGGCACTCGCCTCCGCCGTCTTCAGCGCTTCCGCCGTGCGCAGGCCCGCGGCGCGCAGGGCCTCGGACATCGCATTCTTGTCGCGCCGCGCGGCGCTCTGGGCGCTGCCGTTGGAGGGCAGGCCGAGGCGCTCGCTGAGCGCGTCGGCCAGCGGCACGCCGGGCTCGGCGCCGACGACGACAAAGGCGGGGTCGTGCGCGGCGAGCCGCGCGGCGGTCGCCTCGAGGTCGCCCTCGTGGATGACGTTCTCGACGAAATCGCCAGCCCGGAAGGCCCGCAGGTAGAACTCCGGCAGGCGCGGGCTGCTCTGCACGTGGACAACCGGCAGTCCGGCGGCGGCAAAGCGCGGCGCCAACCGCGCCCCGGTCGAGTAGGCGTCGACGACGACCGCCGCGCCATGGACGGTCACAACCTCACCTCCACCCACGTGTAACGCCTTATCCCCCTAGCGAGGGGAGAAAACGTTGCACGCGGATCGGTCATGCCGTGGCGACGAGGACCAGCCGGTCCTCAGGCCGCTTCGGCCCGCCGGCAAAGTTGCCGTAGTGCTCGACGTCGTGGAAACCGGCCTCGGCTGCCATTCGGTCCAGGTCCTCGGCCTCGTACATGCGGATCCGCGAGTCGACCACGTCGTCGCCGTAGACGTAGTGCACGTGCAGCATCCCGGTCGTGAAGTCGACGTCGAGCGTTTCCTGCACGCCGTTGGTCTCGCGTTCGACCACGCCCTCGTCGGTTTTGAGCCGGTAGCGCGAGCGCTCCAGGTCCGAGAGCTCCATCGCCATCTTTCCGCCCGGGCGGAGCATCTCGTGGTAGGCGCGCATCATCGCTTCGTCCTCAGCCACGGTCGCGCCGAAGCCGAAGCTCGAAGAGAGGCTGACCAGGCCGTCGAAGCCCTTCAGCTCCGGCGGCAGCGGCTGCATCAGGTCGGCGACGTAGTAGGTCGGGCCGGGGTACTCGCGCTTCGCTTCGGCGATCGCGATCTCGGAGATGTCGACGCCGACCGCATCGACCCCGTTGTCGGCCAGAGCGGCGACGAAGCGGCCGAGGCCACAGCCCGCGTCGACCACGCGATCGCCCGCCTTTACGCCGAGCAGCTCCATCGCCAGCGGCGCCTCCTCCTCGTTGCCCTCATAGCGCCCAAGCTGGTTCGCGACCCGCATGTAGGCGGGACCGTAGGTATCTACCTCGTTGAGGATTGGCGGTTGATCGCTCACGGATTTCAAAGCGTACCGCGAGCGATCAACCTCCGTACCGGTTCTCGCTGCTCAGCCGCCGGGCTCACCCGATGGCGGCTCGATTCTCAGCCGCCGGCGATTTCCACGGTCTTCGAGACAGCCGCTCCGCACTTGTAGATCGGCCCAGCGGTCGCCTGCGTCGACGGCTTCACTTCGGCAAAGACCTTGGCCGGGATCTTGATGTTTTCGTTGAGATCTTCGAGGTCGGCCGTCCAGTTGCCGTTGGCCTTCGACTTGACCCGGCTGAGCACGCCGTTGCCCTTCTGCTTGAGGACGACGGTGCGTTCGCCGACGCAGTTCGAGTTGGCGGCCTTGACCTTGCCCTGGTAACCGGTGGCAACGAGCGTCACTTCCGACTTGACCTTGACGGTCTGCCCGGGTCCCGCCGCGCCGGCGGGGATCGCCGCCAGCGCGACGGCGGCCAGCGCCAGCGCCGCGAGCGCCCCTGCCCTCTTGGTCCTGCTCATTCGTCCCTCCTGTTGAGATGTGCCGCGGCAGCCTAGACGGTCAGAATCCCGGCGGTGACGGCCGCCCAAGCGACAAACGAGCCGGCCCTGAGCCTGGCCGGGCTGCGCCGCGATTACGGCGAACGCACCGTGCTCGACGGGATCGGTCTCGAGCTTGGCCGCGGTGAGACGCTGCTCGTGCTCGGCCCCAACGGAGCCGGTAAGACGACGCTGCTGCGCATCCTCGCCACCCTGCTGCGACCGAGCGGCGGTGACGCTCGGGCGCTGGGTTGCCAGCTGCCGGGCGAGGCCTGGAAGCTGCGCGGCAAGATCGGCTTCCTCGGTCACGAGCCGCTGCTCTACCGCGACCTCAGCGGCCGCGAGAACCTGCGCTTCCACGCCAGACTCCACGGGCTTACGGGGGCGGCCGGCGAGGCGCGGATCGGCGAGCTGCTCGCCGCGGTTGGAATGGAGCGCAGGGCCGAGCAGCGGGTCGCCGAGCTCTCGGCCGGGATGCGACAGCGGCTGGCGATCTGCCGCTGCGTCCTGCACGAGCCCGAGCTGCTGCTGCTCGACGAGCCCGACTCCAACCTCGACGCCGAGGGCCGCGAGCTGGCCCGGGCGCTGATCGGCCCCGGCGAGGGCCGCACCCGCGTCATCGTCAGCCACGACCCCGAGCGCTTCGAAGCCGAGGCCGACCAGGTGCTGCGGCTCGAGGCGGGCGGGCGGGCGGTGCCGGCATGACCCCATCGCGCACGGCCTACCTCACCATCCTCGCCAAGGACCTGCGGGCGGAGCTGCGGACCTTGCAGTCGCTGCCAGCGATGGCGCTCTTCGCCACCACGACTTTCGTCATCTTCCGCTTCGGCCTCGACCGCACCGAGCTCTCGGGCAGCCTCGCCGCCGGGGTGCTCTGGGCGACGCTGCTCTTCGCCGCTCTGCTCGGCGTCAATCGCCTCTTCGTCGCCGAGCGCGAGGAGGGTGGCTTCGACGCGATCCGCCTCGCTCCGATCGACCGCAGCGCTCTCTTCGCGGCCAAGGCGACGGCGCTCTTCGCCTACCTTGCTGTACTCGAGCTGGTCGTGGTGCCGATCTTCGCCCTCTTCTTCCTCGGCTCGGCCGCGGCCCTCGGGCCGCTCGTCGCGGTGCTGCTGCTCGCCGACCTCGGTCTCGCCGCCACCGGCACCCTGATCTCCTCGATGGCGGTGCATTCCCGCGCCCGCGACCTGCTCGGGCCGCTGGTCCTGTTGCCGCTGGTCGTGCCGCTGATGATCGCCGCCACCGGCGCCAGCGAGCCGCTGCTCGCCGCGGGCGGACCCGGTTACCACCGCTTCGGCAGCTGGCTGGCGGTGCTCTCCCTATACGATCTGATCTTCCTCCTGCTCGGCTGGGCCGTCTTCGATTTCCTCCTGGAGGACTAGCGGGCAGGCCGCCTCAGACGCCCAAACTCAGGCATGTACGGCAAAGGACTCAGACCCCTCTCGATCGCGACCGTCGTGGGGATCGCCGCTGCGCTCTCGCTGGTCTTCTTCTACGCGCCGCTCGACGCCGACCAGGGCTTCATCCAGAAGATCTTCTACCTGCACGTGCCGTTGGCGATAACGGCTCTGGTCGGCTTCATCGTCGGCGGCGTCTTCGCGATCGCGCACCTGCGCAGCGGCAACCGCAAGTGGGACGCATACTCCTACGTCTCGATCCACATGTCGGTGATCTTCGGCGTCGCAGTCTTGATCACCGGCTCGATCTGGGCCAAGGCCTCCTGGGGCCATTGGTGGGTCTGGGACGAGCCAACCCTGGTCAGCTTCCTGATCGTCTTCCTGATGTACGCGACCTACTACCCCTTCCGCTACGCGATCGAGGACCCCGAGCGGCAGGCCCGCTACGCCTCGGTCTTCGCGGTCACAGCCGGCGCCTTCGTGCCGCTCAACTTCATGGCCGTGCGAATGGCGCAGAGCCTCGTCCACCCGCGCGTCTTCGCGACCGCCAACGGCGGCCTGCCCGGATCGATGATGTTCACCTTCCTCGTCTGCCTGGCCGCGACGGCGCTGCTCTGGGTGACCCTGGTCAAGCTCGAGTTGACCGCGAAGAGCACCTCGGGCCAGCTCAAGCGGCTGCGGCGGGCACTCGACGCGCCGGCGCCCGGTGGCGGCGGCTCGCGGATCGCCCCGGAGGTGAGCTAGTGCTCTCCCTCCTCTTGGCCGAGACGCCGGCGCTGCCGCTCGACGAGGCCGGCAAGTACGTCGCCGGCGCCTACGTCGTCTTCCTGGTCCTGATCGTGATCTACGTCGCGATCATGGCGAGCAAACTGCAGCGGATGGAGAAAGAGCTGCGCGAGCTCGCCACTTTTGCGGAAGCCCGTGCTGACAGCGACAAAGCCGCCCCCGGACGCGGGAGTGAGGGCCAATCCATATCTGATTCCTTGGCCCTCACGGGAGCAGAGGAGGCGGCGCCTGATGAGTGAGCTTCTGGCCCTCGGCGTCTCCCATAAGACCGCCCCGCTCGACTTGCGCGAGCGACTCTCGCTGACCGAGGGCCGCGCCGCCGGCGCTCTGCGCGAGCTGACCGAGGTCGCCGGGATCCACGAGGCGGCGGCGATCTCGACCTGCAATCGCACCGAGCTCTACCTCGTCGTCTCCGATCCGGTCGAGGCCGAGTCGACCGCGCTGGGCGTGCTCACGCGCCAGGCCGAGATCCGCCCCACCGAGCTGCTCGGCCACCTCTACTCGCTGCGCTCGGGCGACGCTGTCCGCCACCTCTTCCGGGTCACCGCCGGGCTCGACTCGATGATCCTCGGCGAGGCCGAGATCCAGGGCCAGGTCAAGCGCGCCTACGAGCTGGCGCTGGTCGAGGGCGGCACCGGGCCGATCCTCAACCGCCTCTTCCGCGGGGCCCTCGCCGCCGGCGGGCGGGCCCGCGACGAGACCGGGATCAGCGAGAAGAACGTCTCGATCCCCTCCGTCGCGGTCGAGCTGGCGCGACGCACGCTCGGTGACCTCAGCGATCGCCGGGTGCTCGTCGTCGGGGCCGGCGAGACGGCCGAGCTGCTCGCCCGCGCCCTGGTCAGCCGCGGCGTCGCCACGGTCTTCGTCGCCAACCGCCACTACGACCGCGCGATCGGGCTGGCCCAGCGCTTCGACGGCAACGCCGTCCGCTTCGAGGAGCTGCCCGAGCAGCTCGAGCAAGCCGACATCGTCGTCTCGGCGACCAACTCCCCGCACCACATCATCGAGCGCGACGACCTCGAGCAGGTGATGGCGATCCGAGGGGGGCGCCCGCTGCTGCTGGTCGACATCGCCGTGCCGCGCGACATCGAGCCGGCCTGCCGGGAGATCGCCGGGGTCAGCCTGCACGACATCGACGACGTCCAGAAGATCATCGAACGCAACACCAGCGGTCGCGAGGCCGAGGCGCGGCGGGCCGAGCACGTGCTCGACGCCGAGCAGGACCGCTTCGAGCGCTGGCTCGCCTCGCTCGAGGTGGTGCCGACGATCGCGTCGCTGCGCGAGCGGGGCGACGAGGTGGTGCGGCGCGTCTTGGCCGAGAACGAGGGGCGCTGGGAGGGCCTGAGCGAGGCGGACCGCGAGCGGCTGGGCGCGATGGCGAAGGCGATCGCCTCGCGGCTGCTGCATGAGCCGACGCTGCGGATGAAGCGGAGTGCGGGAAGCGATGAGGCGTACCTCTACGTCAGTGCGTTGCGGGAGTTGTTCGGGTTGGACGTGGAGACCGAGCCGGAGGCCGCAGAGGGCACTTCAAAGGTGACCCCATTGCGCAGAGCGGATCCCGGTAGGGGTTCCACTTAACTTTTTGGGTGGAGAGTTCCCTGCTGACGCCGCTAGCGCCTGACCAAAAAGTGCAAGACGTTCCACCCCTACCGGGATCCGCTCCCCACACGTACTGATGCTTCGAATTGCTACTCGCGGAAGCAAGCTGGCCCTTGCCCAAGCTGGACAGGTCGCGGAGACGCTTGGTGGAGCTGAGCTGGTTGAAGTCGGCTCTGATGGTGGAGCTGAGGACAAGGCGCGGTTCGTGCGGGGAGTTGAGCGGGCGCTGCTAGAGGGCGAGGCTGAGATTGGGGTGCACTCGGCCAAGGACTTGCCGGCGGAGCTGACCGAGGGGTTGATGTTGGCGGCGGTGCCCAAGCGGGAGGATGCGCGGGATGCTTGGATCGGGGTCGGAAGCTCGCTCGACGAGGTGCCCGAGGGGGCGAAGGTGGGGACCGCGAGCTTGCGGCGGCGGGCGCAGCTACTCGCCTTTCGGCCTGATCTCGAGGTGAGGGAGCTGCATGGCAATGTGGACACGCGGTTGCGCAAGCTCGCCGAGGGTGAGCTCGACGCGATCGTGCTTGCGGTCGCCGGGCTGCGCCGGCTTGGGCGAGCAGACGAGATCGCCTTTGCGATTGCGGAGGACTCGATGACGCCGGCGGCCGGGCAGGGCTCCTTGGTGCTGCAGATTCGCAGCGAGGACGAGGGGGCGCTTGCGGCAGTCGAGAGTCTCGTCGACGGTCTCGCGCTGCGCGAGCTCACCGCCGAGCGGACCGTCGTCGCCTTGCTGGGCGCGACCTGCAACAGCCCATTGGGAGTTCACGCCAGGGTCGATGCGGACTCCGGGCAGATGCGCATCGACGCTTTCGTCGGACTTCCCGACGGCAGCGAGTGGTTGCGCGACACGCTCCAGGGTGACGCTACCGAGCCCGTTCTGCTCGGCGCGGAACTCGCCAAGCGCCTCGTCGACACCGGCGCCCGCGACCTGCTCGAGCGGGCGGAGGAGCTCGCAAGATGACGGTTCCAGTGCGCTTTATGCACCCCCACGGAGCAAAAGGCGCACCGGAATGACGGCGCGCGGCGGAGTGGTCTACCTCGTCGGGGCTGGACCGGGGGACCCGGGGCTGATGACGGCGCGATCGCTGGAGTTGATCGCTGCGGCCGACGCGATCTATTACGACCGACTGATCCCACCGGGGGCGCTCGACGGGGCGCGCGAGGACGCCGAGTTGATCTACGTCGGCAAGGCGCCCGGCAAGCCCTCGGTGCCACAGGAGGAGATCGGCGAGCGACTGATCGAGGCAGCGCGCGCGGGCAAGAGCGTGGTGCGGCTGAAGGGGGGCGACCCGTTCGTCTTCGGCCGCGGCGGCGAGGAGGGCGAGGCGCTGCGCGAGGCCGGGATCGAGTTCGAGCTGGTGCCGGGGATCACGGCCGGGGTCGCGGCCAGCGCCTACGCCGGCATTCCCGTAACCCACCGCGACGACGCCTCCGCGGTCGCCTTCGTCACCGGCCACGAGGATCCCGAGAAGGAGGAGAGCGCGCTCGACTGGGAGGCGCTGGCCAGCTTCCCCGGCACGCTCGTCTTTTACATGGGCGTCAAGCGCCTGAGCGACAACGCCGCCGCCCTGATCGCCGCCGGCCGCGCCGCCAGCGAGCCTGCGGCGGCGATCGAACGCGGCACGATGGAGGGGCAGCGCACCGTCGTCGCCACCCTTGGCACGCTGGCCGAGGCGGTAGAGCGCGAGCAGGTCAAGGCCCCCGCCCTGATCGTCGTTGGGTCGGTGGTGGCACGACGCGAGTCGCTGGCTTGGCTGGAGCGGCGCCCGCTGCACGGTCGCCGCGTCGTCGTCACCCGGGCCCGCGCCCAAGCCAGCGGCCTGGCCAAGACTCTGCGCGGCCTCGGTGCGGAGGTGGTCGAGCTGCCGGCGATCCGAATCGAGCCGCGGATAGAGAGCGAGGAGGTGCGGCGCGCGGTCGAGCGCATCGGCGAGTACTCGCTGGTCGTGCTCACCAGTCCCAACGGCGTGCGGCTGCTGTTTGAGGCGATGCGAGGTGCCGGCCTCGATGCGCGTGCGCTGGGTAGCTCGAAAAAGCAGCGGGTAGGGAAAGTGGGATCCAGCGCCGAGGACTCTGGCACGACAGTGGCCGCGATCGGTCCGGGAACAGCGCGTGCGCTGGCAAAGTGCGGCATCAGCGCTGACATCGTCCCCGAGCGCTTCGTCGCCGAGTCTTTGGTGGAGGCGCTGGCCGAAGTCGACGTCGCCGGCACGAAGGTCCTCGTAGCTCGCGCCGCCGAGGCGCGCGACATCATCCCCGAGCACCTCGAGGGCCGCGGCGCCGAGGTCGACGTCCTCGCCCTCTACGAGACCGTGCGCGAGGAGCCCGGCGCCGAGGCGATCGAGGCCGCCCAAAACGCCGACTACGTCACCTTCACCTCCTCCTCGACCGTACGCAACCTGACCGAGGCACTCGGCGATCGTTTCCCCAAGGACGCCCGCATAGTCTCGATCGGCCCGGTAACGAGCGAGGCCGTCCGCCAGGCCGGCCTCGAGGTCGATGTCGAAGCCGAGCGCCACGACGTCGAAGGTCTCATCGCCGCCATGCTCGACGACGCACGGTGATGGCTCTGGCGCTTTAGTAGCGCATAGAGCTACTAAAGCGCCAGAAGCCGCGCCGATATGCCCAACCCGTTCGGAACCCCACACCGCCATTTCGAGGTCACCGACTCGACCAACACTCGCGCGCGTGAGCTGGTCGAAGCGGGGGCACCCGGGGGAACCGTGGTCACAGCTCGCGAACAGACCGCGGGACGGGGACGCGTCGGGCGGGTCTGGACTGCCCCCGAGGGCAAAGCCCTGCTCTACTCAGCGATCCTGCGCCCGCTCGACGAGCGCCACCTGCTCCTGCCCCTCTCGGTCCCGCTCGCGGTTTGCGCCGCCGCCGAGGCGCTCCGTCCCGGCATCGAGTGCCAGGTCAAGTGGCCCAACGACGTCTGGCTCAAAGGCCGCAAGCTATCCGGCATCCTGATCGAGGCGCGCCCTCAGGATGGCTGGGCCGTAATCGGCGTCGGCCTCAACCTCTCAATAGCTCCCGATGAGTTTCCCCCCGATCTGCGTCAGCCCGCGGTTTCCCTCTTCGGGCCGGCTGACGAGAGCCGGGGGAGGGGGTCCGGCGGACGCTCCCCGCTGTTGTCCGCCGGACCCCCTCCCCCGGCTCTCTCAACCGCTGCGGAGATCCTCAGTGGCCACCTAGACCACTGGGCGTGGGCGGGAGACGACGAGGTCCTAGCTGAGTGGCAGCGGCGCGACGGACTCCGCGGCCGCGAGGTCTCCTGGGAGGACGGCTCAGGAATCGCCGACGGGATCGACGACCGCGGCAACCTCGTCGTCGTCACCCCCGGGGGAGCCCGTGTCAGCCTCGGAGCCGGTGAGGTCCAGCTGGGCCTTTGAGTGTTTTGCCGGTTTTCTCGCCCGTTTGCGGCGCCGTTTAGGTTTGGTGGCCTTCTTCGCGCCGTCCCCGCTCTCCGGGCCACCGGCCTCCCGCTTGCTCTCCTGACCGTTGTCGCTCTCCCGGGCCTCGGTCTCCTTCTGCGCACCGCCCTGCTCCTGAGCGTCGGTCGGCTCCGCGGCCGCCTCGTTCGCCCCAGTCGCCTCGCCGGTCGCCGGCGCTTCCTCCCGCTTCGGCCGCTTCTTGCCGCGTTTGTTGCGTCGCTTGCCCCCCTTGGGGAAGTTGCGCAGCAGCTCGCGGGCGATGGCGGAGGGCTTGCGGGCCATCCGCATCCGCGCCCCGCGCAGGACCTCTTCGCCCTCGGGCGTGTGGGAGACCGCGCCAGCGAGCAGTGCCACCGCCAGCCGGCGGTCCTGTTTGCG
>Ga0068853_100002308_pt1 | contig 14268 bp, 17 predicted proteins | sample KBSCornC32_FD_65655 | JGI IMG/M metagenome (GOLD analysis project Ga0068853, IMG submission 65655) | Corn rhizosphere microbial communities from Kellogg Biological Station, Michigan, USA - KBS Corn C3-2 | ecosystem: Host-associated > Plants > Roots > Rhizosphere > Soil ... | reverse complement strand
CGAGACGTTCAAGGTCGCGTTCAACGATGTCGATCTTTGCCTGAAACTCGCCCGAGCCGGTCTCCGCAACATCTTCGTCGCCGAAGCGATTCTGATCCATCACGAATCGCAGTCGCGCGGCGACGATATGCTGAAGGAAAATTTCGCGCGCTATTCGCAGGAATTGGCCTCGCTTCAGGAAAAATGGTCCACCGCCCACGTCAACGATCCTTACCATCATCACCTCTGGCTGCGCAGTTCCGAGCAATGCGTGCTGCGGCCATGATACATCGTCCGGTGCAACGCTGGCTTTCGGATGGGCGTGTAGATCTTCCCGAGGTAACTTTGGTTGCGGTCTCCAGCCTCGCGATCGCCGCCACGCTTCGGGCCTTGCACCGGTCCATGCGTCTTATCCGCTTTGGCGCTGTCAAATTTCTGACGGACAAGGCGCCGACCCAAACCGGCGACGGCGTCGAGTGGGTTTCCATTCCGCCTATCAATTCGCGCGGCGACTATTCCCACTTCATGTTGAAGAATTTGCATCAGCATGTGCAAACCTCCCACGCACTGGTCGCGCAGTGGGACGGCTATGTTCTCCATGCCGACGCCTGGACCGACGCCTTTCTTGCGTATGACTATATCGGGGCACCATGGCCCCAGTTTGACGACGGGCTGACGGTCGGCAACGGTGGATTCTCCCTGCGATCGGCAAGGCTATTGTCCGCATCGGCGACATTGCCAAACGGCAGCGGGGAAGCAGAAGACCTGATTATAGGAAGGCGATACCGCAAATACCTCGAAAACGATCATGGCGTGTGCTTTGCGGACGAAGATGTCGCGCGCGCCTTCGCCTTTGAGCGCCTCCCGAGTCTCGGCACGGAATTTGGCTTCCATGGGGTATTCAACATGGCCACCACGCTTCGCGAGGCAGAGTTTCGGCAGGTTTATGGCGAGGTAGAGACCGGGTTGGTCGGTTTCCGGGAACAACGTGACTTGATCGAAATTGCGATTGGTCGCCGATCATGGCCCTTGATGGTCGATATATTACGGCCCCATTTTCGCAGCCTGCGCAGTTGGCCATCGGGCCTGCGGCTACTGACCGCCGGTATCGCTGCCTATCGACGCACCCGCAGCGGGTCTGGCCCCAGCCGCTGACCGGGTAAGCCAGCCTGTTTGCCAAACAGCCAGCTTACCCGGAACCATAGTGCGCTCAGTCCTCCGGCGCATGTTCCAGGATACCGACAACCAGCATCCACCCGATCAGGTAGAGACAAAAGGCCGCGCCAGCGACCGTCAGGATCGAGATGAGCCGCTTCGGGTAGAGTGCAATATCGGGCCGGCTCGGCTCGACCACCCGCTCGAGATAAAATTGCTGCTTCTGTGCATCAGCCCTGGCGGCTTCGAGCGCGGCACTGGCCACAGTCATGTTTTGGGTGGCAAATTCCTGCTCCGCCAAAAGATTCTCATAGGCGCCCATCTTGGCTGCGATCGCGCCAGTGTTGCCGACCACCCTGCCCGACTGAATAGCGATTTCCCGCGAGATGCCATTGATCCGACCGCGCAGGCTGGGAATTGCTGGATTATTAGGCGTAATCCGCGCCAGCTGGTCCAGTTGCGCCTGCAGCGCCGCACGCTACATAGTGAGCTGCGTGACAATCTGGAAAATCCCCTCCGACTGGATGTTGGGATCGACCAGCGACTGTTGCTGGCGATAAGCGCCGAGAGCGACGCGGGCCATGCGAACGCGCTCCTCGGCTTGCCGCACCCGCTTTTCCGCTTCATCCACGCCCTTGCGACGCCCGCGCTCATTGAGGCGATTGACCAGCCCTTCGCTCAGGTCGAGCAACCCCTCGTTAATCCGATAGGCATCGGTGGGGTCAAAGGCACGGACCTGAAGGATGGCGAGGCCGGTCTCGCTATCGAGCCGCGTCTTCACCTTGCCTTCATAGAAACTGTAGAGATTTTCGAACTTGTCCGCATCAAAGCCGATGGTCGGAAAACGCGAAATACGGTCCGCCAGGGGATTTTCAAATGCCGACCGCACGTTCACCCGGCGTTGCAGATCGCTCAGCGCGTTACGCGATCGGATGTAACCCAACACTTCGTTGGTCTGCTCCTGTCCAGCCGACAAGCCGGTAGTCTGAACAAGACTCGCCAACGACGACACCTGCGAACTGCGCTGTCCAGGGCTTTTGACCACAAAACGCGATTCCGCCACATATTGGTCGGAAGCGATCAACCCGTAATAGACAATCGACGCGAAGACCGGGAGCGCGACGAAAAGCAGGAACCACCTTTGCCGATGCACCTTTTTCCAGATTGCCGAAGACCGTTTGGGCAGCCCTTCAGGGGCGATCCCTTCAGCAAAATCCGTATGTGCATTCATCGTTCAGCTACTCGGCTTTTGTAATCGTCGCCAAGCCTATACGGACCTCTAGGGTCAGGACCCATTGATGTGATCGGCTCGATGTGATTCAGGCTCCTCAAGGAGACTGGATTTGAGTGACTTGTACTGGCTGACTGACGAGCAGATGGCGCGGCTTGAGCCGTATTTTCCGAAAAGCCACGGCAAGCCCCGGGTTGATGATCGTCGGGTGTTGAGCGGGATCATCTTTGTGAATCGCAACGGGCTGCGCTGGCGAGATGCACCGAAGGACTATGGACCGCACAAGACGCTCTACAATCGCTGGAAGCGGTGGGGTGACAAGGGCGTCTCTCTCCGGATGATGGAAGGGCTGGCTGCGCCGCGGGCTTCCGAGCGCAAGACGGTGATGATCGACGCGACCTATCTGAAGGCGCACCGCACGGCATCGAGCCTGGCGGTAAAAAAGGGGATGCGGGACGCCTGATCGGACGCACCAAAGGCGGCATGAACACCAAGGCTCTCCTGAGCTTGTCGAAGGGCTTCATGCCGTGACGGATGCGAAGGGGCGCCCGCTCAGCTTCTTCATGACCGCAGGGCAGGTCAGCGATTATATCGGTGCCGCCGCTCTGTTGGACGAACTTCCCAAAGCCCAATGGCTACTCGCTGATCGTGGCTATGATGCTGACTGGTTCCGCGATGCTTTGCAGGAAAAGGGCTTCACGCCCTGCATCCCGGGCCGAAAATCCCGGAACAAAACCGTCAAATATGACAAGCGCCGCTACAAACGCCGAAACCGCATCGGGATCATGTTCGGCCGAATCAAGGACTGGCGCCGGGTCGCGACACGCTACGACAGGTGCCCAACCGCCTTCTTCTCCGCCATCGCTCTCGCCGCAACCGTTATCTTCTGGCTCTGATCAATGAGTCCTGACCCTAGTATGTCGCCTCCCGGGCGCCCATCTTGCAGCACACCTCGGCGACCGGCGTGCCAACCTCCGCCTGCCGCAGCGCAAATGCAATCTGCTCGCCCGTGAACTTCGACTTCTTCATGCAAAATCTCCAGCTCCACTCAGTTTCGATTTTGCCGGATTTCTCTCGTTTCCGCCGGAGCCATTTTTCGGGACAGGATCAAAATAGCGGCACGCCCGCGATCAACGAGAGGACCACATAGACCCCAAAGCGCAAGCCGATCGCGAGCATGTCCATCGGACTCTTACTTCACGGAGAAACTGTAGCTGCCTTCGACGCGGTGCGTGTCCGCCGTCACCGCGTGATATTTCAATGTATAGGTGCCGACGGGCAGCGCGCGTGGCAACGTCACGGTCAACATCCTGCCTTCGGCGCCGACGGCGGTCTTGAAGCCGGACACTGCCATCGGCGCGTGATTGGCCATGCCCGGCATGCCGGTCATCGTGAGATCGATGCCGGACATTTTTTCAATCAGACCCTCCGAAAAGGTCAGCGAGATCGTCTTGACGTCGGACACCTTGGCCTCGGCCGGAGGAGAGGAACTGACGAGCTGGGCGCGCGGGAAAGCCGTGCTGCTGCCCATCAGGGCAAAGGCGGCTAGCGCGGAGGAAACGAGCCGGGATCTAGCGGGCGAGGGCAGGTGACGCATGGGGTGATCCTTTGCGAACGCGCGTTGGGGATGAGGCCAGTACGCACCCCTTCGTATTTTCCCTCATTACGCCCGAGTGATTTTTGCGCTGGCCGCGTATAGTCGGTGCGGGAGATATGCCAATGAACGCGATGATCGACGAACTGCTGGACGGGCTGCGCGGCGTTCCCATGGACCCCCGCCTGGAGACGATGGACGGCGCCGTGATGGCGGGGCTCGCCGCGCACCGCGAGAAACGCGCGGGGCGGCGTGGCCTCTTCGTGACGAGCATATTTGCCCTCGGCGTTGGCCTTTTCGCCAGCATGGTATCGCCGCAGGGCGCGCAGGCGGAGCAGGCCATCGCGCTCAACGCCGTGCCGTCCAGCGCGCCCTCCAGCTTGCTGATGGGCCAGCGCTGAAGCAATGGCGCGCTTTCCCGTCCTCGTCATCCTGTTCGCTTTCGTGGCGGCGATTGGGGGCGTCTTTGCGGGTCGCGCCCTGTTCCCCATCGAGCCGCCGATCGAAAATCGCTTCCATACGCTGATCCACCATGACCTGGATCTCGACGCGGGACAGGCAGCGCGGATCGATGTTCTGGAGAAGCGTTTCGCCGACGAGCAGGCGCGGTACGAGCAGGAGATGCGGGATGACAATCGCCGGCTCGCCGCCGCCATCCAGCTCGAAAAAGGCTATGGTCCCGAAGTCGCGGAGGCGGTGGACCGCTCACATCACGCCATGGGGATGCTCCAGAAGCAGACGCTCCAGCATCTGTTCGCCATGCGTGCCGTGCTGCGGGCGGACCAGGCGCGGCGCTTCGACCGCGCCATGGTGGACGCGCTGACCAGCCCGCGACAGTGACGGGCGGCGATGTCGAAGTCGATGACGGCGAACTCGCCGCGCGCGCGCTTGCCGGCCGGGAAGAAGGCTACCGCGCGCTGATGGCGCGCCACCGCGAGTCGGTCTATCGGATGGTCCGTGCTCAGATCAGCGATGCCGACGCTGCGGTCGATGTGACGCAGGAAAGCTTCATCGCCGCCTTCGCACATCTTGGCCGGTACGATCCGGCCCGGCCGTTCCGCCATTGGATCATGCGGATCGCGCTCAACAAATGCCGGGACTGGCGGCGGCGCCGGGCCGTGCGAGGCTTCTTCTCGCGGGCGCAGCCGCTGGAGGAGGGAGGCGTGCATGTCGCCGATAGCGCGCCGGGGCCGGAGGCGGAGGCTGCCGGGCGGCGGCAAATGGCGCAGGTGCGGCGGGCGATCAACGCGATGCCGGACAATTTGCGGTCGATCCTGTTGCTGCGCACTGTCGAGGGGATGAGCCAGGCGGAGGTGGCGATGCTCCTCGGCCTCAGCGAAAAGGCGGTGGAGACGCGCCTCTATCGTGCCCGCGTCAAATTATCGGAGATGGTGAGGGACTTTGCGCCGCCGCGCGTATGACGGTGTGAAGGCCGCCTGGAAGCCTGCGGCCGCGCCTGAGCGGAGGAATTCCCATGTTATCGGCCAGACTCGACCGGCGATCGGTCCTGAGCGGCGCGGCCCGCCTCGGCGCCTTGTCGGCGCTCGGCGGGCTGTTTCCCGGTTGGGCCATGGCGGGTACGTCGGGCGCATCGGCAGGTGCCGGCGTCCTTTCCGGTCAGCGCATCCGGCTGGACATCGGCCACAGCATGATCTCGGTGGGTGGCAAACCGGGCCATGCGGTCACCGCCAACGGTACGATGCCCGCGCCGCTGATCCGGTTGCAGCAGGGCCAGACGGTCCGCCTGTCCGTGGCCAATGGCCTGAAGGAGGACAGCTCGATCCATTGGCACGGCCTCATCGTGCCGTTTCAATATGATGGCGTGCCGGGCATCAGCTATCCGGGGATCGCGCCGGGACATGTGTTCGACTATGAATTCCCGATCCGGCAGGCCGGCACCTATTGGTATCACAGCCATTCCAACATGCAGGAGGCTATGGGCCTGTTCGGGCCGATCGTCATTGATCCGGCTGGTGCGGAACCGGCGCCTTACGACCGCGAGCATATCATCATGCTATCCGACTGGAGCAGCGTGCACCCGCATATGCAATTGCGCCGGCTCAAGCAGATGGGCGGCTATTATAATTGGCAGAAGCAGACGCTCGCCAGCCTGCTCGCCGGGCGCGACCAGAAACTCAGCGACCGCTTGGCATGGGGCAAGATGCGGATGGATCCCACCGACATCTCCGACGTGACCGGCGCCACCTACAGTTACCTCATCAATGGGCATGACAGCGCGGCCAACTGGACCGGCCTGTTCGCGCCCGGCGAACGGGTGCGGTTGCGCTTCATCAACGCCGCCTCGATGACCAATTTCAACATTCGCCTGCCGGGCCTGGCCATGACCGTGGTGCAGGCCGACGGGCAGGATGTGGAGCCGGTCGAGATCGACGAGTTCCAGATCGGCATCGCCGAAACCTATGATGTCATCGTGCGGCCCGAGAAGGCGGAGGCGGTTGCGATCATCGCGGAGGCGCTTGATCGATCGGGACTGTGCCGCGCGACGCTCGCGCCGCAGATCGGGATGGTCGCGCCGCCGGTTCCCCTGCGCGAACGCCCGCTGCTGGTCATGAGGGATATGGGCATGGACATGTCGGGCATGGACATGGGCGCCGGTACGCTCGACCTCTCCGCGCCCGTCGACGCGCCCGCCAAGAGCGGTGGCCATGCCACGATGAAGATGCGCGACACGTCCGTCGCCCCGCCGGGAATGCGGCTGGGTCCGGGCGTCGCGACCCTTTCCGCAGCGCCCGCCGACCGGGTCGGCGACAGGCCGACCGGGCTGGAAAATGTCGATCATCGCGTTCTTGTCTATACCGACCTCAAGGCGCTGGTGCCCTCTCCCGACCGGCGCGCGCCGGAACGCGAACTGGAACTCCACCTCACGGCCAATATGGAACGCTATATGTGGTCCTTCGACGGGGTGAAGCTGTCCGAGAATCCTGAGCCGATCGCCTTCCGGCATAATGAACGGGTGCGCGTCACGCTTGTCAACGACACGATGATGCCGCACCCCATCCACCTGCACGGCCATTTCTTCGAACTGGTAAATGGCGCGGAGGAGAAGCAGCCACGCAAGCATACGGTCAATGTCCTGCCCGGCGGCAAGATCAGCTTCGACCTCACCGCGGATGCGCTCGGCGACTGGGCTTTCCATTGCCACATGCTGTTGCACATGCATTCGGGCATGTTTCGGGTCGTGACGGTCCGCGCGGGGGCGGCGGCATGAGGCGGATGTCATGGATCGCGCTGCCGCTGCTGATACTGGCCGCGACAGGGGCGAAGGCGCAGGACCATATGGACCATATGGAGCATATGGAGCATAAGGGTCATGCGATGCCGGCGGAGGACACAGGCGCGCCGGCGGTGGCGGATGCTCCGGCCGCTGCTCCTGCCGCAACGCCCGCGCCGAACGCTCCGGCAGATCATGCGGCAGACGCCTATTATGATCCCGCCGCGATGGCGCGTGCCCGCGAGACGTTGCGCCACGAGTCCGGCGGCATGCCGAATTCGATGCTGCTGATCGACCGGATGGAATGGCGACCGGGGCCGGGCGCCCATGGCTATGCCTGGGAGATCGAGGGCTGGACCGGTGGCGACATCGACCGGCTCGCCATCAAGTCGAAAGCGGAAGGCAGTTTCGACGGAAAAGCCGACGAGATGGAGTTTCAGCTTGGCTGGCTTCACGCCATCGATCCATGGTTCAATGTGCGCGCGGGCGTGCGGCAGGACCTCCAGCCGCGCCCGCACCGCACCTACGCGGTTCTCGCGGTCGAGGGACTCGCGCCCTACTGGTTCGAACTGGAGGGCGAGGTCTTCCTCTCGCAGAAGGGCGAGGTCATGGCGCGCACCGAAGCCAGCTATGACCAGCGCCTGACCCAGAGGCTGATCCTACAACCTCGTGCCGAGGTCAACCTGTCGGCGCAGGACGTGCCGGAACTGAACAGGGGATCGGGTTTCACGTCGGTCGAATTGGGGTTGCGCCTGCGCTATGAAATCGCGCGCGAGTTCGCGCCTTATGTCGGGATCAACTGGGACCGAAAGTTGGGACCAACTGTCCGCTACGCTCGCGCGGAGGACGAAAATCCGGATGCGCTGCGCTTCGTGGCGGGCGTGCGCTTCTGGTTCTGAACAGTCTCAGAACGGCAGCAGCGCTTCCGCCGATGCCACATACAGCCGAATGCCGGTCGCCATGACGTCGTCGTTGAAGTCATATCCCGGATTGTGCAGCGGCGGAGATTCCGCGCCGCGACCCTGACCCAGCCAGAGATAGGCGCCCTTGCACGTCTGCACCATGAAGGCGAAATCTTCCGAGGTGACGGTAGCGACCGCTGCCCTCTTCGTGATCGCTCCTTTAGGTCCATCCGCCTTAGCCGGCCCGTTCGGCTTGCTGCCATGCCAGGCGCATCAGTTCGGGAAGCACCTTGACCCGTTCACGAGCCTGCGCCGATGCAGCGCTCCCCCGCGCGACGCGTCCCTTGATACCGTGAAAAATCGCGGCGAGGCGAAAGAAGTTGAACGCCATGTAAAAATCATAATGCGGCAACGCGTCGCGGTCGGTCCGCGCGCAATAGGCCTCCACATAGGCGTCCTCGCTCGGGATATTCAACGCGGCGACATCCGCCCCGCCGAGGCCCGCGACGATATGCGGCGGCATGCGATACATCATCGCATTATAGGCGAAGTCCGCGCCGGGATGGCCCAAGGTCGAAAGCTCCCAGTCGAGCACGGCCAGTATCCTGGGCTCGGTAGGGTGGAAGATCATGTTGTCGATCCGAAAATCGCCGTGGATGATCCCCGTGGCGTCGTCGTGAGCTGGCAGATGGGCGGGCAGCCATTCGATCAGCCGGTCCATATGCGGATCCCGCCCCGCGTCGGCGTCGCCCAGATATTGCTTGGACCAACGGCCGATCTGCCGTTCGAAATAGTTGCCGGGACGGCCATAGGACGCCAGACCGACGGCGGCGTAATCGACCATGTGCAGCCGGGCAATGGTCGCGTTCATCGCATCGAAGATCGCCGCTCGTTCATTACCGGTGACACCAGGTACGGTCGCATCCCAGAAGATGCGTCCCTCGACCATGTCCATGACATAGAACCAGGTGCCGATGATGCTCTCGTCCGTGCAGAGCCCATGAACGGCCGCGACCGGAAAGCCGGCCTTTGCCAGCCCCGTCAGCACCTGCGCTTCGCGTTCGACCGCATGCGCCCCCTTGAGCAGCTGGCCCGGTGGTTTGCGGCGCAGCACATAGGCTTTGCCGGGCGTCACAAGCTTGTAGGTCGGGTTGGACTGGCCGCCCTGAAATTGTTCGACCGACAGCGGCCCGGCATAGCCCGCCACGTTGGCGGCCATCCACCGACCAAGCGCCGCCTCGTCAAAACCGAAGCCCGGACGGACAGGGGTCGTGCCGCTATTCTCTTCCGCCGCGCCACTCAACGATGATCGCCCTTCAGAAAGTCGCGCTTCACTTTCTTGGCTAGCGACCATTTATGGACCTCGGTCGGGCCGTCATAAATGCGGAAGGCACGAATTTCCCGGAATATCTGTTCGACGATGGTGTCGCCGGACACGCCCGTGCCGCCCATCACCTGTACGCAGCGATCCGCGACCCGCATCAGGGCTTCCGACACGGCAACCTTCGCCATGGAGCTTTCGGCCGTGCCGAGCGAACCGCCGTCGAGAACGGCGGCGCACCAGTCGATCATGAGTTCCGACTGCCGCAGGTCGATCAGATTGTCGGCCAGCATGAAGCCGACCCCCTCATGATCGACCAGCAGCTTGCCGAAGGCCATGCGGGTGCAGGCATAGGCGGTCGCGATCTCGTTCGCGCGGATGCACGCGCCCAGCCAGCGCATGCAGTGCGACAGGCGCGCCGGGCTGAGGCGCACCTGCGCATATTGGAAGCCCTCCCCGCTGGCGCCCAGCATCTGGTCGGTGGGGACACGCAGATTGTCGATCGTCACGACAGAATGGCCGCCGGGCATCGAGCTATCGATCGTATCCAGCACCCGGTCGATGCGGATGGCGGGATCGGGCAGGTCGACCAGGAACAGGCAGGCCCCGTCATCGGATCTGGCCATGACGATGCCGACCTTCGCCCCCTGCGCGCCGGTGATGAACGCTTTGCGGCCATTGATGACCCAGTGATTGCCGTCGAGCACGCAACGCGTCTGCATCATCGAAGGATCGGACCCTGCCCCGCCTTCGGCGGCCGGCTCGGTCATGAAGAAGGCGGAGCGCGCCTCGCCCGATAGCAGCGGGGCCAGAAAGCGTTGCTTGAGCGCATCCGATCCCACCTTCCCGATCAGATACATATTGCCCTCGTCCGGCGCCATGGTGTTGCAGGCGACGGGGCCGAGCGGCGACAGGCCGGAACGGATCAGCACGATCGCCGTCTCGCGCTGCGTCAGATGGCTGCCATCTGCCGGAATATGCGGCGTCATCACGTCGGCGGCGCGCGCCTTGGCACGCATCTCGCGCACCAGATCTTCCGAGGGGCCGTGCGCGCCAACGCGCGGATCCGCCTCGTAGGGGACGATCTCCTGCCGGACGAAGGCCTCGACCCTCGCCGCGATCGCCTGCGCCCGCTCCATGCCGCCGCCGCTCACAGCGACCCCACCAGATGACCGCCGTCGACCGTCACGACCGATCCCGTCATATAAGCCGACGCATCGGAGGCGAGCAGCAGCAGAGGCCCCTCCAGATCGTCGAACATACCGATCCGCCGTTGCGGAATGCGCTTGATCATCGTCATGCCGGCATCGCTTTCCCAGAAATCGCGGTTGAGGTCGGTCTTTACATAGCCCGGCGCCAGCGCGTTCACGCGAATGCCGAAGCGGGCCAGTTCCAGCCCAAGCTGTTTGGTCATCTGGATCACGCCCGCCTTCGATACGGCGTAGGGCAGCAGCGCGCCGCCCTGCCGCAGCCCCAGAATGGAGGCGACGTTCACGATGTTGCCCGTGCGACCGCCCGCCTTCATGGCCTGCGCCACGGCCTGCGCCATCAGGAACATGCCCTTGAGATTGGTGTCGATCACCGCGTCCCAATCCGCCTCCGTCTGGTCGAGCACGGGCTTTTCCCGCACCACCCCGGCATTGTTGATGAGGATGTCCGTCATCGCGAGTTCGCGCGCCAGATCGGCGATGCTTGTGGAACTGGTGACGTCCAGGGCCGCCACCGATACCTCGCTCCCGGCGGCCGCGATATCGGCGGCGACCGCCTCCAGCGCGCCGATGCGCCGCGCGGTCAGGATCACGGACGCGCCATGGTTGGCCAGCACCCGCGCGAAATAGGCGCCCAGCCCCGACGATGCGCCCGTCACGAGCGCCGTCTTGCCCGCAAGAGAGAAAGGCAATGGCATCTCCTTCATCATGATCGTCCCGCGTGCGTGACGCCACGCGCACAATCCCAGCCGACACCGGCCACATAAGCGGCGTTGCGCCCGACTTCCAAAGCGTCCGCGTTCGCCGCGTTATTCTGTAGCGCGCGCGCATGGATGCCCTGCAAAATGGCGGCGGTGCGGAAGAGAGCGAAGGCCAGATAATAGTTCCAGTCGGCAATCTCGCCCCGGCCCGAACGCGCGGCGTAACGATCGAGCATCGCGCGTTCCGAAGGGATGCCGAGCGCCGCGATGTCGATATCCGCCAGCCCCGGTATCCCCGGCAGGCCGCTCGCCAAATGATAGGGCAGGCAATTATAGGCAAGGTCCGCGAGAGGATGGCCGATCGTCGCCAGTTCCCAATCCAGCACGGCCTTGATACCCGCGTCCGCCGGGGCAAAGACGAGATTGCCGACGCGATAGTCGCCATGGGTGATGGTGGCCGGGGCAGCGGCGGGGATATGGGCCGGGAGCCAGGCGGACAGCTGCTCCATCGCCTCGATCGGTTCGGTCCGGCTCTTGTCGAATTGCCGCGTCCACAGCGCGACCTGCCGCTCCAGATAGGCATCGGGCTTGCCATAGCCTTCCAGCCCCGCGGCGCGCCAGTCGACCGCGTGGAGATCGGCCAGCGCGTCGGCCATACCGAAATACATCGCGCCCCGCTCCTCGACGGTGACGCCGGGCATGGTGCAATCGTGGAAGATGCGCCCTTCGACCGCTTCCATGATGTAGAAGCTGGTGCCGATCAGGTCGGCGTCCTCATGCAGCAGGTCCATGCGTGGCACGGGCACCGGCGTATCGGCGAGCGCGCGCATGACGCGATATTCGCGGTCGATCTGATGCGCGGACGGCAGGATGGCGCCGCCCGGCTTCTTGCGCAGCACATAGCGGGCGCCCTCGCCCTCGATCAGGAACGTCGGGTTGGATTGCCCGCCCTTGAACTGGCGGATGGCGACCGCGCCATCAAGGTCGGGCAGACGGTCGCGCAGGAATATCGTCAGCCGTTTCTGGTCAAATGGCAAGGCGTCGGCTGTTGCCACGAGTGAATCCGCAAGCATCGGCATAGTCTCCCTGAAAAGGCGTGCAGAGCCGTCGGCTAAGCCGCCGCGCGGTCGATCAGCCGGTCGAGGTGGAAGCGACGGTCGCCAAGACTGTGGCGCAGCGCCAGCAACCGTTTGAACCAGTGACCCACGATCAGTTCGTCGGTGACCCCGATGCCGCCATGCATCTGCACCGCCTCGTTGGCGATCCTGCGGGCGGCGTCGCAGGCGAACATCTTGGCCATGGATATGGTGCTGGCCCGTTCCCGCGCCGGCGCCTCGCAGGCGAGCGCGGCGGCCAGCGCCAGCGAACGCGCTTCCTCGCAATCCATCCACATGTCCGCGAGGCGATGTTGCAGCGCCTGGAAGCGGCCGATCTCCGTGCCGAACTGCTTGCGGACCCGGAGATAGCCGATGGTTTCCCGGATCAGCGCGTCCATAAGTCCCACCATCTCGGCCACCTGCGCCGCTTCCGCCTGATCGCTCGCCGCCGCCAGCATCGCTTCGACACCAGCGCAGGCGATCAGCGCCGAAGCGCGGCAGCCGTCGAGCCGCACGTCGGCGCGGGGCAGGCCGTCCACGCCGGGCCGCTCGGTCAGATGCAGGCCCTGCGCCTGTGCATCGACGCGATAGAGACCCAGAGCGCCGCTCTGCGCATCATGGGCCGTTACGAGCAGGACATCGGCCTGTGCCGCGAAATCCACCAGCGGTTTATGCCCGTAGATCAGCCAGCCATCGCCGTCGGCGCGGGCGCTGGTCGACACCTGATCGGGCCGATAGCACGCGCCCTCCTCCTGATGCGCGACAACGACGATCAGACTTGCATCGGCGATCGCGGGCAAAAGATCGGCGGCACATTCGTTCGGCAAGGCGGATGTCAGCAGTGCGGCGGCGTGGATGCCGCTCGCGCCGATCGGCTCGCGGGGAAGGCCGGGCGCGAGATGCTGCATGACCAGCATCCGTTCGACCGGCCCGCCAAACCCGCCTGCCTCCTCGGGAATGGCGAGCGACAGGCAACCAAGCTCCGCCAGCCGCCCGAGCCTGTCCCGGTCGAAACAATGGGTGCCCGACCGGCCATATTCCTGCTCGACGAAGCGGTCGAGAATCTGTGCGAACTGGATCTGTTCGTCGCTCAGCATGCTTTCCATGCGACTATTCCCTCTTAAAAACCGAGCAGGCTCTTGGCGATGATGGTGCGCTGCACCTCGTTCGATCCGCCGTAGATCGTCACGCAGCGCGCCCAGAGCATCCGCGCCATCGCTCCGTTGCGCATCACTCGCCGTGGGTCGGCGTCGCCGATCGCCATTGTGGGGGCATAGGCCAGAGCGTCCGGCCCCAATATCTCGACCGCGAATTCGGTCAGCGCCTGTTCCAGCTCCGATCCACGGACCTTCAGCATGGAAACGGCAGCGGCGGGGGGATGGCCGCTGACGGCCGCGCGCACCGTCCGCAGCGCGCTCCATTCCAGACCCAGCAGGCGGGTTTCCAGTTCGGCCATCCGCGCCTGCACGGCCCGGTCGGCCGCGAGCGGCGCATCCCCATCGGTCAACGCGGACAGGATCGTGCGGGCGGCGTCCAGCAGCCGCTTTTGCTTGCCGATTTCCGCGACGAGCAGCCGTTCGTTCGACAGCAGGAACTTGGCGATCGTCCAGCCGGCATTTTCCTCTCCCACTCGGTCCGACGCCGGCACGCGCACATCCTCGAACAGGACTTCGTTCAGGTCGTGCCGCCCATCCATCGACAGGATCGGGCGGATGGTGACGCCGGGCGAACGCAGGTCCACCAGCAGGAAGGATATGCCCGCCTGCGGCTTCACATCGGGATCGGTGCGCACCAGGCAGAAGATGCGATCGGCCCAATGCGCCATGGTCGTCCAGATCTTCCGGCCGT
>Ga0068853_100002307_pt1 | contig 14273 bp, 9 predicted proteins | sample KBSCornC32_FD_65655 | JGI IMG/M metagenome (GOLD analysis project Ga0068853, IMG submission 65655) | Corn rhizosphere microbial communities from Kellogg Biological Station, Michigan, USA - KBS Corn C3-2 | ecosystem: Host-associated > Plants > Roots > Rhizosphere > Soil ... | reverse complement strand
CGACGTCCTGCAAACGCTGCTCACGATGCTGCGCCGTCACAACAATCTCGCCGATGCTGTCGTCGCCGGTCGGCTGCGCCTTCTCGGGCTTGGCAGGGCTTTCCTGCGCCTGAGCATGTCCCGTTGTGGAAACCATGGCGAAAGCCGTGGCGCCGATGCCAAGCAGAATCTTCGTTTTTAAACGCATGCCTTATTCCCCCTTTTATCAGCCCGGCCTCCTCCGACCTCTCGATATTCGAGATATCGTGTCTATATATCAAGATCAATAGGAATCATTCCAGGACGCTGCCAGGCCGTGGACAAATTTGAGCCGATATCTGGCGGTGGCGAGATGGACCATTCCGAGGGGACTGTTGGCCGAGCGTTAGCGTCTCGCGACGGCCTTTTAGGCGGTAGTCGTACCGGAACACGATCGCACCCGACGGCTGCACCACGACGTACATACCGTCACGGTCGCTCACCTTATAAAGTTTATGCTGTGCTTTCAGCGCTTAATCGCCGTATCAGTAAGCATGGGGCCTCCAAGATCGTCCCAAAAATCGGAGAGAAGCGCCAATTATACCATCAGGCCAAAACAGACGATGCTGGAAGCCTGATTCCTTTTTGAAATCAGTCCGTTATGTCTGAAAAAACACCGTCAGCAGCTCTCTTGGCCCTGACGGTATCGCGAATTCGCTGATCGAACGAGATTCCCCATACCGTCCGCTATACCGTCAAATCGGAGCACTACCCCTCGATAGATGGCGATAGACCTAGTTATGATTATTCTTTTGTATCAATGACTTATAACGTATCTGGCGTACAAAAGGATATTGGCGGAGGGGCAAAAATCATTCCCACTCGATCGTCCCCGGCGGCTTCGAGGTAAAGTCGTAGACGACCCGGTTGATCCCCTTCACCTCGTTGATGATCCGCGTCGCGACGCCGCTCAGGAAGGCCGCGTCGAACGGGTAGATGTCCGCCGTCATGCCGTCGGTGGACGTCACCGCGCGCAGGGCCAGAACATTGTCATAGGTTCGCCCGTCGCCCATCACGCCCACGCTGCGCACGGGCAACAGCACCGCGAACGCCTGCCAGATCGCATCATAGAGACCCGCCTTGCGGATTTCGTCCAGATAGACGGCGTCGGCCTTGCGCAATATGTCGCAGCGTTCCTGCGTCACCTCGCCGGGGATGCGGATGGCGAGGCCGGGACCGGGGAAGGGATGGCGGCCGACGAAGATGTCGGGCAGGCCCAGCTCCCGGCCGAGCGCGCGCACCTCGTCCTTGAACAATTCCCTCAGCGGCTCGACCAGTTTCATGTTCATGCGGTCGGGCAGGCCGCCGACATTATGGTGGCTCTTGATGGTCACCGACGGCCCGCCGGTGAAGGATACGCTTTCGATCACATCGGGATAGAGCGTGCCCTGCGCCAGGAAATCCGCGCCGCCGATCCTCGCCGCTTCCGCCTCGAACAGGTCGATGAACGCCTTGCCGATGAACTTGCGCTTCGCCTCCGGGTCAGTGACCCCGGAAAGGCCGCCGAGGAACGTCTCCGACGCATTCACATGGACGAGCGGGATATTATAATGGTCGCGGAACAGCCCGACGACCTGCTCCGCCTCGCCCAGCCGCATCAGGCCATGGTCGACGAAGACGCAGGTCAGCTGATCGCCGATCGCCTCATGGATCAGCACCGCCGCAACCGCTGAATCCACGCCGCCCGACAGGCCGCAGATGACCCTGCCGGACCCGACCTGCGCCCGGATTTCCGCGATCTTGGTCGCGCGGAACTCGGCCATCGTCCAGTCGCCGGACAGGCCGCAGACATGGCGCACGAAATTGGCGATCAGCTTGGCGCCGTCCGCGGTATGGACGACCTCCGGGTGGAACTGCGTGCCATAATAACGGCGCGCGTCGTCGGCGATGAGCGCAAAGGGCGCGCCGTCCGATGTCGCGACGATGCGGAAACCCTCCGCAAAGCGCGTCACCTTGTCGCCATGGCTCATCCACACCTGATGCCGCTCGCCGACATCCCACAGGCCGTCGAACAGCACACAGGGCTCGGTGACGGTCAGATAGGCGCGACCAAATTCACCACCCCTGCTTAAATCATCCGGGCCGGTCTCATGCCCCGGCCGCACTTCGCCGCCGAGCTGGTGGGTCATCACTTGCTGACCATAGCAGATGCCGAGGATGGGAACGCCGCTGTCGAAAATGATCTGCGGCGCGCGCGGGCTGCCTTCCTCGGGCACGCCGGCGGGCGAGCCGGACAGGATGATGCCTTTGGGCTTCATCCGGTGGAAGGCGGCTTCCGCTGCATTGAAGGGCGCGATCTCGCTGTAGACGCCTGCCTCGCGGACGCGCCGCGCGATCAGCTGGGTCACCTGGCTGCCGAAATCGACGATAAGGATAGAGTCGGTCTGGACTGTCATGGCGAGCGGATAGTGCGACAGAACCGGAGTGTCCAGCGGCAGGACATAAAAGGCCGGATGCCATGAGCGGGAGCCAGGTACTGCATGGAAAAGGGGCGCTACGTCGGCGCGTGCATCACGCCATGTCAATATCAGCCGATCACCGCAAGGCGGCTCTCACCGGAGCGATGCAAGCAAACAGGAACCCTCAAAAATGGGCCGTCGGATCGTTAACGCCGATTGCGTTTCCACGCCAGAAACGCCGTTTGCGCATCCCCTGGTTGATCTGGAACCCTACACGTCTTGCAAGGGCGTCAACCTGTTTCGCCTGCGGCCCGATCTTCGGCTTTCTCGCCTGCGGTCGGATGGCGGTAGAGGTGCACAAGCCGCGAGTTTGGCTCGGCACTTGAGAGCGATGGTAGTGGAGCTTCATGTCGCCTTGGTAGCGGCCGACCTCACCATCCAGTTGGGGATGGTCGCGGCGAAGCCCACGAGCGCAATGATGATAAAATGTTCGGCAAGGTCGCCAAGCGCTTTCGTCCCGCGGATTTCCAGCAAGGTGGCGGCCAAACATATGCCCAGAGAAAGACTGAGCTGCTGGAACGTCGCGTAGAGGCTGGTCGCCGCGCTCATCCGCGTCTGATCCACATCTATGAACGCCATGGCATTATATCCGGTAAAGAGCAGGGAAGTGAAGAAGCCCGAAGCGAATAGCACCGCCGCAATAATCAGATGCGGCGTGTCTGCCCGGAACAGAGCGCAGCTGCCGATGGCGACTGCGGAGGCCACGCTCGCCGCCGTCAGGCTGAGGCGATAGCCGAAGCGCTGGATGATGAGGGGCGCAATCGGCTTCATGGCCAGCGCACCCAGCGCATTGGCCATCATGATCGTCCCCGCCTTGGCCGCCGAGAGTCCGAAGCCGAGCTGGAACATCAGCGGCAACAGGAAGGGCTGAGCCCCTTGCGCGACGCGGATCAGCGTTCCGCCGGCGACCGACAGGCCGAAGGTCGGTATGGCAAGCAGCGAGAGGTCGAGGATCGGCTCCTCCGCGCGGCGGGCGTGCCGGACATAGGCGATGCCGAACAGGCTGCCACAGGCGAGCAGGCCGATGATGATCGCAGGCTCGATGGCATGGCTGGCGAGCTCCAGACCGAAGACAAGGCATCCCAGCGCGACGCCCGACAGCAGGAAACCGGCCAGATCGAACAGGGAGACCTCCACCGCCCTGATCTGCGGAATGAGCCAGAGGGCAAGGGCCAGCCCGGCGGTGCCGATGGGGATGTTGATGTAGAAGATCCAGCGCCAGTCAAGATAGGTCACGATCAATCCGCCCAGCGGCGGCCCGACGATGGGACCGATGAGCGCGGGCATGACGAGCCAGGACAGCGCCGCGACCAGATCGTCCCGCCCGACGCTGCGCAACAGGACAAGGCGGCCGACCGGCACCATCATGGCCCCGCCGATCCCCTGAAGGAAACGGGCGGCAACCAGCGACGCGAGACCGACCGATTGCGCGCAGGCGATGGAGCCCGCCATGAACAGGGCAATCGCGCCGCAGAAGATTGTGCGCGATCCGAACCGGTCGGCCAGCGTGCCGCTCGCCGGAATGAAAACCGCCAGCGCGACGAGATAGGAAGTGAGCGCCAGGCTGAGGCTGGAGGCGGGAATGCCGAAGTCGCGGGACATGGCTGGCAAGGCGATGGTCAGCACCGTCGCATCCAGCTGCTGCATGAACAGCGCGAAGGCGACGACCAGCGCGACTATGCGATAATTGCGCCGGGATTCACGCACCTATTGCAAATCTCATCCGCATCCGCCCGTCATTGATGCCAAAACAGGACGAACGACCATCAACCGGCCGCGTTCCCGCCGGTGGATAGGCCCTGCGGCGAGCCCTTGTCCAGCATCCGCCGCTCCAGACGTTCCGCGACGGAGCTGCGTATGGGGTCGCCCGCCCGGATTTTCCGCCACGTATTATAGCTGATCCCGAATTGCAGCATCAGCACGTCGCTGGTCTGACCGGTCAGGCCCGCCATCATGTGATCGACCACCTTTTGCGGAACGGGCCGCATAAGCCGGGCATTGGTCATGTTATCCCCTTCGGGTTGGTGGCGGACGCGACCGGCTGGCCGCGTCCGCCATGTGGATCAGAAGGACATGCGCAGACCGGCGGTGATGTAGCGGCCGATCGGGTCGTAGGCGCTGCTGGCGGCGGTTGCGAAGGTCGTGACGGGCGGCGGCGAGAGCGGCGGCGCGCGGTCGAACAGATTGGCGATGGACAGATAAATCTGCTGCTTCCGGCCGCCAATGTGCAGATTATAGGTGCCGGTGACGTTGGTGTAGAACACAGCAGGCGTGGTGTTGTCGTTGATGTCCACGCCCTCGATCCGGGTGGCGTCGAGCGTCGATGCGCTGATGAAGCGTTCCTGCACGAACAGGGAGAAGGCCTCGTTCGCCCAGTTCGCCTGGAACACGCCGCTCCATTTGGGCGTGATCGTCTCGCCCAGCGCCTCGCGGATCGGGGAGCCGGGAGTCTGCGAGTTGTTCTGCGTGGCATGGTTGCCGATCAGGCGCAGGTTGAGGTTGCCGCCGGCGAACTCGGTCTTGTAGCCGATTTCGAAGTCGATGCCCGCGACGGTCTGCTCCGCAAGGTTGAGGTTGGGGCGCAGGATGCTGAGCGATCCCGAGGGCAGCACCGTGATATTGTCGCACTGGACCTGGTTGCCCATCGCGCATTCGTCGACCACGCGCTGTTCGGCGAGGGTCGTGATCGCGTCCTTCAGCTTGATCCGGTAATAATCGACGGACGCCTGGAAGCCGCGCAGCCAGCCCGGCTGGTAGACGCCGCCGAAGGTGATCGTGCGGGCGCGCTCGGGCTTGAGGTTGGGGTTGCCCGTGGCGAAGTTCACCTGCGGCGTCGTCACGCCCCGGTAGACGACGTTGCCGTTGAGCTGCGTCGCGGGGTTGAACAGCTCCAGCAGATTGGGCGCGCGGATGTCCTGCGACCAGGTGCCCCGGAAGCGGAGCGCCTCGTCCACCTGCCAGCTGCCGCCCAGCTTCCACGTCGTGACGCCGCCGGAGGTGCTGTAATCGGCATAGCGGACCGCGCCGTTCAGGTCGATCGACCGGGCGATGGGGCTGTCCTTCACGACCGGAACCGCGATCTCCAGATAGCCTTCGCGAATGTCATATTCGCCGGAGAAGGGCAGCGGGTTGAAGAAGCGATACGGCCCCTGACGCCCCGCCAGCGCAGCCGGACCGCCCCGGATGCCGGAGAAGTCGATGCGCGTCGGAGACAGGGCGTCGGTCGTCTGCCGCGCGCTTTCCTTGCGATACTCAAGCCCCGCGGCGATGGCGATAGGACCTGCCAGTTGCAGCCCATCGCCCAGATCGCCCCGGATATTGACCGACGCCACCTGCTGCCGCAGGCGCAGGTTGAGGACATTGTCGCCGGTCACATAGTCCGTGATCGCCTGATTGGCGGGCTGCGGGCCGAAGAGGTTGCGCGGGGTACAGCCCGGATCGAGACCGGCGAGCGTGGACCGGCAGACGATCTGCCCGCCGCTGCGCACCGCATCGGCCGACGCATAGAGATTGCGCGCGATGGTCAGGTTATTGGAGCGCAGTTCCTGGTCCGACTGGCCGAAGGTGTAGGAAGCGTCCCACTTCCAGGTGCCGCCCAAGTTGCCGCGCGCACCGACCGTTCCGTGATAGACGTCGATCTTGGACTCATTCTCGACCAGCGGCAGCTCGCTCTCGAACCGGCCGAGCTGGAAGGACTGCACATTGGCGCTGATCATCCGCTGGAGGATTTCCGGCGGCAGATAGGCGTTGTCGCGGTAGATGGTGTAGGCGGCGTTGGAGCCGACGTTCTGGCTGACGAACGCACCCTGATTGGTGTGGCTGCGCGCATAGAGGCCCTCGACGAAGACGGTTGCCGCGTCGGAGATGTCGAATTCGGTCCGCGCGAAAGCGTTGTAGCGCTCCTGCATGGGCTGGAGGCCGATGTTCGCGCGCGCGCCGTCGCCGCCGCTCTGGAAAGCGGTGCCCGTGATCGTGCCATAGTTGAACGGCGCCGATGCGCCGCCCGCCAGGAACTGCGTACCACGCAGGGGGCCGGAACTGATCAGGCCGCCATAGGTGCCGATCGAACTGCGGATCGACGGGACGATGAGGTTCAGCGGCAGCGCGCCCGCCACCGGGTTGACGATCTGGCCCGCATTGTCGTCGAACCAGCGACGCCCGGTCGTTTCATTGGCGGAAAGGCCGTCCTGATGGAAATAATCGACGCCCACCACGAAGCGCAGGCGGTCGTCCATGCCGGAGGTTCCGAAGGCGAGCGAGCCGCCGACCGAGGGCAGGTCGCTGCGCGAGGAGATGCCCGCCAGCGCCTCCGCCTTGAAACCCTTGAGCTTCGTGTCGAGCACGAAGTTGACCACGCCCGCGACCGCGTCCGAACCATAGGCAGCCGAAGCGCCGCCTGTCACGACGTCGACGCGGCTCACCAGCGCCTGCGGGATGATGTTGATGTCGACGGAGCCGCCGCTGTTGGTGGCCGGCAGGCGGCGACCGTCAAGCAGGATCAGTGTGCGCTGCGCGCCGAGGCCGCGCAGGTTGAGCAGGTTCTGCCCGCTGCTGCCGCCACGGCTGTTAGTGGTGGAGGGGTTGGAAGTCTTGGTGCTGCCGTTGAAGGCGGGAAGCTGGTTGAGGCCATCGGCGAGGTTGGTCGGTGCGGCCACGCGCAACTGGTCCGAGGTAGCCATGGTGACGGGCGTCGGAGCCTTGAAGCCGGTGGCGACACGGCTGCCGGTGACGACGATCGCATCGCCATCCGACGTCTGCACGCTGCCGTCCGCCGATGCGCTCGTGATATCGGGGATCGCGGCGGTATCGGATGCGGGCGCGGCCGCCTCCTGCGCCATGACGGTGCCGTGCAGGGTCACGGTCATCGCGATGGCAAGCGGCATCAGCGCCACGCCCCGCTTGAAAAAGCCCTTCGGATCGATGTGCATCATTGTCTCCCGCATTTTATCGTTACTTGGTCAGAATGGGTGTCAGGCGTTGGTCTGTGCCGCGCGACCGGCGCGACTGCCGATCAACAGGGCGAGCAGCGACAGGAGCGCCGCAGCGGCGCACCAGGCACCCGGGATCGCCTTGTCTCCCGTCGCGCCGATGAGCGCGGTGCTGATCGCCGGGGTGAAGCCGCCGAAGATCGCGGTCGCCATGCTGTATGCGAGGCTGAAGCCAACGGTGCGGACATGGCCGGGGATGATCTCGGTCAGATAGACGATGAACGCGCCGTTGTAGGTGGCGTAGATGGCGGCCAGCAGAAGCTCGACGGTGAGCAGCTTGCCGAAGGTCGGCGCCGCGACCAGCCAGCTCATCAGAGGATAGGCGAGCGCGGCTCCCAACAAGGTAGCGGTGATCAGCAGCGGCCGACGACCCACCTTGTCCGACAGGGCGCCCATCACCGGCAGCAGCACGAAGTTGGTGAGGCCGACACAGGCCGTGACCAGCAGGCTTTCTCCTGCACCGAGGTTCAGCACCTTGCTGCCGAAGGTCGGCGTATAGGCGGTGATCATGTAGAAGAACACCGTGGTCATCACCGCCATCAGCGCGCCCTGAAGGACGATGCCCCAATTGGCGCCGATGATCCGCATGATCTGGCCGATCTGGGGATGCTCCTTGCGGTTGAGGAAGGCTTCGGTCTCCTCGACATGGCGACGGATGATGAAGAGGAAGGGGATCATCACGCAGCCGATGATGAAGGGCACGCGCCAGCCCCATGCCTGCATCGTCTCCGGCGGCAGGCTGGTCGAGACGATGAGCCCGATCAGCGCGGCGAAGACGACCGCCGCCTGCTGGCTGGCCGACTGCCAGGAGGTGAAGAAGCCCTTGCGGTGCGGTGGCGCGATCTCGTTGAGATAGACCGACACGCCGCCTACCTCGACGCCCGCCGAAAGCCCTTGGATCAGGCGTCCGACGAGGATGATAAGCGGGGCGGCCAGGCCGATCTGCTCATAGGTGGGCGTTACCGCAATGGCGAGCGTGCCGAAAGCCATAAGACCGAGCACGAGGAGCAGTCCCTTGCGGCGGCCATGATGATCGACATAGGCGCCCAGTACCAGCGCGCCGACGGGCCGCATCAGGAAGCCCGCACCGAAGGTCATCAGGGTGAGGAGAAGCGAGGCGAACTCGCTGCCGGTCGGAAAGAACGCCTTGGAGATGTAGGTGGCATAATAGCCGAACACCATGAAATCGAACATCTCCAGGAAGTTGCCGCTGGCAACGATGAAGATGGACTTGAAGGCCGACCGTTTCTTTTCGGCTGCCGCGTCGGACAGGTCGCCCGACGTAAGAGTGGTCTGCGCGGTCATGGGATCACCTTTTGCGATGCCGGCTCCAGCCCGCTTTCGCGGATCACGGCGTGGGCCTTGGGCGAGGAGAGATAGTCGAGAAGGGCGCGGGCAGGCTTCTGCCGGGGCGAATAGGACACGATGCCGCCCGAAAAGGGCGTCACTTTCTGAAGCGAGTCGGGCAGCAGGCCGACGATGCGGATGCCCTTGACCGGCTTGAATTCGGAAAGCTGCTGAAAGCCGATCTCCGCCTCGCCCTTCGCCACGATTTCACCGACGGGCGTTGCCGGGATCATCCGCCCCTTTGGCCGGACCTGATCGGCGACGCCCAGCTTGTCGAGCATCGTGGTCTGGATATAGACGCCGCTCGCGCTGTCGGACCAGGCGACCGACTTCGCCGCGATCAGCGTGGCGCGCACCGCCTGCGGCGTGGAGATGTCGGGAATGGGTGCGCCCTCCTTCACCGCGACGGCGATCTTGGAGAGGCCGAGGTCGATCTCGCTGCCCGGGCTTACCTGTCCGCTCGCCGCCAGCTTGTCGAGCGCGGAGCGGGCGAGGATCACCACATCGGCGGGCTCGCGCCGCGCCAGCCGCGCCGGTATCGCATTGGGCGTGTCGCCCATGGACGGGCCATGGCCTGTCACGATGCGGGTGCCGGTTTCGCGGCTGTATTGGTCAGCAAGGGCATCGAAGGCAGCGCTGAAGCCACCGGACGTAAAGACATGAAGCGTGGCAGGTTTCGTGACCGTGCCCGGCCCCATCTGGCACGCGGACAGCAGAAGCGCACCCAACGTCGCCAGCGCGAAGCGGCGCGACCTGGACGGCAGCATCGATCGCGACAATTCGCTCTCTGGCCTTCGCATCCACCTCTCCCACAGGTCTATTATTTCGCTCGCAGCATTTTTGGGCTGGGCGCGCATTCAGTTGACGATAAAAGCGGCTCCGCATATTTTTATCAAATGCAATGAACGGTTCAGTTGATGCGTTACTTGCATGAATGGAGGGGACGGCCGTGGTGCGCCAGCTCTATGTGCAAATGATCCTGGGCGTTGCGGTCGGAACGGTCGTGGGCCATGTCTGGCCTTCGGTCGGCATTTCGCTCAGTCCTCTGGGCATCGCCTTCATCAAGACGATGCGCATGATGGTGCCGCCCATCCTGTTCTGCACCATTGTCGACGGCATCGTGCTGCACGGCGGCGCGCTGCGCACGGGATCGACCATCGTCCGCGCCCTCATCATCTTCTTCGCCATCACCGTGCTGGCACTCGTCACGGGCCTCACCATCGCCAGCCTGATGCAGCCGGGCGCGGGGCTGGACCTGCAATCGGTGGCCGCGAGCGGGGACATGCATCGCCAGCTGGCGGGCGCCCCGATCAACGGGCCAGGCGAGTTCCTGCTGCGGATGATCCCGGAAACCTTCTTCTCCGCCTTTACCGCGGGCGACGTGCTGCCGGTGCTGTTCATCGCGGGTCTGGTGGGCTTCGGCCTCGTGCGAATCGGTCCGGTCGGCGAGCCCATCGTCAAGGCGTTACGCGCCCTCACCCAGCTTCAGTTCGCCATCTTCGGGTTCCTCGTGCGGCTCGCGCCGATCGGGGCGTTCGGGGCGATCGCCTATACGGTGGGTGCCTATGGCATCGGTTTCATCGGATCGCTGGGGATGCTGGTGGCCACTCTCGCCCTCGCCAGTCTCGCGCTGGCGGCGATGCTGCTGCTGACGGTGCGCATCGCCATCGGCCTGTCGCCGCGCAAGCTGATCGGCTATTTCCGGGACGAGTTGCTGATCGTGGTCGGCACCTCGTCGAGCGAAGTCGTCCTGCCGGGCGTCATCACCAAACTGGAGGCGCTAGGCATCAGTCCGGCCATCGTCGGCCTAACCGTACCGCTGGGCTATACGCTGAACCTTGCCGGGACGGCGGTTTACCTCGTCGTCGCGACGCTGTTCCTGTCCGAAGCGCTGGGCATTCCGCTGCCGCCGGAGCGGCTTGCGCTGTATCTGTTCGTGATGCTGGCGACGTCCAAGACGGCGGCGGGCGTGACGGGCAGCGGCTTTTCGGCGCTTCTCCTCACCCTGTCGATGCTCTCCGATATCCCTGTCGGCGCGGCGGCCATGCTGATCGCCGTCGACCGCATCCTGTCCGCGATCCGCGCGACGACGAGCGGCCTGGCGAACATCAGCGCGACCTTGCTGGTGGCGCGATGGGACGGCGCGGCCATCACGCCCGTCATGCCGAAGCCCAGGCTTCCCTAAGCAGGGTGACGAGGCGCGCGGCGGCGGGGGACAGCGGCGCGGCGGGCCTTTGCAACAGGCCGATAGTCCGTGAGATCACCGGCTCGCCCAAAGGTCGCCACAGAAGGTCGCGCGCCTCCGGCCCGGCGCAGGCAAGCCGGGGAAGTACGGAAGGCCCCAGGCCAGCATCGACCAGTGCCAGGGCCGATGTGAGGCGCGTCACCTCATAGAACCAGCTGAGGTCGATGCCCTGCGCCGCGAGGCCCGCTTCCAGCGTGGTGCGGTTTCCGCTCGCCCTGTGCACGGTGATCAGCCTCTTGCCCACAAGGTCGCGCCAGCCGATGTCCGGCACCGTGGCGAGCGGATCGTCCTTGCGGCAGATCAGGCCATAGGGATCTTCATGCAGAGGGGCGTAGGAGAGGTCGGAATCGGTCGATACCGGCAGGGACAGGCCGAACTCCGCCTCCCCTGTCCGCACGGCCCCCGCGCACTCGCTGGCCGAGAGGTCGAGGATGCGGACGCGGGTGTTGCGATAATCCTCGCTGAATTTCTGCAATACCTCCGGCAAGAAGCGCACCGTCGCGCTCGGCACGCTCGCGAGCGTGATGCGCCCCGCCTGCCGCTCCCCCTGCGCCATCAGCCCGATGAGCGACCCATCAAATTCGTCGAGCATGCGGCGAATGAGGGGCAGGACTTCGCCGCCCGAGGCAGTAAGCCGCACATTGCGCGTGGTGCGCTCGATCAGCACCGCGCCCACGGCGCTCTCCAGCTTCTGGATACGGCGACTGAGCGCCGGCTGCGACAGGTTGAGCTGCTGCGCCGCGCGGTGAAAGCTCCTGCCTTCCGCCACCGCGATAAAGGCGCGCAAGTCAAGCAGTTCGCAATTTATCATCCAGCGTCCGCCCTGCATGTCATGGCCTGAACCACAACCCTTAACCGGTTTTGGAGGCATCGCCAGACATTGATGGGCACGAGAGGCTGGGGTTCGAATTACTCGCTCGATTGTCACCGAATGTCAGGCACAGAAAGATCCACCCCAACGGACATTCCGCCTGTTGCCATGACCACCATGCTTTTCGCTACGCCCGCCTATCGCACCTGCGCCCCGCTGGTCGCCGAGGAGCGACTCACCCCGTCCGGTTTCGGTTGGAACCGGGCCTCAAGGACGTCCGCCCGGCGCTGAAGCGGGGACGAGCGGAGGTGCCGCTTCCCTTGGCTGGCCGACTTCGCGACAGTTTTCTCGAAGCCCCATGGCGGCCGGCGGAGCCGACCTCGACCGGGCCGCGCTCGACCTCGTCGCCCGCCGGGCCCGACCGGCCTTTCGTCCAATAATCAAGTTGGTTATCCTAGTGGCCTTCAACTTGGCATGTTAGGTCAAGAAGCAAGGTTAGTCCGGCGACTCCGCAATGGGAGGAAATGATGAGCGATCTCTCGACATCGACCGCCTGGGGCGACACTGCGGGATATTTCCTGGCTCGCCAGGAAAGTCATCGCGGCGGCGTCTTTCCCGTCCATGCGCACGATCATTTCGAGGCGCTGCTGATCCTCTCGGGCCGCCGGGTGCAGCATTATGGCAGTTTGGAGATTGAAGCCCGTCCCGGCAGCCTGATCTTCACTCCGCCCGGGCTGCGCCATGGCGCGACCATCGTCGGGCACACCGCCAGCCTCTCCATCCAGTTCAACCTGAAATTCCTGCATCCCGAATTACCGGCGGATGCCCAGCGCCTGTGGTCGCACCCGAGCACGCTGAGCGCAGCGCCCGAACTTCTGCCCTTCGTGGGGCAGAAGCAGATGCGCTATGAATGCGATCCCTGCCTGACGGAGAAGCTCCAGGGGAGCTGGACCTCGCTGATCGAACGCAGCGGCAGGCAAAGCGTGGGCTCGGAGCAATATGCGCGCGCGCAGCTGTCCATCCTGCTGCTTGAGGTGTTGGAAGCATTTGAGAGCGAGATCATCGAGGTGGCCGAGATAGATCAGCATGAGGGTGCTTCGGACAAGATCGACGAATTGCGCCAGTTCATCGAGGCGAATCTTGCCGAGCAACTGTCGATCCACGAAGCGGCCAGCCACCTCGCAATCTCTTCCAGCTGCCTGGCCGCCCGAATCAAGCGGGTGACCGGGCAGACATTCGGCGAGCTTCTGCTCAAGGCGCGGCTGCAGCATGCGCGTGAGCTGTTGATCTATACCGACAGGCGTGTCTCCCAGGTGGCATTCGAATGCGGGTTCGAAGACCATGCCTATTTCTCTCGGCGGTTCCGGCAGGATCTGGGCGTATCGCCGCTCGAATTTCGGCGCCGGCAGCTAACGGAGATCAATTTGTCGGCGATCGGCACCCAGCGTCATTGAGTGGAGAGCGGGTGGAAGTGCCATACCGATAGTCGATCTGTTCGCGAAGCGGTTTCTCGCGGGCATGTTCCTCTGGTCGGGGCGATCAACAAGCTTGCCAATTTCGCTGCGGTCACGGGCGTGCTTAAGGTTAAGGGGGTTCCGATGCCCGGCATCGCGCCCGCTTTGGCGATCCTCCCGGAAGTCGCTTCTGACGGCGGTCATGTTTCACAAGTTGTGGCGCCTGGAAGAATTCGCGCGGAACCATGGCCAGGCCAGTTTTCCCAAGAATGTCGGTCTTTGCGGCGGCTTCCTGGTGGTCACCATAGATGTTTGAATATTGCAAGGAGTATGGGGCATGACACAGTCCACCAACACCGAAGACCTCGCCCGGCGGATTCGCGTCAACGCCGTCAACATGGTCGATATCCAGGGCTTCGGCTATCTGGGCCAGGCGCTCGGCACGGCCGAGATCATGGCGGTGATCTTCGGCGAGAAATATTGGCGACAGGGCGTGGACCGCTTCGTGCTGTCACCGGGGCACTATGCCATCACCTTCTACGCCGTGGCTGCGGAGATCGGCCTTATCCCGCGCGAGGCGCTTGCAGACTATGGCAAGGACGAAGCGCTGCTGGAAGCGATCAGCACGGAGCGTACGCCGGTTGTCGACATCACCTGCGGCTCGCTGGCCCAGGGGCTTTCGGGCGGCATCGGCCTGGCGCTTGCCCAGCGTTTCGCCGGCGACGGCGGGCGAACGATCGCGCTGATCAGCGACGGAGAGATGGAGGAAGGGCAGACCTGGGAAGCGGCGATGTTCGCCGCCCATCACAAGGTCGGCAATCTGATTGCCGTGATGGACGTCAACAATTCCCAGGTCGACGGCCCGATCACCTTCGTCACCACGGTCGAACCGATCGCTGACAAATGGCGCGCCTTCGGCTGGAACGTCATCGAGTGCGACGGTCATGACGT
>Ga0068853_100002305_pt1 | contig 14277 bp, 16 predicted proteins | sample KBSCornC32_FD_65655 | JGI IMG/M metagenome (GOLD analysis project Ga0068853, IMG submission 65655) | Corn rhizosphere microbial communities from Kellogg Biological Station, Michigan, USA - KBS Corn C3-2 | ecosystem: Host-associated > Plants > Roots > Rhizosphere > Soil ... | reverse complement strand
CTGATCAACAATGCCGCCGACACCGCAGGCGGGAACCTAGTGACCGGTGACCTGGACGCGATCCGGTCGACGATGGATTCGAACTACTACGGCACCCTCGCAATGATCCGAGCGTTCGCGCCCATCCTTGCGCGCAACGGCGGCGGAGCCATCCTCAACGTCCTGTCGGCGGCCGCGTGGACCACCGTCGATGGGAACACGGCCTACGCAGCCGCTAAGTCAGCGCAGTGGGGTCTGACCAACGGCGTCCGACTCGAACTGGCGCCCCAGGGAACTCAGGTGGCTGCGCTCGTGCCCGGCCTGGTAGGCACGCAGACTCTCTTCGACTTCGCAGAACGTCACGGCATCGAATTTCCAGACGGCGCCGTGATTCACCCGGCCGATCTCGTCCGGTTGGCGCTCGACGGTCTCGAAGCCGGCGAGATCGAGATCCTGGACCCGATAGGGGTCGAGGCGAAGGCGAGTCTCGCCGGGCCGCCCCCCGCCTGGGTGTTTTAGGAGCCCGTCCTCGGTTAGAGGCGCGGTCGCCCAGTGATCGTTGTGAACCTCGATATCCCCGTCCCGGGCGTCCGCCGGTCACGCACCCAGATCAGCCGTGCAGCGCAATCGGTATCAGCGCCAAGAGACCGGGGACGACCAGCGCCAAACTGCCCGCGATTGCCAGGAGGCGGCGGAACAGCGCATCTTGATACCGCACGGCGCTGTTGCCAATGATCAGGGCGCCCGCGACGTGAATGGGGTTCATGACCATGAGGGCGGCGGGCACGCAGACCGCGGCCGCCACCCAAAAGTCGATGTCGGTGTGACCGAACGCGCTGAAGACAATCGGCATGATCAGGCCGATCACCCCGAGTGTCGAGCTCTCGATATTGCACAACAGAGCGGTGAGGTAAGAAATCACCAGGATCAACAACGCTCCGGTACCGAGGTGGCCCAAAATGCTGGCGATCGAGTCCATCGTCCCGATCTGTTGCATCACCCCCAGGTAGGTAAGCAGACCGCCGGCTGTGGTTCGACAAGCCCGATACCCGGCTGCGCTGCCCGTGCCACTCGACTTCGTTCTCGCGGAAGGGCAGGTGCTGACCCATCAGCTGTCCATCTCGCCTGCGCCGCTACCGAAGCTGGACGTGCGCGAGACCGATGGTGTGATCCAGGTGTTTGCACCGACTGAGCCCACCGAACCGGCCTGACTCTCGGCAGGTGTAACCCGCCTCCCTATCTCTTGGTGAGCGGTCCACAGCTCTGGAATCGCGACCCAACCACGGAGGTGCACCTTGTCTCGACACTCTTTGTCCCGTCGCCGCTTCTACCAACACCGAAAGCCCCGGTTCGCAACGATTCCCGCCGCGGCAGCCGTGCTGTTGCTCGCCGGCTGCTCGGGGAGCGGCGATGCCGCAACCGCCCCGCCCTCGCTGACGTTCGCTACTGACGTCAGCGTGACGCCGGGAATGGCTGGCATGTCTTCGATGCCCGGAATGCCTGCCATGCCGGCTCCAGCTCCGGCTGCCGGTACACCCGTGCCAACACGACAGGGGCCAGATGCGGTTGATATCACCAACTTTGCCTTCGCCCCGCTGACCTTGACCGTCCCGCTCGGTGCGACGGTGACCTGGACCAACCGCGACGAGGAGCCGCACACCGTGGTCGCCGGCGACGGGACGTTCCACTCACCCGGGATGGGCACTGGTGGCACCTACTCGTTCACCTTCACCAACGTAGGGTCCTACGACTACGTCTGCTCCATCCACCCGTTCATGCACGGCACTGTGGTGGTGACCAAATGACGACCGGCGAGCAGGATCCGCAGGGGATGACGCGGCGTCAGCTGATGCGTCACTCGGCCTGGTTTGGTGCGGCCGTCGTTCTCACCGTCGCCGGGGGGGAGGTAATCTCGCACGTCGCGGACTCGGCGAGGTCCGCCGGTGCAGCCCAGCCGGGGCGGCCGACGTTGCGGTTCGCCCAAATCAGCGACAGCCACCTCGGTTTCACCGGCACCGCCAACGCCGACGTCACCGAGACGTTCACCGAGGCGATCCATCGGATCAACAACCTGGGCTACACCCCGGACTTCGTCATCCACACCGGTGACCTCACGCACCTGGCCACGCCCGCGCAGTTCGATCAAGTCAAGCAAATGATGACGGACATCAAATCGCCGCACGTCTTCACCGTCCCGGGTGAGCACGACTCGATCGACGATGGCGGGCAGAAGTATCTTCAGACCTTCGGTGCAGGCACCCGCGGCGACGGCTGGTACAGCTTCGACACTGCAGGAGTGCACGTCATCGCGCTGGTCAACACTCTGAACTTGAAGAAGCTCGGCCATCTCGGGACGGATCAGCTGGAGTTCATCGAAAAGGATGTCGCGCCCTTGTCGAGTGACACCCCGATCGTCGTGTTCAGCCACATCCCGCTGTTCGCGATGTATCCGGACTGGGGCTGGGGGACTGACGATGCCACCCAGGCGTTGAGCCATCTGCGCCGGTTCTCGTCGGTGACATGTCTGAACGGGCATGTGCATCAGTTGTTTACGAAGACCGATGGCAACATCACGTTCCACAGTGGCACCACCACGGCGTATCCGCTGCCACTTCCGGGTGACGGGCCCGCACCGAAACCGTTGACGCTACCCGCCGGGAAGCTGAAGGACGCTCTTGGCATCCGTGAGGTCAGCTACACCAGGGGCAACGACGCCCTCGCCCTGAAGGAGCAAACTCTGCTATGAGCACACCTGCCATCGGGCGGTTTTCGACCACGGCTGCGCTGCGGGCTGGGATCAGCGTGACGTTGGCGATCAGCGGGCTCATCCACGCCGAACTCTACGTGCACGGCTACCGCCACGTGCCGACCATTGGCTTGGCATTCCTGGCACAGGCGAGTGTCTTTGTGGCGCTGGCTATTCTGATCCCAGTAGGAGGGCCAAGATGGCTGCACTGGGCCGTAGGTCTAGGCGCCTTGGGCTCGCTGATGGCCTTCGCGTCGTCCCGGACGATCGAGGATCTTCGGCTTCGTCGAGCACGGCTGGGAGCCCACGCCCCAGGCGGTCGTGAGCGTGATCGCCGAAGTGCTGACGGTCGTGCTGTGCGCGGCGGCAGTACTCACGGCGCGGGTCGCTCGCCCCGTCTGACAACCCTTCGACGGCTCAGGCCAACGACCATTCCCGGTCGTTGGCCTGAGTCATTTTTGTGAAGAAATTCCGGACCGCGATTGTGTAACCCGGCTCCCTATTCATTGGTGAGGCGATTCGAACAGCGCCGAGCCAATTCACACGAGAACGAGGACAATCATGACTCTCCTAAGCCCACTGCGGTTCATTGCGGGGTTCGGCATCGCCGCCGCCATCACACTGAGCGCCGCGCCCCTGGCCTCCGCCGCTCCCGCCAGCCCGACCGGTGGCGCCGACCCGTACGTCCCCGTCTGGCACGAACCCGATGGTTCCCTATAGTCCAGATGCGGCACAGATATACGGCCCCAACCCATTCGGAGGCCACGGACCCGACCCCGCGCAGGCGTACGGGCCCAGCGCGGACAACCCGGCCCGCCCTCGCCCGTTCGTCGCCGTCGGCCCCAACCCGTCGACCCCCTATGGAGCCGATCCGTTCGTTCCGGTCGGCCGGATGTCAGCGATGGTTGGCTCAGAGGCTTTGGTCAGCCCACGGCCATCAGCACTGGCACCGCAACAATCGCAGCTACACCCGCGATTCCGGCGGTGAGCGCCCCGTTGTTCTTCAGCTTCGGGACCACACCCACGAAAGCGTTGCTCACCACGACACCGAGCAAGGCAAGACAGGCACTAGACGCCAGCTGCTCCCCGAACGAGAGTGCAACCGAATCAGCCCCGTTGATCATGCCGTAACCGATGTTGTCGAGCGTCAATGCGAAGGGCAGGATCCACACCCAGCGGGTATTGGCTACCTTGCGCGAGACGATCGCGACCGCGAGCAAGTAGATACCCAACGCGACCAAGGCACCCGACCCAACGATGCTCGCGATCTCATCCGACATTTCCCAGTGCAGGGTGACCCCAAGCAGGAAAGCAAGAGAGTCGCAGAGTCCGAACAATGCGGCATATGGCAGCCACCTACGCCGGTCAATGAGACAGCCGACGGCCAGGCAGGCTATGAAGCTGTCAATTCCGAGACTGAGAAAACCCATGATGACCTCTTCCTGATCAAACAGCTATGGACAGAGTCTTCAGCACCGACCGTTCCGGGGTGATGCGGTCGGTCGTCGAATGAATTCACGTACCTGAGCGCCCGTTTCGAGCCTGTGACTCCGTGAACGATAGGTCTGGTCGACCCCGACGTACAGGTGCTACCACAGCACGGCCATACGTTGCCGTTCGCACGCCGCTAGGTGCCGTTCGTGCCGACGGTCGACATATCTGCGGGCGCTACGGTCACCGACTGGTGGTACTGAGACACGACGTTGGTGGCAGGCGTGTCGGCTTGAGGCTGAGGAGAACCTCGGAGGTTCTCGTGTCCCACCTTGCGGCGATGGGTCTTTCGCGCCAGTGCGCGCACGAGTAGATCGAAGCGGATGGCATCGGTGCCCCGGTCGGCGTGCCGCCCGAACGGTGTCACGGGTGAACCGGACGCACATGGACGCCAAGAAACTGGGCCGCATCCCCAACGGAGGTGGCTGGCGAGCGCACGGGCGGATCGACGTAACCTCGACCGCACCCCCGGCGGGTCCAGCGGCGGCGAGTCGGCGGCGATCGCCGCCGGGATGAGCCCCCCTAGGTCTCGGCACCGACCTGGCGATCTCCGTGCGAGGCCCGGCCGGGGCAATGAGAGTGAGATGTTCACGATGTCGACGTCCACACTGAACACCCCGGACACCTCGATCGAGGACTACATCGCCGCCGAACAGGGCTTCGAACGGATCCGCGACGGCTACGCCGACTACTTCACCCGCTACGACGCGCTACTGCTACCCGCGCTCCCCATCCCCGCACACCCGCACGGCATGACCGAGTTCGTCATCGACGGAAAGACCACCGACGCCACGCACATTCAGACGTTCACGGTGCAGTTCAACATCACCGGCCTGCCGGCGCTGTCGATGCGCTTCGGCACCAGCAGCGATGGTCTCCCAATCGGAGTCCAGATCCCCGGCAACCGGCACGCTGAATCCACGGTCCTTCACATCGCTTCGCTGATGGAAGGCGTCAGCCCCCTCCGAGACCTTCATCCCGCCCTGTGAACGGTTCCTCCCCACCCGGACGAGACCGCACGACGAGCGGCAACGAAACTGGCTCACCGCGTATCAGCAACACTGGCCGACGGTGGAATTGCCGACCACGCCACCGCTCAGGCTGCCTCGGACGGCGTCCCGATGGCCTCGTCGAGCAGGTCGTGCACCGCTCGCCACGCCCGCGCCGCGTGCACCGGGTGGTAGCCCACACCGGGCACGGTGGCAATGGCGTGGGTGGTCCCGCCGGTGAGTGAGCCGTCGGTATCGGACGGCGCGGCCCAGAAGGCGTGCTTGGCTCCGCCGTATACGTGTACGCGCCAGTCGACCCCGGCATCCTGGAGCGCGCTGGTGAATGTGAGGAGTTGGGCGGGCGTGCAGATCGGGTCTTCGGAGCCCGTGCAGAAGAGGAAGGGGCCAGTCACGTCGGTCCAGTTCTCGGAGCGGGCAGTCGGCAGGCCGGGATGGATCGCGGCAAGAGCTTTGAACGGCGCCCCAGCGCTGGAAAGTTCCAGCATCATCGTGCCACCGGCGCCGAAGCCAACCGCGGCAAGCCGGTCATGGTCTGCACCAGGTACTGCGAGTAAGACGTCCAGCGCGGCGAAGCCGATGGCCTGCATCCGGTCGGGGTCGGCAATCAGCGGCATGACTCGGTCCAGCATCGCCTCCGGGTTTCCGAAAAACGTCTGGCCGCCGTGGTAATCCATGGCGAGAGCCACGTAACCGTGTGAGGCGAGGTGATCAGCGCGGCCGCGTTGATAGTCGTCGAGGCCAATCCCGTCGTGGCCGATGAGGACCGCCGGCCAGGGCCCCTCGCCGTCCGGCAGCGCCAGGTGGGCGACCATCCTCAAACCGTCGGCCGCGTAGGTGACTTCGCGTGTCGTGATCATATGGGGCATGCTAGCGAGCGTCCGCCCGCCCCGGTTCGGCGTTCGCCTTCGGCACGTTGTCGCGGGCGAGAACGGAAGCCACGTTCACACCGAGCCCGCACCGTGCCACCGCACGTTCGCCGTATGCAGGTGGCGCGGCGAATTCGCTTGCACCGCAGGATTCTTCAACGACTCCGTCCACCGGGAGACATCCCCCTCCAACTGGTGGATGACGGTCTGCAGGGACGCCAGCTGACTGCCCGAACATGCCGGGTCGGCCACCCCGCGCATCGCACCGTCGCCGCACCGCGTCCAGCCGGTCGCCGCGTGAGAGATCCGGTCCAACGGACTGTAACGTGCGGCGGCGCAGTCGCCCTCGGCCTTCGGGTCGGGGGTGTTCTGCTATGTGCGCGCATGTCCTGGCGACCACCCATCAGCGCCCGGCAGGGTCGATGACCAAAATGCGCAAAAGGCGAAGATCGCCCGTTACGCGGGTTGTGAGCACAACCGCGACGCGGTGAGGGCGGAGCCGTAACTTCGGAGCTGTGACAAGTCAACGCACAAAAATCCGCCACCGACACCGGTGCGGACAAAACCAAACACCCACTCGCAAAGGAACACTCAAAATGAACGCAACCACGTCCCGCAACATCATCCGCTTCGTTGCGGCCCCCGTCGCTGCCGCTGGCATCATCGGCGGTGCCGCCTTGGGCTTCTCCGCACTCGCCAACGCAAGCACCGTCGCGGACGCGCCAACGGCGTCCGTCATAGATACGGGTAACGCGGACCTCTACCAGACGCCTGGCAACGTGCAGATCAATACCGAGCCGGGTATCGCAGCGCAGGACGCCGCTCAGCAGCAGTATCCATTCTTCGGGTACGGCGAAGGCGGTCTACTGTTCCATCACCGCGGCGGCCACCTCTGACGCATTGACGGGGAACATGCACTCAGGGCCGAGACGAGCCTTCGAACCCGCCCTGAGTGACCCCCCGCCGCCGAACCAAACGCCCGCGATTGACCACCCGAAACGACGGCACGCCGGTCCCAGGTCAAGGGCGTTCGGTGGCACTCGCGGCACACCTCTTGCAACGCTGGGCTTCAGCGCCGGCGAGCACCAGATGCAGATGAGTAAGCGGCTCGAGCACTCCAACATCGCCCGGCGGGTCCAGGTGAAGAGGGTTACCCATAAATTCGTGGGGCGAGTCAATTCTTCTTGGGGCTGATGTTCACCCGCTGAGCGCGACTTCGTCGAACGACACGTCACGCATGACGTCGGCTACCCCGCCATGCGACTCGTCAACGGGAGGCCACAGGTCCGACCCACACTTTGTGGGCTGAAACTGACATTCCCATCGAAATGTCCAACTGAACATTCCACGTGAGGAATGGACGTCAAACTCGAGACGCCACAGCAGCTGTGGTTTCTCGAGTTGGTGTCCACTTGCGGTTTCCTGAACTGCAAAGACGGCAGCGTTCTCACGCGATGTCCATACTTTGAATTCTCACTTTCGTGTCCACTGGCTTCCAGGTCGAAAATCGTTCGCGCGCCACCCACAGCATGCTGTGCGAAACCACTGCTCCCTTTTAGTCACGTGACGAGAGCCCGGGTGATCGTGATGCGAGCTGTTGCATGAACTATCATCATTGCGATGTGGTTGCACCGCTACACTTTTGAGTAGCCGCCTGTTCTTCAAGCACGCGGCGTTCCCATCATCGATTACATACCGCGACGCTCACCGTAGCTGGCTCCGAGGATGGCCTCGGCCTCCGCGTCCAATCCCGCGGGACCAGAATCGCATCGTCGGAATCATGAAGATGCTCTTTTCCCGAAGGATCACGCCCACGGGATCTCATCGAGATCCACAGCGGCACACTCATCCTCGCCTGAGGTCATCCCCGCGCGCTGGGCTACGTCCAGGCATCGCGTCCGGCGAGGCGCGAACGCCAGAACCCCCTCACCGCTGGTCGAAGCCTTCCTCCAGTCGGCGGGCTGCCGTCGCACTCACGGCGATCGCCTCGTGCGCCGCGGGGCTGAGCCGTCGCTCGGCGAGATGGGCGATGAGGATGCGCCGCTGCGGAGGGCGCGTCGCCAGCTTGATCGAGCGCACGTCGGGTCGCGGGTTCAGCACGGCCAAGCGTGGTGCGATCGCCACACCGAGTTCGACGGCGACCATGGCCTGCACCTCGCCATAGTCGTGGGCGAACACGCTGGTCCGCGGAGTGAATCCACCCTGCTGACACAGCTTTTCAAGCGTCTGAGCCACTGGATGATCGTCGGCTCGCACTACCCAAGCCTCGTCCCGCAGTTCGCCGATACTGATCGAGTCCCGGTCGGCGAGGCGGTGATGTTCGGACACCAGCAGCATCGTCGGGTCGTTCATCAGGTGGTGGTAAGTCAAGGTCGGGTCATCGATCCTGTTCCACTCGTAGTCCCACAGCAGGGACAACTCGGTCTCCCGTCGGCGCAACGCGTCGACCAGCCGGGAGAACCGGCCGCTGAGCACGGTCAGGTCCACACCGGGATGCCGGGTCTTGAACTCCTTGACGACCAGCGGCAACAGCGACGAGCCAGCCGTCGGGAAGGTGCCGATCGCCAGGACGCCAGCACGCAATCCCCGTATCTCGGCGAGTTCGGCGTCGGCGGCCTGCAACTCGACCAGGATCCGTTCGGTGTGACGCACGACCGCGCGTCCGGCCTCGGTCAGCACCACGCCCCGAGCATGCCGCTCCAGTAGCGGCTGCGCGGCTTCCTTCTCCAGCTTTGCGATCTGCTGCGATATCGCAGACGTCGTGTACCCGAGGGCCTCGGCCGCTGCGGTGATGGACCCGTGCGCGGCGACCTCCCGAAGGGTGAACATGCGGTTCGTGTCCATCTTGGCCGTCCTCAGATGATTAAGCAGAAGTTAACGGCACTGTACCAACTCGACATTGTCGTTAAGTCCTGCGGTTTCTACTGTGATCTAGGTAATCATCAATGCAGCGTGTGACACCGAGCACGACGCCGTCGTCTGGCGACACGGCAGCTCGCCTGGGCGCGCCACCTCTTCGGGAACTGAGAGCACATCATGACCTCTGTCGAAGTACTGCCCCTGATCGCGTTGGTGGCGATGTTCGTCATCGCCACCTTCTTTCCGATCAACATCGGGATCCTCGGTTTCATCGGCGCGTTCGGCGTCGGCGCCTTCATGCTCGGATACGACGACAAGGAAATCCTCGCCGCATTCCCCAGCTCGATCGTGCTGACGATCATCGGCGTCACGTACTTCTTCGGCATGGCCAAGAAGAACGGCACGATCGACCTGCTGGTCAACGCCTGCATCCGAGCGGTCCGCGGCCGCGTCACCGTGGTGCCGTGGGTGTTCTTCTTCTGCGCCTCGGTGCTGACCGCACTCGGGACGTTCAGCCCTGCCGCGGTAGCCCTCATTTCCCCAGCCGCCATGTCGTTCGCCGCGCGGACCAGGATGAGTCCGCTGGTCATGGGCATCATGACGATCAACGGCGCGCACGCCGGTGCCTTCTCCCCCATCTCGGTGTCCGGCGTCCTGGTCTGCGACATCGTCGAATCCAGTGGCCTGAGCATTAACCCCTGGACTCTGTTCTTCGCCAGCTACGGCATCAACCTGCTGCTGTCGATGCTCACGGTCGTCGGGTACGCCGCCCTGGCCCGCACCCGCCACCTCGAGTTCAGCGCCACCGGTTCGACCGTCGCCGACGAACCCCTCGAGACCGGCGGCGCGGGTTCGGTGCCCGCCCGTCACACGCCCGCCGGCGGCGGCACCGGGCTGCTCACTCGTCCCGTCCAGACCGACATCCTCGTCGACGCTGCGCCCACACCGGTGACCCGCGTTCAGAAGCTCACCCTGGCCCTCATCGGCATCGTCCTGGTCCTGGTCCTGGTGTTCCACCTGCCGATCAGCTTCATCGCGATCGCCGCCGGTGCGGTCCTGGCGTTCACCGACCTGTCCAAGCAAAACGAAGCCATCGGCGGCATCAGCTGGTCGACCGTGTTGCTCGTCGCAGGCATGGTCACCTACATCTCCGTGCTGCAGGAGATCGGCACCATCGACCACCTCGCCGAGATGGCCATCACGGTCGGCGCGCCGCTCTTGGTCGCCCTGGTCCTCTGCTACGTCATCGGCGTAACCTCCGCGTTCGCCTCCTCCACCGCGCTGCTGACCGCCGTGATCCCCATGGCCCTGCCGCTGCTGCACACCGGCGCTCTGCCGATCGTGGGAGTCGTTGCTGCACTGGCAATCTCGGCCACCGTCGTCGACGTCTCACCCTTCTCGACCAATGGCGCACTGGTACTGGCCAACGCCCAGGGCATCGCGCGGCCGCGGTACTACCGCCAGCTGCTGCTCAACGCCGGCATCGTCGTCGCCGTCGCGCCCGCGCTCTGCTGGCTCATCCTGGTCGTCGTTCCCACGCTGCTCTGACGTCCGGGAGGCTTAAGCACCGCTTATGCCCCGTCATGAGATTCGCGATTGTCCTTCACCGACAACGCGGCCACAGTGGGGTCACGTCCCCATCCATCGTGCAGAAAGGTCAGACCTGACATGCTCACACTTCGCGCAACCTGGATGCGGGGCGGCACCAGCAAGTGCTGGCTGTTCAACGCCGTCGACGTCGATCCGCTCGTGGCCCAAGCCGGGGGCATCGATGCACTACTGATCTCGGCATTCGGCTCCGGAGATCCCCGCCAGCTCGACGGCGTCGGCGGGGGGAGTTCGACCACCTCCAAGGCCGCGGTGGTACGACGCTCCGCTGCCTCGGGCATCGACGTCGACTACCTGTTCGCCCAGGTCGCGATCGGCGACCGACGCGTCGAGTGGGGCAGCAACTGCGGTAATTGCGCCACCGCCATCGGCCTCTACGCCCTGCAGTCCGGGCTCGTCGCCGTCGACGACGCAGTCACCACGGTACGGATGCGCAACCAGAACACCGGTGCCGTCCTCAACGCCGAAATCGCCACGCCGGGCGGCGCCATCCCCACCGAGGGCAACGCCCCCGTGCCCGGCACCAATGCGCTCGGGGTGCCGGTAGGACTGAGCTTCACCGGACTCTCGGCCAGGCCCCGCACACTGTTGCCGACGGGCAAGGCCATCGACCACGTCACCGCCGCAGGTCGTTCCCATGCGGGCACGATGGTGATCGCCGGCGCCCCCGCCGCGCTGTTCGACGCAGCCGATCTCGGCCTCACCGGCGCGGAGGACAACTCCGTCATCGCCGAGCACCTTCCGCTCCTAGTGGCCTTGCGACAGCAGTCCTCGCTGCGGATGCGCTTGTCGAAACCGAGTGAACCCATCAGCCACGCCATACCCAAGGTGGGCATCGTCGGCGCACCGCGCGACTATCGCACCACCGCCGGGGACGACGTCGGCGCAGACGAGTACGACGTCTCCGTGCGGATGCTGTCCATGCTTGCACCGCATCCCGCCATCGGGCTGACCTCGGCAGTCGCCGTGGCGGCGGCGTCCACGATCGTCGATGGCGTCGTCGCCCGTGCGCTTCACGGATCGACGCCGGCGCTGCTGCGGCTGGGCACGCCAGCCGGCGTCCTGCACGTCGACCTGAGCCGCGCGGCCGACGGCACGCTCGAATCAGCGACCCTGCACCGCGCCGCCCGACGGATCGCCACTGCCGAACTGTTCGTCACCGCTCCGGCACTGGCCACCGCCGGAGCCTGACGGGACTGGTAGAAGTCGCTGAGGTCGAAATTCACCATGACCGCCGGACTCGGTGACTATCGCTGGGAGGAGTCGTCTCCTACTGGAGTTCGCCACCTATAGGCTCCGCCGCCACCGTTTGGTCACGTGACATAAAGTCGTTCCGCTTCGTGCACCCTGGCGGGAGCGGGCGGAGTTCATCGCCACCGACATCAGGGAACATCTGCGACGGAAGCGGGTCGTCGAGGTCGCCGGGACGGTTGCCGAGCGGTCGGCGGAACTCAATCATCGAGTCTCTTGAGGGGCTTGAGCATGGACTACGACCTACCGGGTCGAATGGTCGTCCGAGGACAACGAATTCGTCGGACTCGTCGCCGAGTTAAATGGTTGATTGCTTCTAATCACCTCGACCCCGCATGGATCTGTTCCTTCGACCCAACCCACGTCTGGACAGCGACGCTGAGTTCGCGGACCAGCGGCAGCGACTGCCCCGAATGCCGTGAGATCGGCAAGTCGAAAGTCGAACTCGATCACTTCGCCGCCGCGAAGACGCTCTTCGGTAAGGCTCGGTCCGGTGTCAAGCTTCGGTCAAGTGAGTTCACACACCGGCCGACGTGGACGGCCGACATAACCGTTCCGCTCACCGGCTCACAGACCCTAGTGATCGAATACGACGGCGGCCACTGGCACCAGGACAAGGCCGATATCGACTGCGCCAAAAGTCTCGACCTGCTTGCTGGCGGCTACCGAGTGGTGCGACTTCGGGAGCATCCCCTGCGGTCGTTGGAAATCAACGACGCGTTGTACTCGAAGCTCGTCGTATACGCGACTGCGCCCGACCCGCAGGCCACAGTGGCCCGGATCAAGGAGTTGATCGAGGCGGACACTGAGCCCCCGGTATAAGGCTCGCGTAGCGACGTGGTCAACGCAGGGCTACTGCCGTTGTCGGCGGACCCCTCGTTCTGCGACGACTCGTCGTTGGAAGTTGTTACCGCATCGCCCTCTCGACGAAGGTGACGTCAAAGCCGTTGGGCCAGAATATGCTGAGGATGCAGTCGTCGTCGCCGATGCAAGTGTCGCCGTGTACGGCGTTGCCTTTCTGGAACCACGTGCTTCCGGGTGTGAGTACTTCGTATTCGTCCTGGTCGTGGAGGTAGTGCCGGAATTCGCCGGAGACGACGACCGCGTAGTAGTCGTGCCCGTGAATGTGCGGTGGAGCGGTGATGCCGGCGGAGTATTTCATCAGGAATGCGGTGGGGCCCTTGGTTTCAAGGTCGCCGTACATGAGTGCGACGAAGATTCCCTTGCCGTTCTCGTCGAGCGGGCCGACGGGTTGCCATTCGAGATCTTTGGCGTAGGTGACGATCGTGTCAGGTTGGTTGGTCATCGTTGCCTTCCGGGGTGTTGTTGCGGCGTGCCGTCGTTGGGCTGGATGTGGTGACGGCCGTTCGTATCGAAACTGGTGGTCACTCTGGGAGTTCTGAGATGTCGAATGCCGCGTGGCTGGGTGCGAGGGCGGTCAGGATTGCGGTGGAGTCGAACACTTCGGCGGGTGCGAGGGCTCCGGGATCGCTGAAGTCGCGGTCGAGTAGTCGTTGTGCGGCTTCACCGAGTAGCGGAGCGGAGACGGCGTAGATGTCTCGGCCGCGCATGGTGGCCCGGCGCCGGATCTGGTCGCCGCGGACGGTAACCTCGATCGTGAAGTGCTGTGGGGATGGTCCGTTCGATGAGTCGTTGGTCGGGGGCGCTGTGGTGGGGTCGAGGACGTCGCGGACGGCTATTTCGCTGACGTAGTTGTGTAGCTCGTGGACGTGGATGTGCCGGGGAATCAATGTGGTCTCGGTGAACGGCAGTTCGATGACGTCGTGAACGTGCAGTGGTGCACCGAAATCCCACGTTCGTCGGGCGGGAGGTGAGGCGACGGGTCGCGGTTCGCCGTCGGTGATTGCGAGGTTGCCGAGGGCTTTGCGGTCGATCGTGATGCGTGTTCCGCGGGTGGGATGCCAGCTGTCCAGTCCGATCATGACGTCGATGGAGTCTGCGGTGTCGGCGCCGCTCAGGGCGGCGGTTGCCATCAGGTCGGCGAAGCCGCCGTAGAAGGCCATCGACGGTACGACGGCGACGTCGGCGATGCGAGCGGCTTTGTGGAAGATCCGTAGGGTGTTGGCGGTGGTGGGTTGCTCGGCGCAGACGTCGAGGTAGTGGCTGGTGGTTCGCAGGGCGGCGGATGCCACGGGGTGGGCGGTGTCGATGAAGGGGCCTGCGCAGTTGATGACCACACCGGCACCGGTGAACGCGTGATCGAGTGATGTGGGATCGTCGACGGTAGCGTGCCGCCGGACCACCTCGGCGGCGCCGAAGTCGCTGCGGCGCAAGGCTACTGGGTCTCGGGCGACGGCGACCGGAGTCAGACCGCGGCGTAGTAGTTCAGTGACGACGAATCGACCGGTGTAGCCGGTGGCGCCGAAGACGGCCACCGTGGTCGATTTCTCACTCATGATGCGCTCCTTGGTGTGGTGTCGAGAATGTGAGGGGCTCGACGTCGCGG
>Ga0068853_100002304_pt1 | contig 14278 bp, 11 predicted proteins | sample KBSCornC32_FD_65655 | JGI IMG/M metagenome (GOLD analysis project Ga0068853, IMG submission 65655) | Corn rhizosphere microbial communities from Kellogg Biological Station, Michigan, USA - KBS Corn C3-2 | ecosystem: Host-associated > Plants > Roots > Rhizosphere > Soil ... | reverse complement strand
CAGCTTCGCGACAAGGAATACGTCGCCGGCGACTATTCGATCGCCGATATCGCCATCATCGGCTGGTCGAACGGCTACATCCGCCATCACGTCATCGAGGGCGAGTTCCCGCATTTCGAGGCCTGGCGTGAGCGGGTCAACGCCCGCCCCGCCGTGAAGCGCGCCCTCGCCATCCAGACGCCGCCCGAGCAGCAGACCGACACCGCGACCGACCGGGACGCCCAGAAGGTGCTGTTCAACCAGCGCTAGCAAGAAACAGCTTCGGGGAAAGTGGCGACCACTTTCCCCGAAATCGAATTGCTAACTCTGTGGCTCAGAAGCCACCCGGATCGGCCGCCGTTGCAGCGGCTTTCGGCTTGGCGCTCGCCGGCTTTGGTGTCGGCGCGGCGCTGGCATCGGCCGCCTGCTGATCCTGCTCCGGCGCCCGCGTCCATTCCTGGTCGCGGCACAGCACCTTGAGCACGCAGCCGCCGACCTTCACCTTGTTTGGATCGACCACGATCATGTAGCCGTCGTAAGTGTTGCCGTCCTGCGGGTTGTACATCGAGCCATCGAACTCGGTCGGCTTGGCGCTCGGATGGAGCGTAAAAAGCTGGAGGCCGAGCAATGTACGGGTCCTGAGGGCAGGGTCCTTGTTCCGCTGGTCGGGGAACTGCGCCGGGTCCATCTTGTCGACCGCTGCGCGCTGCGCCGGCGTCAGCTTGTCGTATTCGTTCTTCGGCACGACGATCTTGCTGAGGCTGCCGCAATAGTCGTCGGGGCACGCCGCAATGGTGATTTCGGAGCCATCCGGATTTTGCCACACGCCGACAATTCCGGCCGACGGGTCACCATCCGCCAGAACGGCGGGTGCAGTGCTGACCAATGCGGCAAAACCGAGTGCAGCCGCTAGCGCATTTCGAGCCATCATCACGAGCTTTCCCCTTTGGACGCTGCCTTGGAGGCTACGCCGCACTATTGCAGTTTCCCATTCGCCGGATCAGCGGTCCGGCGGCGAAAAATACCGGGCGATGCAGCAGCGCCGCACCCATCATTATCCGGTCAGTTGCCGGAGCAATGCCCCGGCGCATCGGCGGTGGAAATAAGCGCCGATGTCGGCAAGAACTAGGCAAATACCACGCTTTGTCAAAACCATGCTGGATTGACCATACGACTACGACGTTTATTCGACCGCCGCGTGACCGGCAATTGAAGACACAATCAAGGACCGTTTCGGGCCGCGCCGCCTGATCAGTGACGATTGGCCGCCTTGCCTCGGAATCGTCCGAGCGGGCAGGTAATCGCGCGCTGGTTCCCTCGGCGCGTCAGCCGATCCCTTGCGGAACATCTGGATGACCCGGCTATCGTCTGTCATTGCCCTCGCGGGCGCGGCTCTGCTGCTCCCGGCCGCTGCGGCGCTCTTTCCAACGGCAGCCCATGCTGGGCCTGCCGAGACGGGCCATGTCGTCGTCGACATCGGCCCTCGCGCGGTCGAACACGACTTCGTGCCGCAGGATGCGCTGGGGTTCGGCCTCGATGGGCTGGAGCAGGGCGACGTCGACAAGGTTTACACACCCGGCAACATCGAGGCGATGAAAAGCGCTGGCTTCCACCGCCTGACGTACCGGCTGCGGACGGAGCTCGGCATCGAGGCGTGGCACTGGAACTCGGTCGGCCAATGGAGCGATCCGGCGCACAGCCAGGGCTATTGGACGTCGAGCGACACGCCGGGGCCGCCAATTCTCGTCTCCAACGGCTACAGCCTGCCGCGGCGAGGCGATACCACCGATCAGGCCGAGGATTCGGGTTACTCCCGGCTCGACGACGGCAATACCGACACTTTCTGGAAGAGCAATCCCTACCTCGATCCGAGCTTCACGCACGACCCACATCAACTGCCGCAATGGGTGTTCGTCGATCTCGGCCGAAACGAACCGGTCGATGCGGCCCAAATCCTCTGGGGCGACCCCTACGCGCAGGAGATCACCGCCCAGTATTGGGTCGGTAGCACGGACGATCCGGACGCGCCGGTCGATGGCGCCTGGCACGACTTCTCCGGCGGTCCCGTTCGGCAGAGCGGGGGCCTCAACACGATCCGTCTGGCGCCGAAAGGGGTGAACACGCGCTATGTGCGGTTCCTGCTGTCGAAATCGTCGGGGACCGCGCCGCCGGGCGCCATCGATCCGCGCGACAGGCTCGGCTTTGCCATCAGGGAGATTTACGTCGGCACGATCGATGCGAGCGGCGCCTTTCACGACCTCGTTCGGCACGCGCCAGTGGGCGATGGGCAATCGGTGACCTATGTGTCTTCGACCGATCCCTGGCACCGCTCGACCGACATCGACCCCAACACCGAGCAGCCCGGGATCGATCGCGTCTATCAAAGCGGGCTCGGCGGCGGCCGCCCGGCGATGATGCCGGTCGGCGTCCTCTACGACACGCCCGAGAACGCGGCCGCCATGGTTCGCTACATCCGCGCCCGCGGCTATCCGCTGACCCAGCTCGAGCTGGGTGAGGAGCCCGATGGCCAGCAGGTCTCGCCCGAGCACTTTGGCGCGCTCTATCTCGAATTCGCCGATGCCCTCCGCAGCGTCGATCCGAGCCTCAGCCTCGGTGGCCCGAGCCTCGAAGAGGGGCACTCAGAGGTGTGGCCCGAGGCGGACGGCGACACCAACTACCTGAGGCGGCTTGTGCGCTACCTTTCGGGGCGCAACCGTCTCAACGATTTGTCGTTTGTGACGTTCGAGCGCTATCCCTTCGACAACCTCTGCGGATCGGCGGCGAGCCAGCTCCTCGATCAGCCCGCGATGTTCGACGACACGCTGGCCTTCCTGCGCGAGGCCGGGCTTCCGCCATCGGTGCGCCTGATCATCACCGAATATGGGTTTTCCGCCTTCGCCGGCCGAACCATGGTCGAGATGTCGAGCGCACTGCTCAATGCCGACATGGTGGGGCAGTTTCTCAGCGCCGGCGGCGCCGCCGCTTACTACTACGGCGCCGAGCCGAATACGCCGATCACCGAGGGGCAAAAATGCGCCGGCTACGGCAACATGATGCTCTACGAGGCCGACGAGAGCGGCGCCGCCAAATGGCCGATGCCCGCGCTCTTCGGCGCGAGGATGCTCACCGGCGACTGGGCCGCCCCGGCCGACGCCAGGCTACGCCTCTTCACCGCGAAAACCGACATCGTCGACCCGCAGAAGCGCGCCCTCGTCAGCGCCTATCCGCTGCTGAGCCCGGACGGCCACTGGTCGATCCTTTTGATCAACATGGACAGCCGCGCGGGTCACACGATCGACGTCAGCTTCGGCCAGGGGCCGGGCAAGCCGGCCGTCTCACTCGCCGGCCCCCTGCACATCGTCCAATATTCGGCCGACGACTACCGCTGGCAGGCCGCTGGCGAGGACGGCCACCCGATCAAGGACCTGCCGCCGCGCTCTTTCGATCAACCGGCGCTGCCCTTGACGCTGCCGCCGCTCTCCCTGACCGTCGTGCGCGGCGCGGGACCTCAGCCGGCGCTGGGCACGCCCTAGCGTGCCCGAGTGGTCTAGTGCGGCCACTTCTCGCCCGCTTCGATGCGGATCGGCAGCACGTTGGCGGGTGGCGGGAGCGGGCAGACGGCAAACTCGGTGAACGCGCAGGGCGGATTGATCGCCTTGTTGAAGTCGAGGACGATCGAGTTCTCGGTCACGTCCTCGCCGTAGACGAAGCGCGAGGCGGGATAGGTCGAATCCCGCGAGGTGAGATCGCGGATGACGAATTGCGGCCGCTCGGGCGTGCCGTGCGTGGCGATCAGCTCATACGGCTTGCCCGCGAGCGAGAACACCGCCTTGTGGGTCACCTCGACCTCGGTGTCGATGTCCTTGGTGGTACCGACCGTGAGTTGCTGCGGCTCGGTATACGGCACCCAGTCCGCGACGACGCGCCACTCGGGGCCCGCCGGGAAATACTCGATCGGCGCCAGCTTGTCCGGCTCCGCCGAGTGCGTGTCGCGGATGCGCAGCGCATTCTCGCCGTTGAGCGTGGTGATTTCGACCAGGAGGCCATCGACCGTAAACTGCGGCGGGTGCTTCTTGTTGGGCGCGACCCGGATCGGGGCACCGCCATCCGCCGGCGTAAAGGTTACCCCGCCACTCTCGTCCTGCGCCACCTGGCCGAGCTTCGCCGGCCCGGCCGAAAGCACGATGTCGTTGTCCGGGCCGCTGCCGACCGTCACCGTGCCGGGCTCCAGCCACCACCGCCCGATGATGTTGAGCCAACCATCGGCGGCCTTGAGGTTCTTGAGGCGAAGCTGCTTCCAGCTCTCGAGCGAGGCGATGTAGTCGGCAGGTGCGGTCATGGAAATGGTCCTTGGACGTCAGGCAGCGGGCATGCGGGGCACGCTCGCGAGGAGAGATATGGTGTAGGGATGCTGCGGGCGGGAGAGGATCTGCCGCGTCGGCCCAGCCTCGACGATGCGGCCGCGCTGCAGGATCACCAGTTCGTCGCAAAGCGCCGCGACGACACCGAGATCGTGCGACACGAAGACCAGCGTCATCTCGGCCGCGAGCCGCTTGAAAAGCTCGACCACGCGGATGCGCGTCGAGAGGTCGAGCGCGCTCACTGCCTCGTCGGCGAGCAGCAACGAAGGGCGCGCCACGATGGCGCGTGCGATGGCGATACGCTGCCGCTGCCCGCCCGAAAACTCGTGCGGGTAGCGGGAGACAATGCCCGGCTCGAGGCCGACAGAAACGAGTGCCGCCTCGACCATTTGTCGGCGCTCGCCGGGAATGCCGAGGGCGCGGAGCGGCTCCGAGACGATCTGCTGCACGTTCCGCCGTGGATCGAGCGAGGAATAGGGGTCCTGGAACACCGCCTGCACCTGCCGCCGGTAGTGGCGCATGAACGCCCCATCGCCGGCCGCCAGCGGCTCCTCGTTGAAACGGATGCTGCCGCTCGAGGGCCGGTTGAGGCCGAGCAGCAGGCGCAGCAGCGTCGTCTTGCCCGAACCGGATTCGCCGACGAGACCGAGGCTCGTTCCGGCGTTGAGGCTGAACGACACATCTTCCAGCGTCGGCCGTTCGCGGATGTAGGCGAAGCCAACGGTATCGAGCGTCAGCAGCGTCATGCGGCGCTCCCGAGCTCTGCATCGAACCGCCGGGCCGCGCCGATGAGTTCGCGCGTATACGCCGCCTCCGGAGCCGCGAACACTTTCGCCACCGGCCCGGCCTCGACGGCCCGCCCCCGCTGCAGCACCAGCACGTCGTCGACGATGCCCGCCACCACCGGCAGGTCATGGCTGATGAACAGCAACGCCATGTTGCGCTCGCGAACAAGGCCGTCGAGGAGCTCGAGGATGGCGGCCTGCGTCGTTACGTCGAGCGCCGTCGTCGGCTCATCGGCAATCAGTAGTTGCGGCTGACAGGCGAGGGCCATGGCGATCGCGACGCGCTGGCGCTGGCCGCCCGAAATTTCGTGCGGATAGGCGCTGGCGATGCGGTCCGGCTCGGGCAGCGCGACCTGCTCGAGCAGCGCCAGAACCTCGTGATTGACGTCGCGGGACCGACCGTCGCGGCGCGCCCGGCGGCTCAGCGGCTCTGCCACTTGGCGGCCGACGCGCATCAACGGATCGAGCGCGGTCAGCGGTTCCTGGAAGACGGTGGCGGTCACCGTGCCGCGCAGCGGGACGAGGGCTCCGTCGCGGGCGCCGATCGCCTCGGCGTCGGCCAGCCGGATGGAACCCGTTGCGGTCAGCCCTAGAGGCAACAGCCCGATGGCCGCCAGCGCCGTCAGTGATTTGCCCGAGCCGGATTCCCCGATCAGCCCCAGCCGCTGCCCCGGCGCGATGGCGAACGACAGGCCGGACACGAGCTCCGTGTCGCCCGCCCGAATGCCGAGATTTCGGATTTCGAGCAAGTTCATCGCGCCCGCCTCCGCGACGGATCGGCGACATCGCGAAGACCGTCGGCGAGGAGGTTCACCCCGATCACCAACGAGACCAGTGCGATCCCCGGAGCCACGGCAGCGATCGGCGCGGTGTAGACCGTGCCCTGTGCCTCCTGCAGCAGGCTGCCCCATGAGGCATTGGGCGGTGGCGCGCCGAGGCCGAGATAACTGAGCGAAGCCTCAGCGATGATGGCGATGCCGAACTGCAGCGCAAAATTGACCGCCAATGTCGGCCAGATGTTGGGGAGCACGTGTTCGGCTACGATCGCCGGCCACGACGCGCCCGAGGTGCGGGCCGCCGTAATGTAATCCATGGCGAGCACCCGCTTGGCGAGAATGCGGGTCAGCCGCGCGATCACCGCAGAAAGCGCGATCCCTAGCGCCAGGATCGAGGACCAGAGGCTCGCTTCGGTCGCCGCGACGACCAGCATGGCAATGAGCAGCGTCGGGAACGCAATGAGGATGTCGAAGGTGGCGGCGAGCGCGTCGTCCGCCAGCCGCGTCGCAAACGCGGCGAGCACCCCGAGCGTCACGCCGATCAGCGCGCCGATGGCGACGGCCCCGATGCCCACGATCAGGGCTATGCGCGAGCCGATCATGATGGCGGTGAAGAAGTCCCGGCCGAGCCGGTCGGTGCCGGCCCAGTGCAGCAGCGAGGGTGACTCGAGCCGCATGCCCGCCAGCGCCGTCGGATCGTAGGGCGTCCAGACCAGCGTCAACAGCGCGATGACGACATGGATGCCGACAAGCAGCATGCCCGCGATCAGCGCAGACGACACGCGCCGCCGCACGGCCGGCGCCGGTTCCGCAACCACCGTCATGAGGTGTGCACCTGACCGCGCAGCCGCGGATCGACGAGGCGCTGGATGAGGTCGGCAGCAAAGCCTATCACCAGCACCAGCAGCGTGGAGACAAAGAGCACGCCCTGCACATCCGGATAGTCGCGCTGGCCGATGGCGAGAAGCAGCATCGAGCCGAGGCCGGGCAGGGCGTAAACCTTTTCGACCACGACGGCCCCGAGGAAGCTGGTCGCAAGATCGATGCCGAGGATGGAAATCACCGGCACCGCGCCGTTGCGCACGCCGTGACGCAGCAGCGCCTCGGTGAAGCCCGAGCCGAGCGCGCGCGCGGTTCGCAGATAATCGCTGCCGAGCACGTCGAGCGTCGCCGCCCGGACATAGCGCAGCAGCGAAGCGGCAATGACGATCGCCACCGTCACGACGGGCAAAATCAGCGACAGCAACGCCGTGCCAAAATTGCGCCAGCCCTCGAGTGGAAAGCCGCCCGAGGGGAAAATCCTGAGATTCACCGCAAAGATCGCGACAAGCAGGATGCCGAGCCAGAAGACCGGGATGGCGATGCCGAGCTGCGATACCACGGATATCGTCGTGCCGAGCCGGCCGTTTGCCTTGACGCCGGCAAGGATGCCGAGCGGCACGGCGATGCTGATCGCCAGCAGAAAGCCGCCGATGGTCAGCGGCAGCGTCACGCTCAGCCGGTTGCCGATCTCGGGCAGGACCGGCGTCTTGCTGACGAAGGATTCGCCGAGGTCGAAGCGCGCCAGCTTGCCGAGGAACCCGACGAACTGCGCGGGGAGAGGCTGGTCGGAGCCAACCTGCGCCCGCGCTGCCGCGATCTGCGCATCCGTCGCGCCGACCCCGAGGAGCGCGTTGGCGGGATCGCCGGGCAGCAGGCGCAGCAGCACGAACAGCACCACCGCCGCGACGAACAGCGACAGCACCAGGATAACCAGCCGGCGGGCGAGATAGGCGAGGATGGCGATAACCTCGGGGTCGTGGTTCAGGCGAAACGCCAGTTGGCGCTTTGCGATGCAGCGCGCAAAATACAACGTCCCCGCGCCGGGGCGGGGACGTTGCACAGGGAAGCGGGTGTCTACTGCGCCTTCTTGATGCCGTAGACGAAGAACTGCGAGTTGAGGCCATTGACCGGATAGCCGCTGACCTTGGCCGAGGCGACGACGATCTGCGGGTAGAGGTAGAGCCAGTCGCTCGCCTTGTCCTGCGAGATGATCTCGTTGGCCTTCTTGAGGTCGGCCGTCTGCTCGTCGGTGGTCTTGGCCTTGTCCGAGTCGGCGATGAGCTTCACCACCTCAGGGTTGTTGTAGCCCCAATAGAAGTCCGGATTGCCGTAGAAGACGATGTCGCGGTGGTTGACGTGCTCCTGCAGCGTCACCTGGAAATCATGCTTCTGGTAAATCTTGGTGTACCACTCGTTCGGCGTGATGATGTTGATCTTCACCGTGATGCCGACCTTGGCGAGCTCGCTCTGTACGAACTGCGCGACGACCGGGTGCGGGTCGTAGTTGGGCGTGTCGAGCGTGATGGTGAAGCCGTTGGGGAAACCGGCTTCGGTAAGAAGCTGCTTGGCGCTCGCCGGATCGTAGGGATCGACGCCGGTCAGGTCCTCATACCAGGGGTCCGTCGGCGGCACGAACGAGCCGATCAGCGAGCCGTAGCTGCCCCAGATCGACTGCAGCAGCTGTTTGTTGTTGATGGCGCGGGCGATGGCCTTGCGCACTTTCACGTTGTCGAACGGCGCGACGCGGTCGTTATAGGCGAGCACCAGCTTGGTGGTCGATTGGCCATTGCTCACCGTGTAGGCCGGGTTGTTCTGGAACTGCGCCAGCGAATCCGGGCTCTGCACCGAGGTGATGATATCGACGGCGCCGGTCAGGAGCGCATTGTTCTCGGCGGTCGCGTCGGTGAAGTAGGAAAAGACCACTTCCTTGTTGGTGGGCTTGGTCCCCCAATAGCCGTCGAAGCGCTCGAGCGACAGGGCCGAGCCGCGCCGCCATTCGCCGAGCTTATAGGGCCCGGTGCCGTCTTCGGACGAGGTGATGTCCTTGGCGTTGTGGTCGACGATCCAGACGTAGCTCAAATTGTAGGGCAGCGAGATCGACCTCGCCGAGAGCTTGATCACCACGGTCTGGTCATCGGGCGTTTCGACCGAAGCGATGGTCTTGAGGCTCGACTTGCGCGAGCTCTTCGAGTTCTCCGCGGTGACGCGCTCGATCGAGGATTTGACGTCGGCCGAGGTCAGCTTGTCGCCGGAGTGGAAGGTGACGCCGGGCTTGAGCTTGAAGGTATAGGTCAGGCCGTCGTCGCTGACCGCAAAACTGTCGGCGAGCTGCGGCACCACGCTGCCGGCATCGGTCAGCTGGAACAGCGCCTCGTAGACGTTGCTGTTGAACGCCTCGTTGATGCCCTGGCCCGCGCCCGCGGTGTTGTCGAGATTTTGCGGCTCGTAGAGTGAGCCGATGTGGATGGTCGCATCGGCATTGTAGTCCTGCGCCAGTACGGCCGGCGTGGCCGCGGCCGTCAACAGGGCCGCGCCGGCGAGCGCGCCCAAAAGACCGCGGACAGAAAACTGCGTCATCGTTATCTCCATAGTGCCGGACATTTAGAGGCCGCCCAGCTCCGAGGACTTTAGTCCATCGGCCCGCTTATCTCTATTCGCCGGCTAGTCTTTTCTTCGGCCTCTGTCCCGATGAAGGGAAATCTCCTTGCCGGAGATGCTCGCCTCGCGGAACGGCTATCGCCCGGCCACCATGTAGTCGATCACCCGCATGGCGTTGGCATAGATGGTCAGCACCGGGTTGACGCCGCCGTTGGTGACGTGAAGCGACCCGTCGGCGATGCGGAGGTTATCGTGCCCCCACACGCGCCCGTAAGGGTCGGTGACCGAACGGGCCGGGTCGGTGCCCATCGGGCACGTGCCGGCCTGATGCTGGCCGCTGCTGGGTCCCGCCGGGCGCGGGCCGAGGTAGGGCGCGACCGCGACGGCACCCGCGGCTTGCAGCCATTCCGCCGCGGTGCGCGACAGGAAATCACGGCCTCGCATGTCTTCTGCATGCACATCGCCGCTGAGACGCGCCACCGGAACGCCAAGCCGGTCGCGGACCGAGCGGTCGATCGTCACACGTGACTCCGCGCTCGTCACCTCCTGGATCGGCCCGACGATGCGCGTCATCCGGCGGGTATTGTGGCGCATCGCCCGCTTGGCGGCGGTGCCGTAAAGCGGAATGAGGCTGCTGTCGGCGAGGTAGCGGAAAACGTTGGAGGGAACGGACACGAACTCGTTGGCGAGGATGCCGCCGCCGATCACGTCGCCATTGCCGTGGCGGAAATCGGTGGTCGCGATGTTCGGGCCCGGCCCCACAAGGTCCTCGACGAGCTCCTCGAAGATGCCGACCGCGCCACCGTAAACGTGGCCCTGAAGACGCCGCCCGACTTGGTCGAAATTGTTGCCGATGCCCTCTGGCTCGCGCGCGCTCGGACTGTTGAGCAGCAGGCGCGCGGTCTCGATCGCCCCGGCCGAAAGCACCACTTCCTCGGCGCGAACCTCCCGATGCCAGACGGCGCCGTTGCGCAGGCCGGCGAGCGCGACGCCGACGACGCGGCCGGCGTCATCGGTCAGCAGTCGCGTGGCGCTAGCCTCGAGGATCATCGCCGTGCTGCCGGTGGCAAACGCGCGCTCGAGCATGGTGTTGTGGCTGCCGTTCTTGGCTTCGACGGGGCAGGGGAAGCCAACGCAGAGCGCGCACTGCGCGCAGGCGGGCCGCCCGAGCCACGGCGTCGAATTGATCAGCAGCGGCACGGCGTGCGTGCCGATACCAAGCTTTTCGGCGCCGAGCGCCAGAATGTCCCTGCTGATGCCCGCCGGGAGCGCCGGCATGGGGTAGGGTTTTCGCTGCCGTCCCGCGTGCTGGCCGAGCGTTGGGTCGCCGCTGACGCCGATCTCCCATTCGGCGCGCTCGTAATAGGGCTCCATCTCGTCGTAGCCGATGGGCCAGTCGGCGAGGTCGCTGCCGGCCGGCACACCGTAGGTCGACGCCATGGCAAAGTCCTTAGGGCCGAAGCGCCAGGCCTGCGCCCCGTAGACGCGCGTGCCGCCGCCAACCGTCATGGCATTGTTGCCCCACATCGGATCGGAGGGCCGGAGCAGGAGGCCATCGCCGTCGGCCGCAAGGACACGGGGATTGCCCTTGTCCTGAGGGCCGGTGGTCGGCTCCAGTCCCCACACGGATCGCGGGTTCCGCAGATAGTCCTGCCGCAGCGCTTCGGTCGACGGCCAGGCGCCGGCCTCGACCACCAGCACCCGCCGGCCCGCCTCCGCCAGCCCGCACGCCGCAACGCCACCGCCGGCGCCCGAACCGATGACAACGGCATCGTAGCGGTCGAGCAGCGTCTCGGGCGTCACGAATGGGTGCGCGGGGCGGGAGGGCAGGTGAGGCCAGCCACCAGCCGGGTCCGGCCGCCAATCCACCATCTCCCAGGAACGGGCGTCTCGGTTGCCGCCGTTCTTCGGATCGGCGTAGTAGCCGCCGTTGACCAGCCGCGCGAACCAGCCGAACTCGGCGTCAGCGACAAAATCGGCAAGAAGCTTTTCGCGATCGGACAGACTGAGCGCGGTGAACGACGCCGCAAACCGGGCCTGGCTCGCCGCGTCGACGGCCGCGAGGAGGCCAGCGGTCCGCGGAATCCAGTCTTCCCGCTCGGCGAGCACCGAGACCAGGAAATCGAGCCCGCCAGCCTCGCTGGCTGAAGGAAAGTCATCCGCCGGTACGATGGCGTCGAGCAGGGCGCGCAGCGGCGCCTCGTTGGCAGCGACGAACGCCCTGGCTGAGCCGTCTTCCGCTGCCGGATTCATCATGCGACCTCGAGGCGTGCGGAGGAGGGCGATCGGTCAGAGGCGCGCGCCGCTCTGGGGATCGAAGAGATAAATCTGCTCACGCGGAAAGCTGAGCCGGACCGCATCGTTAGCTCTCGCCTTGCTGATGCCCGTCACCACCGCGGTCACCTGCTCGCCGCCCAGCGTCAGCGTGATCTGCGACTGGGCGCCAGTGGGTTCGACAAACTGCACGGTCGCCGGCACGCCGTCGCCGTCCGCCGTGACCCCGATGTGCTCAGGGCGGATGCCGAGGGTAACCTCGCGGCCATCGGCAAGTCCCGGGCGCTCGCCAAGCGGCACTGTCGCGCCGCCGGCGAGGCGAGCTTCGACGCCACCGTCCCGGTGCGCGATCCTGGCCGACAGGAAGTTCATCGCCGGGGAGCCGATAAAGCCCGCGACGAAGAGGTTGGCGGGGTTTTCGTAGAGGTCGATCGGCGAACCCTGCTGCTCGATCCGGCCGAGGTTCATCACCACTACGCGGTCCGCCAGCGTCATCGCCTCGATCTGGTCGTGCGTCACGTAGATCGAGGTGGTGTGCACCTTGCCGTGCAGCGCCTTGATCTCGGAGCGCATCTGCACCCGGAGCTTGGCGTCGAGGTTGCTGAGCGGTTCGTCGAAGAGGAAAGCTGCCGGGTTGCGCACGATGGCGCGGCCCATCGCGACGCGCTGGCGTTGCCCGCCGGAGAGCTGGCCCGGGCGCCGGTCGAGGAGGTCGACGATGTCGAGCAGCTTTGCCGCGTCGATCACCCGCGTCTCGATCTCGGGCTTCTTGAAGCCGGCGATCTTGAGGTTAAGGCCGATGTTCTGGCGCACGCTCATATGCGGATAGAGCGCGTAGTTCTGGAACACCATGGCGATGTTGCGCTGCTTGGGCGTTTCGGCGTTGACCGCCTTGCCGCCGATCCGCACCTCGCCGGCGGTGATCTCCTCGAGGCCCGCGATCATCCGCAGCATCGTCGACTTGCCGCAGCCGGACGGTCCGACGAGCGCCACGAACTCGCCCTCGGAGATCGCCAGGTCGATGCCATGCAGCACCTGCGTCTGCCCGTAGGATTTTCTGAGATCGACGAGTTCGACCGTGCTCACGTGCTTTCCTTCCACCAGCCCGCCCGCGGATGCAACCGCCCCTTGAGTCGGGCCGCCTGCGCGCATAAACATCAAAGGTATATCCTGCACGCGCGTGCAGCGTAGTGGTTGCGTGGGATGCCGGTCAAGCGGCGAGATGGTTTGGGGAGCCGATGCAGAAAAAGACGGCCAGCTCAGCCGATGTGGCGCGCCTCGCGGGCGTATCGCGCTCCGCCGTTTCGCGCGCCTATACGCCCGGCGCCTACGTTTCGCCCGAGACCCGCCAGAAGGTCCTCGCTGCCGCGGAAATGCTGAGCTACCGGCCGAATGCCATCGCGCGCAGCCTCTCCAAGCAGTCGAGCCAGCTTATCGGCATCGTCGCCAGCAACCTCGACAACCCGTTCTACGCCCAGATGCTTTCGACGCTGAGCAAGATGCTGCAGCAGCAGGGTTATGGCATCCTGCTGCTGATCGCCGAAACGCCCGATATCGACGGGTTGATTCCGCGTCTCCTCTCCTACCAGGTGGATGGCGTGATCCTGCCGGCCGCGACGCTGGGGTCGCAGATCGCGATCGAGCTGCAGCGCTCCGGCAAGCCGGTCGTGCTGGTCAACCGCTACCTTCGGCACGACGTGGTGAGTTCGGTTTCGGGCGACAATATCGGCGGGGGCGCCGCGGTTGCGGACCTTCTGGTGCGTACCGGACACCAGCGCGTCGCCTACCTCGCGGGGCTCGACGACACCTCGAGCAGCCGCGACCGAGGGAGGGGCCTCAAAGACCAGTTGGCCCGCCAGCGCGTCGCCCTCTACGCCGAGGACGTCGGCCAATATGAGCGTGAGCCGGGTGCCGTGGCCGTACGTCGGCTGCTCTCGCTGACGCCGCGCCCCGACGCGATCTTCTGCGCCAACGACACCATGGCGCTCGCCGCCCTCGAGGTCGCGCGCCTCGAATTCGGCATCGATGTGCCGCGGGATCTCGCGATCGTCGGCTATGACAACTCGGCCCCCACCGCCTGGCCGTTCTATCAATTGACCTCCGTCGACCAGAACCTGCCCGAGATGGCCCGGATCGCCATTGAGCTCCTGACCGGCAAGCTTGCGGGCCGGCCGAGCGGCATTGATCACGTCACGGTGCCCGCCCGTCTCGTCGAGCGCGCAACCACGCGCTGACCCTAGGTTCAGTGAAACGTCTCATGAATTGTTATTGACTCGGCCTCTCGCTGCCGCCTAGCGTATGCACACGGGTGCAGATGGCCCGTTCTCACCAAGGGGAGGAACCAGGTGCAACCAATCACAAAGGGAGCGGGGCTCGCCGGGCTGGCCGCGGTCTTCCTGTTGAGCACAGCCGGCTTCGCGATGGCGGACCCCGTCACCGTCAATTTCCTGACGGCCGAAAAGCCGGAGACGTTCGCGCCGGCGATCGCGCAGTTCGAAAAAGAAAATCCCGACATCAAGGTCAACTTCGAGACGGTGCCGTTCGACAGCATGGTGCCGACGATCGAGGCCCGCGTCGGCGGCAAGGATTCCTCGATCGATGTCTTCCTCGTTGACACGCCGCGCGTGCCGGCCATGGCCAACAGCGGCTATCTCCTCAAGATCAATGACGAGATGGATGCGGT
>Ga0068853_100002303_pt1 | contig 14278 bp, 17 predicted proteins | sample KBSCornC32_FD_65655 | JGI IMG/M metagenome (GOLD analysis project Ga0068853, IMG submission 65655) | Corn rhizosphere microbial communities from Kellogg Biological Station, Michigan, USA - KBS Corn C3-2 | ecosystem: Host-associated > Plants > Roots > Rhizosphere > Soil ... | reverse complement strand
GACCGGCTCGGCCGCTTCGACCTTTCGGATCGGGTCTACGCCTCGCTCTACAGCCTCTCCGGCGGCACCGCGCAGTATTTCAACAATGTCGGCTATTCCTACCTGCTGCGCGGCAATCTGAGCGCCGCCCTGACCAATTTCCGCAAGGCGCAAAAACTCGACCCCGCCAATGTGGTCATCGCCAACAACATCCAGCTCCTGACCAACGCGACGGCAAAAGCGTAAAGGGCGGGCAAAAGGCCCCCTCACCCGGATTGCTGTCGCAATCCGACCTCTCCCCCAAGGGAGAGGTGAAGCGAGGCAAGGGCCGAACCACATCGAACCCTCTCCCTTGGGGGAGAGGGCAGGGTGAGGGGGCCTTCGCCCCGCGCACGGGAGGAGACAAAATGCCCGAACAAATGATCTCGACCGACGTGGTCGCCGACGAGAACCGCGCCCGCGAGACCAACCTCAAGCGCGACTACGAGCACCTCGGCGAGCAGCTCTCGCGCCGCGGCGTCGAAATCGACGCCATCCGCGACAAGGTCGCGGCGTTCCACGTCGCGATCCCGTCATGGGGCGTCGGCACGGGCGGCACGCGCTTCGCTCGCTTCCCGGGCGCCGGTGAACCGCGCAACATCTTCGACAAGCTCGAGGATTGCGCCGTCATCTCCGAGCTGACCCGGGCCACGCCGACCGTGTCGCTACATATCCCCTGGGATAAGGCCGATCCGCGCCAGCTCAACCAGTCCGCCGAGCGGCTGGGCCTGAAGTTCGACGCGATGAACTCCAACACCTTCTCCGACGCCCCGGGCCAGGAGAAATCCTACAAGTTCGGCTCGCTCTCCCATGCCGATGCCGGCACGCGCCGGCAGGCCGTCGAGCACAATCTCGAATGTATCGAGATCGGCAGGGCCATCGGCTCGAATGCGCTGACCGTCTGGATCGGCGACGGCTCCAACTTCCCCGGCCAGCAGAATTTCACCAAAACCTTCGAGCGCTATCTCGATGCGATGAAGGAAATCTACGACGCGCTGCCGGCGGACTGGCGTCTGTTCACCGAGCACAAGATGTACGAGCCGGCCTTCTATTCGACGGTCGTGCAGGACTGGGGCACCAACTACCTCATCGCCTCGACGCTCGGTGAAAAAGCCTATTGCCTCGTCGACCTCGGCCACCACGCGCCGAATGTGAACATCGAGATGATCGTCGCGCGGCTGATCCAGTTCGGCAAGCTCGGCGGCTTCCACTTCAACGACAGCAAGTATGGCGACGACGATCTCGACGCCGGCTCGATCGAACCCTACCGCCTGTTCCTCGTCTTCAACGAGCTGGTCGATGCAGAGCTGCGCCACGCCAAGGGCTTCGATCCGGCGCACATGCTCGACCAGAGCCACAACGTCACAGACCCGATCGAAAGCCTGATGCTGTCGGCGGTCGAAGTGCAGCGCGCCTACGCCCAGAACCTGATCGTCGATCGGAAGGCGCTCGAGTCCTATCAGGATGGCAACGACGCCCTCGCCGCGACGCAGACGCTGAAGCAGGCCTTCCGCACCGATGTCGAGCCGATCCTCGCCATGGCGCGGCTCAAGCAGGGCGGCGCCATCGATCCGGTCGCAACCTACCGCAAGGCGGGCTATCGGCAGAAAGTGGCGGCGGTTCGTCCGGCCGTCTCGGGTGGCGGCGGGGGGATCGTCTAGACTTACAACGCCTCTTCGGCGGCCTTGCGAAGGACCTCTTCGCCCCACTGGTTGAGGCTCTTGCCCGCGCTTTCGGCGGCACGCGCCACCTTCGAGTGGACGGCTGGATCGACTCGCAGCATCAGATTGCCGGAATAGGGTTTGTCCGGCACCTTGCCCGTCGCGCGGCAGGCCTCGAGATAGTCGTCGACCGCTTCATGAAACGCTGCCTTGAGGTCCGAGACAGAATCGGCATGAAAGCTGACGAGGTCGCGGATACCCAGAACGCGGCCCACAAAAATCTCGTCCTCGGGGTCAAACTCCACGCTTGCGGCATAGCCCGCATAAACCATTGGCTTTGTCATGGTGATATTCCGAGCTCCGTGAGAAACGCCCTTACTTCCAGAACTTGGTAGCGCTTGGCTTCCTTCTGCGGATGAGGTCGATGCAATGACAAAATCAAGCCGTCCTTATCGAAGCGGACACGGGAGCCACTTCCTTCAGTGAGCCGACATCCTGCTGATCGAAGAAGGTTCTCGATCGCCGCCCATTCAACGGTTGCCGACACGGGATCGGCGAAAATGGCAGCCAGCGTCCGTCTCTGCTTGCTGTTCATGCATGCATATTGGAATCGTTGGCTCAAAATGCAAGCACAACTTGATTGCATAGTTCCTTGAAGCGATAGGTGCACCTAGGCGAAGAATGCGCTCGCCGCTATTGTCCGGCCGCTCCCGGGGATGTCCTTATGCGTTTGTTATGGTGCGTTGTTCTGGTGCTGGCCGGGCTGCCGTCCGCCTTCGCCGAAACCGTCTCCGTCAAGGATGGCAACATCTTCGTCGACAGCCGGCAGATCACCGGCGGGGGCCGCGATAGCGACCCGCTGCTGGCGCCGGATGGACGGCACGTCGTCTTCACCCGCTCGGGTCCGCCATCCTCGGCAATGGACAACTGCTCGCCCGACAGCAAGAAGCCGGCGAACGCCATCTCGCTCTGGATCGCCGACGACAGCGGCGCTCACGCCGCCATGCTCGCCGTGGGGCACGCAGCCGATAAGCCCGAAGACGCCATCTGCGCCTTCAACAACAAGGCGTTCGATTCTTCCGGCCGGCGCCTCTATTTCAGCACACCGGCCTGGGCCACCTCAGGCGCGACCCACGTCATCGATCTCGGCACCGGCCAGCAGCAGTTCTTCGTCGCCGGCGATCTCGCAAAGGTGCTGGCAAGCTGCTCGGACGATCAGCACGTCGACGACGTGATCGTCAGCCAGCATCGCTATTTCGTCTTTGGCGGCAGCTACGATTGGTATTGGCTCTTCGGGCCGGACGGCAAGGAAATCGGCCCGGTCGGCGAAAGCACCGCCATGGCCGACGACCAGTGCAAGTAAGGCCATGACCAACGCCTGGCTCTTCGTCCTGGCCGTGCTGGCGGTGCTCGGTGCACCCGGTCCAACCAACACGCTGCTGGCGAGCGGCGCGGCCGTAGCGGGCCTGCGGCGTTCGCTGCCTTTGCTCGCGGCCTCGCTTGCCGGCTATCTCATCGCCACGAGCATCGTCGGGTTCCTGCTGCGGCCGGTGATCGTCGCCTATCCGGTGATCGGCGCCGCTCTCAAGATTGCCGTCGCCCTTTACCTTGTCTACGCCGCCTTCCGCCTGTGGCGCCGTGCCGATCACGCGGCAGCCAGCCGCGAGGCCGTTGGCTGGAGCACGGTCTTCGTTGCGACGCTCCTCAACCCCAAGTGTCTGATCTTCGCGCTCGCGATCATTCCGTTCGGCTCGCCGAGCGTTTTGGCCTACCTCATCGGCTTTGCGGTGATGGTCCCGGTCACCGGCTTCCTCTGGCTGCTCGCCGGCCACTTCGTCGGCGCAGCGGCAGGTGAAAAGCGCCACTTCGTGCCGCGCATAGCCTCGGTCGTGCTGGTCGGCTTTGCCGGCCTGATCGCCGCCTCGGCCTTCGGCTAACCCTCGCCGTCGTCGTTGCTGGCGTTGAGGTCGGCGGGCGACTTGCCCTCGTCCATCCGGGCGTAGGCGCCCTTCGGGCTCGACCCGGCGCCGGGCGGGCCCTTGGTGTCAGCGGCGACCGAATCCGCCTCGAGCGTGTCGGCCCCGAGCGCGTCGTCGATCGCGGCCGCGAGGGCCAAGGGATCGATCCGTCCGCCCGAGTTCCTGAGCTCGGTGGTTATGGTGTCGGCTATTCTTTGCTTGCGCTCTTCGCTCATGAGGCTACCCGGCGTTCCCGTTGATCTTGAGGCCGTTATTGTCGACCTTAACCTCGAAGGCCGGCCGCTGCGATTGCTGGTAAGCATAGTAGCCGACGCCGATCAGTACGACGACGAGAACGGCCACAAGGGCATAGAGGCCGCTACGGCTCATGTCCGCGGCCCCTCCGCCACTTGCTTGAGGCCCTCGAGCACCGGCTCCCAGTTCTTGCGCGATTGCTCAGGCGAGGCGCCGGTGAGATTCTCCTGGGTAAGCGTAACGCGGGTGCCGCCCGCTTCCGGCATGAGCTCGTAGCTCACCGTGTGGTAGTTGGCAGGCGCATCGGGGAGGCCCGAAAGCGGCGACCAGTGCGTGACCGACAGGGTCCGCTCGGTGTCGAGCGCCTTGATCTCGCCCTTGTCCTGATAGGGTTTGCCCTTGAACTCGCCTTCCCAGACGATCGGGTGGCCGACCTTCCAGTCGGTCTTGACGGTCGCGCCCATCATGTAGCGCTTGATCAGGTCGGGCATGGTGAGCGCCGCCCAAACCTCGCTCGGCGGCGCGGCGATATCGATGGAAACGTCGACTTTATCGGTCATCGCGATCTCCTTCGTCGCCATAACGCGCAGGCCGGCGTGCGGGTTCAGCTTACCCGCTCGCCCTGCCGCCAGACGCCACGTACCACCGGGGTGTCGTTGATGAGCTCGACCCGCACGAAATCGGCGCGCTTGCCGACCGCGATCTCGCCGCGGTCCGCCAGCCCGGCTGCCCGCGCCGGGTTGCGCGTCACCATAGCGACCGACTGCGGCAACGACACCTCGGGCGCGCGCTGCGGTAGCACGAACGCCGCCTGCATCAGCGCGAATGGCACGTAGTCCGACGACAGCACGTCGAGAAAGCCGGTCGTCGCGAGCTCGGTTGCCGAGATATTGCCCGAATGCGATTTGCCGCGCACCACGTTGGGGGCGCCCATCAACACCGCGAGCCCGGCCTTGTGGGAGGCTTCGGCGGCGACGAGCGTCGTCGGAAACTCGGCAATCGAGACGCCATCGGCGACCGACTCCGCGACGTGTTCCAAAGTCGCGTCGTCGTGGCTGGCAAAGGCAATGCCGGCCGCCTTGCCGCGCTTCAGGATCGCCTTGCGGTGCTTGTCGGAATACGTTGCCTGCTCGTGGTGCCGGTCGGCGATGAAGGCATCCATCTCCGCCTCGGTGAAGCGCATGCGCTCCATGTAGTATTCGCGGAACTTGCCGATCGTCTGGTACTGTCGTTGGCCGGGCGTGTGATCCATCACCGACGCCAGCCGCACGATCGGCAGGTCGCAGAAGCGCTCGAAATGCTCGACCACGTCGTGCGCCGGTAGCTCGCAGCGCAGGTGCACCTTGTGGTCGGCGCGAAGCCGCCCGTCGGCCGCAGCCGTCGTCACCGCCCCGAGCAGCACATCGACATGATCGCCCATGCCGGGCATTTCGACGTCCGAGCCAATGCGCAAGGCATCGAACACGGTGGTGATACCGGAGCCGGCGAGCTGGGCATCGTGCGCCTGGAGCGCCGCCATCGGATCCCAATAGACCCCGGGGCGTGGCCGATAGTGGTTCTCGAGTTGGTCGGTGTGGAGCTCGACGAGGCCGGGAATGAGGTAGTCGCCGGCAAAGTCGATACCCGTCTCCGCGTGCGCGAGGTCGATGGCGCTGATCGCCCCATCCTCGACCGCCAGCGAGCCGGTGATCACCTCGTCGGCAAGGACGATGCGGGCGTTCTTGATCACGAGGTCCGACTGCATCATGCCTCCCCACCGAGCGGATAGTCGCGCAGCCGCCGGAACGGCGCGCCGGGCTCTGCTTCGTGAAAAAGCACGAGCCGGTCAAGCAGCAATTCCTGCCCGATCAGCGGCCCGAGCCATTCGGTGATGGCGGCGGCGGTCGTGCGCCGCTCTTCGTCTTCGAGCCGGTCGGTCAGCGTCATGTGGAAGCGGAACTCTTCCATCACATAGGGGTAGCCGAACCGGTCAATGAGCTCGAGCTGCCGCGGCGTGAGGTGCCCGCCCGCATTGCGCCGCGCCTTGTCTTCGGGCCGGAGGGGCGCGCGGAATCCATCGAAATCCCCAACGATTTTGGCGGTGAAGTCGGTGAGCGCCGCGGGCTGTGCCTCGGGCACCAGGGCCAGGAAGCCCTCGAGCGGGCGCAGTACGATTCGTCCGATCGAAACGGGCGCGTTGACGCCAGCCCACGCCTTGATCGCGCGGTCGAGGTCTTTGCCCTCGAGCTTCCCGTCGAGCGCCATCGGCGCCTTGAGTGTCGCGTGGAACCCGTAGCGGCGCGCCGAGGTCGTAATGACGTGGCGCCGCTCCGGATCGACGCCGCCGATATCGGCCTCGAGCGTTGCGCCGGTCGCCGCGTCGCGGCCGAGCCAGATGGCGGCGCGCCGCCAGAGCTCGCTCGTCACCGGGGGCGCGTAGTAGAGGCCAAAACGTTCGGGCATGGGTCGTCTCGGAGGGAAGCGGGGCACGCTAGATGCGCCGCATGTCAGCGCGTTGACAAGCCCCGTCGCCCACGTGCCGGCATACGGCCGCCGCCGGCTCGGCCGCTGCCCCCAAAGCAGCGACCTTGCCGGCCAGCGGCCAACAAATGCCTGAAACAGAAATGCAGTACGCTTTTGGCGGGTCCGGGCAGCGAGACCGGAGCCCTGCGAGTATGATGCCGTCTGGAGGTCGCCATCGGCGGCGTCTGTATAGGCCCGCCGCCCTGAACCATGGCCGATGGCGCCGTTTATCCGCGGTTCATCTTGCGGCCCCGGGGCGCACCCGACATAGTCGCCGCGCCCGCCGTGAGACGAGTTCAACCCGTGTCCAAAATCCTGCTGGAAAGCCTCTTTCGCGCTGCAGTCGCCCGTGCACAGCCCGCCCTCGCCATCCGCCAGCATTTGCCGCCCCGGCCAACCGGCCGCACCATCGTCATCGGCGCCGGCAAGGCGTCGGCGCAGATGGCGCAGGCGTTCGAGGCAGCCTGGGACGGGCCGCTCGATGGGCTGGTCGTCACCCGATATGGCTATGCCGCGCCGTCCCGGCGGATCGAGGTGCTGGAAGCCGCCCACCCGGTGCCCGACGAGGCCGGCGCGGTAGCGACGCGTCGGCTTCTTGCGGCGGTCGAGGGGCTGAGCGCCGATGATCTCGTCGTCGCGCTGGTGTCGGGTGGCGGTTCGGCACTGCTGGCGGCGCCGGGGCCCGGCATGACGCTCGCCGACGAGCAGGCCCTCAACAGCGCCCTCCTCGCTTCGGGCGCGCCGATCGGCGTGATGAACGCCATCCGCAAGGAGCTTTCGGCCGTGAAGGGCGGCCGTCTCGCCGCCCGTGCGGCGCCGGCTCGCGTCGCAACGCTCGTTGTCTCGGATGTACCCGGCGACGATCCGGCGGTCGTTGCCTCCGGCCCGACCGTGCCGAGCGACTCGAGCCGCGCCGAGGCGCGCCGGCTCGTGGCGCTCTATGGCATCACGCTGCCGCCGGCCGCGGCCGCGCTTCTCGCCTCGGAGGCCAATCCCGCGCCGCGTCCCGACGATCCGGTTTTCGCCCGCAACAGCGTCGAGGTCATCGCGTCGGCCGCTCTTTCGCTCGAAGCGGCGGCCGATATTGCCCGCGGCGCCGGCCTCGATGCGAGGATTCTCTCGGATGCGGTCGAGGGCGAGTCCCGCGAGGTGGCAAAGGTGCACGCCGCCATCGCGCGCGAGATTGCGGTCCGCAACCGGCCGTTCGAAAAGCCCACGGCGTTGCTGTCGGGCGGCGAAACCACTGTGACGCTGCGCGGCAAGGGCCGCGGCGGGCGCAACGCCGAGTTCCTGCTGGCCTTCGCGCTGGCGGTCGATGGCATCGATGGCATTTCCGCGCTCGCCGCCGATACCGACGGGATCGACGGCACCGAGGACAACGCCGGCGCCTTCGCCGACGGCACCACGGCGCAGCGCCTCAGGGCCGCCGGGATCGATCCGCTTGCCGCGCTTGCCGACAACGACGCCTATGGCGCGTTCGCGGCGATCGGCGACCTCTTCGTCACCGGCCCGACGGGCACCAACGTCAACGATTTCCGGGCAATCCTGGTCCGCTGACGGCGACCAGCCTCAAGCGGCGGGCGCCTCGCCACCGCTGGTCTCAGCCATGGCGAGCGCGTGATAGAGCGCGTCGCGCTTGCCCTCTGGCATTGGCGCGACCAGCGTTTCGACCTGGTCGGCCGCGAGCGGCGTCAGGAACTGGATGGCAAACCCCGCCTCGAGCCGCCGCACCACGCGGCCGATGACGCCACCCACCACCACCGGCTGGCCCATCTGCGGCATGGTATCGGCGGACAGTGCGGCGCCTGAGGTCGAGAGATCGATGATGAAGCAGGGCACGTCTCGGCGATCACCGACGATCATCAGCGAACGCGGATTACGCGGTTGCCAGCGCTTGGCCAGCCGGCGGTCGGCGATGGCGTGGACCCGCCGCTGCTTGAGCCAGTCGATGCGCGCCGCCATCGCGGCGATGTCCTTCTCCGGCACGTGGAGATCGGCGGCGAAACCGTCCGAGGTGATGCGCGCCACGCTCGCCTTGATGAGGCCGATATCGTCGAGCTTGAGCGCCAGCGTCTCGCCGACTGCGCCAGCGACGGGGGCCGCAAGTACAGCCATCTGCACCGTGAGACTGCGTGCCCGGCAGCCAAAAACACGTGCCTGGTCGGACTCGTAACTCTCCCGGCTCGACAGCAAATAGCTGCCCGCCAGATCGCCAATGAACTTGACGTCGTGGGGAACGTGTCCTTGTCGCGTACGGAACCCGGATACTGCCATTGCCCGCAATACAGCCGAATACCACAATGGCGTAGTGGTACGGTATCCGGCTTGAATATTGCGTTAAGCCGCAGCGCCCCCGGTCGCCGGCTTTTTTGGCGATTTCTGCGAAACTGCATCGATTTTGGGCAGAAAGACCGTGAGCAGCCCGAAGATCGGCAGGTAAGCGCAGAAATTGTAGACGAAATCGATGCCGCGCCAGTCGGCAACTTCCCCGAGCACCGCCGCGCCGATCCCGCCCACGCCGAAGGCGAGGCCGAAGAAGAGGCCCGCGATGAGCCCGACCCGGCCCGGCAGCAATTCCTGCGCAAAGACCACGATCGCCGAGAACGCCGAAGCGATGATGAGCCCGATGATCACCGTCAGCACGGCGGTGACCGGCAGGTTGGCATAGGGCAGGGCCAGGGTGAACGGCAGCGTCCCGAGGATGGAGAACCAGATGACGAAGCGCGTGCCGAGCCGGTCGACGAGCGCGCCGCCGGCGATCGTCCCGACCGCGACCGCGCCGAGGTAGAGGAACAGCAGCAACTGCGCGTCCTGCACCGAGACGCCGAATTTTCCGATCACGTAGAACGTGTAATAGGACGAGAGGCTGGTGAGGTAGAGGTACTTCGAGATCACCAGCGCCACCAAGACCGAGATGGCAAGCACCACCTGCCGCCGCGGCAGGCTCGTCCCCACCTCCGCCCCGCCCCGCCGCTTGGCGGGCAGATGCCCCGCGTACCAGCCGCCGACCCGCCAAAGCACGATCATGCCGACCAGCGCCGCGAGCGAGAACCATTCGATCGACTGCTGCCCGCGCGGCACAACGATGAAGGCGGCAAGCAGCGGCCCGATGGCCGAGCCAAAATTGCCGCCGACCTGGAACAGCGACTGCGCGAGCCCATAGCGCCCGCCCGAGGCGAGCCGGGCGACGCGCGAGGATTCGGGGTGGAAGATCGATGAGCCGAGCCCGATGAGTCCCGCGCCGAGCAGCAGCATTTCGTAGCTGCCGGCGTGGGCGAGGACGACAAGTCCGACGAGCGTCGAAGCCATGCCGATCGGCAGCGAATAGGGCAGGGGATGCCGATCGGTATAGAGGCCGACGATCGGCTGCAGCAGCGAAGCCGTCACCTGGAAGGTGAACGTCAGAAGGCCGACCTGGCCGAAATCGAGCGCATAATTGGCCTTGAGCAGCGGATAGCTCGCCGTCAGCAGCGACTGCATGATGTCGTTGAGCAGGTGCGAGAAGCTGACCGCAAGGATGATCGCGAAAGCAGTCTGCTGTGCGCGCGGCGGGTTAATGGCGAGGGTCGTGTCGGTCATGGGAGGTCCATCGTCTGGCCCGGCCGAACACTATTCGGAACGGGCGCCCTGCAGTAGACCGGTTGCGCCGGGCCCGCATTCGTGCTTCGGTCCATTTGTTTTTCGAGTGGGCCAATGCAGAAGCGCACATCCAGGCTGCCGGACGAGTCGGCGCCCTATCTGCCGCCGGGACGTGCAGGAGAACTTCCGAACACGCACAAGCGGCACCTCGAAGCGATCGAGGCCGGCACCGGTTTGGTTGTCGTCTCACCCGGCCGCTACCCGGACGGCTATCGCGTGCCGCCGCATCGCCACACCCGAGCGCAACTGCTTTACGCGGCAACCGGCGTCGTCATGGTGGCGACGGACGAGGGCCGCTGGATGGTGCCGCCCGAGCACGCGCTCTGGGTGCCGGCGGGCCTCGCTCACGCGGTCGAGATGCAGGGCGAAGTGGTGATGCACTCGGTCTATGTGATGCCCGGCAGCGTGACCAACTATGCGCCCCGCGTCAGGGTGGTCAGCCTGACGCCGCTCATGGCCAACCTCATCGGCGAACTGATGAAGCGGCCATGGGGCACTCCCTCAACGCCCCGCGAAGAGCTGATCATGGCGTTGACGGTCAGCGAAATCCCCAACCTCGAAGAGCGGCCGCTCGGGCTGCCGTTTCCGGCCGAGCCGAAACTGGCGCAGCTCTGCCGGGCATTTGTCGCGGCGCCCGATCCGCACCTCACCATCGAATCCTGGGCCGAGGCGCTGGCAATGAGCCGCCGCGCCTTCACCCGCGCCTTTCGCCGCGAAACCGGCGTCAGCCTCTCGGTCTGGCGCCAGCAGGCCTGCCTCTTCAACGCCCTGCCGCGCCTCGCCGCCGGCGAGTCGGTCACGAGCGTCGCCCTCGACCTCGGCTACGACAGCGTCGCGGCCTTCACCACGATGTTCACCCGCATGCTGGGCACGGCGCCGCGGACATATCTGGGGAAGCGGGTGTCGAAGGTGGCGGCCTAAAACTTCCACCTGAGACCGACGGTGTCGGCGTTCGAACCGTCGAGGTCGGCGATCCAGCCGAAGGCGCCCGAGCGGTGCTGGATGCGCACGAACGCTTCGAGATTCGGGTTGGTGTCGGGCAGCGAGAAGCTGACTTCCGGGCCGAGATAGACGAGGAACCGGCCGCCGTCGCTGTGGGGATCACTGTGCGGCGTCGAGTTGCGCCCCGCTTCGACGCCGATGAGGCCGTTGACGACGCTGAACCCTGCCGTAAGCGCCGGGCTCACATGAACGGGCCCGAGATTCCAGCCGTCGAAACGCGTGACGATGCCGGCCCAGGCCTCCTGCGAGTTGACCGCGGCGCCGTACATTGTGTTGTTATCGGTGTTGAAGCGGTCGCCGACGCCGATTTCACCGCCGAACCGCACGAACCCCCAGCGCCAGAAGAACTGCTGGTAGCCCGCGCCGACGAAGTAGTTGTCCTCCCAGGTGGTGTCCCAGGGGGTGAAGCTTTGCCCGAAATAGTCGGTGTGGAAGCGGCCGCCGAAGAAGAAGACGTCGCGGTCCCAGGTGTCCATCGAGGGCTGCGAGCCGGCACTCGTCGCCGACTGCGCCGCTGCGCCACCCATGCCCGCCAGCACGAGCGCCAGCGCCGCGATTCCTGCTTTAAAGCCGCCCCAGACCATGCCCACCCGACCCAATCGTCCTACCGTTGCGGCAATTTGTGCCATGTGGGTCGCCCCCTGTCGAGGCGGCGCAAGTCAACTTGCTTGATGAATAACGAATCCTTGCGCCGGTGCGGACAATTGGCCACGGCTTCCGAGCTTCGCGCAGATTTTTCGCCGGCCACCGGCTGGGGCTTGGCAGCGCCACGGCCGGCGCGTTAAGTGCGGCCGCATTTTCCGGGAGTGAGCCAGTGGCCAAGAAGAAGATCGCCGTCATCGGCATCGGCAAGATCGCGCAGGACCAGCACCTGCCGGTGATCGACAAGAGCCGCGACTTTGTCGTCGCCGCGACGGTTTCGACGCGCGGCCTCGGCCACAACGGCCTGCCGGTGTTCAGGACGCCGGCCGAGCTCTACGAGGCGATGCCGGAGATCAAGACGGTCGCGATCTGCACCCCGCCGGTTGCCCATCATGCGATGGTCCGCGAGGCGCTCGATGCCGGCAAGGACGTGCTGCTCGAAAAGCCGCCCGCCCCGACGATCTCCGAGTTCGACGATCTGGTGCGCCACGCCAAAAAGCAGAAGCGCATCCTCTTCCAGACCTGGCACAGCCAGTACAACGATGCCGTCGACCAGGCAAAGAAGCTGCTCAAGCGCGATGGCGTGCAGTCTGTCCGCATCGACTGGCGCGAGAGCGTCCGCAAATGGCATCCGGGCCAGGAATGGGTGTGGGAGCCGGGCGGTTTTGGCGTCTTCGATCCCGGCATCAACGCGCTCTCGATCTTCACGAAAATCATGCCGTTCCCGGTGTTCGTCGAGCGCGCCAACCTGAAGTTCCCGGGCAACCGGCAGACGCCGATCGACGCCGAGATCGTCTTCAAGTCGGGTGAGAAGCATCAGCCGAAGATGACGGCGGGTTTCAACTGGCTCGAAACCTCGGGCGAGATCTGGACCATCTCGATCGAGACCGGGAAGGGCGATCAGGTGAAGCTCGAAAAGGGCGGCACCGTGCTCCGCGTCAACGGTGTGGTGAAGCTCGAAAAGCCGTCCGAGGAATACGAGGGCATCTACGCCCGTTTCGCAGAGCTGCTGAAGAAGAAAAAGAGCGACGCCGACGGCACCCCGCTTCGCCTCGTGTCCGACTCGTTCCTGCTCGGCGCCCGGCAGAACGTCGAGGACTTTCAGTGGTAGTAGCCGGCGGGCGGCTTTGTAGTCCGCCCGTCATGTTCGTCCGCTAGCAGCGGCGAAACTCCTTCGGTTTCCGGTCATGCCCCTCACGCCCGATTCGCCACTCGCCGATTTCTTCGCGAGCCGCCAGACCAAGCCGCCGGCGCATCTCGGCCGGCGCTACGATCGGGCTGGTACGTTCCAGCCTGAGCCGGGCAACACGGTGGTCTGCCATCTCGTCGAGGGTTCTGAGACCCAGCGCGTCCTGGCCGAGGCCCGCGAAAAATACCGCGCGATGCCCGAGGCGAACCATCTGGCGTTCACGCCGGTGTCGAGCCTTCACATGACGCTCTTCCAGGGCATCATCGAATTCCGCCGCGCAGCCGCGTATTGGCCCGCCGGCGTGGCGCTCGATGCCCCGATCGACGACATGACCGAGCTGATGGCGGCGCGGCTCGACGGCCTGCCGCCGCAGCCGGCATTTCGGGTATCCCTGGTCCGCGCAACGCCCATCGGCCTCGTCGTCGCGGGAGCGACCGAAGCTGACCGGCAGGCGATGCAGGCCTGGCGCGACGCCCTCGCCACCCGCTGGGGCTATCGCCACCCGGACCATACGAGTTACGCCTTCCACATCACCTTCGCCTACGTGATTGACTGGTTGCCGGATGCGGCGCTGCCGCGCTGGCAGGATATGCTTGACGAGGTAGCGGCCGACATCCGCCGCCGCGCCCCGGTGCTCGAGCTCGTGCCGCCGGCCTTCTGCGCCTTCAGCGACATGAACCATTTCGAAGAGCTGCGGGTCCTGCCGGTCGCCGGCTGAGGCGAACCGCGGGGCGAGATTCGGCCTTTTCCTTTGCGCGACGGCGTGATGTGTTGCCGCCCGCGAGGAGATTGCCATGTATCAGACTCTGAAGGGTTCGGCGCATCCACTGGCGCCCACCGAGATCGCCATTCCCGTGTTGCCCGATGACGAGCGCGTCTGGGTGCCGCAGGCCGACCGCGTTTGGTTCCGCCCGCTGATGCTCAACACGCTGCAAGGTCAGTGGTGCAATCTCCTGCGCGTCCGCAAGGCGGGCATTCTTTCGAAGCACCTCCACCCGCAACCGGTGCATGGCTACGTGATCAAGGGCAAGTGGCACTATCTCGAGCACGACTGGGTGGCCAACACCGGCTCCTACGTCTTCGAGCCGCCGGGCGAAATCCATACCCTCACCGTCCCCGAGGACTGTGAGGAGATGATCACCTTCTTCAACATTTCCGGCTGCATGGTCTATCTCGACGAGAACAACAAGCAGAACGGGTTTGAGGACGTCTTCACCAAGATCGACATGTGCCGCGCGCACTATACGAAGGTCGGGCTGGGGGCGGACTACGTGGATCAGTTCATCCGGTGATGTGCGTGCGGAGGCTTCTCGATACGCTGCGTCATTCCCGCGAAGGCGGGAATCCAGTTTCGATGCGGGCCCGGCGCGTGTGGTCCAAACTAGATTCCCGCCTTCGCGGGAATGACGCGG
>Ga0068853_100002299_pt1 | contig 14290 bp, 13 predicted proteins | sample KBSCornC32_FD_65655 | JGI IMG/M metagenome (GOLD analysis project Ga0068853, IMG submission 65655) | Corn rhizosphere microbial communities from Kellogg Biological Station, Michigan, USA - KBS Corn C3-2 | ecosystem: Host-associated > Plants > Roots > Rhizosphere > Soil ... | reverse complement strand
AGCTGCTCGTGCTTGTCGGCGCCGTTGGCGACGATCTGCGTGGTTTCCTCGAGCAGCGCGTTGAGCCGGCTCTCGGCGTTGGCGATCCGCACCTCGGCTTCGACGAGCTGCTGGCTCGAGCCGGACGCACTGTCTTCCTGCGTCGCGAGGTTGCGGCGAAGGTCGTTCATCGCGACGTTGAGGTCGACCGACCGCTTGTCGAGCTTTTCGAGGTGCGCGAGGAGGCCCTTGGCCTGTTCTTCGAGGAACCCGGCGCGCTTGCGCTCGACCGCCAGGGCGGTCAGCAGCTCGTCGACGTCCTCGTCGTAATTGCCGGTGAGCGCCTTGCCGCCCTCGCGCAGCGACGGCGGCAGCTTGAGACGGATGGCCTCGCGGGTATTGGTGAGCTCGGCTGCTTTTTCGGCGAGCTCGCGGTCGCGCATCCGGAGGCGCTGGGCGAGGTCGGTGCTTTCGCGCTCGAGATCGAGGATGCGGCCGCGCAGCTCGGCTTCCCTCTCCTCGAGCTCGCGCACCACCGCCATGTGGTCGTCGCGCTCGGTCTTGAGCTGGGCAAGGTCGCCGCGCTTGCGACTGACGTCGCTCAGCTGCTCGGAGAGGCGCTTGCGCAGCGCCTCCACATTCATCTCGAGCCGACGGGTCGAGAGCGCGAACTCGGCGCGAAGCTGGTCCTTGTCGGCACGGAACTCGGCGAGGGTGATCGGCGTCGCCGCCTCGATGCGCTTCTTGGTGAGGCGCACCGCGCGGCGCCAGATGGCCGGCATGATCAGCAACATGACCAGCCCCGAGGCAAGCGCGCCCAGGGCGAAATACATCATGCTCTCGATGCTCATCCCGAACCCTCCGGCAGGCCGATACGCAACGTCGCCCGCGACCATGACGGCATTGTATCGGATTTAGCCGAAAATGCCCATGCGTCCGCTGACGCGACGAGCCACTGCCGCAGAGGGGAGAGTGCCAGCGGCGGACTGCGCCCGCCACCTTAGCGAAGCGTTAACCTTACCGGGCTCGGGAAGGGCTCAGAAGGGGTTCCACGTCGCGTTCGAGGTGAACTTCAGATAGCCGGCGTTGATGCCGAGGCGGGCGCCGAGGCCCGAGCGGATCGGCACCACGACGACGTTGTCTTTCTTGAGCACCGTCATGCCGAGGCCGCCCACCGCATAGGCCGATCCGTTGACGCCCGGGTAGCGGCCATAGATCGCGTTGATGTCGGGGAGGTTGTAGACGAGCATCATGACCTTGGAGCCGTCGCCACCGACGTCGAGACCGACGCTCGGGCCCTGCCAGTAGACGGTGAGGTCGCCGGCATTGCGGGTGTACATCGTCCCCTGCCCGTAGCGCGCCCCGAGGATCACGGCACCGCTGCCCTCGTCGCCGAGGATGTAGCCATTGGGCAGCCCGAACTGCGACACCGCCTTTTCGACGACGCTGGCGAGGCCCTGGGCGACCGAACCGAAGAAGGCGCTGCCGGTATTGACCAGCTCATCGGCCGAATAGGTATCGCTGAGCGACCCCGAGTTTGAGCCGGACCGCGCCAGCGCCGGGAGCGGCGCACCCAGCACGGCAACGAGCATCGCGAGAACGAGAACGAAACGTTTGAGCATCAAGCACTCCGGCTGTCATTAACGCCCGTTTACCAAGCCCTCACCATATGGCGCTAGCCTCGGACGACCTCGCCTCTGCGAATATCGGGGCATGACGGCGATGATGCGGCAGATTCGTAAACAAACATTAACCATGATGATCAGCCTGCAAGTATTTGCAGCGGCTGGTATTTTGTGTGCTTCACCGGCATCGGCCGGCGATACGGCTACTTCTTTTGTTACCGATCCGCTGACCGGCGTCGCGCTCGATGGCTACGACCCGGTGAGCTATTTCACCGAACCGGCGCCGCTCCCCGGGGTGCCGGATTTCGAATACGATTGGCAGGGCGTGCCCTGGTATTTCGCCAATGCGGCCAACCGCGACGTCTTCATTCGCACCCCCGAAATCTATGCACCGCAATTCGGCGGTCACGCGACGACCGGCCTTGCCGGCGGCTATCTCTCCGACGGCAACCCGCAGATCTTCATGATCGTCGCCAAGCGCCTCTACCTCTTCTACTCGACCGCCAACCGCGATGCCTTCCTCAGCGCGCCGGGCAAAATCATCGCGAGCGCCCGCCAGCACTGGGCGGCGATGAACCCTGGACAGAGTGCGCAGGCAACGCCGCCGGCCACTGCCACGCCAGCCGCGTCTACCCCTGCCCCCGGGCCCTGAAGCCCGTTGTTGTTCCCATCCACAAGGCAAGTCATGCTCCCCGAACTGATTCCCCCGACCGACCAACGGAGACCCGATATGGCCGACATCATCGAGCTCAAGGCGACGGACCTCGCCGCCATGCTCTGCTCGCGCGTCTGCCACGACCTGATCAACCCGGTCGGCGCGATCGGCAACGGGCTCGAAGTGCTTGCTGACCCCGGGCAGACCGAGATGGCCCCCTTCGCCCGCGACCTCATCGCCAACGCCGCCAAGCAAGCTCGCGCCAAGCTCGAGTTCGCCCGCCTCGCCTATGGGGCGTCCTCGACGGCCGGCACCGATTTCGACACCCGCGAATGCGAGCGTGTCGCCCGCCTGTTCTTCGAAATCGAGAAGGCCGAGCTCGACTGGAAAGTGCCGCTGATCTTGTTGCCCAAGCACAAGGCCAAGCTCCTGATGAACATGCTGCTGATCGGCGCCGGCGCCGTGCCGCGCGGCGGCTATGTGCGCGCCGAGGTCGAGGGGCCGGCCGGCAATGAGAGCTTCAAGATCTCGGCCAAGGGTCCGAAGACCTTGGTGCCATCGGGCGCCGAGGGCCTCGTTTCCGGCGCGCCCGACGAAGGCGTCGATGCCCGCGGTATCCAGCCGTTCTACACCGGCCTCCTCGCCCGCATGACCAACATGGCGGTGAAGCTTGGCATCGAGGGCGAGGAATTCGTCTTCACCGCGACGCCGATTCCGCCCGCCGCGGAAGCTGCCGCGGCCTGATCGCGAGCGTTCTGTCCGCCCGGACACGTCCGGAAACAGCGAAAGGTTGTAGTAACCATTCGTAGGGGTTTTTGCGGGATAGTCGGCATGCCCGGAGCGGGTCGATTGTATGCCGGTCTTCGCGGTTTTCGAGCTTGGGATTTGCCATGAAGTCTTGCCTCGTCGTCGATGACTCGAGCGTGGTGCGCAAGGTGGCGCGCCGCATCCTCGAGGATCTCGACTACATCGTCGATGAGGCCGAGGACGGGCAGGAAGCCTTCGACAAGTGCCGCCAGGAGATGCCCGACGCGGTGCTGCTCGACTGGCAGATGCCGATCATGGGCGGGCTCGAATTTCTGAAATTGCTGCGCGCTTACGTCGGTGGCGAGCGGCCGCGCGTCGTCTATTGCACGACCGAGAACGACATCGGCAACATCGCGCTGGCGCTCAAGGCCGGCGCCAACGACTACATGATGAAGCCGTTCAACCGCGACCTGCTCGAGTCTAAATTCCAGGACGCGCCGGCCGCCTGACGCGGCTGCGGCATCCTCCAATTCGTGATGGGAGAGGATCGGCGGGCGCCCGAGGGGCGCCGGCTCAGTTGGTCGTTGTTGCGGCTGCCGGTTTGGTGGCCGCTGCCGGCGCCGGTCCGGCCTCTTTGTTCCACGCCGTGAAGACGTCGTTGAAGAGCTGCTCGGTCTTGTCGTCCTTCTCGAGCGTGATGATCGCCTTCTTGCCGGTGGCATAGATGATGGCGAGGTCCATCCACTTCTTCGAGGTGAGCAGGTCCTTGTTGGTCTGCTCGTCCGCCGAGGAGGAGGAGAGCGCGAACAGGAACGAGTTGCCGACGACACGCGCCGAAGCGCCGACGAGCGGGGTGCCCTGCACCAGCTCCTCGTTCTTGAGCAGCACGCCCGGGAGGCCCGAAATCGCGCCGCCGATGAAGCTGTCGGTCACCGAGAAGTTGATCTCCATGAGGTGACTGGCCGGCAGCGTCGGGTCGGCATTCTTGCGGATCAGCACGGAAACGCCGAGGTTGCGGGCCGGGATGTTGGCCTTGCCGACGATGGTCGGCTGGCCCATCTCGTCGGTCCCCTTGCTCCACTCGACGGTGCCGGAGAACGGCACCGCGCCGGTGGTGCCGTCCTGCGAGGCTTCGAGCAGCAGCGACTGGCTGCCGCCTGCCGAAGCGGTAGCCGCAGGCGCACCCGCATTGGCCGTGTCAGGCGCGGCCGTCGCGTCGTTCGATTGCGACAGGCGCTCTTCGCTCTTGGGCGCGGTCTGCGCCGAAGGCTCGGCTGACGCGCTCGGGGTGGGCGCGGGGGTCGGCTCGGGTGCCGTGGTCGCGGGCGCTGGCGCTGCCGTCAGCGGCGCCGCCGATTGCGCCGCCGTGTTGGGCGCGGCTTCCGTATTGGTCTGCGGCTGAGGCGCGGGCGCCGTCTCGGGCTGCGTCACCGCCGGCTGGGCCGCCGCCTGCTGCTGCGTTGCCGGCGTCTTGCCGAACATCGCGTCGAAATCGATGAACCCTTCGCGCCAGGCCCAGAAGCTCCCGCCGCCAGCGGCGACCAGCAGGACCAGGAACACGAGGAGGAAGATGGTGACCGCGCTGCCGCCACGCTCGCGCTCCGGCTCGGCCGCGCCGCGCGCAAAGCCGGCATCGGCACCAGACCGCTCGCGGAAACCTTCGTCGAGCGCCGAGGAACGCCGCCGCCCCGATGGGCCGCGATCGTTGATCTCCTCCTCGACGCCGTTGATCTCGTCGTCGTCACCGTCGTTGCGCGCTTCGCGCTCGAGGGTCGCGATGGCGCGCTCGATGGCGACCTGCGCATCGCCCTCCGACGGCCCTTCGAGCTCGACTTCGCGCACGCTCGACATCGCCGGGCCCGATGGCCGCGGCAGGCGGATCGGCTCGTTCTCCTGGCGGCGCGCCGCGAGCTGCTGGCGCGAACCATTACGATGCGTGTCGGCGCCGTTGGCACGACGCGAGCTTTCGCTCTTGCTGGCGGTGCTGCTGCTCGTGCCACGCCCGGCCTTGACTGCTTCGGCCCGCGCCACGATCGCCGGCACCGGACGGCTCTCGCCCCGCGCGCTCGGCGTCGCCGGCTTCTTCGCCGGGCGCTGCTCGATGCGGAACATCGGCGGCTCGGGCGTATCGTCCTCGGCCTCGATGTCGTCGTCGCGATCATCGACCTCGGGCTCCACCTCGATGGGCTCGGCCATGTCGCTCTCGGCGGCCGCGATGATATCCTCGATCGTGTCCGGCTCGGCGTCCTCTTCCTCGAACTCGGGCACCGGCACGGCGCGCGGGAAAATCGCCGGTTGCGCCCGGGCGGCCGAACGCGATGCCCCTACCGCGCCACGCGGCGCGGAGGCGGCAACTGCCGGCTTCGGCGGCGGCACGGCGGTGAGGCGCGGAACGGCCGTCGGCGTGCTGCGCACCGGACGCGATGTCGAGGCGGCGGCTGCCGGGCGCGCGGGCGGCACGGCGGTCGGACGCGGCGGCGAGGATGGCGCCGGACGCGATGTCGAGGTGCTGCTGCTGCGGCCGGCCGACGACGTCGCGCTGCTCGACCGGCTGGCGCTGCTGGTCAGCGACGGACGCGCCGCGCTCGCGGTCGGCCGGGTGCTTGCCGGGCGCGGCGGCGGCAGAGCGGCCGGGGAATGGCTCGAAAAGTCCTCGTTCTGCTTGAGGCCGGCGATCACCTGCTCGCTGGCTTCCTGCTCGACCTGGCGGATGCAGTCTTCGAGCTGCAGGCGATGCTGGGTGATGTCGCGCGCGGCCAAAGGCGGATTCAGCCCGCGCAGCTGGCCCACCAGCGCAGCACGTGCCTTCTCGTACACGGCCCTCCGAGCGGCGCCGTTATTCTCCGGTAGCGCCTGGATCGCCTTGCGTATGAGTTCTTTATAGTCGGCCATTCGCTATCTGGTACTCACCGCTCGCGCGCAATGTTCTAGCAAACTTTCTCAGTCTTGGAACGGGTCGTGCACAAGTATGGTATCGAGGCGCTCGGGGCTTGTGGAAAGCATCGCCACAGGTGCCCCGATCAGCTCCTCGATGTACCGGACATACTTGACGGCCTGCGCCGGAAGCGCCGACCAACTGCGTGCGCCAGCTGTGGTTTCCGACCAACCCTCCAACGATTCATAGATGGGCTTAACAGCCGCTTGTGATCCCATTGAGGCAGGCAAATAGTCAATCTTTTTGCCCTGGAACTCATATCCCACGCAAACTTTGATTTCCTTAAGGCCGTCCAGGACATCGAGTTTTGTGAGCGCAATGCCGCTGATTCCCGAGGTTTTGACGGTCTGACGGACCAAAGTCGCATCGAACCAGCCACAACGGCGCTTCCTGCCCGTCACGGTACCGAATTCGCGGCCTTTTTCCCCCAGAATCTGCCCGACTTCACCGAAATCTTCGGTCGGGAACGGCCCTTCGCCCACCCGGGTGGTGTAGGCCTTGGCGATGCCGAGCACATAGCCGATGGCCGTCGGCCCGAGGCCCGAACCCGCCGCGGCCTGCCCCGCGACCGTATTTGACGAGGTTACGAAGGGATAAGTGCCGTGGTCGTTGTCGAGCAGCGCGCCCTGCGCCCCCTCGAAGAGGATGCGGGCGCCAGCACGGCGTTTTTCGTCCAGAATGTCCCAGACGCGGTCCATGAAGGGCAGGATCTTCGCCGCAACCGACATTAACTCGTCGTAAACCGTCTGCGGCTCGATTTCGGCAAGCCCCATGCCCCGGCGGAGCGCATTGTGATGGCCGAGCAGCCGCTCGATCTTGATCATCAGGCTCTCGGGCTCGCTGAGATCGATGAGCCGGATGGCGCGGCGGCCGACCTTATCTTCATAGGCCGGACCGATGCCGCGACGGGTCGTGCCGATCCTGAGGCCGGAATTGCCGCTCTCGCGGATGCCGTCGAGCTCGCGATGCAGCGTCAGGATGAGCGGCGCATTGTCGGCGATACGGAGGAACTCCGGGGTGATCGCGATCCCCTGCTCCGCCATCTTGATGGTTTCGGCGACGAAATGGTGGGGATCGACGACGACGCCGTTGCCGATCACCGAAAGCTTGCCGCGCACCACGCCCGAGGGGAGCAGGGAGAGCTTGTAGCTCACACCGTCGACCACCAGCGTATGGCCGGCATTGTGGCCGCCCTGGTAGCGGACGACGACGTCGGCGCGCTCGCTCAGCCAGTCGACAATCTTGCCTTTACCCTCGTCACCCCATTGGGCGCCGACCACAACCACATTGGCCATTGTTTCTCAGACCTTCCTCACGCGCCGCAGGTGTCCGGCCCGGCCCATGGCGATGGGCGGGGCGGCGGCATTGCCGGTCAGGCAAACGGCGGCGTCGTTGATCCCCAGTGCAGCAAATCAGCCCGAAAAGGCGGTTTGTGCGGTTAGCGATTGCTGATAAGTCCCGCAACGGTTGAGCACAAGAGGCAGTTTTGACCCAGCCGGAGACGATCGGCGCCGGCGCGCCACCGAGCATTTTGGCGCGTCTTGGCCATCCTTATCTGCTACTCTCGCTGGCAACGCTGTTCTGGGGCGGCAACATGGTGGCGGCCAAGCTCGCCGTCGGCCACATTACCCCCTTCGTGCTGCTCTTCGCCCGCTTCGTCGGCGCCTTGCTGCTGGTGCTGCCTTTTGCCGCGCCGCACATGAAGGCCGAGGCCCGGCCCTTGCTCAAGGGCTGGGGCTGGCTGCTGTTTTATGGCGCGGTCGGCTACGCCGCCTTCAACGCCTGCCTTTATGCCGGCGCGCTTTTCACCACCGCCATCAATTCGTCGATCGAGCAGGCCTCTATTCCGGTCTTCGTGCTCATCGCCAACTTTCTCTTCTTCCGCGTGCATGGACGGCTGCTGCAGATCCTCGGCCTCGTCCTCACCATCGTCGGCGTGCTGCTGGTCGCAACGCATGGCGACCTCGAGGCCATCGCAGCCTTCCGCTTCAATCTCGGCGACCTCCTCGTCCTCCTCGCCTGCGTGATCTACGCCGCCTATACGCTCACGCTGAAATACCGCCCGGCGGTGAACTGGCTGAGCTTTCTCGGCGCGACAATGGTCGGCGCGGTGATCGGAGCGGTCGTTTTCCTCGTCACCATCGGCGGGGGTTTCTCGACGCTTGCCGCGCTCGGCCACACCGATGCGCTCGGCTGGGCGATCATCGGCTACGTGGCGTTCCTGCCCTCGCTGCTCTCCCAGCTCTTCTTTGCCCAGGGCGTCGGCATGATTGGGCCGAACCGGGCGAGCATTTTCAATAATCTCATTCCGGTGTTCGGTACCGTGCTCTCGGTGCTGGTGCTCGGCGAAGCGCTCGAGCTCTACCACTTTATCGCCGCGGCGATTGTCGTCGTCGGCATCGTGCTCGCGGAGTTCTCCGCCCGGCGCATAGCATAGGCGCGGTCCGCGCAAGCATTCATCTGCGGTTCAGCAAGTCTCTGCAAAACGGCCGCGCCTTATCAACACTATTGCGCCGTTGCGGAGAACGCCCATGTCGGACGTGACCATCGATAGCTTCAATCAACCGCACCGGGCGGTGCAGGCCCGCTTCGAGATCCAGCGGGTGGCGCTCGTCGCGCTGTTTGCGGTCGGCCTCGGCTTTGCCATGCAGTCGCTGATCCTTGCGACCCGTCTGCTTGCCGGTGGTCCGCCAGCGCAGCTCTCGTTCGTCGCCGATGTCGCCCAGGGCGTCACCTGGTCGGCGTTCGTGTGCACGGGCGTCGCCGTGGGCGTCGTCGTCGGACGCACGCGAAAGCTCCTCGCCGGACTCTTCGGCCTGATCTTCGCGCCGCTCGGCATCGCGCTCGCCAAGGCCAGCCAGAAGGCCATGCTGGCGGTGACCAATGCGCTCGACAAGCCCGACATGCTGCCGCTCGTGATGCTCGGCTCGGTGCGTGCCATCGAGTACGGCCTCCTCGCCTGGTTGCTCGCAGCGCTGGCCGAAAAGGAAGTGGCGCGGCCGACGGCCTATGTCAGTATCGGTGCCACGATCGGCATCCTGTTCGGTGGGCTGCTCGTGCTGATGACGCTCTCTGTCGGTTCGCCCAACCCCACGACGGCGCAGCTTGCTGGCATGATCGTCAACGAGGTGGGCTCGCCCATCGGCTGTGCGCTCTTGATCTTCCTGGGCCAGCTCGTGGCGCGCAACGTCGTGATCTACAAGCGGCACAGCTCCGCGGCGACGCGGGCCTACCTAACGCAATAGGCTAGTGCCAGCCCTCGTCCGCCGGGGCACATGCCGGCGCCGAGCGGCCGAGGCTCGGCCCGAGCGAGACCAGCAGATCGGCGACGGCGCGGACCCGCGCCGTCTGTGCGAGGTCGCGGTGCATCACCACCCACGCGTCGACCGATCGCACGTCTGCTGGCGGCACGACGCACACGAGATCGGGATCGGCGTCGGCCCCGAAGCAGGGGAGGATGGCAAGGCCGAGCCCGGCACGGCATGCCTCATAGATGAGCCGCGTGGTGTTGACACGCAGCACGACGGCAGAATCTGCCGCGTGCTCGGCAAACCAGGCGCCGCCGCGCAGTGTAGCCAGTTCCTCGAGCCAGGTGACGATCTCGAGCCCCGCGAAATCGACCGGTCCGCCGCGAAGGCCATGCGCCGCCGCGTAGCCGCGCGAGGCATAGACCGCGAGGTCGACCGCGCCGATGCGCCGCATCAGCAGGTCGCCCTTCTCCGGCCGTACGGTCCGCAGCGCGATGTCGGCATCGCGGCGCGTGAGGCTCGACAGATCCAGCCGCGCCGTAATCTCGACCTCGATGTCCGGATGCCGCTGATGAAACGCGGGCAGTGCCGGCACGATCACCATCGCGGCGATGTCGTCGGTGGTCGCGACCCGCACCTTGCCGGAGAGGCGCGTATCGATGCCCTCGACTTCCCGCTCGGCAGCGAGGACCGCGGCCTCGGCCTCTTCGGCCCGGACCATCACCGACCGGCCGATTTCGGTGAGCACATAGCCGGTCGAGCGATGTTCGAAGAGCCGTGCCGCAAGCCGCGTCTCGAGCGACTCGATGTGGCGGCCGACCGTGGCCGCACTGGCCTTGAGCGCCCGCGCCGCCTCCCTGAGGCTGCCGGTCCGCGCTACGGCGAGGAAATGTCGAAGGTCATCCCATTCCATGGCGTTTCAGAAATGAAAAGCCGGTCCCCGAAGCTTCTTCTACCACATCGCGCGCTTTCCGCCGATGAATTGCGCATCGAGCAAGATTATCCGGGAGGACGAAATGGACGATGTGCTGAACCATGGCGAAGGACTTGCACTGAAGCCGAAATTCCTGCCACCGAACGGTGGATTGCGGCTGCAGTCGGGCCCCGGCCGCGATCTCATCTTCAAGGTCACCGGCGAAGACACCGGCGGTCTCTTCGACTACTTTATCGTCGAGGTCGCGCCGCGCGGCGGGCCGCCGCTCCACGTCCACCACATCCAGGAAGAGACCATCCACGTGCTCAAGGGCCGCTTCAAGGTCCGCTGCGGCGACGAGACCTTCGTGCTCGAGCCGGGCAGCTTCGCCTACCTGCCTGCAAAGCTGCCGCACGCCTTCCTCAACCTCACCGACGAGCCCGCCGAGATCATCGTGGTCTATGTGCCGGGCGGCGGGCACAAATTCTACGAGGAGCTGGGGCCGCTCTCCCGCGCCGCAAATCCCGATCGCAAGGCGATCGCCGAGGTGTTCACGCGCCACGACATGACGCTGCTCGGCGGACCGCTCAGCCCCGATTGACAGGCCAGAACGGCACCAGCATCGGCACCCGGGCGTTATAGGCGTCGTACGCCTCGGGCCCGAGCTCATCGCGCAGGAACCGCTCCTCGAGGCGAAGCTTGAGCACGAAGCCGACCGTCGCCAGCACCGCGCCGAGCAGGGCCAGGATGGTGCCGTGGTCGAGCGCCGACACATAGAGCGCGAGGAGGAGGCCGGTGTAGATCGGGTGCCGCACCAGCGCATAGGGGCCGGTATCGACAACGCGATGGTCGGCCTTGCGGGTGATCGAGCCCGACCAGAGGGTCCCGAGATGAATGCGGGCCCACCACGCGAAGGCCATGCCGAGGATCGCAATCGCAAAGAGGGTCCAGCCGATCGGCAGGGGCGTGAACCAGAGGAGCCCGAGCCGCTCCCGTCCGGCCGGAACGAAGATCAGCACCGCCGAGAGGAAGATCAAAACGCGATAGGTCAGTGATTGTGCCGGCGCCACCCGCTTGGCCGGCTTGCTGGCCCATAGCGCCGCGACGATCCACGAAACCAGCCACGCGAGCCACAACAGGCCGAAGGCGATGTATTGGATCATGCGACGCTCCGGCGGGATGACGAACGGCGCCGGCAGGGTGCCGACGCCGCTGAGTTATTGGCGATTCTGGTCCAAACCGAGACGGGGGGTTTTGCCGCGGCTCAGAACGCCAGCGTCTTGGCCTGGTGCACGCCCTCGAGCCCTGCCACCTGCTTGATCTGCTTGGCATCGAGCGTGCCGTCGATGGAGAGCAGCGCGATGGCGTCGCCCCCGACATCGGCGCGGCCGAGGTTGAAGTTGGCGATATTGATGCCGAGCGTGCCGAGGAGCGTGCCGAGCCGGCCGATATGGCCCGGCTTGTCCTCGTTGGTCACATAGAGCATCGAGGGCGTCAGCTCCGCCTCCATGTTGATGCCCTTGACCTGGATGATGCGCGGCTTGCCGTTCGAGAACACCGTGCCGGCGACCGCCCGCTCCTGCTTCTCGGTCAGGACCGTGAGGCGGATATAGTTCTCATAAGCGCCCTGCTGCTCGCGCCCGATGGTCTCGACCTGGATGCCGCGATCCTTGGCGATCTGCGGCGCCGAGACCATGTTGACGTCCTGCAGCGACGGCTTCAGCACGGCGGCGAGCGCGGCAGCCACCATCGGCCGGGTGTTGAGCGAGGACACGGCGCCCTCGAACTCGATGCGCACGCCCTTGATCGGATCCTCGGTGAGCTGGCCGGCAAACGAGCCGAGCGCTTCGGCGAGTTTGACGAACGGGGTCAGCCGCGGCGCTTCTTCCGCAGAGATCGAGGGGAAGTTGAGCGCGTTGGTGATCTCGCCGGTCATCAGATAGGCCGAAATCTGCTCAGCCACCTGCAGGGCGACGTTCTCTTGCGCCTCGGTGGTGGAGGCCCCGAGGTGCGGCGTCGCGATGAAGTTTTCGAGCTCGAACAGCGCATTGCTGGTCGCCGGTTCCTCGACGAAAACGTCGAACGCCGCCCCGGCGAGCTTGCCGGACTTCAGCGCATCGTAAAGCGCCTTCTCGTCGACGAGGCCGCCGCGGGCGCAATTGATGATGCGCGCGCCGTCCTTCATCTTGGCGATCGTCTCGGCGTTGATGATGTTCTTGGTCGCCTCGATCAGCGGCGTATGCAGCGTGATGAAATCGGCGCGGCGGAGCAAATCGTCGAGCTCGACCTTTTCGACGCCGAGGTTCTGAGCACGCTCGGGCGTGAGGAAGGGGTCATAGGCAATGACCTTCATCCGAAGCCCAATGGCGCGGTCGGCGACGATTGAGCCGATATTGCCGGCGCCGATGATGCCCAAGACCTTGCTCGTCACCTCGACGCCCATGAAGCGGTTCTTTTCCCACTTGCCGGCGCGGGTCGAGGCATCGGCCTCGGGGATCTGCCGGGCAAGGGAGAACATCAGCGAGATGGCGTGCTCGGCGGTGGTGATGGAATTGCCGAAGGGCGTGTTCATCACGATGATGCCCTTCTTGGTCGCCGCCGGGATGTCGACATTGTCGACACCGATGCCGGCGCGGCCGATCACCTTGAGGTTGTTGGCCGCCGCGATGATCTTTTCGGTCACCTTGGTGGCGGACCGGATGGCAAGGCCATCATACTGGCCGATGACCTCGAGCAGCTTGTCCTTGTCCTTGCCGAGATCGGGCAGGTAGTCGACGTCGACGCCGTTGTCCTTGAAGATCTGGACGGCCGTCTTGGAAAGCTTGTCGGAAACGAGAACCTTGGGCATGGGGAGCCTCTGGTGCGAATTGAAAGGGTGAGGGCGGCAGTCGTGAGTAGGCAATCGGCAGTCGGGCTATCACCTGAGGCGATTGCCGATTGCCGACTGCCGATTGCCTGTTAAGCCGCCGCGGCGGTTGAAAGCGCGGCCTTCTCGGCCGCGAACGCATAGTCGAGCCACGGCGTCAGGGCCTCAAGGTTTGCTGCCTCGACGGTCGAGCCGGCCCAGATGCGAAGGCCGGTCGGCGCGTCGCGATAGCCGCCGATGTCATAGGCAACGCCCGCCTTGTCGAGCCGCGAGACGATCGCCTTGGCAAAGGCTGCCTGCTTCTCGTCGTCGAGCGCGGTGATCGCCTTGTCCTTGATCACGAGGCAGACCGAAGTGTTCGACCGCGTCTCGGGCTTTTCGGCAAGGAACGCTGCCCAGTCAGACTTAGCGACCCAGTCGTTCAGCACCTTGAAGTTGGCATCGGCGCGCGCCTGCATCGCCTTGAGGCCGCCCACCGACTTGCCCCACTCCATGGCGTCGACCGCGTCCTCGATGCAGAGCATCGAGACGGTGTTGATCGTCGCGCCCTCGAAGATATCAGCCATGAGCTTGCCGCCCTTGGTGAGGCGGAAAATCTTGGGCAGCGGACGATCCGGCTTGAACGTCTCGAGGCGCTGCACGGCGCGCGGCGAGAGGATGAGGATGCCATGCGCGGCCTCGCCGCCGAGGGCCTTCTGCCAGGAGAAGGTCACGACATCGAGCTTCGAAAAGTCCATCTTCTGTGCGAAGGCGGCGGACGTCGCGTCGCAGATCGTCAGGCCCTTGCGGTCGGCCTTGATCCAGTCGGCGTTGGGCACGCGCACGCCCGAGGTCGTGCCGTTCCAGGTGAAGATCACGTCGCGGTCGGTATCGACCTGGCTCAAATCCGGCAGCTTGCCGTAATCGGCCTCGATGGTGCGCACATCCTTGAGCTTGAGCTGCTTGGTGATGTCGGTCACCCAGCCGGCGCCGAAGGATTCCCAGCTCAGCACATCGACGCCGCGCTCGCCGAGCAGCGACCAGAGCGCCATCTCGACCGCGCCGGTATCGGACGCCGGCACGATGCCGATCAGGTAATCCGCCGGCACTTCGAGCAGCTCGCGGGTCAGCGCGAGGGCTTTCTCGATGCGCGCCTTGGCCGGCTTGGCGCGGTGCGAACGGCCAACGAGCGCGTTGGCGAGCGCATCCACCGTCCAGCCTGGACGCTTGGCACACGGACCTGATGAAAAATTCGGATTGGCCGGTTTCACCGCCGGCGCGGTCAGGGGCATATCAGCCATGGCGACCCTCCCAGGTCGAAAGTCTAGCGTTAGGGCTAGATG